>Ga0070695_100002736_pt1 | contig 10219 bp, 5 predicted proteins | sample KBSK1252metaG_FD_65471 | JGI IMG/M metagenome (GOLD analysis project Ga0070695, IMG submission 65471) | Corn, switchgrass and miscanthus rhizosphere microbial communities from Kellogg Biological Station, Michigan, USA - KBS K1-25-2 metaG | ecosystem: Host-associated > Plants > Roots >... | reverse complement strand
GGGGACGTGAACGGCGATGGCTTCGCCGACGTGCTCATCGGTGCCCCACGCTGCTTCAACCAGGGCCTCGGGGGCGAGGTCTACGGCGTGTGGTGGGTGCTCCAGGGGTCGCGGACGGGCCTCTCGGGGTACGGCGGCCAGGGCGGGGGGAGCAGCCAGAACCTGGACCTCGTCGGGACCTCGGTCGCCGCCGCCGGCGACGTCAACGGCGACGGCTACGGGGACATCGCGATCGGCTCCCCGAGGTACGACAACGGGCTCGCCGACGAGGGACGGGTCCAGGTCTACCTCGGGTCCGCGAACACGCCGTCCCTCACGTCCGGCTGGTCCGTGGAGAGCAACCAGGTCAGCGCCCAGCTCGGGAGCTGGGTGGCGAGCGCCGGGGACGTCAACGGCGACGGCTACGCGGACGTGGTCGTCGGCGCGGCCCGCTTCGACAACGGGCAGAACAACGAAGGGAAGGCGCTCCTCTACCTCGGCTCGCCGAACGGGGTCGATCCGGCACAGCCGCCGGCGTGGTCGGCGGAGGGGAACCAGGCGGATGCGCTGTACGGGTTCCGGGCCGGGAACGCAGGAGACATCAACGGCGACGGCTACGACGACCTCGTGGTGGGCGCGCCCAACTACACGAACACGCAGCTTCAGGAAGGACGGGTGTTCGTCTACAACGGCTCGGCCGCCGGCCCGTCCGTCACACCTTCCTGGACGGCGGACGGGGGCGTGGTCAACGGCCAGCTCGCCTCCACGGTCGCCGGAGCCGGGGACGTCAATGGCGACGGCTACGCTGATCTCCTGGTCGCGAGCCCGGTCTGGAGCGGCGGCGGGACGCAGGGGCGCGCCGTCGTCTACCTGGGATCGGCCAACGGACTGGCGTCGACGCCGGCGTGGTCGGTGATCGGACCGGCGAATGCCGCCTTCGCTGCCGCAGGCGGCTCGGCCGGGGACGTCAACGGCGACGGGTTCTCCGACGTGATCCTCGGCGCGTTCAACGATTCGAACGGGCAGACGAACGAGGGGCGCGCGTACGTGTATCTGGGCTCGGCCACCGGCCTGGCGACGGCGCCGGTCTGGACGGCGGAATCGAACCAGGTCTCGGCCCTGATGGGCTGGTCGGTGGCCGCCGCGGGGGACGTGGACGGGGACGGCTTCGGGGACGTGATCGTCGGGTCCTACCTCTACGACAATGGGCAGACCGACGAAGGACGCGCTTGGCTGTTCCGGGGCGCGGCGTCGGGGCCGCTGGCCGCCGCCTCGTGGATCCTCGAGCCGAATGCGGCCGGCGCGCAGCTCGGCATTGCTGTGGCGAGTGCGGGCGACGTGAACGGCGACGGCTTCGCGGATGTGCTCGTGAGCCAGAACGTCGGCGGCAGCGGTCGGGTGTCCGTCCACCTCGGCTCCGGGACCGGACTGTCCATGGTCGCGGCGTGGTCGCTCAACGGGGTGCCCGGCGAGAACTTCGGCGCGGCCGTCGCCTCGGCAGGGGACGTCAACGGCGACGGCTATGCGGACATGCTCGTGGGGTCTCCCAACTGGGGCAATGGCCAGGGCTCAGAGGGGCGCACCCTCCTCTTCTACGGAAACGACTCTCCGGACGGGAAGGGGACGGCGGCGCGGCCGCGGCAGCTCCGGAGCTTCACGTCCGACCCCATCGCGCACCTGGGAGCCTCCGACGCCTCCCGCAGCTTCCAGCTCGGCCTGCTCGGGAAGAATCCCTTCGGGCGCGGACCGGTGGGCCTGCAGGCGGAGGCGCGTCCGGTGGGGACGCCCTTCTCCGGCGTTCCCACCCACAGCGCGCCGCTCGCGGACAGCGGGGTATCGGGCATCTCGTTCGAGCTCCCGGTGACGAACCTGAGCCCGGCCGTGCGCTACCACTGGCGCGTGCGCACGATCTACGAGGCCGCGCGCACGCCGCTGCTCGCACACGGGCCGTGGAGGACGATGCCCTGGGGCGCCTGGACGGAGACCATGCTGCGGACGGCGCAGGATTCGGCCGCCGAGGTGACGAACCTGGTGATGGGCAAGTCGCCGGGGGTGCTGACGCTGGACTGGAACCGCTCCTGCTTGTTCAACGAGATCGACTGGGCGATCTACGAGGGGACCATCGGCAACTGGGGGGCGAGCTTCGCCCGAGCCTGCAGCACGAACCAGGGGAACTTCTACTCCGTGCCCGTCCCCTCGTTCAGCGCGTTCTACCTGGTGGTCCCCAAGAACGGGGGCCGGGAGGGCTCGTACGGGAAGACATCCGCAGGATTGGAGCGGCCGCCCGCCGTGAACGCCTGCCTGCCCCAGAACGTGGCGGCCTGCCCGTAGGAGACGCCTACCCGCCCTGCATCATCATCGGGAAACGGGCGGGAAAAGCGCCGGAATTCCTTGCGTTTCCGTGGGGCCATCCTCACGATGGACGCGCGCAGACTGGCGCAGACGACGCTAGACGGTACAGCGAAAGGTACATCGGCAAGAGGGGTCCCATGCCGCGAATCCATGCGGTCGCTCTCCTGGGCGCCGCTCTCGCTCTCGGTGCTGGCAAGGCGGACGTACAGGAGGCGGCGCCGATTCCGAAGGACCCGACCACGGGGCGCTATTCGCTCCAAGGGGTAGTCCAGGCTGAGGGCGCGACCTCGGCCGAGCTGTTCGCGCGGGCCCGGGCGTGGGTTGCGCAGACGTACCGATCCGCGCAGGACGTCGTACAGCTTGAGGACGCTTCGACCGGGCGCCTGGTTGCCAAGGGCAACTTCGAAATACGGGGCGGGCTGGGAATGACCGTCACCATCTGGCATCTGCTGACGATCGAGACGAAGGACGGCCGCTACCGCTACACGCTTACAGATTTCGAATCTGAGCTGGTGGGCAACGGCACCGGCCGCAAGCCGGTGGAAGACCCCGGCGCGAATCCGAAGTTCCTCGCAAAGATCGGCGCGGAGGCAAGAACGGTTGTAGCGGGCCTCAAGGCCGCGATGCAGAAGCCGACGCCCGCGGCAGACAAGGACTGGTAGGGCGTGGCGCGGGACCCAGACCGAGCCAGGCGCGAGCGCTATCGAGCGACGGTCGAGAAGCGCCTGGCCGCTGACCCCACGTTATCCACTCGGGAGCGGCGCAAGCGGCTGGCGGACGAACTACGACCCCTGAAAGGGAAGCACAATAGCTTTGCCGTCCGCCGTATCCTTGAATCGGTTCTGGGTCAGCTCAACACCATGGCGGAGAGAGCAGCGGCCCGCGAGCGCGCAGGCCTCCTCCCCGGGCTGCCTTCGGCCGAACCAACCTGGATCGATGAATCCGACCGGCCCCTCCTGGAGGCATTCCTGACCCTTCCGCGAGCCCCGAGGCGGGGGCTCTCCCCTTACGAGCGGGTGGCGGCGGCGGTCGGCTGGGCGGTCGCAGATGTTGACGTGTGGCTCCGGCATACCGTGTCGCTGGCAAGCCTCGAACCGCTCCCCAAGCGCCGGCTAACGCGCGGCTTGGGTGTAATGAGGCGACGCGAGTCACATGCCGGGCAAATTGAAGAGTTCGGCACCCTTTCGCAGTCCGTCCATGCTTGCCCGAAGCTCGCGGAGTTTCGCTGCCAAGGCAGCTAGGCAGACGATTTCGAGATGCGACATCGTGTACGTGACTGGCCCGAATTGGCCGGGAACGGTCCATCCCTGATCGAGGAACATGGAGATGGAGTCCTCTGCAGCCGGACCACGACGTATGGCTCCATCGGGCCCATACTCAACCACCCATAGGCGACCGTCAGGTACTACAAGAATCGGAACGATGAGAGACATGCTAGGAACTGGAGCACTCGATACCGTTTCGCGAACAAGCTCATGACTGCTGCTTACCGCCTGCGATACTTTCTCGAACACTGGGCCGTCGGACCTGCCGAAGTCACCATTCTTTTTCCGGCTGACCTGATCGGCGGTCTTCCCCACTTGTTCTCCTTCACGATAGAGGGAGTTGGCCTCCGAGATGCGCTGTGGGTGGGTTTGTACGATGACATCCCGTCTGCGGAGAATGACTTCGGTCAGCGCCTCAGATGATGTCCTCGCAATCGTGTGCACCAGGAGAGGACTTGTGGCGCGAAGATTCTTGCTCTCGACCGCCAGAAGAAGCCGGTTCTTCCCTTCAACAAGCGACGCCCGAATATCAAACTGCCGAGCCTTGTCAGTAATTGGGTCTCTGTACGTTCCACCGTGACGGCAGACGAACCCTTCGCCCGTCACGACCTGCAGGGTTTGCATCTCGAAGGCGAAATCTGACTCCTGATGCAGGTAGGCTCGCACATCGGCTTCAAGAATCGCCTTCAGGATGTTGTCATTCGACATGTACGCTGCATCCTGCTAGTCCGGACGAATCTTTTCGCTTCGCACGTTTCCAGTCCACGCATCCCCCTCACGAAAAAGGCGGTGGCGCGTACGCCGGGGCTAGCTGCCCAGAAGTTGCCGTGTGTGCCGACGGCGCGATGCTGAAACGCCCCACTCGACGACACCGGCCACAACCACGCCCCCCAGGAGCAGGGCGCCGGTCCACGCGGGCAGCTGGATTGACCATCTTGCGTCAGAGACGTGTAAGAGACTGACAATGGTCGCAGAGATGGCACTCCCAAACATCGCCCACGATGGCACAAGTAAATACCGGGACCCTTCGGAGGGCTGCACTCGGTGAGGACCGGCCGGGACACCTCGTATGCTGCCGATGAGGGGCGGCGTGGCAACCGGCGAGGTGTGGAGTACTTCGAAGGTAAGGCTGTCGTTTCGTTCGAGGTAGTCGAAGATGATCAGCTGTTCGTTCAGCGCGTGACCTTCAATCGAGAGTGCGCACCCTGATGCTCTACGACTTTGGCGAAGCAAGACGGTATGCAGGATTGTGCCACCGGGTTCAACAACAAATCGGAGAGGATCCGTCTCCACGATGCTGGTTCCGAGCAGCGTGCCCCGGCCGCTGTTGAAGAAGACGACGCGAGTTGACCACAGCGCCTTCACGTGCTGGCCGAGGACTCGGACTTCCAATCCCGGCGCTTTGGCATGCTGCTCCTCCGAGATAATGGGCACAGACCGCAGCAGGTATTTCGGGGCGGGGACGAGCCGGGCAGCATAGTAGAAGTAAAACGCGGATCCCAGACCAACGACAATGCCCCCGATGCCAAGCCAATCTGAGAAAGTCACATCGCCCCCATGCGGCGGCCGTGGAGTCTAGATCCGTTGAGATCCGGAGTCTATGGCGTAGGTTCGCGCGGCTGGAAAACGGGCCGAGCGGGTGGTGACACACCCGGCGGGGGCCGGTTCTCGCTGTGGTGCAGTTCACCCATGCGCCGGCCCAGCGCAGGGCGCTGCTCTTGTAGGAACGGCATCGCAGTGGCTGAAAGTTTCGGCCGGGAATAACGGGACGTAGGGGGCCCCAAACGCGGACGCTACCGCTGGCGTGACGGCGTGAGATCGAGAGGCGGGATTGGCGGCTGAGGCCGGGGCGCTTTTCGATAGTCCTGCAGGTCCACGGGAGTGACCCATTCAAGGCCGGCGTCCCTACCGATCGGCCCAGGACCAGTGATGATTCCGACCACTCGACCGGATGGCCTGTGAATGACAGGGCCGCCGCTAAAGCCAGGCACGCCGATCAGATCAAGGAGCAGCATCGGACCTTTGTCATAGAATGATTCCAGTTCCGTGGAAGCTACGATCCCGTCTCGAACCACCGCGACATCGTAGACGGCCCCCGTCGCTTTCTCCATGACGGGATAACCAGCGATCAAGACGTCGTCTCCAGTGTGAACCAACGACTTCCAGTCATCTGCGAGCGGTAGCGGACCTATTCCGACGCTGTGGCATTGATCGGAACCAGCCGTCTTTGCTCTGAGAAACGCGAGGTCACGGTTCTGATAGATCACGGTGGCTGCGTAGATGACTTGATCACTAGGGCGAGAAGGAAGTCGAAACCGAATGACCAGCCTGTCAGGAGGGATACCATCGATGACGTGCTTCGCCGTGAGAATCGTGCAGTCTTCGTCGACAAAGAATCCGGTTCCCTCTCTCGTATTCACTACTGGGAGAGCGGGGCTAATGCTCGGGCTTCCGTTGGAGATTCCGACGACCGCCCAACGGTGTTTCGAGTAGAGGTCACGAGAGGTCGGCACGGCGCCAACTGGCGTGAAGAGCACCACGAAAACCAGGAAACTAGACAAGGGAGAGCCCCCCTAACCTGTGAGTGACTAATGCAAAACGCAAAGCTAGCTCAATCACGTGTTAATTCGTACTCGACAATGGCGCGGAGTATCTGCTGTAGCTCGTGGTCAAAACTGTCGAGCGGCACTGTGTGATCCTGATTCAGAAGCAAACCTACCGGACCGTCAGAAAAAACAGTAAGCATGTCCTTTCCACCCTCCAGCTGGTTCTGAAGGTGGTCGCCGAACGAGAAGGAAATGTAGTCGGGTGCGAGGCCCTTCGTACGAGTCCGACGCAGCGTTATCCGTGGCGGAAGATCCGGTGCGGAGTTTCTCGGGCTGGTCTCCATCGCCCAAAGAGGCTCATCCCCGAGGAGGAGGTCCGCCCGAAACGGGGAGTAAATGTTTTCGGGCAGCCCGTGGGTCTTGACTTTCAGGGGAACGCCCTCAGCCTTGAAAGACGAAGCAACCGTACGTAGGTTGAGCAACGCGCGCTCGTAATAAGCACGATAGGCTTGTCCCATATCGAGCTGCTTCTTGGATGTCGCAATCTCCCGTTCCTTGAACCGTAACCTTGCGCGCTCTTTGTTGCTTAGGAACTCCTTCGCCCAATTTCTAAACTGGTCGTCGATTTGCTGAACGGCCTCGGACGGTACGACGGGCGGTTTGCCGGCCGCTGTTCCCTTACTGGGACTGTTGGTGGCGGCGCCGGGGTCCGCCGTAGCCCGGGACTTGAGTTCTGCGATTTGGTCTTCGATGCGTTGGGCGGTTTGCCTCGAATCTAGCTGACTCCCATACCAGATTAGCCAGCCGCCGAGGCCGGCACCCAGCCCGGCCAGCATGCAGCCAAGAACGACCATGATCACGGATCTCCTGCTTCGTACGTGCGCGGTCATAAGCGGGCGGTGAATCTATATGGGATTGACCCCTGGAGTCTAGGGCTGTATCCCCTATGCCGTCTAAAGGCGGGCAGACCGGGTGTTTGCACCACCCGGCCAGCCCTGACGCAAGCCCGGAGGGACCCCGGTACATGCGCTGCGACATTCTAGGCAATCAATACCCTATCAAAAGCAACGCCTAGGACTGGGGGCGCCTCCATGCCTGGCCGCACGGCGGCCAAAGGGAGGGCCCATGCCCACGACCGCGAGCCGGGAACGGCTCATCCACAAGGCCATCGCCTTGCTCGTTCTCGCCGCGGAACCCGCCGAGGTACATCGTCTACATGACGTTCGTGGGCGGCTCGGCTCACGTCGAACGGTGAGGCCAGTCAACTACGAGCGGAGCGAGCTGGCGAAGGTCGAGCTGCGTGGAGCGCTTCCTGGCGGAGTGTGCCGAAGAGTACGCGCGGCCGGAGATGCAGAGACACAACTTCCGCATGTTGTCCCAGCACTTCGCAGGACGATCGATTGACGCGGTCCGCAAGGCCGACGTGCTCGCGTACTTCGAGGCTCGGCAGGTGGGCGCCGCGCCTTTCGATGACCCGTGGCGAGTCGTCAGGACGCCAACCGTCTACATGGTCACGCTCTCGAACGGGCACCCCCAGAGCGGCCGGAGTCTGACGAGGGAGGGGGCGGAGGGCCTAGCGCGCCGTCCGCTGTCGCCTCGGGCGCCGGAGACGGAGATTGCCTCCCTCTCCGCGATGTTCAACTACCTCCTGGACCCTGCCGGGGCCTTTCCCGCGGTCGTTCGGGCGCTCGCCCCGGGCTCTCGAATCCCTGCATCGGCTGGCGTCCCAGGCGCCGCCGCAAGACGAAGGCCGCGAGGCTCGCCTATACCCCGAAGCACCGGGCGATCGTCCCGACCCCTGAGGAGTTGGGGCCATCCTGGAGGCGGCCGCGAACGCTCGGCAGCGGGCCCTCTGGGGGGTCGCCTACTACACCTTCTCCCGTCCCGAGAGCGAGACGTGCCAGCTCAGGATGGGGGACGTGCTCTTTTCCGATGACCCGCGCCTGAGGTTCGAGAACAGGGGCCAGGCCGCGAGCATGGGCCGGGTCACCTTCCGGGACACCAAGACGGGCGAGGCGGAGCGCGTGGTGCCGCTTCACCCGGTCGCGGAGGGGCTGCTCACGGCCATGAAGCTCCCGCCGCGTCCTGGCCGGGGGCAGGGGAGAGCGAGGCGGACTACCGCCTGCGCCTTGCCGTCTGGGAAGCGCTTCCGATCTTCGCGCGGACGAAGGGGAGCCGGAAAGGCGAGCCCTGGGACCGCGCGAGCTACAAGCCCGGCTGGCGGGACACGGTGGAGAAGGCGCAGCGCATCCTGTGGGTAGCGAATCCGGACCACCGGGACATCCCCTCCATGTGGCTCCGGGACACGCGCAAGGGTGGGATCACGGCAGCACGGTCGCAGGGACAGGACCCGGCCGTGGTCGCGAAGCTGGCCGGGCACTCGACCCTCATGTCCGATCACTATACGCAGGCGACCGAGGGGAACGCTGCGGCGGCGATTGCCTGCCTTCCGGCTCCCGTGGCGCCCGCGGTACGTGGTACAGCGGAAGGTACTTCGGAAGTGAGCAACCGTAGAAGCTGGAGAATTCCGGCGGTTTTCTCGCCTACCCCCCCTGCATCATCATCAGGAACTGCTCGTTGGCGGGGCTCTTCGACATCTTGTCGATGAGCAGCTCCATGGCTTCCACGGGCGACATCTGGTTCAGGATCTTCCTGAGGATCCAGACCTTGTTGAGCTGGTCCTTGGGCATGAGCAGCTCTTCCTTGCGCGTCCCCGAGCGCTCGATGTCGATGGAGGGGAAGACGCGGCGGTCGGTGAGCTTGCGGTCCAGGTGAAGCTCCATGTTGCCCGTGCCCTTGAACTCCTCGAAGATCACGTCGTCCATGCGGGAGCCGGTGTCGATCAAGGCCGTGGCCATGATGGTCAGCGACCCGCCCTCCTCGATGTTGCGGGCGGCACCGAAGAAGCGCTTGGGGCGCTGCAGCGCGTTCGCGTCCAGGCCGCCGGAGAGCACCTTCCCCGAGGGGGGCTGCACGGTGTTGTAGGCGCGGGCCAGGCGGGTGATGGAGTCGAGGAGGATCACCACGTCCTTCTTGTGCTCGACCAGGCGCTTGGCCTTCTCCATCACCATCTCCGCCACGTGCACGTGCTGCTGCGCCGGCTCGTCGAAGGTGGAGGCCACCACCTCCCCCTGCACCGAGCGCTGCATGTCGGTGACCTCCTCGGGCCGCTCGTCGATCAAGAGGACGATGAGGTACACCTCGGGGTGGTTCTGGGTGACGGAGTTGGCCAGCGACTGCAGGAGCATCGTCTTGCCGGTGCGGGGCGGGGCCACGATCAGGCCGCGCTGCCCCTTCCCGATGGGGGTGAGCAGGTCCATGATCCGGCCCGAGAGGTTGGGCGTGTTCACCGTCTCCAGCTTCAGGCGCTCCAGGGGGTACAGGGGCGTCAGGTTGTCGAAGAAGATGCGCTCGCGGATCTTCTCGGGGTCGTCGAAGTTGACGGCCAGCACCTTGATGAGCGCGAAGTAGTTCTCCTCGTCCTTGGGCGGGCGCACCTGGCCGGAGACGGTGTCGCCGGTGATCAGGCCGAAGCGCTTGATCTGGGAAGGGGAGACGTAGATGTCGTCGGGACCGGGCAGGTAGTTGTAGTCGGGATGGCGCAGGAAGCCATAGCCGTCCTGGAGCACCTGGAGCACGCCCTCGGCGAAGACGAGGCCGCTCCGCTCCGACTGCGCCTTCATCACCTCGAAGATGAGGTCCTGCTTGCGCATGGAGGTCGCGCCCTCCACGTTCAAGCGCTGGGCCGCAGTCAGCAGCTCCTGGCTCGTCATCCGATAGAGGGAGTTCAGGTCCACCGGGCGGTGGTCCCCGGGCTGGCCGGCGGGCGGGAGCGGCGCGTCCACCTCCATGTCCACGTCCGCAGGGAGGCCCACGTCGGCCAGCGCCACCTCCCCCGACGATCCCTCGAGCAGGGTGGCGGCGTCGGGTGCCTGCGGGGGGTCGGGGATCCCGGGCGCGCTGCCGCGCGGCGCGCGCCGGCGCTCGCCCTGTTCGCCGCGACCTCCACGATCGCCGCCTCCGCGACGCCCGCGCATGCGACCTTCCGACATGATGCCTCCTCGGATGCGGCGCGCG
>Ga0070695_100002730_pt1 | contig 10230 bp, 6 predicted proteins | sample KBSK1252metaG_FD_65471 | JGI IMG/M metagenome (GOLD analysis project Ga0070695, IMG submission 65471) | Corn, switchgrass and miscanthus rhizosphere microbial communities from Kellogg Biological Station, Michigan, USA - KBS K1-25-2 metaG | ecosystem: Host-associated > Plants > Roots >... | reverse complement strand
CCTCCCGTCCGTCATGACCCAGACGCGCGTGAAACGGTTTTCGCGCGGGACGTCCTTGCCCTTGTCCTGTCCGACCATCGTGGAGCGACCGGTTTCCACCGCGGTATTTCCATACACGCGCACGCGAACCTCGGCGGTGGTGATGGATTGGTACGTCAGCGCATGCGTTGTGAAGTCAGCGATGACCTCTGCCTTGTTGCGTACGACACCGGTCGGTCCGATGCCGAGAAAGTCATCGGCATAGATCCGGCGAAGCGCGATGGTGTCGGCGGTGATCTGCGCGCGAATCCGCTCCTGATCCTGCTGCTGCACGGCCTGCTCGGTGCTCGCCGCATCTCGTGTCTGTGCGCTCTGCTGCTGCGCGATGGCGCTCGAGACAGCCGACAGCACGAGCGCAGCGATGATCGACGTTCGTTTCATTAGCCCCTCCATAGGAGACTGATCCCAAGCTGCTGCGGGTAGAGATGGCTGCGTCCTCGTGTCGCATGGTCGAGTCGTCGGAATTCGCGTGCGGCCGAACGCCGCGCCTGACGCGCGCGCCGGGTGGCGCGGCCCCTGCGGCCTTGTGCAGGCGCCGTGACGCCGGAGTGCGGCGCGTCCAGGCGCTGGTTAGACCGCGTCGCGCGATGGTTGGCCATAACGTTCCACCAGGTACGGAACCACAACTTCACGGCACCAACGCATAGCAGTTGCGTCGGCATATCGCTCTGCCTTCTCGCGATTGTCCATGAGCCACCGCCCACGTGCTACGCGCGACGTATGATCGAAGTGATGAGCTACCTCGTGCACAAGCGTCCATAGCATGGAGTACCGCAGCTCGTGGAGTTGCCATGGCGAGACATCCGCGCCGGGCGCGCGAGCGAACCCGAACACCCGCACATCGTTACTCACCGGATCGTAGGTCCCAAGAATCGAGGGGGCATACACACCTGGATGAACCTCCTCTCCTCGACGCCCGATCAACGGGTCTTCCTGGTCGGATACGGGTGCACACTCGTTCACATAGCGAACTCCAGCCTCGAGACGAATCGACAGTATGCCGTCTGTAGCGCCCGTTGGAAGAGCCCGCAAAACCGCATGGAAGTCATCCAACGACGCGGGGAAGAAGAGTGCATTCGCGGAGTCATCGACGACGACACTTGGAATGGCTTCCGCGCCAAGGCTCGTCGGGGTGCGGCTCTCCTGAGTCCTGGCTTGAGCAACACCACGTTTCACTCGGCGCTTGCGCTCAATGGCGTCCCAATCGTGAAAGCCGTGCTGCTTGAAGCTGCGCCAACTGCGATTAGCGTGGATCGATCTCGCCATGTCCTTGCCTTAGCGGTCTAACCAGAATTCCGCCGAACTACCTGAGTCCGGAAAAGCCGAACGGCATCGTCCGAAGGAGGACGCGAGGAGATTCTCGTGCGGTGTTGCGGCAACATCGCGGATGAATCCACTCCCATTTCCTACACCAGCCTATCCAGAGGCCTGCGCACTCGACAATACGATCCCGCGATCGAGGAGACCGCCGCGGCGAAGACATTCCGCTGCGATGTTGCCGCGGGCTTGGCAGCCGGCTACGCCAGCGCCGCCCTCAGGAACCGCACGCCAAGCAGCGAGAACAGCGCTCCGAACCCGAAGAGCACCAGCGCAGGCAGCCAGACCGCCTCCAGGCCGCGGCCGAACGAGATCAGGGCGTGGAAGGCGTCCATCGCCCAGGCGGTGGGGAAGATGTGCGAGGCCTTCCAGAGCCAGCGGGGCACCACCTCGCTCGGCCACCAGCAGCCGCCGAGGGCGGCCATCACCATGGAGGCGATCCAGCCCAGGGCGGAGGCCTGCTCGGGATTCTTCAAGACCGCGCCCAGCAAGGTGGCGAGGCCGGCGACGCAGAAGGCGTAGGCCGAGAGCAGGAGGGCCAGGGCCAGGGGCGAGTGACCGAAGGAGACCTTGAAGAGGAAGCGCCCCACCACGAGCAGCAGCACGATCTGCACGCCGGCGATGATGACGCGCCCCAGCAGCTTCCCCGCGAAGACGTGGGCGCGCCCCACCGGTCCCGCGAGCTGGCGGCGCAGGGTTCCCTCGCTCTTCTCGAGCGTGAGGAACACACCGCCGTAGATCACCGTCATCATCAGCACGGTCATGGTCAGGATCCCGGGGACGCTCTGCTGGCGGCCCTGGGGCACGGCCTGTCCGTGCCCGGCTTGCCGCACCGCGAGCCTCACCAGCGGCTCGCGCGCCGAGAGTGCCGTGAAGGCCGGCGTGCCCTGGGCGAGCGTCCCTGTCTGCTTCATCTCCACCAGGTGGGCGAGCGTCGTCGTGATGGCCCGGAGCACGGCGGCCTCCGCCGCCATGGAGAAGCCGGTGTCGGCATCCTTGTCCTTCACGACCGCGAGCATCTGCTGCTTGCCGGCGAGGACGTTGGCCGTGAACCCCTTGGGGATCACGAGCGTGCGCACCCTCGCCTCCCCGGGCTTGGCAGGCACCACCTCCACCTGCTGCCCGGCGATCTGCTGCACGAAGGACTTGGCCAGCCAGCCTCCGTCCTCGTCCACCACGGTGAGGCGCGCCTTGCCGCCGCCTCCGCCGCCCCCGAACATGCCGAAGAAGGCCATGAGGCCGATGGGGAGGGCCAGGAGCCAGAAGAACGAGGCCTTGTCGCGTACGGTCAGGCGCAGGTCGTTCAAGGCCAGGCCGAGCACCTTCCTCATGCGGCTCTCATGCGGCTCTCATGCCGCCCCGCCGCGGGCGACGCCCTTCTTGAGGAAGACAGACCCGGCGAGCAGGAGCGTCGCGCCCAGGACGGTGAGGACGGCGATCGCGGGGAGCACGTCCGCCAGGCCGCCCCCCTTCTCCAGCAGCGTGCGGTAGCCGGAGGTCGCCCAGTAGAACGGCGTCCAGTGCGCGATGGCCTGCATCCCCTTGGGGAGGTTGGTCACGTCCACGAAGCTGCCGCCCAGGAAGCCCATGACGAGATAGATGGCCGAGGCGAAGGTGGCGCCCTTCCGCTCCGTGCCCGCCAGGCCGTAGATGAGCGCCGAGCAGCCGACGACAGCGAGGATCAGGGCCAGGGAGAGGAGGAGATAGCCAGGGATCGAGGGCACCCGGGGCAGGAAGACCGCCGCCACCGCCGAGAAGACGGCGAGCGCGATCAGCGCCAGCGCCCCGGCGTAGAGTCCCTTCCCCAGGAGCAGCGTGCCGGGGCCGATCGGCCCCGCCAGCTGGCGGCGCATCGTGCCCAGCGTGCCCTCCGCCAGCACGTCGCGCATGCCGTTGTCCGCGACGAGGAAGAGCGCGTAGACGGCGACCCCGGGAAGCACCGCCAGGAAGATCAGGCTGCCGGTGTTCTCGTCGCTCTTCTCCGGCTTCTTCTCCTCGAAGGCGCCCTTCAGGGTGATGGCGGGCGGAAAGACGAGGCCTTCCGCCCCCTCGATCGTGCGCTTCACGGCGAGCGAGATCTCGATGACGTTGCTGTCGGTCGGGGCTGGCGATCCCTCGCCGAGGTAGGGGCGCAGGTCGCTCAGGGGCTGGCGGAGCACGCGGGCGCCCCCGTCCAGCACCTCGGTCAGGACTCGTGCCAGCTGCTCGGCGACCTCGGGGAGGATCCCCTCCGCCGGATTGCGCACCATCTCCAGGGTGACGGGCTTTCCGTCCAGCACGTCCTGGGTGAGGTGCTCGGGAATGACGAGGAGCGCCGACGCCTCCCCCGCCTCGATCAGCGCCGCCCCCTCCCCCTTCCCCACCGTGCGCACGTCGAAGTGCTCGGCCATCTGCTTGGAGGTGAAGGCGGAGGACAGGGCGCTCGCCGCGAAGCCGGTGTCGCGGTTCTCCACCACCAGGCGCACCTTGGGGGTGCTGTCCCCGCTGGAGCCAAAGACGAGCGCCAGCATGCCCGCGAAGACGATGGGGAAGGCCAGCAGCACCGCCAGGCCCACCGGCGCCCGCAGCTTCCGCTTGAGGTCCTTGCTCACGAGGAGCAGGAGCCGGCGCATCAGTCGCGCAGCTCCCGGCCGGTCAGGTTCAGGAACAGCGCGCTCAGGCTGGGGGGCTGGATCGTGATCCCCTCCGCTGGAAGCTTGCCGGCCAGGATCGCGGTCAGCGCCTCCACCGCCCCCCGCCCGCCCTCCACGGACAGGAGGAGGCGGCCGTTCTCCGCGGTCAGGACCTGGGCGCCGTCGATGGCGCCGGCTTTCCGCGCCGTCTCGGCATCGAAGGTCCCGGTCACGGTCAGCAGGTCCTTCCCCCCCACCTGCCGTTTCAGCTCGTCGAGCGTCCCCTCGGCCAGGATCTTGCCGTGGTCCATGATGGCGATCCGGTCGCAGAGGGTCTCCACCTCCTCCAGGTAATGGGTGGTGTAGAGGACGGTCGTCCCCGCCGCCGCCACGTCGCGCACCACCTGCAGGATGTTGAGGCGCGCCTGCACGTCGATCCCCACCGTGGGCTCGTCCATGAGCACGGCCTGCGGCCGGTGCACGAGGCCGATCCCCAGGTTGAGACGCCGCTTCATCCCCCCGGAGAAGTTCTTGACCGGCTCCTTGGCCCGGACCGCCAGGCCCGTCTCCTCCAGCACCCGGTCCACCGCCTTGTCGAGCGCGGAACCGGCGAGGCCGTAGAGCCCGCCCCAGAACCGCAGATTCTCCCGGGCCGACAGCGTGGCGTAGAGCGCGGGCTCCTGGGGGACGACACCCAAACGGGCCTTCACCTCCAGGGGCTTGGCCGCCAGGTCCACGCCGTCGAACAGGATCCGGCCCTCATCGGGGGAAAGAAGGCCCGAGAGCATGGACATCGTGGTGGTTTTCCCGGCCCCGTTCGGGCCCAGGAGCCCGTACAGCTCCCCGCGGCGCACCTCGAAGGAGATGCCGTCCACGGCCCGGAGGTCGCCGTAGCGCTTGGTCAGGTGCTGGACCTGGAACACGGCCGGGATTCTATCCCTGAGCAAACCTCTTCCGTTCCCAGTCGTTTCTGGTACCGTGCGCGTCCTCGGATTGAGGGGTGTCCATCGTGAAAAAAGCCGCGTTCCTCCTGCTCGCCTGGGTCCTGCCCTGCCTCGCCGTCGCCGCCGACCCGCCCCAGCTGCTCCGCAAGCCGACGCTGAGCCGGACGGAGATCGCCTTCGCCTACGGGGGCGACCTCTGGATCGTGCCGCGCTCCGGTGGCGAGGCGCGGCGCCTCACCAGCGACGTGGGGGTGGAGACCGATCCCATCTTCTCGCCTGACGGGAAGACGATCGCCTTCACCGGCGAGTACGACGGCAACGTGGACGTCTTCACGGTCCCCGCCGCGGGAGGGGTGCCCACGCGCCTGACGGCGCACCCCGTGGGGGACACTGCGGTCGGGTTCACCCCCGACGGCAGCCGCGTGCTCTTCCGCTCCGGGCGCAACAGCTTCTCGTACTTCCCCCGCCTGTTCACGGTGCCCCTCACCGGTGGCCTTCCATCGGAAGTTCCGCTGCCCCAGGCGGAAACCGGCTCCTACTCCCCCGACGGCAAGCGCCTGGCCTACGTTCCCTTCCTCAACCACGCCGATGGGCGCGCCATCAAGCGGTACCGGGGCGGCACCGCTTCCCCCATCTGGATCGCCGACCTGTCCGACTCCCGCATCGAGAAGGTCCCGCGCACGGACTCGGACGACGCCCGCCCCATGTGGGTGAAGGACACCGTCTACTTCCTGTCCGATCGCGATGGGCCGTGGACGCTCTACGCCTACGACACGAAGTCGAAGCAAGTGAGCCGCGTCCTGGCCCAGAGCACCGGGGAGATCAAGGCCGCCTCCGCGGGGCCGGACGCCATTGCCTACGAGCAGCTCGACGGCATCTACCTGCTCGACCTGGGGAGCAAGCAGGCGAAGAAGGTGGACATCCGCGTCCAGGCCGACTTCCCGGCCGTGCGCCCGCACTGGGTGGACGCCTCCCAGCAGATCGAGAACGTCTCCGTCTCCCCCACCGGGGCACGGGCGGTGTTCGAGGCCCGGGGGGAGATCCTCACCGTGCCCGCCGAGCGTGGGGACATCCGCAACCTCACCCACTCCTCCGGGGTGGCCGACCGTGACCCCGCCTGGTCGCCGGACGGGAAGTGGATCGCCTACTTCTCCGACGCCTCGGGCGAGTACGCGCTGCACGTGGCGCCCCAGGATGGAGTGGGGGACGTGAAGAAGATCGACCTGGGCACCCCGCCCTCGTTCTTCTACGCGCCGCGGTGGTCCCCGGACAGCAAGAAGATCGCCTTCTCCGACAAGCGCCTGAACCTGTGGGTGGTCGACGTCCCCGGCGGAAAGCCGGTGAAGGTCGATACCAACCCCTACGACGGCTACGGCTTCGAAGTGGCCTGGTCCCCGGACAGCCGCTGGCTCGCCTACACGCGCCAGCTTCCCAGCCAGCTCCGGGCCATCTTCGCCTACTCCGTGGAGGGGAAGCAGAGCCATCAGCTCACGGACGGGATGAGCGACGCCACGTTCCCCTCCTTCGACGAGAAGGGGAAGTACCTGTTCTTCATGGCCAGCACGGACGTGGGGCCGGTGCTGGCCAGCAGCATGGGCTCCTACAACGTGCCCGTGGACCGTTCCGCGTACGTCATCGTGCTGCGCGACGATCTGCGCTCCCCGCTTGCGCACCGCAGCGACGAAGAGAAGGTCAAGGACGCCGACCCCGCCGCCGCGGCCCTGCAGGACGAGTGCGCGGAGGACGCGGACAAGCCGGATGCCAAGGGCGACGACAAGAGCGACAAGAAGGACGCCAAGAAGGACGGGAAGGACGGGAAGGACGCGAAGAAGGACGAGCCCACCCCCGTGCGCATCGACCTCGCGAACATCGACCAGCGGGTGCTGGCGCTGCCGCTGCCCGCGCGCAACTACACGGGCATGCAGGCGGGCTCCGGCCACACGGTCTTCCTGATGGAGGGCCCCCAGGTGGACATCGGCCAGCCCATCGGACGGCTCGTGCACACCTACGACTTCTGCGAGCGCAAGCTCGAGCAGAAGCTCCAGCACGTGGGCGGCTTCCTCCTCACCTTCGACCGCAAGAAGGCGCTCTACGAGCAGCTCCCCGAGCCCGACCCCATGGCGCCCAGCGAGGGACGGCCGCACGGGGCCTGGTTCCTGCAGGCCCTGGACAAGCTGGGGGGCGGGGGTGGCGGCGACAAGGGCGGCGGCGCCAAGCCGCTGGACCTCTCCTCCATGCAGGTGTGGGTGGAGCCCCGCGCCGAGTGGCGGCAGATCTACAAGGAGACCTGGCGCTGGGAGCGCGACTTCTTCTACGACCCCAACATCCACGGGGTGGACATCCCCGCGCTGACTGCGAAGTTCGAGCCCTACCTGGACGGGCTGGTCAGCCGCGGCGACCTCACCTACCTGCTGGGGGACATGCTGGGGGAGATCACCGCCCAGCACATCTACCTCGGGGGCGGCGAGCGGCCGCAGCCCAAGCGCGTCCCCGGCGGGCTGCTGGGGGCCGACTACACGGTGGAGAACGACCGCTACCGCTTGGCCAAGATCTATCACGGCGAGAACTGGAACCCGGAGCTGCGGGCGCCGCTCACCGAGCCCGGTGTCAAGGTGCAGGAGGGGGACTATCTCCTGGCCGTGAACGGCAAGCCCCTCACCGGGAAGGACGAGGTCTTCCGCTTCTTCGAGCAGACCGCCGGCAAGGCGGTGCGCCTCACCGTCGGTGCCGATCCTTCCGGGAAGGGTTCCCGCGAGGTGCAGGTCGTCCCCATCGGCGACGAGGAGGCGCTTCGCCTACGCGCGTGGATGGATGACAACCGACGCAAGGTGGAGAAGGCGACGAACGGACGCGTGGCCTACGTCTACCTGCCGGACACGGCGGTGGGGGGCTACACCAACTTCAACCGGTACTACTTCGCCCAGGCCAACCGCGACGCCGCCGTCATCGACGAGCGCTTCAACGGCGGCGGCTGGGTCGCCGACTACATCATCGACTGGTTGAACCGGCCCTTGCTCATGAAGGCCATGACCCGCGAGGGAGAGGACTCCAGTCTGCCCTTCGCGATCTACGGCCCCAAGGTGATGCTGATCAACGAGATGGCGGGCTCGGGCGGCGATGCGCTGCCCTGGATGTTCCGGCGCCTCAAGATCGGGCCCCTGGTGGGGACGCGCACCTGGGGCGGCCTCATCGGCATCGGCGGCTACCCCGACCTCATCGACGGCGGCTACGTCACCGCCCCGCGCTGGGCGCTCTACAACCCCGACGGCGTGTTCGACATCGAGAACAAGGGCGTGGCCCCCGACCACGAGGTCGAGCTCGACCCCGCGGCCTGGCGGCGCGGCGAGGATCCCCAGCTGCAGGCCGGGATCGATTGGGTGATGCAGCAGCTGCGCGAGCATCCCCCGGCGAAGGGGAAGCGCCCGCCCTACCCGAACTACCACCAGCCGCCCGCGCGGGCGGGAGGCGGAGGAGGCGCGACCGAAGGGGGGCGCTAGCTCCGCCTGCTCTTCCACTTCCCGTTGCCCTCAGGCATGGCTCGGGTGTTCAATGAGGGCATCGGGAGGGTACCACCATGCACCACCTCCGCGCCGCCGGCTGCGCGCTGGCGTCCATCTCCATCGCCTTGGTCTCCACGCTCACCTCCGCCACCGTCCCCTACGTCGTGGTCGACGGGAGCGCCTACGAGGAGGGCTGTTTCCCGCCGTGCGAGTGTCCGGTGCTGATCCAGGCGCCGCTGTCGGGGACGTTCCAGCTCGACCTCGTCGGTCCCGGCAACGTGTTCGACTTCTACTCGGTGAGCGACGTCCGCTGGTTCGCCTCCAACGCATCCCTGGCCAGGCGGATCACCGGCGCCGGGACCTACAAGGTGGGTGAGCTGACGACGCAGCAGGACCTGGAGCTCGACCTGTCCGTCAATCAGAACACCCCGGAGCACTTCAGCAGCGGCACCGTGGACACGACCATCCGCTTTCCTGACATCGCCGTGACGATCTCGAAGCACGGCGGTGTCTGCCAGGACACGGTCATGGGCCTCCGAGCCCGCCCCACGCCCGGGCTCGCGGTCGAGCGTGATGCCCTCGTCTGGGACAGCGGCCTGGAGATCCCCGGGTACGACGTGGTGATCGGCAAGCTTCGCGCGCTCCGCCAGAGCGGGGGCGATTTCTCGCTCGCCATCTCCCGCTGCGTGGCGAACGACGTGCATGATCACACGGTGCCGTTCCTTGAGTCGCCCTCACCCGACGATGGGTTGTTCATCCTCGTCCGGGCGGCCGGGTCCACCTACGACAGCTTCGCGCCCTCCCAGGTGCGCTCGCGGGATCCCGGGATCGCGGCATCGCCCGCTGCCTGTCCCTAGCTCGGAGGCGCCAGCCTCGCTCATGCCTTGGCCACCGACTCGGTCCACCGCGCCAGGTGGGCCGCCACCGCCGCCCGGTCCATGGTGGGGCGGAACCGGCGCTGCTCGCGGCCGACCGCGGGGATGGCATCCTTCGACGTCCACACCCCCGCGCCCAGACCGGCCAGGAAGGCAGCGCCCATGGCCGTGGTCTCCAGCATCTCCGGCCGGCTGATCTCCACGCCGAGCACGTCGCTCTGGAACTGCATCAGGAGGTCGTTGGCGGCGGCGCCCCCGTCCACCTTGAGCACGCGCAGCGCCTTGCCGGAGTCGCGCTCCATGGCGCGCAGGATGTCCACGTTCTGCAGGGCGATGCCCTCCAGCGTCGCCCGCGCGATGTGCGCCCGCGTGGTGCCGCGGGTGAGCCCGGTGATCACCCCCCGCGCCTGGGGACGCCAGTGCGGCGCCCCCAGCCCGGTGAGCGCGGGCACGACCACGACGCCACCCGAGTCCTCGACGGACGTGGCCAGCGCCTCGATCTCTGCCGCGCTCTCGAAGAAGCCGAGCCCGTCGCGCAGCCACTGCACGGCGGCGCCGGCGATGAACGCCGAGCCCTCCAGCGCGTAGGCCAGCTCGCCCGGCACCTGCCAGGCTACGGTGGTGAGCAAGCCGCTGTGCGAAGCCACGGGCGCGGCGCCGGTGTTCATCAGGATGAAGGCGCCGGTACCGTACGTGCATTTGGCGTCGCCGGCCGCGAAGCAGGCCTGGCCGAACAGCGCCGCCTGCTGATCGCCGGCCATGCCCGCCACTGGCACGCCGTCGGCGATCCCGGGAACCCCGTGCGTCGTCCCCAACACACCCGCCGACGGCGCCACCTCCGGCAGCACCGCGCGCGGCACGTCGAACAGCGACAGGAGCTCGTCGGACCAGGCCAGCTTCGCCAGGTCGAACACCAGCGTGCGCGAGGCGTTGCTCACGTCGG
>Ga0070695_100002728_pt1 | contig 10232 bp, 6 predicted proteins | sample KBSK1252metaG_FD_65471 | JGI IMG/M metagenome (GOLD analysis project Ga0070695, IMG submission 65471) | Corn, switchgrass and miscanthus rhizosphere microbial communities from Kellogg Biological Station, Michigan, USA - KBS K1-25-2 metaG | ecosystem: Host-associated > Plants > Roots >... | reverse complement strand
CGGACCGGCTGCGGAGCACCCGCGAGGCGCAACGCCGGCTTGCCGAGGCGCGACAGCCGCGCATCAACCCGCGCCGTCAATTCTTCGACGGCTGCGAGGTAGTCCTTCAACGACGGCGCGCCAGCGTGAAAGTGATACGTCTGGTTGCCGCGCGCCAGGCCCTCCATGAACGAGACGCCGCGGCCCTTGATGGTGTCGGCGATGATCGCGCCGGGTCGATCGGCAATCGCCGCGAGCTCGGCGAGCGCAGTCCCGATTGCGCGGAAGTCGTGCCCATCGATGCGCCGGGTCGCCCAGCCGAACGCGCGGAACTTGTCCTCGATCGCCCCGAGATCGCTCACCGCGGCCACCGTCGAATCCGACTGGTATTTGTTGTGATCGACGATCACGGTGATCTCGCCGAGCCGCTCGTTCGCGACCGGCTGCAGCGATTCCCAGATCTGCCCTTCCTGCAGCTCCCCGTCGCCGGTCATGACGACGATGCGGCCGCCGCGGCCGGTGAACCGCCGCGCGCGCGCCATGCCGTACGCCTTCGCGATGCCCATGCCGAGCGAGCCCGTGTTGGTCGCGATGAACGGCGTCTCGACGTCGGGGTGGCCCGGCAGCCCGCCGAGCCGGCGCAGCCGGTGAATCAGATCGAAGTCCAGCTTCTCGAGCGCGATCAGCAGTGCGTACAGCGCGGGCGCGTCGTGCCCCTTCGACGAGAAGTACGTGTCGCCGCCGGGCGCGCCGCTGTTGACGTCGACGAGCGCCTCGGTCCACAGCCACGTGATCAGGTCCATCGAGCTGAAGCTCGACCCGATGTGGCCCGACCCCGCGTTCATGATCATGTAGAGCGTGTTGATCCGGCAGACATCCGCGACCAGTCGCGCCCGCACGATCGGATCGGCGACGTCGCGGCGAACACGACGAATCATGTCGAGCGGCACGTACGTCAGCGACGCGTCGCCGCCGAGCGCCCGATCGGAATGATCTTTTTCGCCCATGATTGAGCCGTGTCGTAGGGGCGGACCCGCGTGTCCGCCCCGGGCCGACACATGGGTCGGCCCCTACCGTGCCGTCCATCCCCCGTCGACGACGAGCATCGCGCCGGTCATGTACGCCGACGCGCGCGACGCGAGGAACACGATCGCGCCGTTGTAGTCGTCCTCGTTGGCCATCCGGCGAAGCGGCGTGCGGCGTTCGTACTCGGCGACGAACTCCGGCGCATGGTCCGGTTCTCGAACGCCGCCGGGCACCAGCGTGTTCGCGCGAATGCCGAACGGCGCGCCGTACTCGGCGAGCCAGCGCGTGAAATTCAGCATCCCCGCCTTCGCGACGCTGTAGCCGACCGGCTTGTAGAACTCCGCGCCGCCGCGACGCCGATAGTCGTACATCGACTGATCGGGAGAGACGAGGCCGTAGGTGGAGGAGATGTTGATGATGCTGCCGGCCGGGCGCCTGTCGGCCTTGAACCGCGCGATGAACGACTGCGAGGCGACGAGCGCGCTCTTCAGATGCGAGGCCATCATCGCGTCCCACGCCGACTCCGGGTACCGCTCGAACGCGGCCGTTTCGACCGACGCGTCGGCCGGCGACGATCCGAGGCCGGCGTTGTTCACCAGAATCGTGGGCACGCCGAACGCGCGCGCGACGGCCTCGACGGCGGCGTCGACCGCCGCGCGATCGGTCGTGTCGACGACGTGGGTGGAGACGTGCGCGCCGCGCTCCATGAGCTCGCGGACACGGGCGTGAGGCTCGCCGACCCGATCGAGCACCGCGACGGCGGCGCCGGCCGCGGACAGCGCGCCGGCGTACTGGCTTCCGAGGCGGCCGTTCCCGCCGGTGACGATCGCGACGTCACCGTCGAGCCGGAACGCGTCGGACATGTCGTGCGTGGGCGACTCAGGTGTTTCGGAGCGAGCTACCGCTCCGTCACTTACAGATCGGCCTGCCGAGCGGCCGCGAAGTGGACTTGGGAAAGTAGGCGAACGCCAGGGGACCTCAGACGTTCACGAATTGAACGGCCAATTATTCTTAGGCGGCCATCCGATGTCAAGGACGTCGCGGCCCGGCCCGCTGGGTTGAACGAACGTTCAAACAGAAGAATGCGAAGACCGCGAAGACGCAAAGAAGCTATAGCGGCGACGCGGCGGGCACGAGCGCCGCGCGGCCCGACAGCCGCACGATGTTCGGCGCCGAAAACCCGCGCAGCGCGTTGCGCGTGTCGACGATGGGAATACCGCTCGTGACGAGCGCCTTCCAGTCGAAGCTCGAATGATCCGTGCACAGGACCACGCAATCGGGACGCCGGTGGAGCGCCTCCGCCTCGGGGACCGCCTCGAGATTGTGCGATCCCTCCCGCAGCGCCGGCACGTACGGATCGCTGTAGGACAGGACGGCGCCGCGCCGCGCGAGCAGCGTGATGATGTCGAGCGCCGGCGATTCCCGCATGTCGTTGACGTCGCGCTTATAGGCCACGCCGTACAGGTGAATCCGCGAGCCGTTGACCGGCTTGCGCGAATCGTTCAGCGCGTCGATGACGCGCTCGACGACGTACTCGGGCATCGCGCCGTTGACGTGGCCGGCGAGCTCGATGAAGCGGCACTCGAACCCGCTCTGCCGCGCCTTCCACGACAGATAGTACGGATCGATTGGAATGCAGTGCCCGCCGAGGCCGGGCCCCGGATAGAAGGGCATGAAGCCGAACGGCTTGGTCTTCGCCGCCTCGATGACCTCCCAGACGTCGATGTCCAGCTTGTGGCACATCTGCGCGATTTCGTTGACCAGCCCGATGTTCACCGCGCGGAACGTGTTTTCGAGCAGCTTCACCATCTCGGCGACGCGCGTGGAGCTGACCGGCACGACCGTCGACACGACCTGCGAGTAGAGCGCCGCCGCCAGCTCGGTGCTCGCCGGACCCGTGCCGCCGACGATCTTCGGAATGTTCTTGGTCGTGAACTGCTGGTTGCCGGGATCGACGCGCTCGGGCGAGAACGCCAGGAAGAAATCGGCGTCGGCGCGCAGGCCGCCCGCTTCGAGCATCGGCTGCACCACTTCGTCGGTCGTCCCCGGATACGTCGTCGATTCGAGGATGATCAGCTGCCCCGCGCGCAAGGTGGCGACGACCGCCTCGACGGCGCGCACGATGTAGGACAGATCGGGATCCTTGGTCTTGCGAAGCGGCGTCGGCACGCAGATGTCGATCGCGTCCATCTCGCCGAGCGCGGCCATGTCGGTCGTCGCCTTCAACGTGCCCGCGCGGACGGACGCGGCGAGCTGCGCTTCGTCCACGTCGGGGATGTAGCTCTTCCCGGCGTTGATCTGCGACGTTTTTCCGGCGTCCACGTCGAAGCCGGTCACCTCGAACCCCGCGTGCGCGAATTCGACCGCGAGCGGCAGGCCGACGTAGCCGAGACCGATGACGCCGACGCGCGCCTGCCTCGAACGAATGCGATCCAGTGTCAGAGTCATGAGTCCTGGTGAAAGACGGTCAAAAGGCCGACTGCCGATCGGCGACGCGCGGCGACGACAACCGCTCGAGATCCGCGTCGACCATCATCTTGATCAGTCCGTCGAAATCGACGCTCGGCGCCCACCCGAGCTGCGCGCGCGCCTTGGTGCTGTCGCCGACGAGATGCTCCACTTCCGCCGGCCGAATCAGCTTCGGATCGAGCCGGACGTGCTTGCGCCAGTCGAGCCCGGCGTGCGCGAACGCGACCTCCACGAGCTCCTGGACCGAATGGCTCACGCCGCTCGCGATCACGTAGTCGTCGGGACGGGTCTGCTGGAGCATGAGCCACATCGCGCGCACGTAATCGCCGGCGAAGCCCCAGTCGCGGCGCGCCTCGAGGTTGCCGAGCTGCAGCGCGTCGGCCAGACCGAGCTTGATGCGCGCGACGCCGTCGGTCACCTTGCGGGTGACGAACTCGAGGCCGCGGCGCGGCGATTCGTGATTGAACAGCATGCCCGACACCGCGAAGAGATCGTAGCTCTCGCGATAGTTCACCGTGATGTAGTGCGCGAACACTTTCGAGACGCCGTACGGGCTGCGCGGGTAGAACGGCGTCAGCTCGGTCTGCGGCACCTCGCGGACCTTGCCGAACATCTCGCTCGACGAGGCCTGATAGAAGCGAATCTTCGTGTCGACCTGGCGGATGGCCTCGAGGACGCGCGTGACGCCCTGCGCGTTGAACTCGCCCGTGAGCATCGGCTGCTCCCACGACGCCGGCACGAACGACATCGCCGCCAGGTTGTAGAACTCGTGCGGCCGCATCTCGTCCACGAGCCGGATGAGCGAGAGCTGATCGAGCAGATCGGCGGGCCGCAGCGTGAGGCGATCGAGCAGATGCTGAATGCGCGCCGTGTTCGGCGAGCTCGTCCGGCGGACCACGCCGATGACTTCGTACCCTTTCGAGAGCAGCAACTCGGAGAGGTACGACCCGTCCTGTCCGGTGATTCCGGTGATAATGGCGCGCCGGGGCATGTGCAGAACATCGAAGTGTAGCACGAGCGCCGAGCTCGCGGTCGTGCTCGCCGCGCTGCTCGCGATTGCCATCGCGGCGACGTATCCACTGATCAGGCATCTCCGCACGCACCTGCCGAACGACCTCGGCGATCCGGTGCTGGCCGCGTGGATCCTCGCGTGGGGCGCCAGGGCCATCGCGAGCCCGGCTCTGCACGTGTGGGACGCGCCCGGCTTTTTCCCATACAGTCACACGCTCGCATACGCCGAACATCTGCTCGGATTTGCACCTTTCACCGCGCCCCTCGAGTGGCTGACCGGGAATCCGGTACTCGTCTACAACATCGCGTTCATCGGCGCCTTCGTGAACGCGGGCGCCGGCATGTACCTGCTGGCGCGCACGCTCACGGACCGGCGCGACGCGGCGTTTCTCGCCGCGCTGATGTACGCGTTCACGCCGTTTCGCATCACGCACATCGCGCATCTGCAGTGGCTGATGACCGGATGGCTGCCCCTGAGCCTGTGGGCGCTCCACCGTTACTTCTCGACCGGCGCGCTCCGGTTCCTCGTGATCACGGCGATCGGCTACGTGCTGCAGTCGTTGAGCACGACGTACTGCACGTACTTCGCGCTGCTGCCGCTCGGCCTGATCGCCGTCGCCGAAACGTGGCGCGTGCGGCCGTCTCCCGGGCGGACGGCCGCGCACGCCGCACTCGCCGTCGCCATCGTCGCCGTGGCGCTCGCGCCCGTCGTTCGCGCGTACTCCGTGGTCCGCGAGGAGCGTGAATTCAGACGTGCGCCGTACGAGATCGAGATGTACAGCGCCGACGCGAGCGACTACGTTCGCGCGCACGATTACGTGTGGCTGTGGCGGTACGCGGGGAACAACACGGGCGAACACGAGCTCTTCCCGGGCGCGGTCGTCATCGCGCTTGCCGCGCTCGCGGCGTTCACCGTGCGCGACCGGCATGTCAGGCTCTACGCGGCGATCGCCGCGGCCGCGTTCGTCCTGTCGCTCGGGCCGTCTCCGGCGGCGTGGGGCTACAAAGCGCCCTTTCCAGGTCCGTATCAGCTGCTGCTCGCCGTCGTGCCGGGCCTCGACGGCCTGCGCGCGGTCTCGCGGCTGGGTCTGATCGTGCTGCTCGGTCTGTGCGTGCTTGCGGCCTTCGGCGCGGCTCGCCTGCTCGGCGGCCTGTCGCCTCGCCGCCGGGCGATCGCGCTCGCCGTTCTCGGCGTCGCGATCGTGGCCGAAGGCTGGTCGGCGCCGATCCCGGTGGCGCGCTTCGATCCGCTGGCCGACACCGCGGAGCGGCAGGCCTACGATTTCCTCCGACGGTCGGAGCCGGGCGCCCTCGTCGAGCTGCCGCTTTCAATCGATCGACAGGAGCGCGAGATTCGCTATCAGTACCTGACGCTCGTCCACGGTCACAGAACCGTGAACGGATCGAGCGGGTACGACCCGCCCATCCACAGATTCGTCGGCGTCCGCGAGCTCGCTTCGCTGACGGACGTCAACCGGATGCGCGACGCAATCGGATTCTTTCGCGGCCTCGGCGTCCGCTACATCGTCGTGCACGTCCGCGAATTCGAGGATCCGGCCATCGCGGCCGCGCTGCTCACCGAGCTTCGAACCAACCGTCACGACGTCGCCGCACGTCAGGAATTCGGATCCACGGCGGTGTTCACGCTCGCACCCGCTGATCCGCCGCCGCCGGCCGCCGCCTTCCGCGCCGTGCCGGCGACGGCCATCCAGGCGCGCGCGTCGCACCAGCCGGCGCGGCTGCCGCTGCTCTTCGATCGGGACCGCGACACGCGCTGGCTCACGGGCGAACGCCAGGCGGGCGGCGAATGGATCGAGCTCACGCTGGACCGGCCGCGGCCGATCGCGCTCGTGCGCATGCAGACCGCCGAGCGGAGCTTCGACGACTACCCGCGCGAGCTCGCCGTCGACGCGGTTGAAGGCGATCGCACGCAGACGCTCTTCCACGGATCGATCATCCCCGCGTTCGGACGCGGCCTCGCGGTCAACCGCAGCTATCCGAACATCGACATCGCGCTGCCCGGCAACCTCGCGCAGACGATCCGCCTCCGACAGCTCGGCGCGACCGATCTGTTCTTCTGGTCGATCCACGAGATCGAGCTGTGGGAGCGATAGTGGCGCGTTTGGATTTTGTTCTTTGCGGCCTCGGCGGCCTTTGCGTTCTTCCCACGGGTCACGAGCCGAGTGGCGCGTCCCCGCTGAACAAGGACCAGATCGCGGAGCGCGGCGCCCGGATGGCAAGGCGCGACGACCGAACATACCGGGAGTATGTGAGGGAGGAGCAACGCAGCCAGCCGGGATGCCCCGCCCGCGAGGTGGTCCTTGTTCAGCGGGGACACGCCACTAGTATGATGAACGCGCATGTCCGACGATCTCGAGCGGCTCGAGCGCGAACGCCTCGACGCCGATCGCCGGTACAACGAGGCGCTCACCGCGTTCGACGCGGCGCTCGTCCATCTGCCGCCGATCGCTGACGCGATCGCGGCGGGCGATGCGGCGCTTCCACCGCTGCCGGCCGGCTGGCGCGGCCGGTGGATGCGAACGGTCGAGCAATGGCTCCGCCCGTGGACCGATCGGCAGCGGACCTTCAACACGCAGGCGGCGGAGGCCCTCCAGTCGCTGACGGCGCGCGAGCGCGAGCGCGCCGCCGCCTTCGATCGGTTTCAGAGCGCGCTCATCGTGTTCGCCCAGCACATCACGGCATTCGTCGAGTCGAAGGATCGCCAGCTGTCAGCCGACGCGGCTGACGGCTTCGACGCCGTGCAGCGCAGCCTCGGGGAACTTCAGCGGAAGGTGGATGGGCTGTCGGAGCTGCAGACGCGATTGGCGGTCCTCCAGCGCACGACCGAGATGCTGGCGCGCAGACTCGATCGGCCGGCCGCCGGTCCCCCGCCGTCGTCGACCGAAGCGGCTCCGCGATCGACTCCTTCGCCGGCCGTGCCGTCATCGATCGATTCCATCAGCTGCAGGTACGTCGCCTTCGAAGACGAATTCCGCGGCTCGGACGAGGCGGTGTCCGCCAAGCTGCGCGACTACGTGCCGATTTTCGCGGGCGCCACCGACGTCCTCGACATCGGCTGCGGCCGCGGCGAGTTTCTCGCGGCGCTGCAGGCGGCCGGCGTACGCGCGCGCGGCATCGACGCGAACGGCGAGATGGTCGCCGTCGCGCGCGGGCGCGGCGTCGAAGCGATCGAGGCCGACGCGCTCGCCCATGTCGCCGCGCTGCCAGACGGCTCGCTCGGCGGCGCGATTGCGACGCAGGTCGTCGAGCACCTCGATCCGCGCTACCTGATGCAGCTGGTCGATGCGCTCTCGCGCACGCTGCGCCGGGGCGCGCCGCTCGTGCTCGAGACAATCAACCCCACCTGCTGGTACGCGTTCTTCAGCAGCTATCTCCGCGACTTCACGCACGTTCGGCCGGTCCATCCGGAGACGCTGCAGTATCTGCTGCGCGCGAGCGGCTTCGAGCGCGTCGAGATCCGTTATCGTTCGCCGCTGCCGGATCACATCAAGATGAGAAAGGTCGATCTGCCGGAGCAGATTCTGAAATCGGACGCGGCGGTCGACGTCGCGATCGCCCGCGTGGGGCACACCGTCAACACGAACGCCCACTTGCTCAACGATCTGATGTTCGGCTACATGGACTACGCCGCCATCGGGTACCGATGCTAGAGAAAAGTTTCCTTTGCGGCCTTTGCGGCCTTTGCGTTCTTCTTACGCTTCCGCCGCGTTGACGAGCCGCTCGACGACGCCGTCCCAGCTGATCGTGCGGGCACGCTCGTAGCCGGCGTCCCCGAGGGCGCGGGCGAGGCTGCGGTCGGCGGCGACCCGCGTCATCGCCGCGCCGAGCGATTCGGGCGTCGGCTCCACGACGAGGCCGTTGACGCCGTCCTCGACGAATTCCAGCGGTCCGCCCGCATCGGTCGTCGTGACGACCGGCTTGCGCGCGAGAAACGCTTCGAGCGTGATGTAGCCGTAGTCTTCGTCGAAGGGGGGAAACACGACGGCGGCGGCGTTCGCGTACAGCTCGACGAGGCGGCGATCGTCCACCTCGCCCGCGAACGTGACGCGATCCGCCACGTTCGTCTCGAACGCGAGCTGCTCGAGCCCCTGGCGCTCCCACCCGCGCCCGGCGACGATGAGACGCAGCGAGGGCGGCGTGCAGGCGAGCGCCCGCACGACGAGGCCGACGCGCTTGTTCGATTCGAGCCGGCCGACCGACAGCACGTAATCGCCGAACGGGCCCGGCACCAGGTCGTCATGCAGCGACGGCGGATGATAGAGCGGCTCGGCCTGCAGCCCGTTGTAGCGCGCGAGACGCGCCGACGTGTTCCGCGCGATGCTGAAGATCCGTTTCGATTCGGCGAGCGCGGCCGTATCGCGTTCGATGAGCCACTGCCGCAGGTTCACGTCCGCTTCGGAGTGGCCGAACTCGCTGAACGACGTCCCGCAGAGGTCGTAGATGGCGCGGTACTGATGCAACAGCCACGTCACCTTGCACGGATGCCGGACGAAGTAGGTGGGGAACTTCGTCGCGATGACGAGGTCCACCGGCTCGTGGTTCGTGCTCGAGAGATCGAGCAGCCGCCACAGCGCGGCTTGCGCCGGTAGTTCTTCTTTCGGGTACGATTTGAACGGAATCGACACCTTTTTCGCGCGATACCCGTGGCAGCGCAACTGCTTCACCAGCGCTCGAACGAGACGCTCGGCGCCGCCGTAGACGAACGGCACCTGGGCCTCGCAGACGAGCACGGTTCGGACGGAGGACATCTGACGATCCTATTCTCGCGGCGAAGGGTCGCCGTGTGCGTCCTGTACGGTATTCTTGCGGCCCTCTTCTGCGCGCCGCTCTTCTCGCATCCGCTGGCGTTGGGCCGGTTCGATTGGGATCAGCACCTGTTCTACTACGCGGAGGTGCTCAAGAACGTCCTCGAGTACGCGCAGCCGCCGTTCTGGAGCCCATGGTACTGCGGCGGCAACGTCATGTGGCAGAACCCGCAGGTGGCGCTCCTCAGCCCGGTCTATCCGCTCGCGACCGTCATGCCGCTCGCGCTCGCGATGAAGATCAACATCGTGCTGCACTACTGGATCGCGTTCATCGGGATGCACCTGCTCCTGACGCGCGTGATCGGCGTGCGATTCCTTCCCGCGGTCGTCCTGCTGGCGTCGATGTTCACCCTGAGCGGCGCGATGGCCATGCACCTCGCTGTCGGCCACCCGGTGTTCCTGCCGGCGTTCTATGTGCCGCTGCTGATGTTCTTTTTCTTCCGTGCGATCGAAACGGGCGCGGTGCGTCCCGCGTTGTATGCGGCGGCGCTCGTCGCGCTGACGATGTTCAGCGGAGGACTGCACATCGTTCCGATGGAGCTCGTCGCGATTGGCGTGTTCGCGGTCTGCGCGGCGGTTGCACGGCGGAGCTGGCGGCCGCTGGTGCTGGCGGCGGTCATCGGTGCCGCCGGTGCGGCCTATGCCGCGCCGAAGCTCGCACCGGCGATCGAGTTTGTCACGAGCGATCGCTTCTGGGATGCGCGCGAGCCGATCGCCCACCCCGACCGGATGAGCCCTCTCATGATGTGGCGGGCGTACACCGACGCCTCGCAGGACATTGGATCGACCGTCGACAAGGTGCAGCGGCACGGGTGGTGGGAGTACGGCAATTACGTCGGCACGTTCACGATCGTGCTCATCGCGCTGAGCATCGTCTGGTCGTGGATCATGCCTCCGAGCCCCGGGCGGTGGCTTGCGCGA
>Ga0070695_100002726_pt1 | contig 10232 bp, 7 predicted proteins | sample KBSK1252metaG_FD_65471 | JGI IMG/M metagenome (GOLD analysis project Ga0070695, IMG submission 65471) | Corn, switchgrass and miscanthus rhizosphere microbial communities from Kellogg Biological Station, Michigan, USA - KBS K1-25-2 metaG | ecosystem: Host-associated > Plants > Roots >... | reverse complement strand
CGCCCGTGCCGCGCACCGCCTCGATCACGTCGTCCTCGGCGCGTGCTTCCACCACGAGGCCGGGCGCGAGCCGCTTGATCGCCTGGTGATGGATCGAGACGACACGCCGCGGGCCCGTCTCGCCGTAGAGGCGCGCGAGGCCCGAGCCGGGCTCGAGGCGCACCTCGTGCGCGTGTTGGTCGTACTCATCGGAGCGGTGCGCCGGGATGTCCTGGTGCAGCGTGCCGCCCAGCGCGACGTTGATCAGCTGCGCGCCGCGGCAGATACCGAGCACCGGCTTGCCGGCATCGGTAAACGAGCGCACCAGGTCGATCTCGTAGCGATCGCGCAGCGGATCGCCCGCCCACTCCGGCTTGAGCGGCTGCTCGCCGTACGCGAGCGGGCTGATGTCGGCGCCCCCCTGGAGCACCAGACCGTCGAGCGCTTGCGCATAGTCGGCGGCGCGCTGGCTTAGCGGCAGCACGAACAAAAGCGCATCGCGCGACTGCAGCCATTGCGCGATGCCGTCCTCGACGTAATGCAGCATTTTGGTGAAGACGCCGCGCGCGCCGGGCTGCGGATGCAGGAGCCGCGGCGAGACGCCGATCCTGATCATGCCTTCAGCGCGGCCAGCACCTCTTCGAGCATTTTCTTGGCGTCGCCGAAGAGCATGCGGGTGTTGTCCTTGTAGAAGAGCGGATTGTCGACCCCGGCGTAGCCGGTCGCCATGCTGCGCTTCATGACCACCGCGGTCTTCGCCCGCCACACCTCGAGCACCGGCATGCCGGCGATCGGGCTCGAGGGGTCTTCCTGCGCCGCCGGGTTCACGATGTCGTTCGCGCCGATCACCATCGCGACGTCGGTGTCGGGGAAATCGGCGTTGATCTCGTCCATCTCGTGCACGATGTCGTAGGGCACTTTCGCTTCGGCCAGCAGCACGTTCATGTGCCCCGGCATGCGGCCGGCCACCGGATGGATGCCGAAGCGCACATTCACCTTCTTTTCGCGCAGCCAGCGGGTGATCTCGTAGACCGTGTGCTGCGCCTGCGCCACCGCCATGCCGTAGCCCGGCACGATGATCACGTTCCTCGCATTGCGCAGGAGCTCGGCCGTCTCCGGTGCGCTGATCGGATGCACCTCGCCCGCCGGCGCCGCGCCCGAGGCCGCGGGTGCGCCGCCGCCGGTGCCGAACCCGCCGGCGATGACGGCTACGAAATTGCGGTTCATCGCGCGGCACATGATGTAGGAGAGGATCGCGCCGCTCGAGCCGACCAGCGCGCCGGTGACGATCAGGAGATCGTTGTTCAGCATGAAGCCGGTCGCTGCTGCCGCCCACCCGGAGTAGCTGTTCAGCATCGAGACGACCACCGGCATGTCGGCGCCGCCGATCGCCATCACCATGTGCACGCCGAAGGCGAGCGCGATCACCGTCATGATGGCAAGCGGTGTCATGCCTTCGGCCATTGATTGCGTATTGATGAACCAGCCGCCGCAATAGATCACCACCAGCAGGCCGGCCAGGTTGATCCAGTGCCGCGCCGGAATCAGCACCGGCTTGCCGGTGATCTTGGCCGAGAGCTTGCCGAAGGCGATGAGCGAGCCCGAGAAGGTCACCGCGCCGATCAGCACGCCGATATAGATCTCGAGCTCGTGGATGGTCTTTTCCGCACCTTGGAAGTGCGCGGTCGCCGCCGGGTCGATGTAGTTCGCGTAGCCGATCAGCACCGCCGCCAAGCCGACCAGGCTGTGCATCAGCGCGACCAGCTCGGGCATCTGCGTCATCTTCACGACGCGCGCCGCGTAGAGGCCGATCGCCGCGCCCACCGCCAGCGCGCCCACGATCCACGGATAGCCGCCGGCGGTAACGCGCGGCCCGAGCACCGTGGCGAGCACGGCGATCGTCATGCCGATCATGCCGTAGAGGTTGCCGCGCCGCGAGCTCTCCGGATTGGACAGCCCGCCCAGGCTCAGGATGAAAAGGATGATGGCGCCGAGGTAGGAGACGGTGGCAAGCGTCGTCGACACGTGCGCCGCCTACTTGCGGAACATCTGCAGCATGCGCTGCGTCACGGCGAAACCGCCGAACATGTTGATTGCCACCAGCGCGATGCTCACCACCGCGAGCGCGATGATCCAGGTCGTCGGACGCCCGCCGGCGTCGGCCACGGGAGGCGCAATCTGCACCAGCGCGCCGATGGTGATGATGCTGCTGATGGCGTTGGTCACGCTCATGAGCGGCGTGTGCAGCGACGGCGTCACGTTCCAGATCACCATGTAGCCGACGAAGCAGGCGAGCACGAACACCGTGAAATGCTCGAGGAAAGTGGCGGGCGCGTATGCGCCGATCAGCCCGAAGAGGATCGCGGCGACCAGAAAGATGATCGCGGTGGCGCGCGGCGAAGCGGGCGCAGTGGCGCCGCCATGCCCGGCGGCCTTGGGCGCCGCGGCCGGGGGCTTGGCGGCGGGCTTCGGCGGCGCGGCGGAGAGTTTGGGCGGCGGTGGCGGCCAGGTGACGGTGCCGTCTTTGATGACGGTCGTGCCGCGGATCACCTCGTCGTCCATGTTGACGTTGAGGCGGCCGTCCTTCGGCTTGCAGAGCTCCTCGGTCAGCCGCAGCAGGTTGGTCGCATAGAGCGTGCTCGACTGCTTGGCGAGCCGGCTCGGCAGGTCGGTATAGCCGATGATCGTCACGCCGTGGCGCACGGCCACTTCGCCGGGCACGGTCAGCTCGCAGTTGCCGCCCTGCTCGGCCGCGAGATCGACGATCACGCTGCCTGGCTTCATCGAGCGCACCATCTCCGCGGTGATCAGCTTGGGTGCCGGCTTGCCGGGGATGAGCGCGGTGGTGATGACGATGTCGGCCTCTTTCGCCTCGCGCGCGAACACCTCGCGCTGCGCGCGCTGGAAGCCTTCGCTCATCACCTTGGCGTAGCCACCGACGCCGCTGCCCTCCTCCTGGTAGTCGACGCCGGCGAACTCGGCGCCGAGCGACCTGACCTGGTCGGCGACTTCCGGCCGCGTATCGTTGGCGCGCACGATCGCGCCCAGACCGACGGCGGCGCCGATTGCCGCGAGGCCGGCAACCCCGGCGCCGATGATGAAGACCCTGGCCGGCGGCACCTTGCCGGCGGCAGTGATCTGGCCGGTGAAAAAGCGGCCGAAGTGGTGCGCGGCCTCGATCACCGCGCGATAGCCGGCGATGTTGGCCATCGAGGACAGCGCGTCGAGCTTCTGCGCACGCGAGATGCGCGGCACGCTGTCCATGGCCAGCACCGTGGCCTTCTTCGCCGCGAGCGCCTCCATGAGGAGCGGGTGCTGCGCCGGCCAGATGAAGCTCACGAGTGTCGCGCCCTCGCTCAACATCACGACCTCGTCCGGCTCTGGCGGGCGCACTTTGAAGATGATGTCGGCGCTGACCCAGAGCTGCTCGGCCTCGGGAATGATTTCCGCGCCGGCGGCACGATAGGTGTCGTCCGCGAAGTTGGCGCCGTCGCCGGCGCCGGACTGCACCGCGACGCGAAAGCCGAGCTTCACCAGCCGCTCCACCACGTCGGGCACCGTGGCAACGCGTTTTTCACCGGGCGCGGTCTCGCGCGGCACGCCGATCAGCTGCGCCATGGGGGCCTTATGGGACGCCGGGAAACAAGGGAGGCGAAATCATACGCGAGCGCGGCCCAACGACGTGAGACGGCGCTCGGCGAGTTCGAACGCTGCTTGCACCGCCAGCGCGAGGGCCGCCGCCGGAATCGCGCCGGCCAGGAGCGTCACGTTGTCGTTCAGCGCCAGCCCGGAGGCGATGCGCTCGCCGTAGCCGCCGGCGCCGATGAACGCCGCGATGGTGGCGGTGCCGACGTTGATCACCGCCGAGGTCTTGATGCCGGCGAGGATCGCCGGCGTCGCGAGCGGCAGCTCGATCAGCCATACGCGCTCGCGGGCGCGCAGGCCGAGCGCCATCGCGGCCTGCCGCATGCCGCCGGTGATGCTGGTGAGCCCGGTATGCGTATTGCGCACGATCGGCAGCAAGGCATAGAGGAAGAGCGCGATCAGCGCCGGAGCAGCACCGATCGTGCCCACCAGCGCGATGAGAAACGCGAACAGTGCGAGCGACGGTATCGTCTGGATCACGCCCACCACGCCGAGGATCAGCTGTGCTGCGCGCGGCAGCTTCGCCGCCGCGATACCGAGCGGAATGCCGGCCGCGATCGCCGCCGCGAGCGATGCGGCCACCAGCACGAGATGCTCGCGCGTCAGGCGCCAGAAATCGGCGCCGAACAGCGTAGCGAAGAACGAGCGGCGGGTCTCGCCGGCCGGCGCGGCGCCGCCGGTGAAGAGCGCCGCCGCCTGCGCAAAGCTCTTGCCTTCGAGCTCGGCCGCCGCGTTCATGCGGATCATGAGGCGCTCGTCGATACGTCCTTCCAGCGCCTGCAGCGCGCGCCACTGGCGAGCAAAGCGCTGCGGCACGTCGCGGCGGTAGAGCAGCACGGCGTCATAGCGCGGGAAGAAACGCCGGTCGTCCTCCAGCACCCGCAGGCGATAGCGCTCGATCTTGGCATCGGTGGAATAGACGTCCATGACGTCGATGCGTCCACCGGCAATCGCTTGGTAGGCGAGGCCGTGATCCAGACCGGTCGGCGCCTGCGGCAGGCCGTAGGCGCGCCGCAAGCCGGGCCAGCCGTCCGCGCGCCCGAGAAACTCTTGCGACAGGCCGAACTTGAGCTCTGCATGCCGCCGCAGGTCGCTCAGGCGCCGCAGACCGAGCTGCGCGGCGCGGTCCTCGCGCATGGCGAGCGCGTAGGTATCGTTGAAGCCGAGCGGCACGCCGGCGGCGAGCCCCTCGGCGGCAAGCGCGCGGTTCAGCTCGACCAGGGTCGCGCCGGGCGGCAGCCGCACGATCTCGGCGGCGATCGTGCCGGTGTACTCCGGGTAGAGATCGATCGCGCCCGCTTTCAGGGCGGCGAGCACGATGCCGGTGTTGCCAAGGCCGGGCTTGTGCTCGCCGCCCGAGACGCGCGCGAGGATCTCGCCGAGGATGTAGGACTCGGTGAAGCGCTTGGAACCGATGCGCAGGCGATCCTCGGCGTGGGCGCTGCAGGCGGCGACGAGGAGCAGCAGCGCGCCATAACGGCGCCAGCTCATCGCACGGTATCGTCGGCGGCGGTGGCGAAGCCGGAGTGCTTCAGCCGGTCGTCGAAGAGCCGCCAGTTCGGCAGCTCGGTCAGCGCGTCGTGGTAGTCGCTAGGCGGCGGCGCGCTCGACACGCTCGACTTCGACCCGGCAATCGTAGAACGTCGCACCACCGCCGAGATCGGCGGTGCGCTGCGAGGTCACGTTGTTGGCGTTGCGCCCGTCGGGCGAAAACTTCTTCCACCACACGGAGGGCGCGACTACCACGCCGGGCCGCGGCTTGCCGTTGATGCGCGCGCGCAGCGTGTAGCTGCCGCGCGCGTTATGCACGCGCACGAGGTCGCCGTCACTGATGCCGCGTGCGGCGGCGTCCTGCGGATGCATGTCGAGATGCGGCTCGCGCTCGAACTCGCGGAAGCGCGGCAGGTTGGCGAAGCTGGAGTTGAGGAAATGGCGCGCCGGCGGCGAGACGAACGCCAGCGGATAGCGCTCGGCCAGCCGCGCGTCAGCCACTTCCGCCGGCGGGTTGTAGAAAGGCAGCGGATCGACGCCCTGCTTCTCGAGCCACTCGCTGTAGAACTCGACCTTGCCGCTCGGCGTCGGGAAGCCGCCCTGCGCGAACGGCGCAAAGCGCAGCGGCAGCGCGAGACGCTGCCAGCCGTCGCGCTTGAGCGCTTCCCAGTCCGCTCTTCCGGCGAGCGCGGTGCGGCAGATGTCTTCGTCGCTGTCGCGGAAGCAGGGCTCATCAAATCCCAGGCGCGCCGCGAGGCGCCGGAAGATCTCGGAGTTGGGCAGCGCTTCGCCCACCGGCGCGATCGCGCGATTGTTCGCCAGCATGTAGAGATGCCCGTAGGACTTGTGCACGTCGTAATGCTCGAGCTGGGTCGTGGCGGGCAGCACGATGTCGGCATAGTCCGCGGTGTCGGTCTGGAAGTGATCGATGACCACGGTGAACAAATCATCGCGCGAGAACCCGGCGATCACCTTGTCGGACTCCGGGCAGACCGCCACCGGGTTGTTGTTGTAGATGATGATCGCCTTTACCGGCGGCTGCGCCGAGGTCAGCGCGTCGCCAAGCTTCGACTGGTTGATGGTGCGCGGCCGGCGGCCGGCGAGGAGATCGGGCCGCTCGAGGGCCGCGTGGTCGTACTTGTAGAAGTCGGCGGTGGTGAGCACGATGCCGCCCGCCACATCGCGCCACGCGCCAACCAGCGCGGGCAGGCAGGTGATGGTGCGCGCCGCGATGCCGCCGCCCGCATGGCGCTGCATGCCGTAGTTAAGGCGAATCGCTGCCGGCTTGATCGTGCCGTAGTCGCGCGCGAGCTGCACCACCTCGTCGGTCGTCAGGCCGCAGAGCTGCGCCACGCGCTCCGGCGGGTACTCGGCAAGCACGCGCTTTTCAAGCGCCTCGTAGCCCAGCGTGTAGCGGCTGACGTAGTCGCGGTCGATGAGCCCCTCGCGCATCAGCACATGCATGACGCCGAGCGCAAGCGCGCCGTCGGTCCCGGGCAGGAGCGCGATGTGCTGCGTGCATTTCTCCGCCGAAAGGCTGCGGTAGGGATCGATGGCGATCACCTTGGCGCCTTGGCGTTTCGCGGCCTGCACGCGGCCCCACAGGTGCAGGTTGGAGACCACCGGGTTCGCGCCCCACAGGATGATGAGCTTCGCCTCGTCGAAGCGCTCCGGGTCCATGCCCACCGAAGCCCCGAGCGTCGCCTTCAGGCCATATTTGCCGGCGCTCGAGCAGAGCGTGCGGTCAAGCAGCGAGGCGCCAAGCTTGTAGAAAAAGCGCCGGTCCATCGAGCTGTACTGCACCATGCCCATCGTGCCGGCGTAGCTGCAGGGCAGAATGGTTTCGGGATTTTCAGCCGCGAGCGGCCTTAGCCGCGCGGCGATTTCATCCAGCGCTTGGTCCCACGAGATGCGCTCGAACTTGCCTTCGCCCTTGCGGCCGCGGCGCCGCATCGGGTACTTCAGCCGGTCGGGCGAGTAGGTGCGCTCGAGGTAGTGCGACACCTTGGTACAGATGGAGCCTTCCGTAAACGGCGCCTGCGGATCACCCTGGATCTTGGTCGCCACGCCGTCGTCGACCGTGACCAGCATCGCGCAGGTGTCGGGACAGTCGTGAGGGCACGCCACGCGAACGACATCGCTCATGGCGTCATTTTACGTCGAGGAGCTCGATCCAGTGGCGCACCGGCGTGGCGCTCGCCGTCTGCAGGTGCGTGAGGCAGCCGATGTTGGCCGTGGCGATGACATCCGGCGCTCCGGCGCCGAGCGCGGCGAGCTTGCGCGCGCGCAGCTCGGCACCGATCTGCGGCTGCAGCAGCGAGTACGTCCCGGCCGAGCCGCAGCAGAGGTGAGCGTCATCCACCGGCGTGAGCTCGTAGCCGGCGGCGCCGAGCAGCGCCTCGACCTTGCCGCGCAGCTGCTGGCCATGCTGCAGCGTGCAAGGCGAGTGGAACGCCACCCGGCCACGCGCGCGCTGCTTCACCATCTGCGGTGTAAGCACTTCGCACAGATCGCGGGTGATGGCCGAGATGCGCTCGGCCTTAGCGGCATAGCCGGGATCCTGCGCCAGGAAGTGCCCGTATTCCTTTACCGTCACGCCGCAGCCGCTCGCCGTCATGACGATCGCCTCGACCTCGCCGCGCTCGAGCGCCGGCCACCAGGCGTCGATCAGCGCACGCATGTCGTCGCGCCCGTCGTCCTGGTAGTTGAGATGGAAACGGATCGCTCCGCAGCAGCCGGCGCCTGGCACCTCGATGAGCGAGATGCCGATGCGATCGAGCACGCGCGCCGCGGCGGCATTGATGGTCGGCGCGAGCGACGGCTGTACGCAGCCGGCGAGCACCAGCATCTTGCGCGGGTGGCGCGGCGCCGGCCAGCCGTGTGCGTCGGCCCGGCGTGCCGGCACCTTGCTGCGCAAGCGCCGCGGCAGCAGCGGCCGGGCGAGCTGCCCAAGACGCAGGGCGGCGCCGAAGAGCCGCGTGCGGGGCAGCGCATATGCGAACAAGGCGCGCTGCGCGCGTTCCAGCGGCCCGCGGCGCGTCTTTGACTCCACCACCGCGCGGCCGATATCCACCAAGCGGCCGTATCGCACGCCCGAGGGACAGGTGGTCTCGCACGCGCGGCAGGTGAGGCAGCGGTCGAGGTGCAGCCGAGTTTTGTCGCTGACCGCAGCGCCTTCGAGCGCCCGCTTCATGAGATAGATGCGCCCGCGCGGGCTGTCGAGATCGTCGCCGAGCACCTGATAGGTCGGACAGGTCGCGGTGCAGAAGCCGCAATGCACGCACTTGCGCAGGATCGATTCGGCTTCGCGCCCTTCGGGCGTGTCGCGGATAAACGCGGCGAGCTCAGTTTGCATCGCTCGCTATACTTTGCGCATGAAAGCGCTTGCCTGGCTGATCTTCTTCGCGAGCATCGGCGCGGTAGGGTACGCGCTGGTGCAATGGCGCAAGCGCTGGGATGAGCGCCAGCGCGTCGCGGACGCGCGGCTCGCCGAGTTCATCGCGCAGGCGCGGCCGCCGGCCGCAGCGCCGCTTGCCGTCGCGCCACCGATGATCGCGGCCGCGGAGCGGCTGCTGCTCGACGCGGCCGGCAAGGCGCGGCAGGCCGGCGAGCCGGGGCTCGCAATACAACTGTATGCCCGTCTCATCGCGCGCTTCCCCGAGAGCGCGCTCGCCGAGCAAGCGCGCGCCGCAGTGCGCGAGCTGAAGAAGTAGCTCGCGCCCACCTAGAACTCCGCGTACATGCGCCCGGGATTCAGGATCCCGGCCGGATCGAAGGCGCTCTTCAGCCCACGGTGCAGTCGCAGCAACACCGGATCGAGCGGCGTGAAAACGCCGCTCGATTTGTCGCGTGCGCGAAACAGCGTCGCGTGGCCGCCCGCGCGCTTCGCCGCGGCACGGATCTCTTGCGCGCCTGCGCTCGAGCGCAGCCAGCGCAGCCCGCCGTTCCATTCGAGGAGCTGCGCACCGCTCAACGCCAGCGGCGCGGCCGTGGAGGGCACGGCGATGCGCCAGAGCGGCCCCTCGCCGCCGAAGAAGGCGTGCGTCTGCTCGCGGATCGCGCGCCACAGCGCGGCGCCGTCGGCCACCTCCGTGCCGCCGAGGCGCGGCGCCGCCGCCTGCACCGCAGCGGCGGACCCGGAGAGGCGCAGATGCAGCGCGCCCTCGTGCCAGGCGCTCGCCGAAATCGGCAGCGGCTCACCGGCCCAGACGTTCATGGCATCGAGCGCCGCCGGCTGGTCCATGTCGAAGCGCAGCGTGCGCTCCGCCGGCGGCCGCGGCAGCACCTTCAGCGACGCCTCGGCGATGACGCCGAGCGTACCGAGCGAGCCGGCGACAAGGCGCGAGACATCGTAACCGGCGACGTTCTTCATGACGCGGCCGCCGAATTCGAGCACGCGGCCGCGGCCATCGACGAGCTTCACGCCGAGAACGAAATCACGCAGCGCCCCGGCGGCGGCGCGCCGCGGGCCGGAGAGCCCGGCGGCAAGGCAGCCGCCGAGCGTCGCCTCGCCAAAGTGCGGCGGCTCGAACGGCAGGCACTGGCCGCGCTCGGCGAGCGCCTGCTCGATCTCCGCGAGCGGCGTGCCGGCGCGCGCGCTCAGCACGAGCTCGCTCGGCTCGTAGTCGACGATGCCGGCATAGCCGCGCGTGTCGAGCAGCTCGCCGCGCGGCGGGTTGCCGTAGAAATCCTTGCTGCCGCCGCCGCGCAGCCGCAGCGGCGCGGCGCGCGCAGCGGCACTGCGGATCTGGTCCTGCATTGCCGCGAGCGTCAAAAGCGCGGTAGCTCCGGGTGCGGCAGCGCGCCGCCGTGGACGTGCATGCGGCCGTATTCGGCGCAGCGCGCGAGCGTCGGCACCGCCTTGCCGGGATTGAGCAGCGCCCGGGCATCGAAGGCGAGCTTCACCGCATGGAACAGCTCGAGCTCGTCGGGGCGGAACTGGGTACACATCTGGTTGATTTTCTCGACGCCGACGCCGTGCTCGCCGGTGATCGTGCCGCCGACCGCGACGCACTTCTCCAGCACCTCCGCAGCGAATTGCTCGGTGCGATGCAGCTCCTCGGCGTTGTTGGCGTCGAACAGGATCAGCGGGTGCAGGTTGCCGTCGCCGGCGTGAA
>Ga0070695_100002725_pt1 | contig 10232 bp, 10 predicted proteins | sample KBSK1252metaG_FD_65471 | JGI IMG/M metagenome (GOLD analysis project Ga0070695, IMG submission 65471) | Corn, switchgrass and miscanthus rhizosphere microbial communities from Kellogg Biological Station, Michigan, USA - KBS K1-25-2 metaG | ecosystem: Host-associated > Plants > Roots >... | reverse complement strand
GGCCGCCGCAAATTCGGCGTTTCCGAAGTGGGACGCGCTCGGCGTCGACCGCCGCGCCGCGCTCTTGGAGCGCTACGCCGATCTCCTCGAGCTGCGCCTGCCCGAATTCATGCGCCGCTGCATCGTCGAGGCGGGCAAGACCTGGTTCGACGCGCAGGGCGAAGTGCGCGAAGCCGTCGATCTCGCCCGCTACTACGCGGCGCGCGCGCGGGAAGCTTTCGCCGAGCGCGTGCTGCCGGGGCCGACCGGCGAGCGCAATACCTGGTCGCTGGCCGGACGCGGCGTCTTCGCCGCGATCAGCCCGTGGAATTTTCCGCTCGCGATCTTCACCGGGCAGATCGCGGCCGCGCTCGCCGCCGGCAATGCCGTGATCGCGAAACCCGCCGAGCAGACGCCGCTCATCGCCGCGGCGGCGGTAAGGCTCCTCCACGAAGCCGGCGTGCCCGGCGCGGTGCTCCAGCTTCTGCCCGGCTCGGGCGAGACTGTCGGCGGCAAGCTCGTCGCCGATCCGCGCGTGGCCGGCATCGTCTTCACCGGCGGCACCGACACCGCGCGCGCGATCCAGCGCGCGCTTGCGGCTCGGCCGGGGCCGATCGCGACCTTGATCGCCGAAACCGGCGGTCAGAACGCGATGATCGTCGATTCCTCGGCGCTGCCCGAGCAGGTCGTCGGCGACGCGCTGCTGTCGGCGTTCAACAGCGCCGGACAGCGCTGCTCGGCGTTGCGCGTTCTCTGCCTTCAGGACGACATCGCCGACAAGACCATCGCGATGCTCGCCGGCGCGATGGAGGAACTGAAAATTGGCGACCCGGCCCTCCTCGAAACCGATATCGGCCCCGCGATCGATGCCGATGCGCTGAAGCAGCTCGAAGCGCACATCGCGCGCATGAAGCGCGAGGCAAAGCTCGTCGGCGCGGTGCCGCTGCCGTCGGGGCTGCCGAAGGGCGGCTTCTATCTGGCGCCGCACGCGTTCGAGATCGACGGGATCGCGCGGCTCGAACGCGAAGTCTTTGGGCCGGTGCTGCACGTCGTGCGCTTTTCCGGCGCCAAGCTCGAGGCCCTCGTCGATGCGATCAACGCCACCGGCTACGGCCTCACGCTCGGCATCCACAGCCGGCTCGATTCGACGGTGGAGCGTGTGCGCGCGCGGGCGCGCGTCGGCAACGTCTATGTCAATCGCGGAATGATCGGCGCGGTGGTGGGCGTGCAGCCCTTCGGCGGCGAGGGCCTTTCGGGCACGGGACCCAAGGCGGGCGGGCCGCTCTACGTGCCGCGCTTCGCGGTCGAGCGCGCGGTTTCCGTCAACACCGCCGCGGCCGGCGGCAACGCCGCGCTGATGGCGCTGGGGGAAGAATGAAGCGCCGCCCGTTGCACGCGCCAAAAATCCGAATTATTTTAAGCGGCGAACTTGTGGCAGGACGGACGATTCCCAACGTGCAACCTCACCTTCCGATCAAATGACATGACAAGATTCGACGTTCTGGCAGGGATGATGGTTTACGAGGCATGTTATGTGCACAACTACGTGCAGCTTGGTTTCGACCCAGACCATGGGCTAACAATCAACAACAAGTTCGAGCTGGTTGGTGCAGAACACATCGGGCACCTCGTTGGGAAGCGCCTCAAATCATTTTCGAGTATTTCAGACAGAATCGTATTGGAATTCGAAGGGCAGGCACAACTGATAATCGACCTGCGCGAAAATGCATGGAGGGGGCCGGAAGCTCTTGAGCTTCACGGCCCGAACAATTTGATCGTGGTTTGGACGCCAGAACAGTACCAGTGATGCACCGCGAGATCCCATTCGCGATCACGAAGCCTTCTACGGCGGCACAGGGCGGGCGCGTTGCGTGGTCGAAGGCGCTGTCTCGGCTAACACGGCGGCCGCCGGCCTCAACGCCGTGCTGATGGCGTTGGGCGAGGAGTAAACGGCTTCGACCTACGCGATCAAATGCGCCGTTTGTGGGTTGAGCGCGTGAGCCATCGTGCCAGCAGCACCAGCAGCAAAGCCTTATTCGAAGCGCGCCGGAGAACCCCGGCCTCTCTCTCCTCGCATCGAGTATCGGGCGGCGCCACCGCTGGGGTGGGAGGAACGCGCTGGAACTCGGCCGTATCTTACCGAAAGCCAACGCCGGCCGGCGCCGCCCGACGCCTGCGATCAGCGCCAGCCGGCGCGATCGACGATCATGAGGGTCTCGGCGCGCAGCGCGCCGAGCCTGGCGAGCGGCAGCGCGTCGGCCTTGAAGCTGCCGAAGCCGAGCAGAATGGCCGAGGGCTCGACGCCCGGCTTGATCGGATACTCCTGCACCTTCTCGGCATAGATCTTCTGCGCCGCGTCGCCCGACAGGAATTCGATGAGCTTCACCGCATTGTCCTTGTTCTTGGCGCTCGCCGTCACCGCGGCACCCGAGATGTTCACATGCGTGCCGCGGCCGGCCCGGTTCGGGAAGAACGGCCTCACCGCCAGCGCCGCCCTTTTGGCGGCCTCGTCCGAGCCGGAGAGCATGCCGGCGAGGTAGTAAGTGTTGACGATGCCGATATCGCACACGCCCGCGGCCACGGCCTGGATCTGGTCGCGGTCGCCACCGGTCGGGTTGCGCGCGAGGTTCTTGGCGAAGCCGTTGGCCCATTCCTGGGTCTTGGCCGGGCCGTTCGCGGCGATCAGCGAAGACACCAGCGCGAGATTGTAGGTGTGGCCGGAGCTGCGCACGCAAATGCGCTTCGCCCATTTGGCGTCGGCCAGCGCCTCGTAGGTCGAAAGCTCGTCGGCTTTCACCTTCGCCGGATTGTAGACGAGGATGCGCGCGCGCATCGCCAGGCCGAACCATTTGCCTTCGGGATGGCGGTACGAGGCGGGGATGTTCTTCTCGATCGCCGGCGACGACGCCGGCTGCAGCAGGCCGGCCTCTTCGAGCTGCACGCGATTGGCGACGTCGACCGTCAACACGATGTCGGCGGGGCTCGCCTTGCCCTCGGCTTTGAGGCGCTCGATGCCGGCGTCTTTCACGTAGACGATGTTGACCTTGATGCCGGTAGTCTTCGTGAACTCCTCGAGCAGCGGCCGGATCAGCACTTCCTGCCGGTAGGAGTAGATATTGACGTCACCGGCCGCGAACGCCGAGCCGGTGAAGCCGCCGAGCGCAAGACAGGCAGCGCCGGCGGCGAGGACGGCACGGCGAGAGAGGGCGCGGCCGGTGCGGGAGAGGGAGGTCATGACGATCGGCTCTCGGTGCGGTCGGAAGTAATTGCGAATGATTTGCAATAGCGTTTCTACCGCGGCGGGCCCGGCGCGTCAAGCGTCTTGCGAACGATTCGCAGATACGCGTCAGGCGGTCGCAGATCGTAGCCTATAGGGCAATCGCCGCCATCGATCGCTGAGCCGTTCCAAGGCGGTGCGTCCGCGGCTAGGGTAGGAACGGAGAAAAGTATTCCTTGTCGACGCATGCCGATAGAAACCCTTGAGAAGATAGCCCTACTTCTTCTGATTGGATTGGTCGCGGGATTCCTCGCCGCCACGCTGCTCGGCGAGCGGCGGCGCTATGGCGTCGTCGGCTATCTCGTGGTCGGCGTCGTCGGCGCGATCGGCGGCAACTTTGCTTTCGATAAACTGCAGCTGCCCAGCACCGGCATCGAATGGCGCCTCATCTCCGGCGTCGCCGGCGCCATCGTGCTGGTCCTGCTGCTGCGCTTGCTGCGACGCTGACCGAGATCACTTCCCGCAAACGTGCGCGGTGCCCAGCGCGATCGTCGCCATGCGCTGCTGGATGTTGGCGGCACGCGCGTGCATGTAGGGCGCTTCGAGCGCGTCGGCGCGGATACGCGGGCTCGGCAGCACGGCGGCGATCAGCGCCCCTTGCAGCGGCGAAAGCTCGGCGGCGCGGCGCTTGAAGTGGAGGCGGGCGGCGGCCTCGGCGCCGTACACGCCGTCGCCCATCTCGACGACGTTGAGATAGACCTCGAGGATGCGGTCCTTGCTCCACAGCGCCTCGATCAAGACGGTGAAGCCGGCCTCGAGGCCTTTCCGGATCAGGCTGCGGCCCGGCCAGAGGTAGAGGTTCTTCGCGAGCTGATTGGTGATCGTGCTGGCGCCACGGTCGCCTTCGCCGGCGCGGTAGTCGCGCCACGCCCGCTTGAGCTCCACCCAATCGAAGCCGGCATGCGCGCAGAAGCGCGCATCCTCGGAGGCGATCACCGCACGTTGGAGGTTCTTCGAGATGCGCGTGAGCGGCGCCCAGCGCCGCGCCTGCGGCCAGGCATCTTCGTTGATGCCGCGCAGCCACATCAGCGGCGTCGCCGGCGGCGCCACGACGCCATAAACCGCGACCGAGATCACGCAGGCGAGCGCGAGCGCGACCCCGGCCGCGAAAGCGGCCGTGAAGATCCGGCCGAACCAGGATCGCCGTTGTCCCTTACGTGCCATTCGCCGAAGCAGCCCTGATCGAGTCATCGACGGCGTCGTGGAACCACGCCGCCGAGTGTTCGAAGCGGCCGAAGGTGAGCTCGGTATTGGCGCCGGAGCGCAACGTGGAATGTTTCGATTCCATCAGCGCGAAATCCTCGGCCAGTGTGGTCCAAAAGATGTTGACGTTCTCGTCCCAATGCGCGCGGGCCTTCTCGCTCTTGGGCGTCTCGGGCACGAGCGTGGCACCGGTCACGATGGTGCGGTCGGGCGAGACCGGCCAGACATTGGCGACCTGCGCGTGGTCGGGCTCGAGCAGCACGATCGTGCCCGGGAAGAAGAAATACAGCGGGTTGCCGTGCTCGCGGACGTGCCAGGATTTGGGATCCGTGTTGCGCAGCGTCTCGAGCGAGCGCTTGGCGAGGAAAAGCCGCTGATTGCGGCCGAAGCGATCGAACACGCACATCGTGTCGAGGAACATGTGCGCGATGGTTTTCCGGTGCGCGTGACGCACGTGATAGGAATCGAGCGAGGCGTCGTTGACGAGCTTCCAGTTGGCCGCGAGTTCGTAGCGCCGCTGCGCGTAGGGGACATGGGTCGCGAGGCCGAAGGCGTCGAGCTCGGCCGCCAGCGGTGCCAGCAGCGCGCGGATGTCGCCGGTCCAAGCCGGATCGGGCACAGCCCAGACAAGCCCGCACTGCTCGGCCACGCGCACCGGCACGAGGCCGTGCCGCGCGCGATCAAGATCGGGAAAACCCTCATCATGCGGAATGTGCGTGAGCGCGCCGTCGTCGCCGTAGGTCCAGGCATGATAGGGGCACACGAACGCGCGTTTCCCCTTGCCGCACGCCTCCCATTCGACGCGCGTGCCGCGATGCCGGCACGCATTGACGAACGCGCGCAGCACGCCGTCGCGCCCGCGCACGGCCAGGAGCGGCACGCCGGAAAGATCGTGGGTCAGGAAATCGCCGGGCTTGGCGACCTCGGCGCTGTAGCCGATCGCGAGCGGCAGGCGCCGAAACAAGGTCCCGCGCTCGCGCGCGAATTGCGCTTCGTCGGTGTAGAACGAAACCGGCCGCGTATGGCCCGCCGCCGCCATGCCCGTGGTGCCGTCGGCGAGATGATCCAGCACCCGCCGGATAAGCGCGATTTCGGTGGCGTGATCCATGGCGTTCCCCGCGCAACGATAACAGAGCGGCGGGCCGCTGCGATAGGGCCGCGCCGCGCGGCATCGAAGGGCTGGCGCCGCGCGGTGCGTTCGTCCATGAATGCGCGCGGAACCTGAAACGCGCAGGGAGAACCGCATGCGCCGTCTGCCGATCCTTTGCCTCGCCTTGGCCGCATGGCTCGGCGGCGCCGCGAGCGCGGCCGCGCAGGACGACATCGCGCAAGAGCTGCAGCGCAAGGCGCGGGCGAAGGAGCTGGACGAGGGTTTCTGCGAGCGCGCCAGCGAGCGTCTCGAGCGGTTCGGCCAGCCGCACGTGCGCGCGCGGCTGAACGAGCTCTTCGCGCGCTCCGACAGCGAGCCGGTCACGTTGCTATTCGTCAGCGAGGAAGCGGCGCCGGCGCCGATCTGCCTCTACCTCGTCTTCGAGCCCGCCGCGATGAAGGGCGGCAAGAAATGCCGCGCCTCGACGATCTTCGGCTGCGTGACCGGCCGCGGCTGCCGCATGAGCGCCGACCAGCCGATCTGCGAAAAAGCCCCGGGCGTGTGGGATTGAGCGGCGCCGCGGGCGCGGCGCTCGGCGGTCAGATCACCGCCACCGCGTTGATCTCGACCAGGCAGCGCGGGTCGGTGGCGAGGCGGACGACCTGGACGGTCGTCGTCGCCGGCTTGGCGTCACCGAAATATTCGCCCCACACGCGGTTGAGCGCGTCCTGGTCGGCCAAGTCGGTCACGAAGCGGTCGGCCTTCACCACGTCGGCGAAGCTCGCGCCGACGGCGGCGAGGCCGCGCTTCAGGTTCTCGAGCGCGGCGCGGGTCTGTCCCGCCATGTCGCGCGGCATCGCGTCGAACTCCGCGGGCCGGTGCGGGTGGTGATGGTAGACCGGGGCCGCGGTGACGCCGGCGAGATAGACGGTGGTGCCGCCCGTCACCTTGATCGCCGGCGCGTAGGGCATCCACATGTTCGGCGCATCGGGCCAATGCACGTGCTCGACGGTCCTGGTCATCGTCCCACCTCGTCTCGCGGAAACGCCACGCTGAAGTCTAAGGCAAGCCTCGCCGCCGCGAAACCGGCGCCGGCGCAACCGCAGTACGCTTGGCGCGGCGCGGCGCATGGTCCATGTAAGGACGCACGCGCCGCCAGGGCGCGGGAGATTCGCATGCGCATCATCGGCGTCTTGGTCTTGACGGCGGCTTCCGTTCTCGCCGTCGCGCCCACGCTCGCGCAGGGCGACGAGCGTTCGGTCGCGCGCGAGATCGAGCGCAAGGCGCGCGCCGGCGAAGCCGACGCCGGCTACTGCCTCCGCGCCAGCGCCAATCTGGTGCGGCTCACGCGCGAACAGGCCGCGACCCATCTCAACCGCTTGCTCGCGCGCCCCGATCGGGCGACCGCGTCGCTCGTCTATGTCGTCGCCGACCTTCCGAACGGCGCGCAGGCCTGCGCCTACCTCGCGTTCCAGCCCGTCGGCAGCCGCGACGGCAAGAAGTGCCGCCCGGTCCAAACCTTCGTCTGCATCGCCGGCCAAGACTGCCGCGCCAAGCTCGACGACGCGATCTGCGAGGTGAAGCCGGGCTTGTGGGATTAGGAAGCGGCGCGGCCGTTACCCGATTCGTCGCCACGAAGGCGCGGTCACGTCATCCGCGAGATTCTGCCGCCTTCTTCTTCTCCCGCTCGCGCAATTCCAGGCGCCGGATCTTTCCCGTCGCCGTCAGCGGCAGCTCGGTCACGAACTCGACGTGGCGCGGGTATTCGTGGGCCGACAATCTCGTGCGCACGAAGGCTTGGATTTCGGCGGCGAGGCGGTCGCTGGCGTCGTGGCCGGTGGCGAGCACGATGAAGGCCTTGACCGCCTCGGTGCGCATCGGGTCGGGCACGCCGATGACGGCGGCGAGGCCGACCGCCGGGTGCTTCATCAGGCACTCCTCGATCTCGCCCGGGCCGATGCGATAGCCGGCGCTGGTGATGACGTCGTCGGCGCGGCCCTTGAACCAGAGATAGCCCTTGTCGTCCTTCATCCCGAGGTCGCCCGAGAGCATCCACTCGCCCTTGTGCTTGGCCTTGGTCGCCTCGGCATTGTTCCAATAGCCGATCATTGCGATGGGGTCGGGCATCTTGAACGCGATCTGGCCGACGGTCCCACTTGGGACCGCGGTGCCGGCGTCATCGACGATCTCGACCGCGTGGCCGGGCACGGCGCGGCCCATCGAACCCGGGATCACGTCCATGATCGCCGGGCAATTGCCGACCATGAGGTTGCACTCGGTCTGGCCGTAGCCCTCGGCGATGACGATGCCGAAGGTCTCGTAGCCCCAGTGCAGGAGCTCCTCGCCCATGGTTTCGCCGCCGCTGAACATCGAGCGTAGGCGAACATCATATTTCGCTTTGGGATTAGGCACTTGGCGCATCATCTTGAGCGCCGTCGGCGGAAAAAAGCAGTTGCGCACGCGATGCTGGGCCATCATCGCGAACGCTTCCTCGGCGTCGAATTTCCGCGCGCGCCAGGCCAGCACCGGCACGCCCGCGAACCACGCGGGCATCAGGTTGTCCATGAGCCCGCCGATCCAGGCCCAATCGGCCGGCGACCAGCAGAGGTCGCCGGGCTCGGGGAAGTAGCTGTGATAGAACTCCATCGAGGGCATGTGCGCGAGCATGCTGCGATGCGCGTGCAGCGCGCCCTTGGGCTGGCCTGTCGTGCCCGAGGTGTAGACGAGGAAGGCGGGATCCTCGGCGCTCGTGGCCACGTTGCGGAACTGGCTCTGCCCGCGCGCGACGAGGCTCCAATAGGAGTAATCGGCGCCGTCGCCGACTTTCTTTCCGCCCGGCCGCGATAGGCTCGTGTCGTTCTCGACCAGGATGACGTGCTTCAGCTCGCCGAGCCGCGCACGGATCGCCGCCACCTTCGGCAAGTTCTCCGGATTGGTCACGACGGCGGCCGCGCCGCTGTTGCCGAGCCGGTATTCGAGCGCGTCCTCGCCGAACAGCGTGAACAGGGGCAGGGCGACGGCGCCCATCTTGTAGAGCGCCACATGCGTGATCGCGGTCTCGGGCGATTGCGGCAGCAGGATCGCGACGCGGTCGCCCCTCCTGATGCCGAGCGCCGTCAGCGCGTTGGCGAGCTTGTTGGCGATGTCGCGGATTTCGTTGAACGCATAGCGGTGCTCGAGCCCGCGCTCGTCGAAATAGATCAACGCCGTCCGCCCCGGCTCGGCCGCGTGCCGGTCGCAGACGTCGTACGCCATGTTGTAGACGCGCGGGATCTCCCACTTGAGCGCGGCGTAGACCTCTTCGTAGCTCTCGCCGCGTTTCAACATCGCCACGTCAGGCCCTCCGTTCACGCGCAAACATCTTATTCGCGGCCGCCGGGAAAGGAAGTGAACCGGAGCCGGTGAGCCGGGGAGGAAAAATAAGCCACGAAGGACACGGAGTAGATCGTTCTCGCGCGCCATTGGCGCGCATTTCTTCTTCTCTGAGCCCTCCGTGTCCTCCGTGTTTCATCCCTTTCTGTCTTCTCCCCGACTCCCCGGCTCCTGTGACCTTTCCGTTTCACCATCCCTCGCGTTTGCGGCGGTGCTGATAGGTTTGGAGGTGGGCGAAGATCACGCGCAGCATCGGCGCCGGAATCTTGGCGGCTTCGGCGCGGGCGAGCATGTCGCCGACGATGTGCTCGGCCTCGATCTGGCCTCGGCGTTCGGTGTCGCGCAGCATCGACGACGAGAACGTCGAGCCTGTTTCCGTAAGCCAGGCTCTCAAGCCCGCGAGCGTCTTGGCGGCCGGCGCGTGGCCCGCGGCGGCGGCCACGGCCGCGCATTCCTCGAGCGTCGCCACGATGAGCGGGCCGCCGTGACGCGCCGCCACGATGTCGCCGATGGCGCCGCGCATCAGCGTCGTCATGCCGGCGACGACGTTGATCATCACGAACTTGTCCCACATGTCCTGCATCACCTGCGGGCTGTGGCGGCCGTCGAGCTTGGCGCCCTCCATCGTGCGCGCGAGGTGGCCGCAGAAATTGGCCTGCGCGGGCGTTCGCTCGCCGAAGGTCAGCAGATGGAACCGGCTCATGTGGCGCACGGCGCCCTCGGGCGTGAGCGTGGCGCCGATCTGCGCGGTGCCGCCGAGTACGTTGGCCTTGCCGAAGGCGGCGTCGAGCGCGTCGAGGTGGCGGATGCCATTCAACACCGGCAGCACGCGCGTCTCCGGCCCCATCGCGGGGCGGATCGCGGCGATCGCGCCGTCGAGATCGTAAGCTTTGCAGGTGAAGAGCACGAGGTCGTAGTCGGGCGCGAGCGCCTCGGCGAGCACGGTCTTGACCGGGCCTTTGAAATCGCCGGCCGGGCTCTGGATGACGAGTCCGCTCATGGCCAGCGCCTCGGCACGGCGCGCGCGCACGAGGAACGTCACATCAACGCCCGCCTCGGCCAGGCGCCCGCCGAAATACCCGCCCGTTGCCCCGGCGCCCAAAACCAGGATGCGCATGCGTCACCTTCCGTTTGTGCCGTCAATATGCGTCGGCGGCGAATCGGAGCAATAGCACGCGCGGATTGAATCGATAACGCAACGGCATTTCAGCGTGCCGCCGCTTTCCGCCATCTTTGCCTCCGACGGCCGCGACCCGCGGCAGGAGCCCATAGGAGACCCGCATGTTCGCCCGCATCGCGACCCTCGTCTCG
>Ga0070695_100002724_pt1 | contig 10234 bp, 6 predicted proteins | sample KBSK1252metaG_FD_65471 | JGI IMG/M metagenome (GOLD analysis project Ga0070695, IMG submission 65471) | Corn, switchgrass and miscanthus rhizosphere microbial communities from Kellogg Biological Station, Michigan, USA - KBS K1-25-2 metaG | ecosystem: Host-associated > Plants > Roots >... | reverse complement strand
AAGTCCACCCAAGCTGGTCGACTTGACGGCGAGAGAACCGCGGCAAGATTGGGATCCATGCCTCTTAGTGCCGCAAGGCGATGGGCAAACTGGGAGCCTCAGCCCTAGGCTTGTGGTGCCGGCTCCTGGCCTTGGCTGTGGTCGCGGCCGTCACGGTTGCCTGGGGCCAGTTCGGATCGTGGCAATAGCTCAGAAAAAAAGCGATCATCGGCTGGTCTTGGCGGCGACAGGGGCCGGCGACAGGGGCCGGCAACAGGGGGCCGGCAACATGGAAAGAGTGGGCATGCCTGATAATCCCTATTTTCCGCGCCTGTTTTGTCCGCTCAAGGTCGGCGAACGGACGTTACGCAACCGCGTGGTGTTATCGGCGACGCTCACAAACTATGGCGCGGGTCACCGCGTCACCGAGCGCTGGATCGATTTCCTTGTCGAGCGCGCCAAGGGGGGGTGCGGGGCCATTGTCACCGAGGTCATCGCCGTCGATCCGGCGGCGCTGGCGCATGGCGCAATCGTGACTGGCTATGAGACGGAGAATGAGGAGGGTTTCAAGCGCACCGCAGCCGCAGTTGAGAGTGCTGGCGCCTGTCTGATCGGCCAACTCTGGCACCCGGGACGTCAGCAACTCTGGAGCCCCGTGTGGTCACCAAACGGTATTTCGGATCAACCGGACGCCTATAGCTGGACCGTGCCCCACGTCATGTCGACGGACGAACTGCGGCAGCTCGTCGATGCGTTTGCGGCTGTAGCGCAGCGCCTGCAACGCTGTGGCTTTGCTGGCGTGGAGCTCCACGGCGCCCACGGTTATTTGCTGTCCCAGATCCTTTCGCCATGGTCGAACCAACGTTCCGACCGCTACGGAGGGGCGTTGCAAAATCGCGTGCGCTTCGTGGCAGAGCTGTGCGAGGCGATCCGGGCAACCTGCGGCAAGCACTTCGTGATCGGCCTCAAGATGCCGGGCGATGAGGGTGTCGCAGGTGGCATCGATGTCGAGGAGGCGGCGCGAATTACCGCGGCCCTCGTCGCCCACGCTGGCCTCGATTATTTCGCTTACAGCCAGGGCAACTTTACCAACAGCTTGGAAAACCACGTGCCGGATATGCATTTCCGGCCTGCACCCTTCCTCCACATTCACAAGCGCATCCGCCCCGCCGCCGCCGGCAAGCCCGTCATGGCGATTGGGCGGATCGCGACGCCGGAGCAAGCCGAAGCCGCGCTCGGTGAGGGTGCGGGCGATCTGATCGGAATGACGCGCGCGCTGATCGCGGACGCCGATTGGCCGCGCAAGGCCCGCGAGGGCCGCGCCGCCGACATTCGGCCGTCAAGCTACGACAACTTTGCTTGGGGGGAAGTACATCTCGGCAAGCCGCTGGCCGAGCCTCACAATCCGCAGCTCGGTGTCAGGGGCGAATCCAACTGGCGACCGCCCCGCGCCGCAAGCAAGAAGCGTGTCGTTGTGGTGGGCGCCGGCCCGGCAGGCCTGCAGGCGGCGCGCGTGGCGGCGCAGCGCGGGCACGACGTTACCCTGCTCGGTGCGTCGCCAGCCCTGGGCGGCAAGCTGCGCTGGGAGGCCGGACTGCCCGGTCGCCAGGACTATCACAACGTGTTGGCTTGGATGCAGCGCCGGCTTGGCAACAGTCGGGCAAAGATCGAGCTCGGCAAGATGGCAACGCCGCAGGACGTTTTGGCCCTCAAACCAGAGACCGTGATCCTTGCGACCGGCTCGAGCGCACGCTCGCTGGCGGGGATCGAGGGCGGTCAATCCGTTCGCGAGTGGGATGGACATCGGCTCGAGGCCCGCTCCGGCGGCATTGCAGTTCTATTCGACATGGACCACAGCGCCGCGACCTATGCGGTGGCGGACGCAATGGCGGATCGCTACGAAAAGCTCATCCTGCTCACGCCACGTCCGCAGATTGCCCGCAACGTGAATTACTGCAGCGCCATCGGCGTCCACCGCCGACTCCACCAGGCCGATGCCGAGATCATCGTGGCGGCCGAGCCGGTTTCGCTTGGCAGCGGCGTGCTCGCGTGGCGCAATGTTTTCACCGGGCGGGTCCGCGACATCCACAAGGTCGCGCTCTTTCTCTGGTCAACGCCGCGGATCGCCAACGACGCGCTGGCCGAACCGTTGCGCCGGGCCGGCGTCGTTACGCGCCTGGTCGGTGACTGCGTTGCCCCGCGCAACCTGATCTGCGCCATCCACGAAGGCGAAGCCGCCGGCGCCGGCATTTGAGACAGTGATGGCGCAGGACAACGGGCCTCGACCGGCAGGCGCCAACTTTACGTAGGTCCGGATTGAAGGCAATAGGTCAAGAAAATCTTTGCGGCCCCGGGGACTACAGACATGGTGCGCAAGCGCTCGAAACTCTTCACGTTCGCTATCATCAGTGACACCCATATTCGCCCGCGGGACGGCGATCAGTCCTCGCCCTTTCCCGTCAATCTCAAAGCCAATGCGCGGGCCCGGTTCGCCGTGCAAGAAATCGTGCGCCGGCGCCCTGCCTTCACCGTGCACCTCGGCGATATGGTGCATCCGATGCCAAGCCTGCCAACCTTTCCCCATGCTGCGGCCGAAGCGCGGCGGATTCTGGCCCCCCTCGACCCTCTCAAGTTCGTGCCCGGCAACCACGACGTCGGAGACAAGCCGCTTAAGGGATTGCCAGCCGAATTTGCTTCGCCCCGTAGCTTGGCGCTCTTTGAGGCCCATTTCGGGCCCGGTTGGCACGCCTTTGCGCACGGCGGCTGCCAGTTCCTGGCGATCAATTCCTCGCTGATCAACCGTGGTCTGGCGGCCGAGGAGGAGCAGCGCCGCTGGCTTGAGGCCCAACTTGCGCGCGCGCACGGCCTGCGCACCTTCCTATTTGTCCACTATCCGCCGTTCATCACGGCGGCAAATGAACCCTCCCATTACGACAACATCGACGAGCCCGGGCGCGGCTGGCTCCTGGCTTTGCTGGCAAAACACGCAGTTGAAGCCACCTTTTCCGGGCACGTGCATCACTTCTTCTACAATCGCCACCACGGCACCCATCTCTATGTGCTGCCGCCGACAAGCTTCATTCGGCAGGACTACAGCGAGCTGTTTGCGGTCGCGGCGGCCAACGAGCATGGTCGCGACGACACCGGCAAGTACGGGGTGACATTTGTCGACGTCTTCGAGCAGGGACATGCCGTGCGCATTGTGCCGACGGAGGGGGCCGAGCTTGCTGATGATGGGGCCGACCACGCCACGGCGCCTGATTATGCCGATGCGGCGCCGACAGCGCGGGGCGGCCGTCTCGTTGCCCACCTGCGTCATGCTTGGGCGACGCCAATTGCGCTGCCCTACAATGGGCCGATGGAGGAGTTCTCGCGCAAGCGGGCGCGCAACGATGCATTGCTGATGCGACTGTGGCAGCTGGGCATTTGCAGGTTGCGCACGCCGCTGGCCGACCTTCTAGAGGCCGATATCCGGCAGCGCATTGAAGACTTTGGCGCCGCCGGCATGCGGTTCACGTTTTTCTCCCTCGACGTTCCGGACGCCAGCGCGCTCGCCGCCTTGCGAGACGTGGGCGTGACCGAAGCGCTGCAAATCGTGACGGCAAGGACGGATCTCGCCGACATTGCCGCCGGACTGGCCGACTTTGTCGGACTTGGCGACATTGCCATCGTCGTTGGCAAGGTGCACTCCTCCGCCGATGAGCCGCGCCACGGCTCTCACTTTGCACACGCGGTCAGTTTCGGGTTCAAGTGGCCCGAACGGCAGCAAGCGCTGGTGGCGCTGCGGGCCTGTGATCGCAAGGGCTGCGTCAGCGGTTTGGCCTTCCAGGTCAATTTGGATGACGATTTGGAGGTGATGCTCTCCGAGATGGATGCCTTCGGCGCCGCCAACGACTTGCAGATTTGCGCCAACATTCGCCTTGCCAACGAGAATCCGGCGATCGCCAATTTTGACGATCAACGCATCGCCGCAAGACTCAAGACGGCCGTCGCGATGGCCGAGACGCTCAAGCATACGATCCTCGAGATTGATACCTTGATCGACATCGACCGAGGTTACAATCCGCGCCATGGACTGCTCGATCGTCGCTGCAACTTTCGCAGCGCCGGGCGATGGCTGGCGGGCCTCGATCGCGGCTGATCGCCACCGCAGGGCCATTCGGGTGTCCTGTTTGCAACCGGCCACACACAGGATGCCATCGTGCACAACGGCATCGTCGTTGCCGGCGTCGCGCTGATCGTCGAGCCGTTTTCGCTCGAGACCTTGGCGGTGAAGGTCGACCGCGTGCTGCGCGCCCACGGCCGGCAGGCCAGCCGGCCAATTGTCGGGTGCGGCCCGCCGTTTGTCTGCTGGCGTCGGCTTGGGCTGCTCGGCGCGTTAGCGGGCGACGGCGCGCCGCAGCGCTGTCTCCAACGCCGCCAATTCGAAGGGCTTCTGCAGGATGGGGCCACCTTGCAGCGCTTGCGGCAGAATGCCTTCGCCGTAGCCCGTGGCAAAGATGAAGCGCACGCCGCGCGCTGCCAATTTCTCGGCGATGGGGAAAGTCTGCTTGCCGTTCAAATTGACATCGAGCAGTGCCACGTCGAAGGCGGGGCCATCCGTTGCCTGCCTGAGTGCGTCGTCGAACCTGGCCACCATGCCAACCACCGTGCAGCCAAGATCATGCAGCATGTCCTCCATCAGCATGGACACCATCGACTCATCCTCGACGACCAGGACCCTCAGTCCCTTCAGGTCGATTGCGCTGGCTCGCGACGCTTGTGCTTGCTGCGGTACCATCATCTTCCATCGACCTCTATCAACGGTGCGCGGATCGAGCACACGACGCCCGAGCTCGGGAAGGCGAGGGTAACCGCACCACCGAGCTCTTGCGACAGTCCCTGCTCAATCAGCCTACTACCAAATCCTCGTTTGCCGGGCGTGGCGACCTGCGGACCGCCCGCTTCGATCCAGCGCAGCGCGAATTGCCCGTCCTCGCCAACGCTCCAATCGACCTTGACCGTCCCACCGGCGTTTGAAAATGCCCCGTATTTGACGGCATTGGTCGCCAGTTCGTGCAACGCCATCGACAAGGCGAGGGCGGCCTTCGGCCGCAGCCTGATTTCGGGGCCCTCAAACCGCAGCCGATGTTCGCTGCCGTTGCCGGCATGGGGAGCAAGCGATTCCGCTACGATCTTGCGCAGGCTCGCAGCTTCCCAATGTTCGCGCGTAAGGATGTCATGGGCCTTCGACAGCGCCACGATCCTGGCATCGAACACTTTCTGGCCTTCGCGCACGTCTGGGGCATTGCGCAGCGACTGGCGCGCCACCGATTGGATGGTGGCGAGCGTGTTCTTGACCCGATGATTGAGTTCATTCACGAGCAGTGTCAGCCGCTCGCGTGCGGATACTTGGTTGGAGATATCGCGGAAGTAACAGACGACGCCGAAGCGTCCGTCGGGTTGCTGGATGCGGTGGACTTGCCACTCATAGACTTCGACCATGCCGCTGTCGCGGCGTTGTTCGACGCGCTCCGGCATCAAGAAGGGTTCGCCGGTCTCAAGCGTGTGCCGGAAGATGCGCACCAGGTCTTCGGCGTAGCCCTGCGGCCAAAGGATGGCGATGACCTCGGAAAAGTCGCGACCAATCAGGTCCGGGACGGCGCCAAAAACCTTGGCGGCAGTCGGGTTCACCTCCCGGATCCTGAAGTCGGCGTCGACCAGATAGACCCCGAGCGGTGCCTGGTTCAGCAGTGTGGCAAACTGCGCCGTGCGAAGTTGCTGGTCGATTTCCTGCTTTTTTCGGTCGGTGATATCGCGCGTGGTACCGGCAACGGCCTCCACTTCCCCGTCCGGACCGAATACCGGTACGAAGATGTAGTCATAGGTACGTCGACCCTGCGTTCCCGAGAAAGGTACCTCGCCGCGGATGGGTTTCTTGGTTGCGACCACCCTGTCGATTTCGCGATTGTGCATGTCCGCATGCCACGGCTCGTAGCCGAGTTCGAGGCAGGTCTTGCCGATCGCTTGGATCCAGGTCTTGCCCCACATGGCGAGCAAAGCGTTGTTCGCATAAATGAATTGGTGATCGCGGTTGAACACATAGACCAGGTCGGGTGTGTTCGAGAGCACCGTCTCGTAGAGGCGGCGCTGCTGATCGGAGCGAGCAGCTAACGCAAGCACCTCATCCTCCGCGCGCTTGCGCTCTGTCACGTCCATGGCGGCGCCGAACCACTCGACGATTTCGCCGTCGCTGTCCAATAGCGGTACGGCGCGAGAAAGTGTCCAGCCCGTTTGGCCGTCGACCCGACGCACGCGGTGCTCAAGCTGGAACAAACGCTTGCCGCGAATGGCCTCGTTGATGGCCTCGAGCACGAAAGGTCGGTCTTCGGGAAAGATGTAGGTCTCAAGCCAGGACGAGCTGGGGTTGTCGGTATTTGCAATGAAGTCCTGACCAAGGAGATAGAGCATCTTGGTCCAGTCCGGACTCATGCAATAGACGACCGTGGAGCTCGCCGTTACCAGGGCCCTAAATCGCCGTTCGCTTTCGCGCAAGGCAGCCGTTGCCTCCCTGCGCACGCGCGCAAGCTCGAGGTTGGCGCCGACCCGGGCGATCAATTCGCGCGCCGAGAAGGGCTTGACCAGATAGTCGGTGGCGCCGGCTTTGAGGCCCTCCACGCGGGATTCCTCCCCGGCCCGCGCCGAGAGGAGGATGACGGGCAGATCCTGCAAATTCTTGTCCGCGCGGATGGCCTCAAGCAGTTGAAAGCCGTCCATTTTCGGCATCATGACGTCGGCCAAGACGAGGCTCGGCAGCCGCTCTCGTATTTGCGCGAGCGCCGCTTCGCCGTCGGCGACGGTCCGCACCTCGCATCCCTGGCCCAGCAGCCGGCGGATATATTGACGCATATCGGCGTTGTCGTCGGCGACCAGGACGTCCGCTTCCAGACGTACCGGCGCCGGCAGTCCCGCAAGCTCCGCGTCGTCGACCACCTGGCTGCTCGGATCGGTCGTATCGGGCAGCCAACGCAGCGCCTCTTGCACGAATGCTTCCGCCCCCACCGAGGTTGAGGGCAGGGTTGAGCGCGCGGCTCGGCGGTTGTTTGGCAAATGGGCGTTGCCGAGCGGCACGGACACGGTAAAGGTCGTGCCGCGGTCGACCTCGCTTTCCACCGCGATGCTGCCGCCGTGCAGCTTGACCAGCTCTTGCACCAGGGCAAGGCCGATGCCGCTGCCCTCGTGCGTTCGGCTCCTTTGCCCTTCGATGCGGTGGAAACGCTCAAACAGCAGCGGCATTTCTGCCGCTGGAACACCAACACCCGTATCGCTGACCGTCAGCCGCGTGGTGTCGTCGGCCTGCCGCAGGCTGACGGTAATGCCGCCCTCGAAGGTAAACTTGAAGGCGTTCGAGAGAAGATTGAGGACGATTTTCTCCCACATGTCGCGATCGACATAGACCGGCGCCGGCAATGGCGGGCAATCCATTTTCAGCGCCAGACCGGCGCGCTCGCAGGCGGATACATAGTTGCTGGCAAGCTCGGCGGTGAGTTGCGCGAGATCCGTGGCGTCGTAAGTTGCCCGCGCCCGCCCCGCTTCAATGCGCGCAAAATCCAGCAGCGAGTTGACCAGCTTGAGAAGCCGCATGGAGTTGCGGTGCACGAGGTCGAGTTGGTCGACAGCCAATCCCTGTTTGCTTTTCAGCGCATCGCTCAATGGGCCAATGATCAGGCTCAGGGGCGTGCGGAACTCATGGCTGACATTGGAGAAGAAGACGGTCTTGGCGCGGTCGATCTCGGCAAGCGCCTCGGCGCGCTTGCGTTCTTGCTCATAGGCGCGTGCCGTCGTGATGCTGGCTGCGATCTGGGCGGCAACCAGGTCAAGGAAGCCACGATACTGGTCGTCGAGCCGCAATCTCGGGCTGACGCCCGCCACCAGGAATCCCGCAAGTTGGTCGGGTAGGCTCGACTTGAGCGGCAGCACGACCGCCCTTTCGGGGGGATCGGACCAGGGCCCTGCCGGCACGCACGGCATCGCCGCGGCAAGACCCTCGATGACGGCTGCGGCCTTCGTCTCCACGACCTGCAAGAGGCGCCAGACGTCCTGCCCACCGCCCAGTTCGATCGTTTGCGGCGCGCCGGCGCTCTGCGCATCGACACCGGAGCTGGCCGCCAGCCGCGCCTGCCCGCCGCAGCTATCGAGCAGGTAGAGCAGGGCAAACGGAACGTCCTTGGCGTGCGGCTCCAGCGCGCGAGCGGCAATGGTGCACGCGGTCTCGACCGAGCGAGCCTCCACCGCGGGCGCACCCAGATCCCTAAGCACCGTGATCCGCCGTTCCCCCACTATCTTTTCGGTGATTTCGTGCACGGTCGCGAGGACGCCGCCAATTCCCCTTGGCGCCGTCTCATCGGGCACCGGGCTATAGGCGATCGTGAAATGCGTTTCCTCGGTGAAGCCGTGTCGCTTTACCTCGAGCAGAATGTCGTCCATCCAGGTTGCCGGGCCGCCGTTGAAGGGGGCATCGATCAGCGGTCGCAGGATATGATCGATCTCGGTCCACACCTCCCGGAAGGGCTGGCCCAGGGCGCAAGGATGCTTCGATCCCAGGATAGGGCGGTAGGCATCGTTGTAGATGGAAACATAGTCGGGCCCCCACCACAGCAGGAGTGGAAAGCGATTAACGATCAGGAAGTCGACCACCGTTCTCAGGGTCGGTGACCAGCGCTCGCGCGGACCGATGGGCGTCGTTGACCAATCCTTGCTCCGGATCAGGGAGCCGAGCTCGCTGATCCGCTCAGGCACATGCCCTTGCGGGCCCGTGTGAAATGCGGCGCTGCTATCGGCCGTTGCCAGCGAGGTGTCGTCGCTCACCTGTGCCCTTTTTTGGATTTTGCGTTTCCCACTCCTTTGCCGGCAGAGGCTTGCCAAGTTGGCGCGGGCGGCTCCCGGGCATAGTTCTGATCCCTCCAACGCGCCTGAATTCCCCCGTCGGCCTGGACGATCTAACGTCCAACAACGCCGATCCGGGTGGAAAGTTCCGCAGCCAATTTTCCAAGAGGCCCAATCAGAGAGTTGCCTGGCTCCCGCTCGCACGCGCCCGGTGACCGGCCCCCGACGACGTTGGCGTCGCGCGGACACGACCTTACGCCAAGGATTAGGGCGGATCGTCCCGGAAATTGGCGCGCACCGAGGCACAGACGGGCGCGCGAAACCGTTGCCGCGCTCGGCCGCTTGACAGGTGACCATATGGTCACCTATCGTCGCGGGGTGACGGACGACGACCAGGTATTCAAGGCACTTGCTGACCGAACGCGTCGCATCCTCCTGGACCTACTCTTTCAGCGCGACGGCCGCTCGCTGAAGGATCTGGAGTCTGGGTTGGCCATGACGCGCTTTGGTGTGATGAAGCATCTCAAAGTTCTGGAAGATGCCGGCCTCGTCCTGACGCGCCGCTCCGGCCGGGAGAAGCTGCATTTCCTAAATGCAGTTCCCATCCGGATGATCCACGACCGGTGGATCGACAAATACAGGGAACGGAGGGTCTCGGCGCTATTGGCGCTCAAGACCGAGTTGGAGAAAAAGGATCGACGATCATGACGGAACAAGCAGCGACCAGGCAGGTGTTCAGGATTGTGATTAAGGCCAGCGCCCAGGCCATCTGGGATGCGATCACCAGCCCCGAATGGAGCGAGCGCTACGGTTATGGCGGTCGCGTCGAATACGAGCTGAAGGCCGGTGGTCAATATTGCCACAAGGCCAGCGCCGAGATGAAAGCGGCGGGCCTGCCCGAGCGGATGATCGTGGGCGAAGTGATCGAAAGTGATCCGCCGCGTAAGTTGGTGCAGACCTGGCATCCACTCTTTAATGACGCCACGGCCGCGGAAGCGCCCACGCGCCTCAGCTATGAGATCAGAGAAAGCCCGGCCGGCGTGTCGACGGTGACCATCACCCACGATGTCGAGGGCGCACCGATGGTCGCCGGCATGGTCTCCGGCGGCGGCGATCCCGCCCAGGGTGGCGGCGGTTGGCCGTGGGTGCTCAGCGATCTCAAATCGCTGTTGGAAACCGGGGCGCGCATGCCGACCTAGGAAGGCGTCGCTACGGTGGGACCCGCGACCGGCGCGGGTCCCACCATATGCCGAGCCTGTGGTCCTGAGGCGCGCGATGAGGACTGGGAGAAGTCGAGGTGGGTTATTGCAGCCGTGATGGGATGGTGAAGCTCGATGGCTCCCAACTGAGACGTGCCAATGAGGCGGCCGCGAAACGGCGAACAGACCGT
>Ga0070695_100002723_pt1 | contig 10239 bp, 9 predicted proteins | sample KBSK1252metaG_FD_65471 | JGI IMG/M metagenome (GOLD analysis project Ga0070695, IMG submission 65471) | Corn, switchgrass and miscanthus rhizosphere microbial communities from Kellogg Biological Station, Michigan, USA - KBS K1-25-2 metaG | ecosystem: Host-associated > Plants > Roots >... | reverse complement strand
CCGTTGCCGTGCCGGTCCACGACCACATTGACGGGGATGCCGGTGGTGCCGCCGGTTCGCCGGCGCACCAGGCGCTGCCGACGCGCGGGCAACGCCACGTGATCCTCGAAATGGTCGGCGAGATCCTTCTTGGTGAGGATCGGAAGCTTCTGCAGGTCATCCAGGGAGCGAATGTTTGAGGCCCGGATGCCATGCTCCGCGAATAGGCGACCGTAGAAGGGAACCGTGTGCGCAGCGTGCTGCACCATCTGCGCCAGCCCGTCCGATTGCAACTCCAGGATCCGTCGGCGGTCCAGGAACTGGTTCCCCAACAGCGTGCGCAGCTTGGGCGCGACCGTGTTGCCGGCCACGCGGTCCAGAGCCCAATAGATGGACGTGCCGATCATGCCGGCACCCGGGTGGCACGCACGGATTCCCATCCGGCGGGAAGGGTCGCTTCTGCGACGCCGATGCGGGCACCCAGCAGGGAAGCCTGTCGGCATGCCTCCGCCGGAGAAAGGCCGGTCAGTCCCAACGGGTATGGGTCGGAGTCGAGCGCGTGCGTGAGCACCGGCAGGGTTGCAGGGTCGATGCCCAGGAGGACGGCGCCCACGAAATCCATGGCCACCGGGTCCCAGCCCGCCATCAGACACCCGGTGTGGACCGGTCGGCACAGGAGCGGGCCCTGCCCCTGTCCGCTCACCACGGCGTCCAGGACGTGCAGGATGCGACGTCCGGGGCGAGAAGGGTCGAAGCGGCCGTCCGACCAGAACTTCGCGGCGGCATGGACGTCGTGCACCGTCCGCCACAGCGTATCGTTCCCCGGCCAGGACCCATTCAAGGACCGCAGGAGCGCCAGGTCTTCTCTGCGCAGGGTGGCCACGGCGCGCAGGGTAGGCCGCGCCAGTCGACGCAGCAGCCGGAACGTCCGTGGGTACCGGTGGGCGAGCAGGGCCACAGTGCCCCGGTGCAGGGTCTTGATGGAGCTGTCGGAGGCGAACTCGTCCCCTCCCGTCTGGGGGGACCCGCGCCGGAAGTGGGGGAGGAAGCTCTTCTCTCCGCAAATCCCGATGAAGTTCTTGAGCGCCCCGGTCATCCCTGTCTTGCAGTGTGTCTTCAGCTTGGGGACGGAGATGATCAGGTCCGCGTCCAGCACGGTACGGGACAGGATGAAGGTGTGGCGGTTTCGGTGCGCTTCCACCGTCTCCGCAGGATCGTAGTCACCCACCGCGAAGGCCGCCGCATTTCCGAGCCGTTGCAGCTTGCTGCGGTCGCCGAGTTCGGCCGCCTCGTATCCCGCAGGGTCGCCGGGAAGGCGATGGACGGCGAAGGGGACCCCGGGTGATGCGGGCTGCAGGCGGCGGGTTCGAAGGTCGAGCACCCGGAGCCGGGCGCCGCCGACATTCGCCGCCTCCAGGTAAGCGTCCAGCCGCGTGTTCCTGCGGAGAGCATCGAAATCGGCGCTCTGCAGCGGAGTGTCGCAGACCACCACCGATCCCCCTGGACCGACCGCGAGGGACGCGGCCCGGACCACGGCCGCGATGACCGAGGGATGCGTGGTGATCGCCTGCAGCCCTGGCGGACCCTCGGGGTGGAAGTCCCGCACCAGATTTGGCTTGACCACGACGGTCCCGTCGGGCCGCACGCAAGAGGCGAGCGGTCCCCGGGGTCCGGTGCGCGGCTCCCCGGTCAGCTCCTCGAGGAGGCGGTCGCAGGCCTCCAGCGGGACGTCCGGCTCCGTGTAGCCCGCGGCGGACACCGTGACCGGCCACGGCTGGCGCTCAGGCATCGTCCTGCCCCAGAGCTCGCCGGTAGCACTGCAGGAGTCGGCGGGCCGCCGTCTCGGAGGAGTAGGCGCTCATGCGCACAGGACCTTCGCCGTCGGCCTCCGACGTGATGGCGATCTCCAGGGCGGCAGCCAGACTGGTGGGGGTGGCTTCCACCGCCGCGGACCGGCGCAACCCTTCCACCATGGCGGGAACGTCTCCGGTGCGGGTGGATACCACGGGAAGGTCACACGCCAGCGCTTCCTTCACGGCATTGGGAGAGCCCTCCCAGGCGGAGGTCATGAGCATGGCATCGGCGGCGTGCAGGTGACGAAGGTAGGTTTCCCGGTCTTGGTCGTGCACGACGAGGAGCGATGCGGGGCGTCCGGTAGACCGCTGCAGCGCGCGGACCGTTTCCAAGGCCAGATCGTGGCGTTTCTCGCGTCGCCCGGGGTCATAGGGGAAAAGGACGTGGACGCCGTCGGGGGCGAGTGAGAGACGTCGACGCGCGTCCGCGCGGTCACCCGGTCTGAACACGGAGAGGTCCACCCCGTTGGGGAGCACCACGGTGTCCCGCCTGCCCAGGAGTCGCTTCATTTCCTCGTTCTTCACGATGGGGACGGCGATGCGGCGTCCCGCCCACGAGCACAAGACGCGCTGGCGGGGAGAGTAGAGGTCGCTGCCGCAATACGATCCCACCACGGGTGCTTTCGTCTGCATGCTGGCCAGGGCCACCGAGTATCCGTAGTGCGCGTGGACGAGGTCGGCCCGTTTCTCGCGCAAGCGCTGGCGCAGGTGCATCAGCCCCAGGGGGTACCGGACGGTGGGATGGCCTCCGAGCATGGACAGAACGTCCACCTCCACGCCGAGGGACTTTACGGAATCGGCCTGCGCGCGGACGAAGGCGCCGAAGCCGGGTCGCTCCGGGGTAGGCCACATGTTCGTGAAATAGAGCACGTGCATTCAACCTCTGGCCCGGAACGCGTGCTGGTGTGTGGCGAAGACCGCGCGCAGGCTCACCACCTCGCGCCAGCACAGGAAGCCGGCCAGCGTGGTGCCGGCGAAGAGCACCACCAGGGGCTGGCCCAGGCCGTAGGCGCAGGACGCGGCCAATACCACGACATCCCCGCCGGCCGGTCCCTCCTTGAGAACCGATGCGTCGCGGCTACGGGCGAGGAGCAGCTGTAGGACGACCAGGCGAGCCAGCGCGGAGAGGAGATAGCCCAGCGGGATCAGCGTGGGCATGGTGGTGACGTCGGCGGCGATCCAAAGGACGAGGCATACCGCACCCCCTGCGAACGAAGCGACGGTAGCGATGCCGTTGCGTCCCAGAGCGGCCAGGCAGGTGATCAGGGGCTCCAGGCGCACAGCCGCATACATGGAGAGGACGATCATCAGCCACCAGAGAAGCTCGGTTCGGGTGGGTGCCCGGTCCACGGTGACCTGCATCAGGGGACCGGCCAGCCCGAGCGCCAGGCAGACGATCACCGGACTGAGAGCGGCGGCCAGGCGGCGGTGAGATCCGGTCAGGGCGGACCAGGCTCCTCCGTCGGCGGAGGTGCCCGAGGGAGACGCCGCCGCCAGCTTGGGCAGGAACACCGAGTTCAGCGTGCGTGGAACCAAGAGCACGGGAGAGATCAAGGAGACGAGCGCCGCCCACACGCCCGCGGCGGCCAGTCCGCCCACGTGCGACATGGCGATAGTGGAACCGTAGAGCACGCCCAGAGAGGGAAGAGACCCCAGGAGTGAGACGAAGGCGAAGGTCCAAAAGCCGTCGCCCGGCCGCTGCAACCTCGGCGGTCGCACGAGTTGCCGAAGACAGTAGAGCACCATGGGCAGGAAGTAGAGGGAGAAGGCGAGCGCGGCGGGGAGGGCGAAGGTGGCGGCGAGGAAGATCCCTGCCAGAAACAGGGCGAAGCTCACCACCTCCAGGGCCACGGCACCGGCGGGACGATTCCCGGCGAACTGATCGGCGCGTCCAAGGGAGTAGAAGGAGTAGAGGACCACCCACAGCGCGGTGAACGCCGGCAGAGTCTGCAAAGGCGTGACCAAACAGAGCGCACCCAGCAGCAAGGTGATGGGAAGGAAGAGAGTCACTGTCCAGGCGACCAGTCCCCGCCTGGTTTCATCCTCCGTCAGTGCGACGTAGCGGGTGTACGCGGGACAGAGGCCCGCGGTGGTGGGCATCGAGACGAGGACCGCCGTGGACATGGCGACGTTGACCGCGCCCACCGCTTCCGCTCCGAAGTGCCGAAACCCCAGAGCGTTGAAGACCACGCGGGAGAGACCGTAGAGCGCGAGCGTGGCCCCGGAGAGGACGAAGTGGGCGATGGGGGAGTTCCACCGCCTGGTCATGGGACGGTGCCGGGCGGCACGGGGCGAGGCGCGTGCGCGCGAGCCAGGGCCGCCGTCCCGAACAGGAAGATGCAGGGAAGGGTGGTCTCGAAGATGGATTCCGCGGTGGATTCGACCAGCGCTTCCGCCAGCGTGAGCACGGCCATCAGTGAGAGGAGATGGCCTGCCGATATCGTGGCCTGGCGCGCTGCGCGGATCGCGGAGCTCCACAGGGAGCCGAGCAAGGTCACGAAAGCGGCAAGCCCCACGACGCCGAACTGGCCGATCACGTGCGGCCAGAAAGCATCCATGATGAAGCGAGGGTTGTCCGGGGTGAGACCCCAGATCCTGGAGAGGCCGTATTCGAAGTAAATGGGACTATAGCTCAGGCGAGAGACGAAGCCGCCAAACAGCCCGAAGCCCACGCCGATCGGGAAGCAATCCCGGGCCAGCTGGAAGCTCGTCGCATACATGGCGTTCCGGGCCACTCGCATGGGGTCGTCGGTGCCGACGTACTGCTGGTAGCCGTCGACAAAGACACCGACCACGGTATCGCCGTACGTCACGCCCACAATGAGAACGAGCGCTACCAGGACCGCGAGGGCGCGGATCCTCTGCTGCGGCCGATAGGCCAAGACGGCGTAGACCAGGATGACAAAGACGATCCCCCCAATGGGCTTGCGGCGAAGGGTGAGCAGGGAACAGGCGGCGTAGAACAGGAACAGGTAGGAAGCGGGCCGGCTTCGGGCCGCCATCCAGGCAGCGAAGGCGAGAACCGCCAGGAAGGCGAAGAACCATCCCGCCTGTCCTTCTCCCTCGAACACGGAGACCAGGCAGGTGATCCCGCTGCGGTAGCCGGAGCTGGCCAGGGGCAGGAGGCCGCGGATGGTATCGGGGGCGATGAGCTCCAGGATGCCGAACACCCCAAGCGCCAGGCCGATGCCGAGCAACCAAGGGAACAGCCGCTTGAGCGTAGTGAGCGAGGGCGTGAACGCGGTCACGATGATGAAGAACATGACGCCCTTGAAGAGAAGGAAGGCGTCGAGGAGTGCGAGAAGCGGCTCCGTGTGGCGGATGAGGACCCCGGCCAACCCTGCACCGGCAAGGGCCGTGCATGCGATCGTGGCCGCGCGGGGGAGAGGCCAGGTGGACCGGAAAGCGAGCCGGAGCAGAGCCGCTGGCAGGAAGGCGGCGATCACCACCTCGTCCGCGCGCTTGATCCAGAGCCAGTACTCCGTGGAGTCCGGCACTGCCCGCAGGAGGATCGGTTGTACCAGGACCACGGCGGCGATGACCAGCCCGACGCAGTCGGGGTTGATCGCGATCGCGATCAACAGCAGAGCGCTCAGGAGCAAGACGGTGGCAGCGACGGAGTTCAGCGCCAACAGGACCCCGAGGAGGACAGAGAGGAAGAGCGCGCTCGCAATGGTCAGTGCGGTGGCGCGGCGCTCGACGCGGAGAACGGTCACGGCGGGGACTCAGTTCCGCGCGGCACGGATCCGGCGGCGCGAGCGCAGGGGACGGGCGGAGGGGGAGTCCTGCTCCTGCTGGTAGTAGTACTTGTAGCCCCCGTAGTAGTAATCCGCCGCGTCGGCCGTGACCGCGTTGAGCACGGTACCGGGAAGCCGCAGGCGGCCTTGGCGCAGCCTGGCCGCAACCGCCGCCAGGTTCTCCCTCTTGGTCCGCATCGAGTGGATGACCAGGATGGTCGTGTCCGAGTGCGTGGCCAGGAGGACAGGATCCGTGACCGAGAGAACGGGAGGTGAGTCCAGGATGACGTGGTCGAAGCCAAGCTGCTCCGAGGCTGCGATGAGTTCGGTCAGCAGCGGTGAACCGAGCAACTCCGAGGGATTGGGCGGAATGGGGCCGCTGGGCACCACGCTGAGGTTCGGGATCTCCGTGCCTTGGATGATCTCCCCCAGGCCGACGTTCCCGCTCAGGTAGCTGGAGAGGCCCGAGGTGTTGTCCAGCCGGAATGGGCGGTGCACCCTGGGACGGCGGAGATCGGCATCCACCAGAAGCACGCGGCGTCCGAGCTGGGTGAGCACGATGGCGAGATTGATGGACACGGTGCTCTTGCCTTCCTGCGGCTCGCAGGAGGTCACGGTCAGCGTCCGGGGAGGGCGCGAGGGCGAGGCAAGCATGATGGAGGTGCGCAGGTTCTTGAAGGCTTCGGCGAAGGGCCCGCGCGGCTCCAAGTGGCTGGAGAGATCGAGCAGGTTCGAATCCGAGCCTTGTCCGCCGTTCCCCGGGACGGCCCTCAAGCTGGGAACGAAGGGCAGGTAGCCGAGCACGGGTAGGTTGGCGAAGCGCTGGATGTCCTTCTCCGACTTGATGGTGTTGTCCAGGTGGTCCAGCAGGAGAGCCATGCCCACTCCCAGAGCTCCGGCCACCAGGATGGAGAGAGCCAGGTTCAGTCTGCGGTTGGGCTTGACCGGATGCTCGGGCAGCTCTGCCTGGTCCACGATCCGGATGTTGCTGGCCGTGGTGTCCTTCAGGCGCTCCGACGCCGACGTCTGGGACTGCCTGGCCGCAAGGTCGGACAGGATCTTGCGCTTGCTCTCGATCTCGCTCTGCAGTCCCGCGTACTCGATCGTGTCCCGGTTGACCCTCTGCACCTCGCCCTTCTGGCGGTTGACCTCCCGCTCCAAGTTCCCCATCTCACGCTGCGAGCGCTCGTAGTCGGCCTGGGCCACGCTCTGCACCTGCGTCGCGATCTGTCGCGTCTCCGTGTCCAGCCGCAGTCGCGCCTGTTCCAGCTCCTGGCGCAGCTGCATCAGGGGAGGCCAGCCTTCCTTGAACCGCTCCGCCATCTGGCTGTACTTGCGCTCCACCTCCGCGTACTGCTGCTTCAGATTGGCGATGAGTGGGCTGTTGAGCACTTCCGGGAGGGACTCCGGTGCCGCTCCCACGGCGTTATCGAAACGCGCCTGGGCCGCGGCGTAGCGTGTCTTCGCCTCGACGTACCTGCGGTTGAAGTCGGCGAGGGCCTGCTCGCTGATGTCCTGGCTCCCCTCGGAGACGGCCAGGATCTTCTTGCTGTCGCCGTACTCTTGCAGCTTGTGCTGTAGTCCCGCGATCTCGGCCTGCGCTTGCGCCACTTCCTTGGTGAGGAACTCCCGCGCCAGCTCGGTGGTGCCGTACTTGTTCCGATAGTTGAACTCGACGTACGCCTCCGCCAAGACGTTTGCGATCTCACGGGCGAGCGCAGGGTCGCGGTCGCGAAAAGCAATGGCCACGAGCTGGCTGTTGCGCAAAGGACGCACGGACAGGTTGCCCTGAACGAAGGCGATCGCAGCCTCGTTGGGGTCCATGCTGGCCGGGCGCTTGTCCATCGAGGTGAAGACGCCGAACACGGCGCGCTTGGCCCGCCCCAGGACCGAGGGCTTCCGATTCACGAACTCCGGTCTGGTGGCCAGGTCGAGCCGCTCCGCCGCGATCTTCACCACGCTGCGGCTCTGCAGGATCCGGTACTGGGTCTGGTAGAAGTCCTGGTAGGCGAGAGAGGAAGGATCCGCCGACACCACGTCCTTGAAGGTGAGGATGTCCGGTCCCTGCCGCTCGATCTGGATCGTGGTCACCGCCTCGTAGATGGGTGTCGTGAAAAAGGTCAGGATCATGGTGACGCTGACCACCGCGATGAGGCACGTGTAGATCACCCAGCGCCGCTGCACGAGGATGCGCCAGTAGTCGCGCAAGGTGCGCGAACCGGTGGGGTCCGTCGTCGGATATCCGTATCCGTAGGGCGGGGCGGGCGGAGAGGACTCGTTGGGGTCGGCCATCCGGCTCACCTCTCTCGCGAACCCGCCGGCTCGAGGAAGCCGATCGGCGGCAGGCCGCGCTCGGACAGGAAGCTTGCGAAGGACTCGAAGGGGATCCGCCAGTGTCCACCCGGGGTGGTGTAGGCGTGCAGCGCCCCGGCCGCGATCCAGCGCTTGATCGTGTTCGGGGACACGGAGAGATGCCGGGCGGCATCGCCCGTGGTCAGGCTGCCCGCCGGGGGGCGCACGTCCTTGGGAAGGTTCGGATCCATTGGGTGCATTTGCTGACGCTTTTGACGATCCTGACGAAGGCCGCCCGCAATATCAAGCCCGACAAAGCCGACTGTCAAGTCGTCCGCCCGTGCCTATGCGTATTTTGCGAATAAAAAAGGCGTCCCGGAGGACGCCTTTGATCGTGTCGGGGTGGGAGGGTCTACTGGGCGCTCGCCGGCTGCTCGTCGTCGTCCGTCATCCCGTCGATCGCGAGTCCCACGACGACGGCGGAGACCACCACGATGGCGGTCGCGGTCAGGGGATTGTTCCAGAAACTCGTCCCGCTCTGCTTCTTCTTCTTCTCTTCCACGGCGGGGTCGCTCGTCATGGGATCGCCGTTCCCGGTCTGGTGGGCCATCTTGGGGTCGATGGCGATCTGCACCGCCTTGTTCTGGTCGGGCCCGAGGAGGATGGGGTTCGAGGCGACGTTCATCACGCCCCCCGTCTCCACCGCCACCTCGTACGTGCCGGCCGCCAGGCCGCTCACGGTGAAGGTCCCTTCCCTGGACAGGTCGGCCGTGGCAATCTTTCCGGTTCGAGGATCGCCCACGTGGATTTTGCCCGTGCCGATGGGGGAGTGCGCCCCTGCAACGACAACGCGGCCGGTGAGCGACGACGTGGCCGTTCCCGCGAAGGACGGCACCAGGAACGCCTGCAGCGATAGGATCAGGCAGATGGCAAGGATGCGCTGCGTTGCCCCGTGACGATTCATTGGCCACGACCTCCTGTTGGTTTAGCCAGGATCGCACTACTCAAACGCGCTGAAACATAATGGTGCGTTTGGGTTGGGTCAAGAGAAACAAAAAAGGGCGGTCAATGACGAAAACGACAGAAATGTCGGCGGCGGCGGAGCGGGAGCGGCTTGGCCAGCTCCTCCGCTCGGAATCCCTCATGTTCGGGGACTTCACCCTCGCCTCGGGGCGGAAGAGCCGCTACTACTTCGACTCCAAGAAGACGACGCTCCTCCCCGAGGGGGCCTGGCTCACGGCGCGCCTCGTCCTCCGCCGCATCCGGGAGGCGGGGATCCAGGCCGAGGCCATCGGCGGGCTCACCCTGGGCGCGGACCCCATCGTCTGCCCGGTCGCCGCCCTCAGCCATCCGGAGGGCCCGCCGCTGCGGGCGTTCCTCGTGCGCAAGGAGGTCAAGGACCACGGCACCGGCCGCAGGATCGAGGGCTGCCCTCCGTCCGGCACGCGGGTCGTGATCGTGGACGACGTCGTCACCACAGCCGGCTCCACGCTGCAGGCGATCGAGGCCGCCGAGGGCGCGGGCCTCGTGGTCGCGGCGGTGCTCTGCCTGGTGGACCGGGAAGAGGGGGGCACCGAGAAGCTCGCGCGCTGGCCCTTCCACCCGCTCTTCCGGCGTTCCGAGATCTTCGGAGACGTGGCGGCCGCGGGAGAAAACCGTTGACCACCCCTTCCGGCCCGCGCCACCATGCCGCCATGACCCACCCTTCCCCCCGGCTGGTGGTCCTCGTCGTCCTGTCGCTGCTGCTCGGCTCGACTTCGACGCTGCTGGGCGCCGCACCGGGAGGGGGCAGGGTGTATGGCCAGCTCCTCGATTCCGAGAACCGGCCCGCGGCGGGGCACGCCCTCCTGCTCCTGGACGGGGAGGGGGTCGAGGTCGCGCGGGGCACCGCAAACACCTCCGGTCACTACGCGGTCGCGAACGTGCCCCGCGGGACCTTCACGCTCGTGGTGGAGGCCCCCGACGGGAGCCGGGCCGCGGTGGCGCTGGCGCCCCTCGCCGTGCGCGGAAGCGCCTACCGGCTGAACCTCAAGCTCGTGGAGCAGGGGGACGAGCCGGACACGGCGGTCCCCACCGCGAGCGGGAGCTGGTGGGGGAACCTCCCCACCACCGGCAAGGTGTGGGCGGTCGCCGGCTCGCTCGCGATCGCCGCCTTCCTGGTGGCCGTGATCGACGACGACGCGGAAACGCCCGCGAGCCCGTTCTAAGCGGCCTTCGCCGCCACGCCCAGCGCCTCCACCACGCGCTCCTGCTGTCCTGCGGTCAGCTCCGGGTACATGGGGAGGGACAGCACCTCGCGCGCCGCCTGCTCGGCCACGGGGAAGGCGCCCTCGCCGTACCCGAGGTCGCGGAAGCACTCCTGCAGGTGGAGCGGCACC
>Ga0070695_100002720_pt1 | contig 10246 bp, 8 predicted proteins | sample KBSK1252metaG_FD_65471 | JGI IMG/M metagenome (GOLD analysis project Ga0070695, IMG submission 65471) | Corn, switchgrass and miscanthus rhizosphere microbial communities from Kellogg Biological Station, Michigan, USA - KBS K1-25-2 metaG | ecosystem: Host-associated > Plants > Roots >... | reverse complement strand
GTGGCCGGCGTCCGCCGGCTCCGCGGCGCGCCGCAGCACCGCCAGCTCGCTCTCTCGCCCGACAAAGCGGGTCAGCCCGCGCAGGGCCGAGACCTGTAACCGCGACCGGGCCTGCCCCGGGCCCACGAGCTCGAAGACGTCGAGGGGGGTCGATAGGCCCTTCACCGGCACCGGGCCGGTCGGCCGCACCGAGACGTGGCCCTGGACGAGCTGCAAGGTTTCGCGGGTGAGGAAGGTGGTGCCCGGCGGGGCGAGCTGCTCCATGCGATGGGCGAGGTGCGTGGTCTGCCCGACCGCGCTGTAGTCCATGCGCAGGTCGCTGCCGATGGCCCGGACGACGACCTCGCCCGAGTTGATCCCGACCCGGATCTGGATCGGCACCGCAGGCCGCGCCACGAGCCGACGCACCGACTCCTGCATGCGGAGGGCCGCGTAGCAGGCGTTGGTCGCATGGTCCTCCAGCGCGAGCGGCGCCCCGAACAGCGCCATGATCCCGTCGCCCATCACCTGGTTGACGGTGCCCTCGTAGTGATGGACCGCCTCCATCATCGACTCGATGACCGGATCGAGAATCTGGCGCGCCTCCTCCGGGTCGCGCGCGGCGAGCATCTCGAGCGAGCTCTTGAGATCGGCGAACAGCACCGTGACCTGCTTGCGCTCGCCCTCCAGGGACTCGCGGACGCTCAGCATGCGCTCGGCCAGGTGCCGCGGCGTGTAGGCGGTGGGCGGGCCGAAGCGGGCGTCCTCGGGCGATCGCGCCAGGGTGGGCTCCGCGCACTCGGGACAAAAGCGGGCGGTCGGGGGCAGCGGGCTGGCGCAGCGGCGGCAGGACGGAGCGAGCGCCGCGCCGCACTCGGCGCAGAACTTCGATTGGACCTGGTTGTCTGCGTGACACTGGAGACACTGCATGTCGAGGGGCCCTCGTTCCCACACCACCCGGGACCTAGGGCACCGTAGTCTTTCCCGGGGCGAGGGTCAAGGAGCGCCACGGCTCCGTCACCGACCGTGCGTGCTCGACGGACACCCGCCCGGCCTTGACCGCCATCCGGCACGGCGCCAGCGCCGCGATGACGTCCTCGACCCGCTCGGCTTCCCAGATCGCCAGGTCCGCCCGGGCGCCCACCGTCAGGCCGTAGTCGGGCAGGCGCAGGATGCGTGCCGGATGCGTGGTCAGCGTGTCGAGCACCTGGCGCAGCTCCGGGTCGGCGCCCAGGTGCCCGGCCACGCCCAGCAGGTAGCCCATCAGAGGAAGCCCCGCGGTGCCGAGCGGGGTGAAGGCGTTGCGCACGTTGTTGGTCGCCGCGGCCACCGTCACGCCGGCCGCGAGCAGCCGCTTGACCGGCGCGATGCCCCGGCGCACCGCGCGCACGTCCTTGCGCCCCATCAGGTAGAGATCGGTCGCGGGCAGCGCGATCACCGCGACGCCCGCCCGCGCCAGGACGCGGGCCACCCGGTCCTGCTCGTCGGGGGGCAGCGCGGCCATCTCGCTCAGGTGGCCGAGGGCCACCCGGCCCTGCCAGCCGCGCCGGATCGTCTCCTCCGCGATGTGCAGGGCGTGCAGATGTTGGGGCTCGTCGAAGAAGTCGGTGTGGAAGTCCACGTCCACCCCGAACTCGGCGGCGAGGTCGAACACGATCGCGATGTGCCGGTGCGCGTCGGTGTCGTTGTAGGGCACCCCGCCGACCAGATCCGCGCCCATGCGGAGGGCCTCGCGCAGCAGGGCCTCGGTGCCGGGCATCTGGAGGATGCCCTCCTGGGCGAACGCGCAGAGCTGCAGGTCGATCGCGGGAGCGTACTCGCGCCGGAGCGGCACGATCGCCTCGAAGCCCATGAGGCCGACGAGCGGGTCCACCTCCACGTGGCTGCGCATCGCGGTGGTGCCCTGGCGCACCGCCAGGTCGAGCACCCGCCGGGCCCGATCCGCGATGTCTTCGCGGGTGAAGCCCCGCTTGGCCGCACCGGTCACCCGGATCGCCTCGCTCACCGTGCCCTCGCGGCTCGGGGCCCGCGCGCCGAGCAGGGCCTTGTCGAGGTGGATGTGGGAGTCCACCAGCCCCGGGGTCACCACGTGCCCCTCGCACGCGATCTCGCGGGCCGCCGCGCGGCCGGCCAGCGCCCCGATCTCGACGATGCGGCCGGCGCGGCAGCCGATGTCGGCCACCCGGCCATCCGGCAGCCGGCCGCCCCGAAGCAGCAGATCGAGCGGCACGCTACTTCGGCGCGCTGATTCCGTACGCCTTCAACTTCCGGTACAGGTGGCTGCGCTCGATGCCGAGGCGCTCGGCGGTGCGGGTCATGTTCCACTCGTTGGCCCGCAGCTCGCTGAGGATGAAGGCCCGCTCGAAGGCTTCGCGCGCCTCCTTGAGCGTGCGCTCGCGCAGGCCGTCGTCGACGGTCGACTCCGCGTCCCGCGGGCGGAGCGGGGGCGGGAGGTTCTCGGGGCCGATGACGTCGCGCGGGCTCATGATGACGAGCCGCTCGACCATGTTGCGCAGCTCGCGCACGTTGCCGGGCCAGTCGTACGACAGGAAGTAGGCGAGGGCCTCGACCGAGATGGTCTTGGGCCGCTTGCCGTTCTCCGCCGAGAAGAGCGTGATGAAGTGGGCGACCAGGAGGGGCAGGTCCTCCTTGCGCTGCCGCAGCGGCGGCACCTCGATCGGGATGACGTTCAGGCGGTAGTAGAGATCCTCGCGGAACGTGCCCGCCGCGATACGCTCGGGCAGGTTCTGGTTGGAGGCGGCCAGCACCCGCACGTCCACCCGGAGGGTGTCCTTGCCGCCCACCCGCTCGAAGGCCTGCTCCTCGAGCGCCCGCAGCACCTTGGCCTGGGTCTTCAGGCTCATGTCGCCGACCTCGTCGAGAAAGAGCGTGCCCTGGTCGGCGAGCTCGAATTTGCCGCGCCGCCGCGCCACCGCCCCGGTGAAGGCGCCGCGCTCGTGGCCGAAGAGCTCGGACTCGATCAGCTCCTCGGGGATCGCCGCGCAGTTGACCTCGACGAAGGGGCCCTCGCGCCGCGCGGACAGGGCGTGCACCGCGCGGGCCACCAGCTCCTTGCCCGAGCCGTTCTCGCCCTGGATGAGCACCCGGCCGCTCGAGGGCGCGGCCACCGCGATCTGCTGGCGCAGGTGCTCGATCAGCGGGCTCTTGCCGACGATCTCCTGCCCCCGCTCGAGCTGGGCGCGCAGGTTGCGGTTCTCGCGCTCGAGGCGGGTGTGCTCGAGGGCCCGGGTCGCGGTCAGCAGCGTCTTCTCGAGCGAGAGCGGTTTCTCGATGAAGTCGTAGGCGCCGAGCTTGGTGGCCTTGACCGCGGTCTCGATGGTGCCGTGGCCGGAGATCATCACCACCGCGAGCTCCGGCCGCAGCCGCTTCATCTCGGCGAGGGTGTCGAGGCCGTCGATGCCCGGCATCCAGATGTCGAGGAAGATGATGTCGGGCGTGTCGTCCTGCAGGCGCGCGAGCGCCTGCTCACCCGAGCCCACCGCGGTGACCCGGTAGCCCTCGTCCTCCAGGACGCCCCGCAGCGTGGTCTGGATCGCCCGCTCGTCGTCCACGATCAGGATGTGCTCGCCGGGCATGCCGCGCCTCAGGCCTGTACCGGCGCGGCCACCGGCCGGCCCGCGGGCAGCTCGATGACGAAGCGGCTGCCGTGCGGCGCGTTGTCCTCCACCCGGATCGTCCCGCCGTGGTCGGACACGATCTGGTGGACGATCGGCAGCCCGAGCCCCATCCCGGTGGCCTTCGTGGAGAAATAGGGCATGAAGAGGCGCTCGCGATCCTCGGCCGCGATGCCGGGCCCGTCGTCGGTGACCACGATGCGGACGCGGTGCGACTCGGGCAGCCACGCGGTGTGGACCCACACCTCGCCGGTGCCGCCCACCGCCTCCACCGCGTTGTCCACCAGGTTCAGGACCGCGCGCTTGATCTGGTCCGGGTCCACCTCGATCGGGGGCAGGTCGGGCGAGAAGGCGGAGCGGATGGCCAGGCTCGGATGCGACTCGCGGTAGAGCACCACCACGCCCTCGAGCAGCCGGGCCAGGTCGGTCGGCTTCGGGGTGAGCGCGGGCATCCGGGCGAAGCGCGAGAACTCGTCGACGAGCTGCCGGAGGCCCTCCACCTCCTGGATGATGGTGGCGGTGGCTTCCTCGAGCAGCCGTTTCTCGTCGGGATTGCGGTCGTTGGTGAGCCGCCGGCGGAGGCGCTGGGCCGAGAGCTGGATGGGGGTCAGCGGGTTCTTGATCTCGTGCGCGATGCGCTGGGCGACCTCGCGCCAGGCGGCCAGGCGCTGCGCCTTCAGCAGCTCGGTGAGATCGTCGAAGGCCAGCACCATGCCCAGGTAGGCGCCGTCGGGCGCGCGCAGCGGGGTGGCCGAGGCGAGCAGGGCGACCGCCTGGCCGCCGCGGCGGAGATGCACCTCGCGGTCCAGCGAGCCCTCGCGGCCGCGGCCCATCCGCTGGATCAGCGCGTCGATCTCCGCGTACTCCGGCGAGCGGAATACCCGCGTGACCGGCCGGCCCTGGATCTGGGCCGCGGTCAGGCCGAGGAGGCGCTCGGCGGCGCCGTTGATGGTGGTGACGTGGCCTTCCGCGTCGAGCGACACCACCCCGGTGGCCACCGCCTCCAGCACGGTCTCGGTGTAGCGGCGGCGATCCTCGACCTCGCCGTGCTTGGCCTGGAGGTCCTTGTTGGTCTCCTCCAGCTTGGACTGCGACGCGGCGAGATCGCCGGTCATCCGGTTGAAGGAGTCGACCAGGATGCCGATCTCGTCGTCGGCCCGGACCGTGACCTTGTAGTTGAGGTTGCCCGCCGCGACCTCTCGAGTGCCCTCCGCCAGCATCTGGATCGGCTCGGTGATGCCGCGGGCCAGATAGAGGCCGAACCAGGTGGCGGAGAAGACGATGATCAGGGTCATCAGGAGGAAGAGCAGGATGTAGATGCCCTTGATCGGGTTCTTGAGCAGGCGGAGCTGCTTGTATTCCTGGAAGGCCTGGCTGATGTTGCGCAGCCGCGCCTCGAGGCGCTGGGGCACGTGGATCGCCACCACGATCGCGGCGGGCACCCCCTGATCGCCGTCGCGCACCGGCACCATCGCCTGGATCATGTCGCCGTTGTCCAGCTCGTGGACGGTGGTGATCTCCTGGCCCGAGAGCGCCTGCCGCACGTGCTCGTTGTTGGCCTCGCGGGTGGGCACCGCGGCGAGCACCGGGTTCTTGACGTGAACCAGCTCCTGCCCCTCGCGGTTGAAGACGGTGATGGCGGCCACCCCGAGGCGCTCCTGCTGCTCGGTCAGGTAGCCGGCGAGGGCCTCGCGCTTGCTCTCGGCGAGGAGCCCGTCGCGCTCGATCACGCGGCCCATGTAGCGTCCGTGGCGCAGCGCGGTGGTCTCGAGGCTCTGGTAGTAGGTCTGCGCCACCTCCATCGCCTGGTCGAGCGGCTTCTCGACCTGCGGCTTGAACCAGCCCTCGATGGAGGTGGTGATGAAGTTGGAGGCGATGAGGAAGATCAGGATGCCCGGCACCAGCGACAGGGCCAGGAAGGTGAGGACGAGCTTGGCCTTGAACTTGGAGCCGATGATCTTCTGCCGCCGCTCGAAGGAGAGCTTGACCAGGTTGCGGAAGAGCAGCACCAGCAGGAGCAGGAAGACGATGAGGTTGAGGTTGAAGAGGAAGAAGACGATGAGGTTGGAGGCGAACGGGATCTGGGGCGCGCGGATGCCCACCTCGAAGACGGTCGCGACCACGAGGAGGACGAGGATCCCGGTGATGATGAGCAGGTTCCGCTTGCGCTTCTCCTGCTCGTCCACCGGCGAAGACCGGAGCGTGAGCGGCATCACTGGCTCCGCACCGGGGTCAGCAGGCTGGACTGCACCCACGGGGTCTCCTCGGCCTCGCCGGTCATGCGCGCGAACCAGGAGTTGACCCCGCCCAGCGAGACGTCGGAGCGCACCCGCACGTAGTAGAGCTCCTGCTTGTCGAGCGCGGCCACCGGGGCCAGCTGGCCCACCCGGAGCTCGGAGATCACGCGCTGGGCCTCGCGCAGGTCCTTGGTGAGCAGCGGCTCCCGCTGCTCACCCTTGAGCGGCGCGACCTTGTACTCCTTGGTGAGCACGTTGTAGGTCAGCTGGCGCTCCACCATGCGCGCCTGCAGGCGCCGGTCCACGCCCATGCGGGTGTGCTGCCAGAGCTCGACGTAGTAGCGCACGTGGGTCGCGATGCCGGTGTGGAGGCTCTCATGGAGCGTGCTCGGCACCGCCCCGAAGAGCACGACCGTGACCGTGACGTCGTAGTCGTTGAGGAAGACGGCCAGGTTGCTGATCCGGACCTCGGCCTGCGCGGCGGAGACGCCCAGCAGGGTGGCCGCGAGCAGACTCGCGGCGAGGGCGACCTTCCGGATCGAACGGCGACGGCAAGTCCTCATAGAGCAGCCGGACCATTATAGCGTCCGGTCCTACGGGCAGGGCGGTTCGGCCTCGGGGGCTCCGGGGGGTCGGGACGAGGGGAGGCGGGATGGGGCGGCGGCCTACAAGGCCGCGACACCCGGGAGGAACCCGTCGCCGGCGGCGGCCACCGTGGCGGGAACGGGGCGGGCGGCCCGCGTCGCGACCCGGCGGCGGTCGGCGGCCAGGGCCTTCTGGATCGCGGCCACCAGCTGGTAGTTCAGGGCGTGGCCCGCGTTGCGGCCGACCACGTGCGCCCGGAGGGGCCGGCCCAAGAGGAACAGGTCTCCCACCAGGTCGAGGATCTTGTGGCGGACGAACTCGTCGGGGAAGCGCAGGCTGTCGTTGAGCACCGAGCGCTTGCCCACCACGATCGCGTTCTCGAGCGACCCACCGCGGGCCAGCCCGTTCTGCCGCATGGCCGGCACGTCGCGGAGGAACCCATACGTCCGGGCGGCGGCCAGCTCGTCGCAGAAGACCTCTTCGCTGATCCCGAAGGTGCCCGCCTGCAGCCCGATGATCGGATGGTTGTTGTCGAGGGTGTAGCTGATGCGAAGCGAGTCCGCGGGGAGCACCTCGATCCAGCGGCTCTCGGTCCCCACGCGGATGGGCTGGCTGATCGTGATCGGGCGGCGGGGGGCGGCGAGGCTCACGCGACCGGCCGAGCGCAGCAGGTCCACGAAGGGCTTCGCGCTACCGTCCGCCGCCGGTACCTCGGGCCCGTCGATGTCCACCATCAGGTTGTCGATGCCGAGGGCCGCGGCCGCCGCCATGAGGTGCTCGATCGTGCGCACGCGCACTCCGAAGGCGCCGACCGTGGTCGCGGAGTTGGTATCGACGACGTGATCGGCGTTCGCGGGAATCAGCGTGCCGTCACTGGCGCGGAACAGGATGCCGGTATCCGCCGCCGCCGGGGAGACCGTCATCTTCACGGTCTCGCCCGAATGCAGACCGATCCCGTCGAGGCTCACCGGGCGTCTGACGCTCTGCTGGGAGTCCATGACCATGGCCTTAGTAGGCAAGCAAGGTGCCAGTGGTCACTGATTCTCCCAAGTATTTGTTTATATGAGTGTTTATATCAAAAAGACAAACTGAATACTGTGTAAGAAGTTGCAAGAATGACACACCCCCCAGGGGGCTTTGTGTCCAATAGACAACATCAGACCTCCAGGCTGGCGCGTGCCCGGAACCCTTTCGGGAGCGCCTCCACAGCCAGCCCGTCACTCGCGATCCCGCGGATCAGGGTCAGGACCTGGTGCCGCGCGGGCTCCACGGGCTCGCCCCGGAGGAAGGCGTGGAGCCGGACCGGCTCGCCGCCCGCGGCCGGCGCGGCGTCGAAGACCGCGAAGTCGATGGCACGGCAGGCGAAGCCTTCCACCTCGTGCACGTAGAGGCACTCCTCGAGCCAGCGCCGCAGGAGCGCGGGGATGCCGACTCCGTGCGCCCGCACCTCGCGCACTTCCGCCTCGTCCACCGACGTCGGATCCACCGCGGCTGCGAAGAGCGAAAGCGCGATCCGGGCGAAGGCGTCCGGCAGAGTTGGGGCCTCGACGACGAGCCGCACGTCAGGCGGTACCCAGATCGCCGTAGCGCGACTGGAGCAGCGCCACCGCCACCGCGCCCGCGGTCTCGGTCCGGAGCAGGCGTGGCCCGAGGGAGGCCACCACCGCGCCGGCGTCGACGAGCCCGCGCACCTCCTCCGCGGTCAGCCCTCCTTCCGGGCCCACGACCACCGTCACCCGAGGGCACGGCCCGGGCGGCAGGTGCTTCTCCAGCCCTTCACGCTCTTCCTCCCAGAGGCAGACGAGCAGCCCGGCCGTTCCGGACTCGCGAGCCCACGAGGCCACGTCGCGCGGTGCCGTGATCTCCGGGACCGCCGAGCGCCCGCTCTGCTGGGCCGCCTCCTTGGCGATGCGCTGCCACCGGCCGAGGCGGGAGGGCCAGCGCGCGGGCTCGAGCCGCACCACCGTCCGCGCGGTCATGAGCGGGATCACGCGCGTGACGCCGAGCTCGGTGGCCATCCGGACGATGCCGTCCATCTTGTCGCCCTTCGGGATCCCCTGGGCCAGGGTCAGGTCGAGCGGCGACTCGGTCGCGAGCGGGGTGCGGCTCACGATCAGGCCCTCGGCCCGGCGGCCCGCGATCGCGGTGAGGCGCACCGACAGCAGCGCGCCCCCGTGGCCCACCGCCTGTACCACGTCTCCCACCGCCGCCCGCAGCACGCGGCCCAGGTGATGGGCGGCGGCGGCCTCGAAGACCACCCGGTCGCCGTCCACTGCGCCCGGACCCAGGTGGAGGAAGCGGGTCACGAGACCCGCGCCTCGAGGCGCAGCGAGGCCCAGCCCTCGAGGGCCAGACGCGAGCGGGTGGTGAAGCCGGCGCCGGCCAGCGCGTCGCTGACGCGCTTGTCCTCGTCCTGGAGCATGCCGCCCAGCACCAGCGAGCCGCCGGGTGCCACCAGGCGCGCGTACTGCGGGGCCAGTGCCAGGTGCGTGTGGGTCAGCAGGTTGGCGAGGACGAGCGGGAAGCGGTCGGGGATCTCCTGCGGCTCGGCGAGCCGGACGAGGAGACCGGCGCAGCCGTTCCGTTCCCCGTTGACCTGCGCCGCCGAGACCGCGTCCGGATCCACGTCGATCGCGATCACGGCGGGCGCGCCGAGCTTGACCGCGGCGATGGCCAGGATGCCCGTGCCCGTGCCGATGTCCAGCACGGCCGCGCCCGGCGCGGCGGCCAGCGCTTCCTCGAGCAGCACGAGGCAGCCCTCGGTGGTGCCGTGGTGCCCGGTGCCGAAGGCGCGCCCCGGCTCGATGATCACGATCACGCGCTCCGTCCCGGCCGCGCGCGCGGGCGCCTCGATCCACGGCGGCAGCACGAGCAGGCCCCGGCCGACCTCGCGGGCCGGGAAGGATTGCTGCCAGGCGCTGGCCCAGGCCTCGTCCAGCAGCGGCGCGATCTCGGTGCCGTGCGAGTCGATCGCGAAGCCGAGCGACCGGAGCGACGCCTGGTAGTCCTGGACCGCCGCGAGCAGCCGGGTCGACGACATGCTCTCCGCGAAGAACGCGCGCAGGCGCGGCGGAACACCGGGGGCCTCCTCCTCGACCACGCCGAGGGCGCCCTGCTCCCAGAGGAAGTTGGTGAGGCCGTCCGAGCAGTCGGGGGAAGCGGGAAGAGTGAGCTGCCAGAACGGCATCAACTACCGAACAGCTGCTTCATCCGCTCGACGAACTTGGAGGCGCGGGGGCTCGAGTCCCCGTCGTGCGTCCGCCGGAACTCCTCCAGCAGCTCGCGCTGGCGCGCGGTGAGGTGCGTCGGCACCTCGACGACGACCTCGTACACCGCGTCGCCCCGCCCGCGCCCGCGCAGGTGCGGCATGCCCTTGCCCTTGAGCAGGAGGCGCTGTCCCGGCTGCGTGCCCGCCGGCACCTTGAGCTTCGCGGCGCCGTCGAGCACCGGCACCTCGACCTCGTCGCCGAGCGCGACCTGGGGGAAGGTGAGGGGCAGCTCGCAGATCAGGTGGGCGCCGTCGCGCACGAAGATCTCGTGGGGCTTGAGGTGGAGCACCACGTAGAGGTCCCCCGCCGGGCCGCCCTGGAGCCCACTCTCGCCCTCACCGTTGAGCCGGAGCTGGTTGCCGTTCTCGACCCCGGCCGGGATCGTGACCTTCAGCAGCCGCTCGCGCGAGATGCGCCCCTGGCCGCGACAGCCCGTGCACGGGTGCCGGATGATGCGGCCCTCTCCGCGGCAGTTGGGGCAGGGGCGCGCCACCGTGAGGAAGCCCTGGGTGAACCGCACCTGGCCCTGGCCCCGGCACGT
>Ga0070695_100002717_pt1 | contig 10253 bp, 5 predicted proteins | sample KBSK1252metaG_FD_65471 | JGI IMG/M metagenome (GOLD analysis project Ga0070695, IMG submission 65471) | Corn, switchgrass and miscanthus rhizosphere microbial communities from Kellogg Biological Station, Michigan, USA - KBS K1-25-2 metaG | ecosystem: Host-associated > Plants > Roots >... | reverse complement strand
GGCTGCGTCTGGAAATCGCTCTGAATGCCGGTCGCGCCGGAGAAGTAGTTGCTCTCCGGATCGATGCCCGAGTAGTTGGTGATCAGGAACAGGTTCCGGGCCGCAACCGTAATGCTCGCGCGCGTGGCATGCGCCGCACGTGCCCAGGCGTCCGGTAGCTGATAGGTCGCCGCGAACTCACGGAACCGGATGAAGTCGGCCTTTTCGATGAACCCCCACTGCGTGCGCGCGGCCGTCTCGCGCAACGCCACGGCCCGCGCCTGCTTCCACAGCGGGGCGGCCGGGTCGATCTCGCCGTCGCAGTTGAGGCGTGACTCACAACGGATGCGCTCCGTGCCGTTCAGCTGGTAGCGTCCGCCCTTGTGATCGAACGACCCGGTGATCCGCAGCTTCCGTTTGAAGAGCTCGAACCCGCTGGTGAGCGTGATTTCCCGGGTAGGGTTCGCCGGCCCGACATACACCGCGCTGTCGGCAACGGTGATCTCATTGGCGGTGATGACGCCGTTACCGTCTGCGTCGTTGTACGTGTAGGGACGCTGGAACCAGGCCTCGATGGGGAAGCCCACCTGCTGCCGGTTGGTTGAGGAGGACACGATCGTCGGAACGCCGAGCGCCACGATCTTGTTGCGGTTGAACGACGCGCTCACCGTGATGTCCCAACCAAAGGCGGGACGCTGGAGGATCGTGCTCAGCAGGAGCATCTCCACGCCGTGGTTGCTGACCGAGCCGAGATTCTCGAATCGGGTGGCCGTGGCGCCCGCCGATGGAGGAACGGGACGGGCGATCAACGCGTCCTTTGTGAGCTTGTTGTAGTAGGTGAACTCGAAGTGCATTCTGTTCGTGAACATCGTGGACTCAAACCCGAGCTCAACTTCCCGCGCGCGCTCGGGTTTCAGGACCTCGTTGCCGATCGCGCTGAAAACCAGCGAGCCCCGGTCCACGCCGTCCACGCTCGCCGTTGCCGGCGAGTAGAACGGAATCGCATCCGTCGAGCCAGGTTGCGTACCCGACGCGCCCAGCGCTCCGCGCAGCCGCAAATCCGACAGCCAGCCCACGGTGGGGAAGAACGGCTCCTCTGAAACCACCCAGGAGACGCCGAACTTCGGATAATAGATCGCGCTGAAGTCTTTCCCGAATGCGCTGTTGTCGTCGCGGCGCACCGCGGCGTTCAAGTAGAGCCGATCGTTGAACGTGATCTGCTCCTCGAGGAACGCGCCGAGTGTCCGCGAGAGGGTCGTGGCCTCGTCGGCCTGGAGGATCGAACCGGCCGAGACGGTCGTCGCTCCCGGCGGGAGCTCGTATCCGCCGAATGCACCGTTGCGCGCGAACCGGTTCTGATAGAATTGCAGACCGATGATGGTCTTGGTTTGAATGCGCTGCGTGAGGTTGTAACTCGCCGCGGCGTTGGCGTCCAACGTGTAGCTCAAGAAGCTCGTGCGATTGTCCTGCTTGTACCCGAGCGTCGCCGACCCGAGACTCCCGGCGAACGTCGTGCACTCGTCCCGCCGGCAGAGGTCTGAATCCTCGCGCCCCGTGTAGTCCACGCCGCCCGTCAGCCGACTCGCAAGCCACGACCGGGGACGCCAGTTGGCCGAAACGCTCCCGATGAATCGGCTGATGTCTTGCCGCACGGTCTCCGAAAAGAATTGGTCCGGGGTGAACAGCCGATACCCAAAGCGGCCGTTGTTCTTGTTGCCCGGCCCGCCAAATGCGTTCGACAGGAGCCCGGTCGTATTGTTGTCGGTTTGTGGCAGACGCTGATTACTCAGGATGTAGCCGGCGTTGGCGGCGACATCCAGGTTCCGGTTCAGCGTCGCCGAGATGTTCGCCCGCACGCTCGCCCGGTTGAGGGCGTTCGGCCGAAACTGCTCGTAGGGCACCTCGCTGATCTTGCGCGCGGCGGTAACCCGGTCGTAGGCGAACCACGGCATCCTCAGCACCCCGATCTCTTTCTCGTATTCGCCCGAGACGAAGTAGCGGGCCGCGTCGGTGCCACCTGAGACCTGAAGTCCGGACTGCCCGCGCCAGCCCGTGCCATTGGGACTCGCGTCCTTATCAGCGAACAGGTTGAACTTCGACACGCTGTCCTGGGTGCAGCGGAGCGGATCGCCCACCGCGCGTACGGTGTTCGTGAGGAAGCACTGCGTGGTATTGTTGGCTGCCGAGCCGGTCGTCCAACCGCGGTACGCGATGGGGTACTGATTGTTGTCGCGGATGATGCCCATCTCGTTGTACAGGCTCCAGGCAGGCTTCCCCGCCCGTCCGCGCTTCGTCTGGATGACGATCACGCCGTTGGCGGCATCAGTGCCGTACAGCGTCGACGCGGATGGACCCTTCACAACCTGATACGACTCGATCTCTTCGGGGTTGATGTCGTTCACTCGGCTCGGGTTGGTGCCGCCGATCCCGATGCTCGACGAGTTGACGCTCGACTCCATGCGGATGCCGTCGATGTAATAGATCGGCTCGTTGCTCAGCGAGAGACTGTTGGTGCCGCGAATACGGACCCGCGCGCCCCCGCCGGTGATGGGGCTGGGCAGCACTTCGACGCCCGGAGTGCGCGCACCGAGCAGATCGTTCATGTTCGCGATCGGCCCGGCCGAAACGACGCTGTCCGCCTGCACCATGCTGACGGCGTTGACAATCGTGCGCTTCGCCTGCTCGCCGGTCGCGGTCACTACGTATGCGTCGAGCGAGTACGGCTCCAGGGTCAGCGCGAAGTCCTGCGCCGCAACTTCGCCGCCGGTGATCGTGACAACCTGCGTCGCCGCGCCGTAGCCGATCGCGCTGACGCGCAGCGTCATCTGCCCCGGCGTCAGCCCGGGGAGCACATAGTGCCCCGTGGCGTTGGTTTGCGTGTAGATCGCGGTGCCGACCGCAGCGACTCGTGCCGCGACGATCGGATTACCCGATGTTTGATCCGTGACGACTCCTCCGACGGTCCCCTGTTGCTGCTGCGCAACGGCGACCGACGCCCATCCAATCAGGAGTGCGCCTAACGCTGTGATTCGTTTCATACCTGTACCTCCCCGTCAAGCAAGTAGTCGTCGCGTGACTCGGCGATATCGCCGGCCCAGCGACGTGCGATTCCTGTAGCTGTGTGAGACGGCCGCGGTGGCTGCCTACGTGCTACATCGGCCGGGGATGATGATGTTGCGCTGGAGGTAAAGAACGGTGCGAACGGAAACCTGGTCCATGCATCCTCCTGTAAACGGAGTGTTTAGGGCCCCACCCAACGGCTTGGGAGAATGGTCCCCATCTTATTTTGAAACGTGAAAGCGCGCCCCGCAAGGGAAGCCCGACATCTCTTGACAGTCTGCGGACCGGGGGGCAGCCTCAACGGATGCGGGCTCTGCTCTGCCTGACCTTCGCTTCGGCGGCTGCCCTGGCCACAGCGGGCTGCTTCGAAAAGCTTTCGGGGCCGGCATGCGCTGCTGCAGCTTGGGACGTGGCCAGCACCAGCGGGGACACCGTCACCACGACGCGGGGGCTGCGGTTTATCCCCCACGACACGGGGACGGGGAAGGCGACGGCCTGGTGTCGCAACGTCGCGGTCAACTACACCGGGTATCTGCTCGACGGCTCGAAATTCGACAGTTCCGTCGATATCGGGCGTCCGCTGATCTTCACGCCGGGAGTCGGGAACTTGATCGATGGATTCGAGCAGGGGGTGATCGGGATGCGCAGCTGCAGCTCGCGCCGGCTCATTATCCCACCCGACCTGGGCTTTGGGGCAAAGGACATCAAGAACGATTCCGGCCGGGTCATCATTCCGGCCAACTCCACCGTAGTCTTCGACATTCGCCTGCTGGAGATCGGCGGCGAGCCGACAGTCGCGTGTGATAGCACCGGTCCGTAGCGCTCCCCTGCTCCTTTCGCTTGGAGCATTGGTCCTGTCGCTGCAACTCCGGGCTCAGGGGGGCGAATCGCAGGCAACGAAGGAAGTCGCCGAAGGCAGGCTGACGGGGCGCGTGGTGGCCGAGAATGGGGTGCCCGTTGCCCAGGCACGGATTCGTATTGCGGGAGGCGCACCGCTCGTTCTGTCCGGCACCGACGGCCGCTTTACGATCACAGCCGTACGCGCCGGGGATCAGATCCTGGAAGTGCGCTTACTCGGATACGTCGCGTTCAATGGGTTGGTCACGGTCGTTGCCGGGCAGACGCTCGACGTCAGCGTCACGCTCGTCCCGGCGCCGATTCCACTGAAAGCGGTCGAGGTCAAGGGCGCGCCTTCCCTGCGCCCGGCACTGGAAGGCTTCGAGCATCGCCGCGCGCACGGCAGTGGACATTTCTACAATCAGGCGGAGATCGCGCGGATGCAGCCGCGTGTGCTCACCGATGTTTTGCGCCGCGTTCCCGGGGTCATCCTGCAACCGTCAGCGGGATCCTTCGGATCGAACGACATGGTGCGGATGAATCGCGCCACCGGCATCACGGGCTCCCGCAACTGCCCGGTGCTGTTTTTCATCAACGGGATGCCGTTCCAGGTCACCGCCGACATGTCGATCAATCAGTACGTGGCGCCGGAGGATGTCGTCGCGATCGAGGTGTACAGCGGCTCATCGCAGGTTCCGCCGGAATTCTCGGCGAACCTGCTGAATGCGCGCTGCGGGGTCATCGTAATTTGGACGAAAGTAGGAGAGGACAGCGAAAGCCCACCGGCCGCTAATTCGGGGGAGGCGGCGGCTTCTCCGTATTATCACCGCCGCCAATGACGCCGAGGAATCGCGCCGCGAGAAACGCCGTGGATGTGATCAAGCCCGCCATGATCCAGCTCCGCCCCTTACTGAAGCGCCGCTCTGTCGCCTGACTGAGCGCCGAACGCGGGAACCGGACCAGCTCGCGGTTCCACGGGACGGACTGGCCGTTCCGGTAGTCCACGCGAAGCAAGCGTAGATCCCACGCTGCCGCATCGGCGCCCGCGACGATGCCTTCCACTTCAGTGGCGCCCGACCCAATTGCCCTGCCCATCTCGAGCACGCCGGTATCCGTCACAACCGCGACGATGCGGGTTTCCGGAGCGGGAACCGGCGTCGCGAGCGGTCCCTGGATGAAGCATGCAGACAGCAAGCCCGCTGAGCTGAGAACGAGCGGATATGCGACAGTCATTCGCATGGGTTGATATTGCACGGGAGACGTTGGAAACCACAAGGGACAACCGGCAAGATGCGCACCGGTTGTCCCTCGTGTGTACTACGCCCCTAGAGCTCGATCAGGGGCACGCGTTCGGATCGTCCCAATTGCGAATGGGAGACGATCCGGTCGTGCCTGTCGGGAACGCCGACGGCAGCGGAATATTCGCGTTTGCCGTACGCTCGGCGGAACCATACGGCAGCCGGCCGAGGACCTCCAGATTGCTCCCGTTTGGCGTCAGCTGCGGGATGCAGGTACGCTTGTAATCCGACCACACCTCGATGTTCTGATACATCGCGATGTACTTCTCGGTCATGACGTCGACGAACGTGGGCGCCGCGAGCGATGGCAATCCAACGGCCGCACGCACCGCGTTCACGTTGGCCACGCCACCGACCGAGTCGCCCGTTGCGAACCGGGCTTCGGCCAGGATGAGCTGATTCTCCGCCCAGGTGATCAGCGGCTGACGGAACGTGAACTGCCGCCGCACGAGGGTGTTCACGACCGATGGCGCGCAGGCGGCTGGCGGCGCGGGACACCCCGCCGGCCGAACCGTCACGTTGTTCTGATTCGCACCGACGAACTGCCCCTGCGAGTTGATATCGAAATAGTTGCGCAGCCGCACGGTGTCGTTGCGGGCTTTGAGGATCGATACCAGCTTGTCGCCCGCGACGATATCCTGACGCGAGAGCAGGAACTCGGCCCAGATGTTGGCGTCGATGTCCTGGACGCTTCCATGGAACGTACGGAAGTCACCGGGCGCCTGCCCGTGAATCGCCTGTTGCTGGGCCGTCGTCGCGCCCGTGGGGGCCTCGTTGATCCCCAACAATGCTTCGGAGAGCGCCGCGGTATACTCGGCTGCGCCGAGCCGCTCCACCTGATGCAGATGGAAGCGGGCCTTCAGTGTGTGCGCAGCGCGGATCCAGCGCCCGAGTTGCGTGGCACGCGAGACCGCGGCCGCGCAATAAATCACGTCGCCTTCGTTCGGCGAGCAGTTGCCCGTCGCGGTTGCCGCCGCGGTCGTGAGCGCAGTGATGCCCTCATCGAGTCGCGACTGCACCGCCGCGTAGAGGCTCTGCTGGCTGTCGAGCTTGGGGGACTCGATGCCGGGAGTCAGCGCCTCGGTATAGGGCAGGTCGCCCCAGACCGATGTAGCCGTGCCCATCATCAGCCCTTCGAGGATCTTGGCGATGCCGAGCATGGTGTTGTCACCGGCCGTCTGCGCCGCGGCTTCGACCTGCCGAATGCCATACAGGCCTCCGCCGGTATAGAAGCCGGACATCTGGCCCGAGATGTCCGACTCGCCGACGAGGTATGCCGTGCACCACTGCAGCTGCTGGTTGTTGCTGCCGATCAGCTGCTGCGTAAAGACCGACGCGCAGCGGGCCAGCTGCCCCTCGAGGCGTACCGCCATGTTCGACTGGACCGAGATCAGAACCTGGATTGGTGTCGCAACGAGGGGGTTGTTCGGGTTCTCGGTCAAACCCGGCCCACTCAGAAAGTCGCTACACCCCCACCCGCCCCCAGCCAGCAGGGCCAGCGCGAGGACCGCTCCAGCTTTTTTCGACGAGTTCATCGCAATGCCTCGCGTCCGTTAATGGTAGAAGGTGAGCTGGAAGACCCAGGAATGCGCGAGCGGCGCGTTGAACCAGTCGATGCCGCGGTTCGCGTTCTGAGCCCCACCCAGGTTCACCTCGGGATCGTAGCCTGAGTACTTCGTCCACAGCTTGAGGTTGCGTGCCGAGACTTTGGCGTCCAGCTGCCGCAGCCCCCCGAGCCGTTGCACCCACCGGCCGCGGAACGAGTAGCTGAGCGACACTTCGCGCAGCCGCGTGAACGTGCCGTCCTCGAGCCGGGTCGTGATCGGCCCACCGGTTGCGCCCTGCCCGTTGCCGTCCGCCAACGCGGAGTTGCTGAACCAGCCTTCGCCGATCGCGACTTTCCTGCCGGCCCCGGGCCCGACCACCGGACCGTTGAGCACGCCGCAGGTCTGGTTGTAGCAGAGCATGTTCTGCCCGAAGATCAGCGAATCGCCACGGATTTCCGTGTCTTTATGCGTGCCGTACTGATCCATGGACGAGCGCGTCATGTTCAGCACGTCGCCGCCCTGGCGGTGATCGAGGAACGCCGTGAGCTGGAAATCCTTGTAGTTGACGCTGGCGGAAATGCCGGCGGTCCAGTCCGGCCACGGGTTGCCGAGCGCCCGGGTCGTGGGATCGGTGATCGGAAAGCCGTTGGGTGCGATGTACAACGCCCCCTTCGGAGCGCCCTGGCAGGCGGTGCCGACGTCATAGACGGTCCCGGCGAACAGCACCGTCGTCAGCCCGTTGCCGCAGCGCGCGAAATCGTTCGAGCGCCAGGTGCCGAGCGGGTATCCGACCTGCGCGTGCGTGGTCTGGCCCGCGAACGCGGAGCCGATGCCCGTCTGGCATCGCGCATACAGGGCCGCGTCGGTGCAGTCTGCCGCCGTAGGCAACGGCTGTTTCCCGTCGATTTGATCCTGCGTGACACCGAGCGACGTGACCAGGTTGCGGTTACGCGCCCAGTTGCCGCTGAGCTGGATGGAGAAATCGGAGCGCTGGAGCACCTGGATATCGCTCGTCAATTCCCACCCTTTGTTCGTCAGCGCGCCGGCGTTGACGTTGATGCTGGTGTAGCCGGTCGACGGCGCCAACGGCACGTTGAAGATCACGTCCTCCGACTTGGAGTTGTAGGCTGTGAGCGACAGTGCGGCACGACCCCGGAGCAGGCTCAGATCGACGCCCGCTTCCAACTCGCGCACGCGCTCCGGCTTGATGTTCGGATTGCCTAGCGTGGCGGACTGGTACAAACCGCCGATACCATTGAGCGTCGTGCCCTGGAGGGATCCGGGGTTGAAGTCGGCGAATTGCGCCGTCGTAAAGACGTTCTGGGTCGCATACAGCGGGGGCTGCTGGCCGCTTTCACCGTACGCCACCCGCAGCTTGCCGTAGGAGATGTACTCCTCGGGCAAATGAATCGCGTTCCCGAAGCTCCACGCGGCGCTGGCGCCGGGATACCACGCACGCTGGTTGCCGACCCCGAATGCCGAGTTGGCGTCGTTGCGGATGCGCGCCTGCAGGAACAGCTGGTTGTACAGGTCGGCGCTGGCCTGCGCGAAGTATCCCTCGATCCGGCGCCGGTTCTCGGCGTCGTTGGGAACGGTGCGCGTCGTCGTGTTCGACAGCTTGAAGGGCGTCGGCGCGATCCACGTCTGCCCGGTCACATCCACCTGGCGGAAGTAGGTCTCGTCGAGGTTTTGACCGACGGTCAGCGCCCCGTTGAAGTTGGGATTGAACTGGTGCGTCCCGGTCGCCGTCAACGTGTGATCGAAGACGCGATCGTAGAACTGCCAGCGCTCGATCGAACCGCCGTTGGTGCCGGAGCTGGCCTGCCCGTAGGCGTACGTCCGGTCGTCGGCGTTGTAGTCGCCGCCGAGCGTCCAGTTCACCGTGAGCCAGTTGAGCGGCTTCCAGTTGGCGTTGATGTTGCCGAGATAGCGGCCGGTCTGCCCGATCAGCTGATCGTTGTGGAGCGCGTAGAACGGGTTGTCGAATCCGCGGCTCGTCGCGAACGCGATCGGTCCGGGGTTCGGGAACCGCCACGAGCGATGCAACCCGGACGGGCCGCCAAGGTACTGCTGGGCATTGAAGTCCGGTGGCTGGCGCAGCGCGCTGATGCCGACGCCGTTCACCGAGTTGCCGCGGTCGGAGCCGGCGTTCTTCGTCTGCACAACTTGCACGCTGGCGTTCAGGGTGAAGTTCTCGAACAGGGTGTGCGACGCCGCCAGGCGAGCGGTATAGCGCTCGTACCGATCGGTATTGCTGACGATGAAGCCGTCCTGATTCAGCTCGCTCACCGACAGGTAAAACGTCGTGCGCTCGTTGCCACCCGAAATGGACAGCGCATTATCGATCGTGTGCCCGGTCTCGAACATCTCGGCGCCGTGATCGTACGTCGGCGTGCCGGCGGCGATTGCCGGACCCCACGAGAAGAAGTTCGAGTTGATCGCGCAGTTCACCGTCGCGCAGTTGCTGGACACGCCCAGCGACCCGACTCCATACTTCCGCTGCACCGGGATGGTGCGGACGGGATCGTCGAGCGTGAACGTCGAGCGCAGGTTGTAGGTGGTGGGTCCAGCGTGACCATGCTTGGTGCGGAACTCGAGCGCGCCCGCGGAGCCCGCGCTTGCGCCGTAGATCGACGTGGATGCGGCACCCTTGAGCACGTCTACCGCTTCGATGTCGTCGGGGTTGATGTCGGCGGCGCGGTTGGTCGCTGGGGCGCCGGACAATACCGCCTGGCCGCGCGTGGCATTGCTGATCGGCACGCCGTCGAGAATGATCGTCGGCTGGCTGGTCCCGAACGTCTTGGGCCCGCGGATCTGGATCGCCGTCGACGCGCCCGCGTCACCGCTGCCCTGATTGGTCAGGACGTTCGGCACTTTGCCCGCCAGCGCCTGAATCACGTTGTTCTCGTTCGTGCGGGCGATGCTGCCGCTGTCGACCGTCGCGGTCGCCGTGGCGAGCCGCTCGCGCTTCTCCTGCGTTCCCGCGCCCGTCACGACGACGACGTCGAGACGCAACGGATCGGCCGCGAGCTGGAAATTCTGCTCGACCGTCGCGCCGGCGGTCACGGTAATCGTCGCCGTGGCCTGACGGAACCCGATGAGGCGCGCAGCCATCCTGACCTGCTGCCCTTGCGCGCGACCGCCCGGCAGGGTCAGGTGATAGGTACCGTCGGCACCGGTCCAGCCGGCGACGCCGAGGTCGAGCACGGTGACGTTGACGTCGCGCAACGCTTCACCGTTGGCGCCGGTCACCTTGCCCGAGATTGTTACTGGCTCTTGCGCGGCTGCCCCTGCCGGCACGATGGCCAGCAGCAGCGCTGCGAGAAACGCCCAACCGAGAGGTCGGGATACTGACTGATCACGGCTCATACTCACTCCCCTTGCGTGATGAGAATCGTGAATGATTGTCTAGCTGTTGAATCGAGTGACCACGGTGAGGTTCAATGCGGAGGAGAAGGACTGTGCTGGTGAATGGAACAGCAACACAGCGCGTACAGCGTCGGACGAAAAGTTCGCATGACGGCAACCCTCC
>Ga0070695_100002716_pt1 | contig 10253 bp, 10 predicted proteins | sample KBSK1252metaG_FD_65471 | JGI IMG/M metagenome (GOLD analysis project Ga0070695, IMG submission 65471) | Corn, switchgrass and miscanthus rhizosphere microbial communities from Kellogg Biological Station, Michigan, USA - KBS K1-25-2 metaG | ecosystem: Host-associated > Plants > Roots >... | reverse complement strand
CGATCGAGTCGAAGATCTTGGAGATGTCGCGCGGCTCGCCGAGCTGGCTGTAGCTGTCGAGGCCGAGCAACTTCGAACCGGCCGAGGCGATGAACGGCGCGTGCGCCGCCGCCGCGACGTTCGACATCTTCGCGAGGAGCGCCATGTCCTCGGGATGGTTCGAGATTTCGTAGTCGCCGACGAGGAGACCGAACGGCGCGCCGCCGAACACGCCGTACTCCTCTTCGTACACTTTCTTGAACGTGGCGCTCTGATCGAACTCGGGCGCGCGCTCGAGATCCTTGAACAGCTCGCGCTTCGAGACGTTCAGCACCCGGATCTTGAGGTTCGGGCTCGTCTCGGACTGATCGACGAGGTAGTGCAGGCCGCGCCACGAAGCCTCGAGCCGCTGAAACTTCTCGTGGTGCATCACCTCGTTCAGCTGCGCCGAGATCAGCGCGTCGAGCTGCGCGATCCGCACCTTGACCATCGTCTCGGTGTCCTTGCCGTAGACGATCGCCCCGTCGAGGACCTGCTTCGCGAAGTCGGCGATGATGTCCTTCGCCACGCCGCGCTGCGCCGGCTCGGTGGTGAAGTTGGAGACGATCCGATCGAGGAGACCGCCGTCGGCTTCCTCGACGCGGGTGCCGACCGGACTGACGTCGAAGGGCTGCTGGTTAGCCATGGCTCTTGTCCTCTCCGGCGTCTCGAGCGCCCGCGCCAGGGTTGTCGGTCTTGTTCGCCTCGCTCAGGTCCCTCAGCGCGTCGGTGTTCTGGACGACCGCCTGAAGCAATTGATCCAGCTTGTCGTTCGAGTTGATCTTGAGCGCGAGCTCGTTCAACCGCTGGCGCGCTTCGACCAGCTTCCGAATGGGTTCGACCTGCTGCGCGACGGCCTCGGGCCCGAAATCGTCGAGATGGCTGAATTTCAGCTTCAGGCCGATCCGGCTGTCGTCGTTCGCCAGTTTGTTCGGGACGCTGAACTCCAGTTGCGGCGCCATGCCGGCCAGGGCCTGATGGAAGTTGTCACGATCGATCTCGACGAACTTCCGGTCCTTGATCCGCGGCAGCTGCTGGCTCGAGTCGCCGGAGAGGTCGGCGAGCACGCCCACGACGAAGGGGAGCTCCTTCTGCTCGATGGCGTTGCCGATTTCGACGTCGTAGGTGATGTGGACGCGCGGCTTCCGGACACGAGACAGCTTTTGGTGGATGCTTTCTTTCGGCATGGTGGTCCCTCTGAGGGCGACGGACGTCGCACCCGTCTAGAGACCGTGAAAACAAACCACGCCGAACGCGAACGCTGCGAAGGCCGCTGGAGCCGCTACGAGAATTTGGCCGAATGTGCTGTGCGAGCTGTGCGGTCTTTGCGTTCGAGCGTGTTTCTTTTCACAACCTCTTTTAAGGCTGGGGGGGAGCCGTGAGTCTCCTGCCAACAGTAATCAGAGTCAATCACCCCTAGGGGTGATTTCCGGCGCGCCACACGAATCCCGATGAAACGAGTCCGTGCAAACAGGCCTCACCCTTTGGAGTACAATCCGCGCCCGCGGTGATGGCTCGACTCGTCTGCGTAGCCGTTCTGATTCTTTCGGGCGCGGCGGTGCCGCGCGCGGTTCCGCAGCCGGCTTCCGCCGCTCCCTCGCAGGCCCGCCCCGCGCCCCCGGTGATGCCCCCGGTGATGAATGACGAGACGAAACGCGTCATTCTCGATCTCAAGAGACAGGCGGATGCGGCGAAGCGCGCCGACAACACGGCGCGCGCCAAGCTGCTGTATCAACAGATCCTCGCGCACGACCCCGACGATCCGCTGGCCCGTCAGGAACTGGACAAGATCGAGGCGAAGGAGCACGCGGACAAGCGCGCCGTCGAGGAGCGGAGGCTCTCCGAAATCGACGCCCAGGCGAAGCTGCGCCGGGCGCAGGCGATGGTCGCCGAGGCCGAGCGGCTCGTGTACGAAGCGCGCGCGTCGGGACGGACGGAGCTGTTGAAGACGGCCGAGGAGCGGTTGACGAGCGCCGGCCAGCAACAACCGGCGCCGCCCGATCTCGCGCGCGTGCAGCGCCTCGTCGACGACGAGCAGCGCGCGGTCAGGATTCGGAAGTACGAGTTGTGGGGATTCATCGCCCTGATCGTCGTGGCCATCGCGGTGCCGATCGTCCTGGCGGTCTGGCGGCCGAGACGCGTGCTCGAAATGCTCGATGGACCCGAGCCCGGTCTCGTGTTCGCGCTGCAGAAGCCGTCCACGCGCCTCGGCGCGCTGGCGGCCGACGTCGACCACACCATCGCCGATCCGCTCCGGAAGATTTCCCGGCATCACTGCGACATCGTCCGGCACGGCCGCCACTATTTCGTCGTCGATCACAGCACCAACGGCACACAGCTCAACGGGCGTCCGCTGCCGAAAAGCGAACCCGTTCTGCTCAAGCGCGGCGATCGCTTGGGCCTCAGCAGCGATGTGATGCTTCTCTTTCGCTAGAGCGCGAGGCCTCGATGGTGCTCGGAACGCGGATGCGAGACAGCCTGCTGCAGCAGGTGGCCCAGTGCCTGATGCAGCTGGCGCAGTCCGCGACGACGTCCGATGTCGTCGACGCCCTCGAAGGGCTGCTCGATCGGCTGCCGGCGAAATGGCACACGCTCGACGTGTACGAGGAGGGCCGGCGCAGGCGGCTCGCGTCGCACCGGTGTCCGAAAGCGTTCGAATCGCTCGTGGCGCGCTTCGGCATCGCGAAGCGCCAGGACGGGACGTATCAGGGCAAGTTCGCCGACGTGACGCTCGTCATGGCCAAAGCGGCGAATCCGTCGGCGGATCAGTTCGCGGTCTGCGCGATCGGGCTGCCGAAGCGATCGCCGCTGAACGACGTCACGGCGACGGCCTGCCTCGGCGCCCTGCTGCAGGACGCGCTGTCGCGGTTGTTTCTCGCGGAAGTCCTCAGCCGCCGCGCGGCGATGCTGACCGCGTTCGCCGAGCTCACCGACTCGAGCGTCGGTGTCTTCGGGCAGCAGGGCGCGGCGATCGAGTCGTACCCGGCGGAGTTTCCGCGGTCGCTCGGTTCGGCGCTGGCCGATCGGTTGACGGCGTCCTCACCGCGATCGCGCGGCGAGACGGCGTCGCTGCCGACGGTGGTCGTGCAAGACGCGGACGGATCGTACGAAGGCCGTCAGAAATGGGTGAGACCGGAGCGCGTGCTCGAGAACCAGTATCTGGTGTCGCTGGCGCAGCGGCGCAGCGCCTCGACGCCGGCCGTGCCCGAGCATCTCAGGAAATACGGCCTCTCGAAGCGCGAGTTCCAGGTCGCGGAGCTCGTGTTCATGGGCCAGACCAACCAGCTGATCGCCGATCGGTTGTTCATCAGCCGCGACACGGTGAAGACGCATTGCCGCCGCATCTTCGGCAAGCTCGGCATCGCCCGCCGCACGCAGATTCTCGAGCTGCTCGGACAGGCCGATAAGAATCAGTCGTTCTCCGACCGCGTGCTGCCGGGCACGAACGACTGAATCATGTGCATGATGGTCGCCTCGTGCTTCGCGAGGAGCGGCTGCCGGATGCTGCCGATGAGCCGATACAAGTCCTGCCGGATCGGAATCGAGAACTGAATCACGCGATCCGGACCTTTCTGACCGGCGTTCGAATATCGAATCAGCGCGCCGCGCCCCGCGGGCGTGTCGACGATCTCCGCTTTGAAGTCCTTCGCGGCGGACTGCCGCTCCTTGATGGCCTCGGTTTCGATCTCCGCGAACGTCGGACTGACGTCCGCCGGCTCGAGCGGAACTTCCAGCCGCTTGTAGTCGACGACGAGCGTGGCCTCGAAGTCCTTGTGCGCCAGGATGGCGAGCGACGCGCCCGGCGTCGGCATCGTGCGCCAGTCCTTGGCCGGATAGTCCAGGGAGAAGCGGCCGCCGGCATCTTTGAACGGCAGCCACGCCATCTTGTCGTTGCGTCCGAAGATCTTGCCGAACTGCACCGCGCGGGTCGGCTCGATCATCGTCATCGGCCAGGCAATCGCCATCGCGACCCACAGCGCGCCGCGCAGCGCCACTCGAGGTCGTCGGGTCATTTTTTCAGGGCCTCCAGCCGTCTGAGTGCGTCGTTGCGATCGGGATTGCCTTCGGGGAGCCAGTCGACGGCCTGCTGGAAGAGCGGAATCGCCTTCGATTTCTCTCCGAGCGCGTCGTAGATCTTCGCGCGGCGGAACGCATCGTTCCCGTTCGCGGTGATGCGGTCGCGCAGCTGCTTGATGTGATCCCGTAACTCGGGCGTGCCCTCGTTCTCCGCGGATCGCTCGTACCAGTGGAGCGATTCCAGCAGATCGTTGTTTCGCTCCGCGTCCTTGCCCTTCTCCAATGCCTCTTTCGCGACGGCCTGGCGTCCGTCGAGGGCCTCCGTCATGAGCGCGTCCGTGTCGAGGTACTTCGGCTGATCGGCCTGCACCAACGTCAGGAACGAAACCGCCTGGCGATAATCCTTCCGGCTGAGGCTCGCCTTGGCCGAGTCGTAGTTGGCGCGGATGCGCCGCGATCGCGCCTGATGCTCGACCGCCGTTTCGTTCGGCAACGGCCGGCCGACGAGCGTCTCATCGGGCTTTGGCGGTCGCGGGACCGGCGCCGGCGGCGGCGGTATTTCGACCGACGCGGGCGCCACGTCGGGCGTCTTGTCCGAGGGCAGATCGGGTGCCGTGGTCACCGCCGGAGATGCCGGCACCGGCGCCGCCGTGGGCACGGGCGCCACGGCCGGCGGAACGTCAGTGGCCGCGATCGGCGGCGTGGTGTGTTCACGCGTGCGTACGAAATAGAAGGCGACGGCCGACGCCATCAACGCGACAGCGGCGCACGTCAGCCACACGAATGCTCGATTGCTCTTCGCGGGAACATCCGCCGTGCGCGTGCTCGATCCGCTCGGCCGCCGGCTGTCGGCGTCGCCCGCGTCGCGGTTGACGATCGTCGCGAGCTGCGACGCTTCGCTCGTCGCGAAGCCGTCGGTGACGGGGCGGTCCTCGATCATCAGCTCGTAGCCGCCGAGCGTGACCGGGACGCCGACGGTCAATGCCGCGTCGTGAACCTTTCGGCCGTTCAACCAGACGCCGTTGCGGCTGTTGAGATCGACGATGGAATAACCGGTCGCCGTTGCGCGGATTTCCGCGTGGAAGCGCGACACGCCTCGCGACGCGTCTTCGAGCACGACGTCGTTCTGCGCGTCACGGCCGACGCGCACGTTGCCCAGCAGAGGAATCTCGGCGTCGATTTCTCCGTCACGGAGTATCACCAGGGTCGCCACATACACCTCACGCGAATCATCGAGCCTGATTCTGCCCGGCGCCGGCCGACGGTCCGCGGAACCGTGGCCCAAGCGTGGACATCGCTGACATCATCGACATCATCTTTTGCAATCGGGAGGACATTTTCTTTCGCCATCCGACTTGCGTCGCGAATTCGATCGTCTCGTCCGTCGTGCGGCCCGGCGCCGGCATGTCAACCGTATCGTCGCTCGACACGGCCGCTGCCGCGGCGGACGGCGCGACCGCGGCCACGCGCGGAGGATCCGGCAGTTGCATGCGCCTGATCTCGACGAGATCCGCGACCAGTTCGTCGCAGGCCTGGTACCGCTGCCGCCGATCTTTGGCCAGCGCTTTCATGATGACTTGTGCGAGCGGCGCCGGCGCGTCGGCATCGGTGAGCGGCGCCGGCTCTTCTTTCTGCACCTGATGCAGGACCGCCATGATGTCGTCGGCGGGAAACGGCTTCCGTCCGGTCAGCAGAAAGTAGAACACGCCGCCGGCCGCGAAGATGTCGGAGCGGCCGTCGACGTCATGGCCGAGCGCCTGCTCCGGCGACATGTAATCCGGCGTGCCCACGAGAAGTCCCGAGGCGGTGACGTTCGACGAGGCGAGCCGCGCCACCCCGAAGTCGAGGATCTTCAACGTGCCGTCGGTGCGGACGAACAGATTGCCGGGCTTGATGTCGCGGTGATACACCGACTCGCGGTGCGCGGCCCCGAGTCCGGTGCAGAGCTGAATCATCAGATCGAGCTTGCGGTCCAGCGGAATCGGCGCCGATTGCTGCACGTAGGCCTTCAGCGTCGAGCCGCGCAGCAGTTCCATGACGATGTAGAAGTGCCCGGCTTCGCGGCCGAGGTCGAAAATCGTGATGATGTTCGGATGGGCCAGCCGCGCCGCGGCCTGCGCTTCGCGGAGAAAACGCGTCTGAATCTCCGGGTCGTCTTCGAAGTCCGCCGCCAGCAGCTTCACGGCGACGTCGCGCTCCATCACGGCGTCGCGCGCGCGATACACGGTGCCCATCGCGCCGCGCCCGACGCGTTCGATGATCTGGTACCGCCCAACCTGCGCGGGCATCCCGTGCACGGAGCCGACGTCGTTCGCGCCCATGATCTTACGGTGAAAGCTGCGAGTCGATGCCTGCGAGGCGGTCAAGGCCTCGACGTAAAACGCAGTCTATACGGCAGTGTCGGGAACACACAATACACACTTCCCGCCCGTCGGAGGAGCGGCTGGACTTGACGCTTTGATCGGTGTGCGTCCCGGCGTTGGCGCATCCGCGCTGAGGGAGTCGGGCGGACGCGTGATTGTATCAGATGGCGGACGCGTCGACCGCAAGACCCCAGACACCGCGGACAGTAGATCCTACGTGCGAGCGGACAGGTTTACGCGCGGCGCTGCACGAATTCATCCGCCATTCTTTCGAATTTCCCACGTGACCGATTGCAGCGCGGCCTCGCCCCGGCTCATCAGATCGGCGCCGAGATCCTCGAGCGACAACGTTTCGTCGACCGCCGCGCGGTACGTCACGCGCGTCGCCGTGTCCTGCGACCACTCGGACGGCTCGGCGGCCACGCCGTAGTCGGCGAAGATGCGCTCGACGTGCGCGCGCGGAAACTCGCGGCCGGCGGCGACGAGCTCGATCGTCACGTTGCGGCGGCGCGGCTCCGGCGCGAGCGCGCCGAACGCCAGGAGCAGCAGGCACACGGCCGCGGCGCCCGCGACGGACAGGCCGATCGCACCCACGCCGCTCGCCATGCCGAGCGCCATCAGCAGAAACAACACCGTCGCGTCGGTCGGATCGTCGACGGGCGTGCGGAATCGTACGATGCTCGCGGCGCCCGCGATGCCGAACGCGCGCGCAACGGAGTTGTCGATCAGCGTCATGGTCAGCGCGCCGGCCACGCAGAGCAGCGTCTGCGCCCGCGCCAGCGAGTAGCCGACCGTTTTCCCTCTCACGCGCTTGTGCACGACGGTGACCGACAGTCCGATCGCCGCCGCCAGCGCAATGCGGATGAGCGGCTGCGCGCCCGATTGCAGCATCGCCGTGTCGTCCTTCGCGTAGAGCCACGCCATCGCCACTGCCGCGACGCCGGCCATCAAACCGATCGCGCGCCAGAGGTTCGACGATCGAAGTTGTATGGAGAGCCGGCCCAGCCAGAGCCGGGCCGCAGACGGTTCGATCAGTTCGGGGCGAGACCGAAATTCAAGACGACATCCCTCGACAAGGTGAGCTGCCATGTTCGTGCCTCGTATCCTTCTTTCGACGCCGTGATCGAGACATCACCGGCCCGCACCGAAATCGCGTAGAACCCGCTGTCATCGGTGACAACCGTTCGGATCGCGCCGTCCGCTTCCGCGACCGTGATGACCGCGTCCGGGATTGGCGGATCTCCCCACGTCACTTTCGCGTACACCTGTCCACTTATCGATGCAAACTGGGCCGCGGGCTGCGAAACCGGAAGCGCCGAGTCGGGTGCAATCGGCGAGGGACTGCTGCAGCCAGAGCAGATCAGAATGAACGTCACGAGGCCGAAGAGCGTCCTCGTCATCGCGTGATTGTTTAGACCGGCGAGGCCTCGGAAGGTTTGCATGACGGCTGGCGTGGCAGTAGGTGCAACGCCAGTACCAGCAGGATCGTTCATTGGTGAAATGAGATCGCGCGCCGTTCACACACCAACGCGTGACGCGTCCGAGAAAGAGCTCACTCGTACGCCGGCTGTGCTTGCCAACGCGCCGCGGGATTGCGGAGATGCAGACGGCCCTGAAAGGGCCGCGCTACGGGACTTGCGAGACCCAGCGAACGCTGCCGCCTTCGGCCGTCGTGCGAAGACCCGACGCGGCGGGATCGATGTCGGGGGCGCGATTCCCCGGCGGCCGTTGAAACGCGATCAGCGCACCCTGCCGGTCGAAGTCCGTCACGTCGTATCCAAGAACGGCGTTCATCACGGAGGGCCGTGACGCCACGTGCTTGTATCCGAGCGCGTGTCCCAGCTCGTGGGTCCGGAGGAGCTTCCTGTCGCGGCCGGCGTCGTAAACCGAATCGAGGAACACGGCGCCTCCGACGACGGTGCCGTCCGAGCGCTCGGCCCAGCGTCCATACCCGACGATGCTGCTGACCGTTTTCAGATCGCGATAGCGGCCGACGACGATCTGTCCGTCACGCGTCGTGCTCGTACGCGATCCCGCCGGCGTCGATTCACGCGTCACTTGCGCGAACCCGGTGTAGGTGTTGCCCGTCAGCGTCGCCAGCGCGTCCGTCAAGTCGCGGATCATCGCCTCGACGTCGCCCGCGGGAATCACCTCATCCGTGGCGAGAGACGACGTGCTCTCGCTGTTCTCGAATTTCATGACGGTCGTCAGTACGACGAGCGACGGCGCCGTCGTCCATCGCTGAAGACGATCGTGAGACCCGCGAAACATTTCGTTGAACGCAGCGAGATCGAACGAGGACGGAATCAGACCGAACTTGACAACGCCGTCAGACGGCACGCGCACGTCCGTCTTGCGATCGACAATCGATGGGCCAGTCAGCTCGATCGTGCTCGTGCCGGCGGTGTCGCTCTCGATGCTGAAATATCCGTTGTCGTCCGAGGTGGTCGGCTGCCGGGTGCCGAGCCGCACCGAGACGCCGGCGAAGTTCGTCGCATCCGCGGCGCTCCTCGTCTGCCCCTGCAGGACGCGCGACGAGACGGGAGCGACCGGACTCTCGGGCGCGAGCGGCGAACCGCTGCGGCCCCCGCAGGCCCCAGAAATCACGAGAAGAGTGACACCAATCGCCGCCGCGGTCCTCGAGCTCATCCGTACTCCGTCGTCGCGACTGTCCGGCTCGGGCTGTCGCCGACACATCTGCCGCTTATAGCCCGGCCTGCCCTGAGCGAAGTCGAAGGGCCGTTGCCGGGGTACTCGTCAGAGGTTCAATTGAGGGACATGTATTCTATCGGCGGAAATCGTGGACGCATCACGCTCGAATGTGCCAAAACGTGAAAAATTGACCGCGAACGCCTGAGCTGTCTTCGATAGTCCTCCACGAGGTCTTCATAATTCCTTCATCAGCGCTTGTGAGACTCGCTTCAGACGATTTCTGAGGAGGGAGTTCATGGGTAATCGGTTCGCGGTTCGCTGGCTGATCGGAATCCTGCTCGTGGCGGCGATCGCCGGCGTTGGTTTCTATTCCTACAACCTCGGCGTCGCGCGAGGCATCGCCGAGAGCAGCCGGATCGTCGCGGCTCAAGGCACCGGCGTTCCGGTCGTCATCTGGCCCCGGCCGTGGGGATTCGGATTCGGGTTCTTTCCGTTCTTCCCATTCCTGTTCATCCTGTTCGGGTTCTTCGCGTTACGCAGACTGCTGTGGCGGCGCGGCACGTGGAGCGGACGCGGGTGCGGATACCATCGTCGTCCACATGAGCAGCAACCGGTGCAACTGTAGCGCTCAGCTTTCGGCTGTCAGCTGCGCGCAGATCGCAGATGAAACACATCCTCGTCGTCGATGACGAGCCGCGGATCGCCGAGATCGCGCGCGACTACCTCGAGCGCGCCGGCTTTCGGGTGACGACCGCGGGCAACGGCGCCGACGCGCTCGCCATCGCGCGGGCGCGGCATCCGGATCTCATCGTCCTCGACCTGGGACTGCCGAAACTGGACGGCCTCGACGTGACGCGCACGCTGCGCAAGCAGTCGAGCGTGCCGATCATCATGCTGACGGCGCGCGTCGACGAGAGCGACAAGTTGATCGGGCTGGAGCTCGGCGCGGACGATTACGTGACGAAGCCGTTCAGCCCGAAAGAGCTCGTCGCGCGCGTGCGCGCCGTCTTCCGCCGCGCCGGAAATGACGTCGCGGCGCCCGAGCGACGCGACGTCATTTCGGCCGGCGACGTGACGCTCGACAGGCGCCGGATGCAGGTGACCGTCGGCGCGCAATCGGTCGATCTGACGGCGACCGAATTCGAGCTCGTCGCGACGCTCGCGAGCCAGCCGGGGCGTGTGTTCACGCGAGCGCAGCTTCTC
>Ga0070695_100002715_pt1 | contig 10258 bp, 10 predicted proteins | sample KBSK1252metaG_FD_65471 | JGI IMG/M metagenome (GOLD analysis project Ga0070695, IMG submission 65471) | Corn, switchgrass and miscanthus rhizosphere microbial communities from Kellogg Biological Station, Michigan, USA - KBS K1-25-2 metaG | ecosystem: Host-associated > Plants > Roots >... | reverse complement strand
GCTGGCGAAGGCGTTGAGCTGATCCACCATGGTGTTGATGGTGTTCTTCAGCTCGAGGATCTCGCCCTTCACGTCGACGGTGATTTTGCGGGACAGGTCGCCGCGCGCCACCGCGGTCGTTACCTCGGCGATGTTGCGGACCTGGGTGGTCAGATTGGCGGCCAACAGGTTGACATTGTCGGTCAAATCCTTCCAGGTGCCGGCTACGCCCGGCACCACAGCCTGGCCGCCGAGCCGGCCCTCGGTGCCGACCTCGCGCGCCACGCGCGTCACCTCGGCGGCAAACGAGCGCAGCTGATCGACCATGGTGTTGATCGCTTCCTTGAGCTGCAGGATCTCGCCGCGCACGTCGACGGTGATCTTTTTCGACAAGTCGCCGCTCGCCACGGCAATCGTGACCTCGGAAATATTACGCACCTGGGCGGTCAGGTTGCTCGCCATCAGGTTCACGCTTTCGGTCAAGTCCTTCCAAACGCCCGTCACCTCGCTGACCTGCGCCTGGCCGCCGAGCTTGCCGTCGGTGCCGACCTCGCGGGCCACGCGCGTCACTTCGGAGGTGAAGACGCTCAGCTGTTTGATCATGGTGTTGACGATCGTGGCCGAGCGTAAAAATTCGCCCTTGAGGGGCCGCCCATCGACCTCCAGGCGCATGGCGACCAGAAGATCGCCTTGCGCAACGGCCTCGATGGCGCGCGTGGCTTCTGTCGTCGGCCACAACAAATCATCGATCAACGCATTGACCGAATTCTCCATCTCGCCCCACGAGCCCGTCGCCAGGCCGAGGCGCAGGCGCTGGCGTATCCGCCCCTCCTTGCCGACCAGCTGTCCCACCTGCTCCAGTTGGCGCGCCATGTGCTGATTGGTGATGACGATCTCATTGAAGGTGTCGGCGATTTTGCCGAGGAGCCCGGTCGATTCGGCCGCCATGCGCACGGAAAAATCACCCATGCGCATGGCCTGCAAGGCGCGCAGCAACTCGTTGAGATCATCGCCGCGAGCGACACCGTTGGCGGCGGCTTGGCCAGGTGCTGGGCCAGGTGCTGGAGGCGACAGGCCCACGGTGCCCGCGGGGTCGTCGGCGCCGATTGTGGTCTTCTCCCGCATGCCCATCCTCCCAACGCACCCAAGTGCAGCAAGGGCAGCCTGGAAGCTGCCGAGCAGGATTGATGTTCGGGGAGAACCAAGGCGATGCGGTTGGCCCGACGTAACCCGCGCAGGGACCAACCGAGCATCGGGATTGGCGAAATACCCCCTATTCCGACCCTAACTCCCAGCAACGCCGGCAGGGCCGGTTGGTTCCACGGTCGAGGGAGCGGGTTTTGCGATCAAGGACGGCCTGGGGCGGACCATCGCCCTGACGCTGACGCTCGGCCCCGCGCCGGCAATTGCCCGCGCCTGGGCTTGGCCACACCCGGGGCGGCGTCGTTGCTGGCGCAACCGCACTCAGATTCTCCAGTCTGCTCAGGCGCTTGGGCTCGTATTGGCGGGGCGGTAGCGAAAGCCGCAAAGAATAGCAGGAACCAGCCCGAGGGGTGGGCGTTTTACAGCTGGCATCACATCGCTTCCCCCCGATGATAGATGCACCAAAAGCGCCTTCCTCCCCCCAAGCGCAAGGCGCGGACGATGGTCAGGGCGCCTCTCACCCCCCGAGAGGCGCCCTTTTTGCCGTCGTAGCGCAAGCCGAGCGGGAACTTGACACCCCCCAACAGCGTTAACGCGGGGTTGTTGGCCAACATACACGAACACGAGCGGGTCGCGTGCACCTGGGTCGCCCTGCGGGCAACCGGTGGCCGCGGACGGGTGTGCAATCGCGAAACGTTTTGCGATTTGGGTTGAGTATGGACGACGGAGGCCACGGCAATGCAACAGCTTTTCAATCAGTTGATCCAATTCGTACAGCAGGGCATCGCTGCCATTTTCCGCTTCGTGCAGCTGATCTGGGGCTGGTCGGTGGAGCAAATTTCACGCGTGCTCGATGCGCCCTGGCAAAATTGGCCCTTCTGGAAGCAGGTCCTGCTCGTGTTGATCGCGGCGGGCGTGGTTTGGGCGCTCTATAAGGCCGCCGCCGAGCTGTGGGAGGCAGGCGAGCGGACGCTGGCCGCCTTCGCCGGTTTGCTCGGGGCCTTGGTGCGAACGCTGCCCAGCGTGTTGATCGCCGGCTTGATCGCCATGGGTGGCATCTGGGTGATCAACAACTTGGACTTGTCCCGCGTGGCCTTGCCGTTGTCTTGGCAGCTGGGATCGCGCTAGGGCCGATCAATCGACTGACGCCAGCGGGCGTGCAACCGCCTCCAGCGACTTGCGTTCGGCGGCCACGCCCCAGCGTGCCATCACGATTGCCGCAACCAGCATCAAGCTCGCGCCCAAGAGATAGCCGGCATAAACGCTTTGGCGCGAACCGGTTTCAATCAAATAGCCCATCAGCCAGGGGCCGATGACGCCACCGATGCCGGTGCCGATGGCATAGAAAAATGCAATGGCCAGGGCGCGAATCTCCAAAGGAAAGGTTTCGCTGACCGTGAGGTAGGCGGAACTAGCCGCCGCCGACGCGAAGAAGAAAATCACGGACCAGGCAAGGGTCAGGCCGCGCACCGAGACCAGGTCGGCCACGAACAGGTAGCCCGTGACGGCCAAGAGTACGCCGGAGATGGCGTAGGTCAACGTGATCATGATGCGGCGCCCGAGCGTGTCGAACAGGCGCCCGAGCAGGACCGGGCCCAAAAAATTGCCGGCGGCGAAGGGCAGGATGTACCAACCGACTTGGTCGGCTGGAACGCCGTAAAAGTCGGTCAAGATCAGGGCATAGGTAAAAAAGATGGCGTTATAGAAGAAGGCTTGCGAGGCCATCAGCGTCAGGCCGACATAGGTGCGCTGGCGCTGGCTGCCGATGAGGGTACCAATCACCTGGCCGAGCGGGGTATGCGTGCGCGATCTGAGCTTGATGGTGGCAAATGGCCCTGACGCCAGGACGTGGCCGCGTTGGCGGAAGTCCGCTTCGATCCCGGCCACGATCGCCTCTGCCTCCGGCAAGCGTCCGTGTGTGGCGAGCCAGCGTGGGCTTTCGGGCAGCCACAGGCGCATAAAGAGAATGACGAGGCTCAAAGCCGCGCCGATGGCAAAGGCCAGGCGCCAGCCGAGGTCGGGGGCGAAGAGGGCGGGGTCGAGCAGGACGATGGAGCCGGCCGCGCCCATGGCGGCACCCAGCCAGAAGCTGCCGTTGATCGCCAGATCGGTCCAGCCGCGCACCCGCGCCGGCACCAGTTCCTGGATGGTGGAATTGATGGCGGTGTATTCGCCGCCGATGCCGGCCCCGGTCAGGAAGCGAAACAGCGCAAAGCTCCAAAGATTCCAGGAAAAGGCGGTGGCGGCGGTGGCCACGAGATAGACGGCGAGCGTGATGAAGAACAGCTTCTTGCGCCCGAGACGGTCCGTCAGCCAGCCAAAGAAGAGGGCACCGATCACCGCGCCGGCCAAGTAGGCGCTGCTCGCCAAGCCGATCTCGGTGTTGCTGAAGTTTAACACCGGGCTCTGCTTCAAAGCTCCGGCCAGCGCGCCCACCAGCGTGACCTCGAGCCCGTCAAGGATCCAGGTGATGCCGAGGGCGACGACGACCAGCGTCTGGAAGCGCCCCCACGGCAAGCGATCAAGTCGGGCGGGAATGTCGGTTTCGACGATTCCGCTCGGCTCGGCGGCGGGCACCGCCGCATCTGCCCGATCGCCGCTGTCAGCTGGTCGCATCATCGTCGGCGGGTGGCTGGGCCCTGAGCCGCTGGTTGGTGGTGTCGGTGGCAAAGAAGTCCGTCAGCGCAAAGCTGCTCCACAAAAGGGCCGCCGCATGATGCCGCCAGGACAGCTCGGCCCAGGAGCCCTCCGCGATCCAGTAGGCTTCGAGCGCCACCGCTACCAGCAGCGGACTGATGGCGGCGGCCTTATCCAACCAAGCCGCGACATCATCGCCGCGGCCGCTCTGGTTGGCGAGCGTCCACTGCTGCAGCACGGCATAGGCGCCAAATCCGGCGACAATACGCACCCAAAACATTTCGGCATCGCCGAACGGCGGGTTGAACTTCGCCCGCAGGTAGAGGAGCCAGACCAAGCCCGCATCGACCGCGAGTGCGGCCAAAATGCTCAAGGCACGGGCCGTGGCTTGGCTGGTCCTGGGCCGATAAGCTTCGGGTATCTGCGTGATATCCACCATCTCGAACTTCCCCTGCGCCGCAGCCATCACGTCTTGCGACGGGGGCTTCAGCTTAAACGCGAGCCGGCACGGGAAGTTGCCCAGACCGGTTCACGGCTAGGGGAACAAATGGGCTGCCATTGGGGTTGTGGACACGGGGCGCGCACAGGAGATTTCGATGTCTCAAACCCGGCCCCTGCTCACCATCGACAAGCAGATTGCTGACGCGCAGCGGCGCATTAGCGAGCAAAAACTCCGCCTGCAGCGCATGATCGCCCAGGGCACCATCGCTCAGTCCGATGATGATCTGCTGCGCGAAATGTACGTCACGCTGCGCGAGCTGCAAGACGCCCGCGTCCGTGGTTAACCGCAGCGCGCAGGGTCGCCGGTACTTGCTGGTTTGCGCATAGCGCCTGGCGCTGGGGCGGTGGAACCGAGGCATCGACTGGGCGTTCCCAAGGCGACGATCAAGTTTGCCGTTTCAGGAGCGGCCAAAACGTGGAGATTTGAGCATGGGCAACCTGCTTCACTATGCACTGGTATTCTTGGTGGTGGCCCTGATTGCCGCCGCCGTGGGCTTCGGCGGCGTCGCCGGCTTTGCGATGGAAGCCGCCAGACTGCTGTTTTGGGTCTTCATCGTGCTGTTCGTCATCTCGCTGATTGCCGGCCTGGTACGGCGCGCTTAAGACCGCGGCATGGCGCCGCCAAACAGCCTGGCGAAGCACTCGAAAAAAACCGCAGGGCGGCGTTGTCAAAGAACGCCGCCCTTGCTTTTCTGGGTCCTCGTTGCAGGCCCATGGGTTGAGAGCGCGTGACTGAAGCGCGCGACTGGCCGACAAACCTGTTGTCGAGGCTTAGCGCACGATCATTATATTCCGTCATGAGCACCTCCGACGATCTGCAACTGCCCATCGCCGAGCGGGCACGTGGTTTTGCGCCCGTCGTCTGGTTGCTTGGCAAAGTGCAGAGCGGCAAGACCTCCATCATCCGTGAGTTGACGCAGGCCAGCGACGCGGAGATCGGCAGCGGCTTTCGCGCCTGCACGAAGACGGCGCGGGTGTTCGACTACCCGCCGCAAGCGCCGATTATTCGCTTTCTCGATACGCGTGGACTTGGCGAGGTGAACTACGATCCGGCCGCCGATATTAGCTTTTGCGAGGAGCGATCCCACCTCATCCTCGCGGTGATGAAGGCGATGGATCTCGAACAGAGCGCGGTGCTGGATATTGTGGGCGCGGTCCGGCGGCGGCATCCGGAATGGCCGGTGGTAGTGGCGCAAACGACCTTGCACGAGGCCTACCCGGTGGGTGCCGACCATGTCCTGCCTTACCCGTTCCAGACCATGGAGCTCGGCGCGGTGCCGCCCAATCTGTTGCGGGCGCTCGACTATCAGCGCTCGCTGTTTCGCGGCCTGCTCGGGCGCGGCGAGCCCCACTTCGTCCCGATCGACTTCACCCGCCCGGAAGACGGCCTGGAACCCAATGCCTACGGTCGCGAGGCGCTGCTCGAGACGCTGATCGCCGCCGCGCCCGCGGCCGTAGCCGTCGCCTTGGCGGAATTGCCGGGCTCGAGCGCCGAGCGGTCCGCCGAGCTGTTCAACGCCCACATTCTCGGCTTTGCGCTGGCCGCGGGTGCCAGCGATGCGGTGCCGATTGCCGGCATTGTCGCCGTGCCGATGGTGCAGGCGGCGATGCTGCGGCAGCTCTCCAAGCTGCACGGCGTTCGCTGGGACAAGCGAGCCTACGCCGAATTCGCCGCCGCCTTGGGCGCCGGAACGCTCATGCGCACGGCCTCCTCCTTTGGCGTGCGTCAGTTGGTCAAGCTCATTCCCGTCTATGGTCAGACGGCCGGTGCGGCGGCCGCGGCGGCGGCAAGCTTCGCTGCCACCTATGCCATGGGGAAGGCCGCCAACTATTTCCTCAGCAGGCGGCGCCAGGGCGCGCAGGCCGAGGAGGTCACCGCGGTCTACCGCAAGGCGCTGAGCGAGGCGTTCCAGCTCGCCAAGGCGAGGGCGATCGGGACGAGTGCCAGGGGAGGCCAACCATGACGCCGGACAAGCCGCCACTCGGGCCGCCACCCGAGCCGCCACTCGGGCCGCCGCAGGGGGCGCGTCTGCGCTATCCGCGCTGGGCCATGCTCGTCGTCGCCCTGCTGTTCCCGGCGGCGAGCCTAATGCCCTTTGGCAGTCTCTGGCTTTGGCAGCATGGCTACATTCTGCCCTGGGCGATCGTCATCTGCATTCTGGTGCTCGCGGTCTACTATTTTGAGCAAAAGTTGATCGACCCTCGCGCGGCGCCGGCGCCGGTGGACGAGGCGGCTCCGGATCCAGGTGATGCCAACTGGACACCGCGGCAGGCGCAAGCCTGGGACGATGTGATGAAGCTCGCCTCGCAAGTGAGCCCGGCGCGCATGACGAGTCGCGATGCCGTGTTGCGGCTCGGCCTCGAAACCATCGAGGTGGTGGCGAAGCGGTTGCATCCGGAGCGCGCCGAACCGCTGTTGCAGTTCACACTGCCGGAGGCGCTCGCCGTGCTCGAGCGCGCCAGCGCCAATCTGCGTCGGTTCGTGGTGACTTCCTTCCCCCTGGGCGATCGCATCACGGTGGCACAATTCATGTGGCTTTATCGGTGGCGCGGCGCCCTCGAATTGGCCGAAAAGGGCTACGACCTGTGGCGCGTCGTGCGTCTGCTCAATCCGGTCGCCGCGGTAACCCAGGAATTGCGCGAGCGCTTCACACGGCAGATCTACGAGATGGGCCGCGAACACCTGGCGCGGCGCATCGCACGCGCCTACGTCAAAGAAGTCGGGCGGGCTGCCATCGATCTTTATGGCGGCAACCTGCGCATTGCGCCGGAGCGGGTCGATGCGCACGTGACCGCCGCCTCGCGCGCGGATTTGAGCGCCGCCGAGGCGCGCGCGCTGGAACCGGTCCGGCTTTTGGTTGCGGGGCAAATCGGCGTCGGCAAATCGAGCCTGGTCAATGCGCTTGCCAATGCCGTGGAAGCCGTGGTCGACACCCTGCCGACGACGGCGCAATTTACCGCCTATCGGCTCAGCAAGGAAGGCTTGCCGACGGCGCTGATCATCGACAGTCCGGGCCTTGCCGACACGCAGGGTCTGCCCGCACTGATCGAAGCGGCCCACACTTGCGACATGATCTTGTGGGTGACGTCGGCTACGCGCGCGGCACGCCAACTCGATGCGGCGGCACTCGACGCCATCCGCGAGCACTTCAACGCCGAGCCCAATCGTCGCCGGCCACCGATGCTGCTGATTCTCACACACATCGACAGGCTACGCCCGTTCAATGAGTGGGAACCGCCCTACGATCTGGCGGCACCGACGCGCGCCAAATCGCAATCGATCCGCGGTGCGTTGGAGGCAGCCGCCGCCGAGCTCTCCTTTGCCGCTGGCGAGATCGTGCCCGTACGCGTTGATATTGCGGTGGCGCCCTACAACATCGACGCGGTGTGGGTGAAGATCATCGAACTCATGTCTGAGGCGCAACGCGCGCGCTTGCTGCGCACCCTAAAAGATATCCAGAGCGCATCGAATTGGCGTTCGATCTGGTCGCAGGCGGTGAGCGCCGGTCGCGTCATAGGGGAGACTTTTTTAACGCGGAGTACTGAACATGTCGCACACGAGCAAGCCGGGGATCAGCAAAGAGGGCGCGCCGCCGGCAAAACCCAAGAGGGTTGAGCCGGAAGCGACGCGGAGTGCCGCCAACGCCGGCGCGCGTGGCGAGCAAAGCTCTGGCGCCGCCGTGCTGGCGGTCGATGCGTGGGCGCGTGCTAGTCAGATTGCCGTGGTCGGCTTGTTTGTCATCGCCTTGCTGTGGTGTTGCTATGTCGCGCAACCGGTGATCGTTCCAGTTTTGCTTGCCTGGGCCATCGCCACCATCGTCTTGCCGATCGTGACGTGGATACACGAACGTGGCGTGCCGCGCGTGCTTGCCGCCATCCTGGTTACCCTCTTGCTGTTCTGCATCCTCGTCAGCCTGCTCGGGCTGCTGTCGACGCCCGTCGCCTATTGGCTGGGTAGGGCCACGGAAATTGGCACGCTGATCAAACAAAAGCTGCAAACCATGGGGCAGCCGCTGGTGCTGCTCGAGGAGCTGCAGAAGGCGGTGAGCGCGATCGGGACGGGCGAGAGCCCGTTGCGGGTCGAGGCGCAGCAATCGACCCTAGTCGGCACGATCTTTTCGATCCTGACCCCCGCGGTCAGCCAATTCATCCTCTTTCTCGGTGCGCTGGTGTTTTATCTCATTTACCAGAAGCGGCTACGCAACACGGTGGTTTATTTGCTGAGGGACCGCGAGATGCGCCTGGCTACGCTACGTACACTGAATGATATCGATGAGAATATGACCACCTATTTCGGCACCTTCACAATCGTCAATATCTGCCTTGGCCTGGCCACGGTGGCGTTGACTTGGCTGGTCGGCTTGCCCAATCCGCTGCTGTGGGGGGTGCTGGCGGCCCTGCTGAACTATATTCCCTACATCGGGCCGGCCATCGTTGTTGCCACGCTGGCCGTGGTTGGCTTGGTCAGCTACCCGACGCTGGGCGAGGTCGTCGTCGCGCCCCTCATTTATATCGCCATGGTTACCATCGAGGGCCAGTTCATTACCCCGGCGTTCATGGGTCGCCGGCTTGAACTCAATCCCTTTGCAGTTTTTCTCGCCATCGCCTTTTGCACCTGGTTTTGGGGTCCGATCGGCGCTTTTCTGGCGGTGCCGCTCTTGATGGCGTTGACCGTGACGCTCGCCAATGTGGTTGCCGAAGAGGCACCGGACCTGCCCGATTGAACCAAATCTAGCTGATTGCGTTTACTCAATATAACGGCTTCAGCTAAGCAAGGAGAGTGAGATGGCGCAGAGCAGCAACTATTCGGGCTCGACGGCCCACGACATGAAGGAAAAGGCCACCGGCCAATTCGAAAAGATGGCGGAAAAGGCCACCGACAATTTTAAGAATGTGGCCAACCAGGCCGAGGACGTTGCCAATCGCGTGGTCGAGCACGGGCGCGAGGCCGGCGAGAGAATGCAGGAAGTAGCCGGCAACTTCAAAGGCGCCGTCGACCGCTCGGTGAAGGATCAGCCGATGGCGACCTTGGCGATGGCGGCGGTGGTCGGCTTTGTGCTCGGCGCCCTGTGGAAGTCATAAGGCGCCGTCTCGACGTCATAAGCGGTCTGCCGTGCGCGGCGCCCCGAGGCCAAAGGCATTGCCATGTTTCGAGCTCTGATCAATGACGCCAAGGCGGCAGCGGCCTCCGTGGTTGTCAAATATCTGGCGCGGGCTTCGGTGGCGGTGCCCTTTGTCGTTGCCGCGGGATTTGCCATTGCCGCCATCACGCATATGCTCATCCAACGCTTCGGTGCCGTGGTGGGGTGTTGGCTGCTCGCCGCAGGCTTCACCCTGATCGGCGTGGTGGCGACGCTTCTCGTCAAAGTCAAAGAGCACGGGGAGGAGGTCGCCGAAAAGCAGGCGGCAGCGGCAGACACTGGCGGTGTCGCCAACGAGGCCGCGGCGCAGGCCCTGATGCAGGCGCCGCTGGCCCTGGCGGGGGCGCTGGCTTCGACGCCGTTTGGCCCCAAGACCCTTGCCAATGGCGCCAAGCTTATTCTGCGCAACCTTCCCCTGGTCGTCCTGTTAGGTCTCATCGCCTTGCTGTTTTGGCCGGCGCAGCCGGCAGCGGCGGCTGAGGAGCAAGATCAGGAGGAGCAGCCGCCGGGGCCAAGCCGGGAAGCCAATGGCCCGGACGCCAATGGGGCCTACCGGCCGAAAGGCAACGGCTTTAATCGCGAGCAGGCGGCCTGAGGCGCGCTGTCGGCGCGAGATCTGAGCTGGGCACGGGCTTCAAGCGTGTGCGAGCACTGCAAGCGTGTGCGAGCACTGCCGGCCGATCCTTGATCGTCCAACGACCGTTGCCAGCCGCCACGCCCGGGCGCAATGGCGCGAAATGCGGCGCGCGCGCCGCGACGGCGCTGGCCCGCATCCGTTGCGACGTTTCTCCCCTCGCGATGACTCGGAGCCTTTTCCAGCAAGCCAGGTGCGACACTGCGGAGCTCAGCTGAGCGCC
>Ga0070695_100002714_pt1 | contig 10262 bp, 7 predicted proteins | sample KBSK1252metaG_FD_65471 | JGI IMG/M metagenome (GOLD analysis project Ga0070695, IMG submission 65471) | Corn, switchgrass and miscanthus rhizosphere microbial communities from Kellogg Biological Station, Michigan, USA - KBS K1-25-2 metaG | ecosystem: Host-associated > Plants > Roots >... | reverse complement strand
ACGTTGCTGTAGCCGCCGGTGGCGAGGACGACGTCGTCCGCGACGTGGCTGCCGATCTTCCCCGTCACCAGGTTGCGGGTGACGATCCCCCGGGCGCGGCCCTCCACGACGATGATGTCCAGCATCTCCTCGCGCGTGTGCAGGAGGACGGTGCCGGCGGCGACCTGGCGCATGAGCGCCTGGTAGGCGCCGAGCAGGAGCTGCTGCCCCGTCTGCCCGCGGGCGTAGAAGGTGCGGGAGACCTGGGCCCCTCCGAAGGACCGGTTGGCCAGGGCCCCCCCGTACTCGCGGGCGAAGGGGACGCCCTGGGCCACGCACTGGTCGATGATGGCGGTGCTCACCTGGGCCAGGCGGTACACGTTGGCCTCGCGAGCCCGGAAGTCGCCTCCCTTCACGGTGTCGTAGAAGAGGCGCCACACGGAGTCGCCGTCGTTCTGGTAGTTCTTGGCGGCGTTGATCCCCCCCTGGGCGGCGATGGAGTGGGCGCGGCGCGGACTGTCGTGGAAGGTGAAGACGTCCACCTTGTAGCCGAGCTCGCCCAGGCTGGCCGCGGCCGAGGCACCGGCCAGGCCGCTCCCCACCACGATCACCCGGTACTTCCTCTTGTTCGCCGGGTTCACGAGCTTCATCTCGAAGCGGTGCCGGTCCCACTTCTCCTGCACCGGGCCGGTGGGGATCTTGGCGTCGAGGTTCATGGCGCCCCCTCTACTTGACCACGCCGGCCAGGACGGCCAGCGGGAAGGAGACGTTCCCCAGGAAGACGACGAGGGCGACGGACAGCGCCAGCGGGCGCCGGAAGGGCTCGATGCGGGGGCTGTCGATTCCCAGGGTCTGGGTGGCGCTCCAGATGCCGTGGTAGAGGTGGAAGGCGAGGGCCACCATGGCCAGGACGTAGACCGCCGACGCGGGCACGCTGGAAAAGCCGGTCACGAAGTTGTGGTACGGGTCGTCGGAGCGGAAATCGGGATGGACCGTTCCCGTCGTGAAGTGCAGGAGGTGGTAGAGGACGAAGGCGAGGAGGGCCACCCCGCCCCAGCGCATGGTGCGCGAGGCAACGCTGAAGACGAGTTGGTTCCCTTTCGCGTAGCGGCCGGAGCGCGCCGCCCGGCTCATGCGGGTGAGGGCGACCGAGGTCCAGATGTGCACGCCCACGCAGATCAGGAGCACGACGCGGAGGATCCAGAGGAGACCGCTCTCGGGAAGGGCGGGTGTCCCCACCGTGCGCAGGAAGCGGGCGTAGGCGTTGAAGTGCTCGCGGCCGAGATAGACCTTGAGGTTCCCCACCATGTGGGCGATCACGAAGGCGACCAGCACCACCCCCGTGGCCGCCATGAGGATCTTTTTCCCCACCGAGCTCTGGGAGAGGGTCTGCAACCTTTCCATCGGATCTCCGCCTGGAACGGTCGAAGGGCCGGGGATGGTAGCACCGCGACCACACCCCTTCCGGTCGCTGAACTATCCTCTCGGTCATGTTGGGAGCGGCACTCTTCCTGCTGGCGGCGACGGCCGCCGGGGTGGCGCCACGGACCCTGGTCCTGGCGCTGGACGGCGTGCCCTACACCGCGGTGGCGGGGGAGGGGCTCTTCGCCGAGATCGGGCAGACCGTCCCCCTGGTGGGGACGTTCCCGTCCGCGACCGCGCCCTCCTTCGCCGCCATGCTGGCGCCGCTCGGCGTCCCGCCGCCGCCGGGATACGAGGCGCGGTTCTACGACCGCACCAAAGGGGAACTGCGCCTGGGCCCGATCCCGGGCCGTGAGGATCTCTTCCAGTGGCACGCGTCGTTCGACTGGATCGAGCGCGGCCTCTCCCGCAAGACGATGCACTACGCCAAGCCGCGCGCTTCCGCCCGCCGCGAGATGCGGGAGGCGCTGGCCGCGTTCGAGGCGTCCGACGATCCCCTGTTCCTGGCCTACATCAACTCCACCGACGGACTGGGCCACCTCTATGGACCGGAGGAGACCCGGGCGTTCCTCCGGGAGCTCGACGCGGCGCTGCACGCGCTGCGCGCGCGCGTGCCGTTCCGCACCATGCTCCTCTCCGATCACGGCATGGCCGGCGACGATCGGACGCCGCTAGCCAACGTGCGTCAGGACGTGGCTCGCTCCCTGGAGGCCGGCGGCTTCCGCCTGCGCGAATCCCTCGACCGTCCCGGGGACGCCGTCGTCGTCTCGCTCGGCATCGTCAGCTTCTTTGCCGTGTACGGCATCGCGGGCGAGGAGGAGAGCCTGCTCTCCGCGGCCACCGCGACGCCCGGCGTGGAGCTGTGCGTGCGGCCGGACGGCGACGGATGGGAGGTTGCGGGACAGGAGGGGCGAGCGCGCATCGCGCGGGACGGGAGCCGCTGGTCCTACATGGCGCTGGAGGGGGACCCGCTCCGTTATCTGCCCGTGCTGGAGCGCCTGCGGCTGGGCTCGGACACCGCCGGGGAGACGTGGTTCGAGGACCGCACCTGGTTCGAGGCCACGCTGGAGGCGGACTTCCCAGACGCCTTGCACCGCATCGCCGGCGGCTTCGCGCTGGTGGCGAACCCCGCCTCCGTCCTGTGCTCCACGGCACCGGGACACGTGTTCGGCGCCGCCGCCGCCACGGCGGGAGCACGGATGTCCCGCGGCCCCATCCGCTGGTCGCACGGCTCGCTGCGGCGGGAGGACACCCTGGGCTTTTTCGTGACCGACGTGCCGGGGATCGAGGCAACCCCGGCCATCCGCGCGGACGACGCCCTGGCCTGGCTGCACTGATGTTGGAGATCGCCCCTGCCAGTGAGGCCGATGTCCCCGTGCTCCTCCGCTTCATCCGCGATCTCGCCGTGTACGAGAAGCTTGCCAATCAGGTGGAGGCGACCGAGGAAGGGCTCCGCCGCACCCTCTTCGGGGAGCGCCGCTACGCGGAAGCGCTGCTCGCGCGCCTCGACGGCACGCCGGTCGGCTTCGCCCTCTACTTCCACAACTACTCGACGTTCATGGGGAAGCCCGGGCTCTACCTCGAGGACCTCTTCGTGGAGCCCGGGCATCGCGGGAAGGGGATCGGCAAGGCGCTGCTGCAACGGCTGGCGGGGATCGCGGTGGAGCGCGACTGCGGGCGGCTGGAGTGGGCCGTGCTCGACTGGAACGCGCCGGCCATCGCCTTCTATCGCTCCCTGGGCGCGGCGCCCATGCACGACTGGACCGTGTTCCGTCTCGAAGGTGCGGCGCTGCAGGCGATGGCCGCGCGCTGACGCCTACTCCTCCAGCCAGTCCGCGGCGTCGGGATCTCCCGCCTGCGCGCGCCGCCCGGCCTCCTCCCGCGCGCGGGCCCGCAGCGCCTTTCCCTCCTCCTCCGCGCCCGTCTTCTCCAGAGCCTCCGCGAGCGCGAGCTGGTTGGGCGGGTAGGAGGGATCGGCCGCGATCGCCGCCTTCGCCTGCACCAGGCCCTCCTCCGGGTCTCCCGGACCCACCGGCCAGGCCGGGGCGCGGAGGAGCACGAGGGCCAGCACGCGCTGGGGGCCGCCGTGATCGAGCGTGGGCGCTCCGGCCGCCGCCTCGCGCAGGAGGGCGAGCATCGTCTTGAGCCCGTCGGCCGCCGTCGTGGGCTGCTCTCGCACCTCCTGGCCCACGGCGATGGCCAGCCGGTACGCGCAGGCGGGATCGGAGGCGTCGCGCTTCCGGCACCACTGCGCCGCCTGGAGCCCGCGCTGCACCAAGCCCTCCCGCGTGTCGCCCGAGCGCTCGCGCTCCACGAGCCAGGCCGCGGCCTCCGCCGCTCCCAGCAGGCCGGCGGTGCCGGCGGGATCCGCCTCTGCGGCTTGCAGGTAGAGCTGGAGCGCGCGCTCCACCGCGGCGCGATCGGGGCGCGACGCCCACGCGTGCCGGGCCTCGGCCAAGGGATCGGCGGGAGCGCCGGGAAGCGTGGGGAGCGGGGCAGGCTCGCGCAGCGCCGGCGCGCAGCCCCCGAGGAGGAGGAAGATGACGGCGAGCCCCGCGGCCCTCCTCACTTCGGGAGGGGGGCGAAGCGGGCCAGGCGGAGCTGCGCGAGCAGCGCCGGGTCCAGCGCGCGGAGACCGGCGGCCAGATGGTCCACCGGCCCGGGCAGCACGCGCCCGGCGACCGAGCAGAGGAGCGCCGCCGGCAGGCGAGGGGATCGGGCCACCACCTCGAGGTCGGCCGCGAAGGGAAGGGTGGACAGGGCCGCGGACTGCGTGCCGTCCAGCAGGACCGCCACGTTCTGGCCGCTCGCCGCCTTGCGGAGCGCGGTCAGGACCTGGGCGGTGGGGACGAGGCGCATGCTGTCGGGCAGCTTTCCCCAGCCCCCCAGCGCCGTCTCGCGCACGAAGTGCTCCGCGTACGCGGCCGAGGAATGCAGCTCCCAACCCGCGAGCGCCGCGGGGCCTGCGATCCGGCCCTTGCCCGCCACCAGGCTCCAGGTCTCCCCCTGCTCCGCGCCCGCGGGGAGCGCCTGCAGCAGCGGCTTCAGCTTCAGGACGGCGCCGTGCTCCACGAAGAAGGGCTCGGTCACCAGCGCGAGCGCGGCGTCGGGACGCGCCAGGCGCGCGTTCCCCGCGGTCTCGTCGGCGTGGTACTCGGCCGTGAGCGACCCCGCCGGCCAGCCGGCGGCACCGGCCACGGCCGCTGCCAGGGCATCCACCGTGGGTTGGGCGTCGGCCGTGGAGCCGGGGTGGTACGGCGCACAGACCACGAGCGCCGCCGAGAGGAGGAAGGTGGCCGGGCTCGCCATGTCCGGAGACTACACTGCGCGACCATGACCCGGCACCTGGACGCCTGCTTCCGGCGCCTGCTCGCGGCTCCCCTGGCGATCGTCGTCCTCTACGCCGTGCTCGTCCCCCTGAGCGTGGTCCTGGCGCTGCGGGTCCCCACGGACAACGCGATCGACCGCCTCATCGTCCCCACCGATCCCGACTTCAAGATCACGCGCGCGTTTCAGAAGGTGTTCCCCGAGCGGCCGACGGTCCTGCTCGCAGCCGAGGCCGCCGACCCGTTCGCCCCGGCGGTGCCGCAGGCGCTGGCGGGCGTCGAGCAGCACCTGCGCGCGGCGGGATTGGAGACCTTCTCCGTCCTCGATCTCCTGCGCGCGGCGCCGCCGGGAACGGAGCTGCGGCCCCTGGTGGAGGGAACGGACCTCTTCCGGCGCCAGGGACTGGCCGGGCCGCGCTTCCTCGCCATCGCGGTCACGCTGCCTGCCGAGCGCGACCGAGGGCTCGCGGCCATCGACGCGGCCCTGGCGGCCTCCGGAGGGGTGTGGCGCAAGATCGGAGGCCCCTACGTGGACGCGGCCCTGGAGCGCGCGACCGCGCGGGCGAGCCAGCGCGCCTTTCCGCTCTTCGGCGTCTTCGTGATCGGCCTCGTGCTCTTCCTCTATCGCTCGCTCCGGGCGCTCGCCGCCATCCTGCTCACGCTCCTCACCTGCGTGGCGCTCACGGTGGGGGTGGCGGCTCCCCTGGGCTTCACGTTCACCATCGTCTCCTCGCTGGTGCCGCTGACGGTGCTGGTGACGGCCACCTCCACCCTCGTGTACGTCCACTCCCGCTACGTGGACGGCGGCGATCTCGTGGCTGCGCTCGTCAACAAGTTCACGCCCTGCACGGCGTCCATCTTCGCGACCGCGGTGGGGTTCGCGGCCCTGGCCGTGTCCCACATCCGGCCCATCCGCGAGATGGGGCTGTGGACCGCGACCGGCCTGGCCATCACCTGGGGGGTGGCCTTCACGCTGTACCCGGCGCTGGTGCGGGTGTTGCGGGTCCCTGCCCAGGGAGGACGCCGGGCGGCCGTGCCGTGGTTCCCGGCCCTGGTGGACCGCCTCCCGGACGTCAGCTGGCGTCACCGCTTCACGCTCGTGGGCGTGGCGCTCGCCCTCTGCCTGGCCGGCTCCATCGCCCTGCGTGGCATGCCCTTGCAGACCGAGGGGCTCGACTACCTCGACCCGGACCTGCCGGTGGTGCGGGACGCACGCTGGTTCGAGGAAGCGGTGGGCGGCCTCTCCCGCACCGAGGCCTGGGTGACCACCCCGGCGGGGGGCGCCCTCGATCCCGGGGTGCTGCGCGGCCTTCACCTCTTCGGCGCCGCGCTGGAGCGGGACCCCGGCGTAGCCTGCGTGCTCGGTCCCACCTCCGCGCTCCGCTGGATGCGCTACCTGGGGGGCGGCGGGGACCGGCTCCAGGACGCGCCCGGCGCCTGGGAGAAGGCAGCGGGCGACCTGGAGACCCTCCTCCTGGAGCAGCCCGCGCTGCGCGACTACCTGGACGTGGGCACCCTCTCCTCGGCGCGGCTCACGATCCTGAGCCGCGCCACCCTCGATCGCGGCACCGTCGCCTCCGCCTGGAGCGCCGCCGTGCGGGCCGAGCCGGCTCTGGGGCCGTGCTCTGTGGCGCTCGTGGGGGAGGGGATCCTCCAGGCAGGGATCGCGGCGCACCTGGTGCCCACGCTCACGCAGAGCTTCTTCCTCACGGCGGGGGTGATCTTCGTCGCCTTCCTCGTCGTCTTCCGCAGCGGAGCCGCCCGCGTGATGGCCATGCTCCCCTCGCTCGTGGCGCTGCTCGCCACCTTCCTGCTCATGCGCCTGACGGGGATCCCGCTGAACATCGCCACCATCCTCATCGCCTCCACGGTGCTCGGCGCCTCGGAGAACGACCAGATCCACTTCTTCTACCACTTCCAGGAGGGGCGCCGGGCCGGGGGGACGACGGAGCAGGCGCTCCGCCACACGCTGCGCGTGGCCGGCCGCGCCATCCTCTTCGCCACCATCCTGAACGCGGGGGGCTTCCTGGCCCTGGCCCTGTCCGACCTGCCGCCGATGCGCCAGTTCGGCATCGTCTCCGCCACCGCCTTTCTCCTGTCCATGGTGGCCGACTTCACGGCCCTTCCCGCGGCGCTGTGGATCCTGTTCCGCGAGCGGCCCGATGCGCGTAGGATTCCCGCGCACCGGGAGGGAACATGAGAGCTTCCATCGTGCTCGGTTTGGTCCTATGCGCTGCGGCGCAGGCGGCGCCACCGGCGGGAGACCGCGTCGCGGCGCTGGACGTCCATCGCCCCCTGCCGTCCGACCTGCTGGAGCCCGAGGGACGGACCCGCTGGGACCTGACCGCCGTCCCCCGGGGGCCGGTCCAGGTCCAGACTTTGCCTCCCGCCCCCACGGACCGGGCCGCCCTCCGCCCAGGGGAGCACCGGGTCCGCGACCAGGCGGAGGAGATCACGGTGGGCGTCGGCTGGGTGCACCTCCCCTCCGGCCCCAGGGAGGTGGCGCTGCAGCGCGTGCGGCAGGGCGGACTGCTGATCCACCGCTGGGTGGATCCCAGTGCGGGAGTCGTGGCCGAGGTCCGCGGTCCGGCCTCGGCCGACGGCACGCGGCGCCTCGCCGTCACCGGCGGATTCGTCGCGGAGTCGGTCCAGGCCACCACCGCGCTCGCGAAGATCTACGTGCACGAGACCGAGGGGACGCCGTTCGACCGGGTGTCCTACGGCTGGGACCGGGGCAAGGGCACCACGGTGTCCCAGCTCACGCCGGACGCCTACGCCACCATCGGCAACCTCATCGCCGCCTCGAGCTGGGACTTCTCGCCCACCACGATCACCAGCTCGACCCAGATCGCGGGGACGACCACCGCCAACAACACCACCACGATCAACGGCACCAGCACCTCCTTCACCAACGACCTGGAGGTGGGGGACCGGGTCTCCCTCAGCTCCGCGCCCGCCACGTTCGCGCGGGTGCTCACCGTGCCCAGCGCCACCCAGATCACCGTGGACGCGCCTCTGGGGAACGGGACGACGCAGAACATCCGCCGGCGGGTGCGGGAGGCGGCGGCCACCACCTCGCCGGTGAACGCGGCGGAGAGCTGCAACGCCGCCCGCTGCGGCTACACCGTCCCCGGCTCCGTCCTGGAGCGGCGCGACGTGCGCTTCGACGCCGGGGTCGTGAAGTTCAACAGCGTCTCCCAGCGCGAGGACCGCGCCAACGACGTCACCCTGTGGCTCCGTGCCGGGGCCCAGAAGGAAGGGAAGACGGGCACGTTCGGGACGGGGGAGAGCCGCTTCTGCTTCGTGACCGACGGCACGGGGACGCGCAGCCCGGTCCCGGAGTGGCAGTTCCAGCACCAGGATGCCGGCGGCTGGTACATGCAGCCGGGGGACGTCTGGGAGGGCGGTCCCTTCGCCTGCGAGCAGAACCTCTTCAACCAGACCTGCGGCGCGGCACAGATCTTCGATCGCCTCTGGGCCCAGGCCTGCGGCACCCACACCGGCAAGCAGGGGGCGACCGTCCTCAAGTCCGGGGTGCTGACTCTTCCCTCGGGCCACACCTTCAACAGCCTGCTGGTGCGCCAGATGTCCGACTTCTGCGTCTACGCCGCCAGCGGCTGCAACGCGCTGTTCAAGGTGGACGAGGTGCGCACCGTCGTCTACCTGTGGCAGGTGCCGTTCCTTGGCACGCCGGTGCTGATCCAGTCGGTGCAGAACGCGGCGGACGCCACGAGCTGGTCCGCGGTGGACCAGACGGACATCAAGTTCGGACTCTTCCCCCCGGTGACGATCTCCTCCGGCGGGCGCACCGACACCACGGTCTCCCTCTCCTGGAACCCGGGGAACGACACCCGCCGCATCAATGGGTACAAGGTCTACTGGGACACGGACTCGGGCGGGGCGTCCGCCTACGCCTTCAACTCGCAGGCGAACCCGGGGCAGGCCTCGATCGTGGGGAGCACGGCCACGATCTCCGGGCTGCAGCCGGGGACGAACTACTTCTTCACGGTGACCGCGCTCTCCACCTTCACCGATCCCAGCAGCGGCGTGATCACCACCTACGAGAGCGAGAAGTACCCCACGCAGATCTACGGCGATCCCGATTTCGCCTACCCGCTGGAGATCCTGCAGACGACGACCTGCACGCCGGCAGCGGAGGTGACCGGGGTCCACGTGGACAAGGACCCCGCGGGGATCAAGGTCTGCTGGGACGCCTCGGCGGATGCCTGCGCGCAGGGCTACGACGTGCTGGGCTCGGACACGGCGAGCTCGGCCGCGGGGTGGACGACGGTGGCCTCGGTGAGCGGGACCACCTGCTGGGCGGGGAACCCCTCGCAGCGCTACTTCCTCGTGGTGGCGCGCGGGGTGGGCGCGACCGGTCCCTGGGGGCACTACGGGAACTAGGGTCGTCGCCGCGGCGGTCCTGCTCTCCGGTCTCCTGTCTCCGGCCGCCGCCCAGTCCACGTCGGCCACGCTCGCCGGAACGGTGCGGGACGCGGCGGGCGAGGCGGTGGTGGGGGCACCGGTCGAGGCCCGCTCGGAGGAGCAGGGAACGGTCCGCACCACCCGCACCGACGGAGAGGGACGGTTCCGGCTGGAGGCGCTGCCGCCGGGCCTCTGGACCGTACAGACGCTCGGCACATCGCGCACCGTGCGCCTCGCCCTCCAGCAGACGGTGCAGCTCGAGTTGACGGTGGGCCCCCGGCTCGAGGAGCAGGTCACGGTGACGGCCGCCCCGCCGCTGGTGGACCCGCAGAGGACGGGCGGGGAGCTGCGGGTCTCCGGAGACGATGCCGACGCGCTGCCCCTGGCCGGCCGCGCCGTCACCGATCTCGCGCTCCTCGACTCCAGCGTGCGCACGCCCCAGGCGGGAACTTTCTCCGGCGAGCGCGGCTCCGTGTTCGTCGTGGCCGGGCAGTCGGGGCGCGCCAACTCCTTCCTGGTGGACGGCCTGGACAACAACGACGCCGTCAGCGGGACCAACCTCGACGCCTGGTTCTCGCCCCAGGTGGTGCGCGAGTTCGTGGTCCTGACCCACCAGTTCGCGCCGGAGTTCGGGCGCGCCAGCGGGGGGGTGCTCAACCTGGTGACCGAGCGGGGGACGAACAAGCGCGTGGGCGACGCCTTCGTCCAGGGATCCGATGCCTCCTGGAACGCGCCCGGGGACCTGGTGTCCTCCCTTCCCGCCTCTCCCGGCGAGCGCGACACCTCCTCGGGCCTTCAGGCCGGCTTCCGCATGGGGGGGCCGATCGTCCCCGACAAGGCGTTCTACTTCTTCTCCTACGAGCACGCGGGGGCGGACGAGGTCGTTCCCTTCACCGGGGTGGACCGGGACGGTGTGCCCGGCGGCCACGTGCTGGGCCCCAAGCGGGACGACGGGCTCTTCCTGCGCAGCGACGTGCAGCTCGGTCCCTCCGATTCCCTGATGGTCCGCCTCTCCGCGGACGATCGCGCGGCGGAGATGGTGAACGTGGGGGCCGGCCTCACCCCGGAGACGGGGTTCCGGCTCGACGAGTCGGACGCGCAGCTCGCGGC
>Ga0070695_100002713_pt1 | contig 10263 bp, 7 predicted proteins | sample KBSK1252metaG_FD_65471 | JGI IMG/M metagenome (GOLD analysis project Ga0070695, IMG submission 65471) | Corn, switchgrass and miscanthus rhizosphere microbial communities from Kellogg Biological Station, Michigan, USA - KBS K1-25-2 metaG | ecosystem: Host-associated > Plants > Roots >... | reverse complement strand
GCCTTCGGTCATCTCGAACTGCCCCCGCATCGCACCGAGGGCGGACGGACGGGATTTGCGAACCGGCAGCAGCCGCGCGACCGGCCGCCCATGCCGCTCGATCACGACTTCCTCGCCATCTTCGACAAGGTCGAGGAGCTTCGACAGCTGCGTTTTCGCGCCGTGCACGCTGACATTCATGCGGCGATTTTAGTTCATTTTTTGGACTAAGTCGATGTTCCGATTATGGAAACACCGTCGGCGATAGGTACGAGCGGCGCTGAAATCTTCTCCCGCCGGCCCGTCCGCGCAATACAATCCGCGTGTGAAAAGGTGCCTGCTATGACGCGCGTCGCACTTCTTCTCATCGGCGCAATCGTCGTTCTCTTCGGGGCTCCCGGTGCGGGAGCGGAGAAACGCGTTCGCCCTGCCGACCGCCTCCGCCAAGGCTTCGGCGAGTCCGCCGTAGCTTCAGCGAAGGCGGAAGCTCAGAGCCAAGGTAATGAGCGAAGGCGCGCAATCGCGCCTGCCGGTATCAAACCGGTCGGCCCGTACAGTCCCGGAATCCTCGCCGGCGATTTTCTCTACGTCTCCGGTCAGGGCGGACGCGACGCCGATGGCAAACTGCCGGGCACGATCGAAGGACAGGCGCGGCAGACGCTGCAGAACGTGAAGGCCATCGTCGAAGCTGCAGGGTTGACGATGGAACATGTCGTCTACAGCCAGGTGTACCTGACCGACATGGCGCACCACGATGCGATGGACCGCGTGTGGAAGGAGTTCTTCTCCAAAGCGCCGCCGGCCCGCGCGGTGCTCGGCGTCTACAAGCTGCCGACGGACATCGCGGTCGAGATGAATGCCGTCGCGTTCCGCGATCTCGCGCGCAAGCGGCGCATCGTGCCGGCCGGATATCCGCAGAACCTGTCGTGGTCACCGGGAGTGATGGCTGGCAACCGGCTCTACCTCTCGGGGTTCGTCGGCGCCAACGTGGCGGACGGAAGAATCCCGCACGACGCGGATGCGCAGGTGCAGCTCGCGCTCGACAACATGAAGCAGACGCTGGCCGCGGCCGGGATGGACTTCCGGCACGTCGTGTTCGTCAACCCGTACCTGTCGGACAACGCGTCCAGCAAGATGAATGACATCTACGCGAAGCATTTCGAATTCGGCAACACGCCGGCGCGCGCGACGATTCGCGTCACCAGTCTGCCCGGCGGGAACACCATCGAGTTCACCGGCGTTGCCGTTTCCGATCTGTCGAAGCGGATCGCGATCAGGCCGAAGAACATGAGCCCGAGCGCGACTGCCAGCCCGTGCGTCTTTGCCGATGATACGTACTATTGTTCGGCGAAGGGGCCCTTCACTCCCGGCCCGGCACGGCTGCAAGGCATCTGGGTGGGAACCGTCGAAGCGCAGGTTCGGCAGACGATGCGGAACCTGCTCGACGGGTTGGAGGAGGCCGGATTGACGTTCTCCAACGTGGTGGCCACCAACGTGTACCTGGACGACATCAACGACTTCGCGCGCATGAATCGAATCTACGCGCAGTACTTTTCCGGTACTCCGCCGGCGCGCACGACCGTGGCGCAGCTCGCGCCGGCGGACCGCACGCCCAGGAACGAGGACACGTTTCCCGGACTCGAACAGATTTCATTGATTGCGGTGAAGTAGGAGACATCATGAGCGACGAACTGAACAAGATCACCCGGCGCGAGCTGTTCCAGATCGGGAACGTGCTGGCCATGCCGGTTCTCCTCGGCGGCGTGAAGGCGCACGCGGAGGGGAACGCGGACACGGGGCTTGTCCTGAGCGGAGTCGAAGGACCTCTCAAGGCTGGACCCGACATCTATCAGTCGATTGGCGTCGACCCGGTCATCAACTGCCGCGGGACGTTCACGATCATCGGCGGATCGGTGGAGCGTCCCGAGGTCCGCGCCGCGATGGATGCGGCGTCGAAGTACTTCGTGCAGATCGACGAACTGGCGGACGCCGTCGGCCAGCGGTTCGCCGAGCTGACCGGTGCGGAGTGGGGCATGGTCTCGGCGGGATGCGCCGCGGGCCTGAAGCACGTCACCGCGGCATGCGTGACGGGCGGGAACCCCGAAAAACTCACGCGGATTCCCGATCTGACTGGGTTCGACAAGACCGAAGTCGTCAGCCCCTCCTACTCTCGAAACGTGTACGACGCCGCCGTACGGAACATCGGCGTGAAGATGATCACCGTCGAGACGCCGGACGAGCTCGCGAACGCACTAAGTCCCCGGACGGCGATGATTTATCTCACGGCCGGCGGGCCGGCCTCGTCCGGACCGCTCTCGCTCGAGAACGTCGCGAAGATCGCGCGAGCGAAGAACGTCCCCATCCTCATCGATGCGGCCGCCGAAGTGCTGACGATCCCGAACGTGCACCTCCAGCGCGGCGCCACCATCGTCGCCTACAGCGGAGGCAAGGCGATCTGCGGGCCGCAGTGCGCCGGCCTGCTCCTCGGCCGCAAGGATCTCCTGATGTCGGCATGGCAGGCCAGCGCGCCGCACCACGGCCCCGGCCGCGACAACAAGGTCGGCCGCGAGGAAACGCTCGGCATGCTCGCAGCCGTCGAGGCGTGGGTGAAGCGCGATCACGACGCGGAGTGGAAGACGTGGCTGTCCTGGCTGGACAACATCTCCCGGCGCGTCTCCACGATCGCGGGTGTGAAGACGTCTGTGCGCGAGCCGACCGGCCTCTCGAACAAGAGTCCTTCGCTGACGATTGCGTGGGACCCGTCGAAGCTGCACATCACCGGCGACGAAGTGGCCGAGGAGCTCGCGAGGACGAAACCGCGAATTGCGCTGGGCGGCGAGGCGCGGGGCAACGAGGCCGAACCGGGAACCACTTCGATTTCGGTGACCGCCTGGATGATGCAACCCGGCGACGACAAGGTCGTGGCCGATCGAATCTACGGTGTGTTGTCCGCGAAGCGCAGCCCGCGATCCACGGACATGACGAAGCCGTCGGCGAACGTGACCGGACGGTGGGACGTGGACATCGAGTTCTTCAGCAGCAGGAGCCGGCACACGCTGTTCATCGAACAGGACGGCAACTGGATTCGGGGCTCGCACCAGGGGGACTTCACCGTGCGGGAAATGGTCGGCATAATCGAGGGCAACGAGGTGAAGCTCCGGAGCGTCGAACGCCGCCCCGGCGCCTCCGTCACGTTCATCTTCTCAGGCGCGGTATCGGGCGACACCATGTCGGGCCCGATTCACATGGGCGAGTACCTCAACGCGAAGTTCACCGCGAAGCGACACGCGTATTCAACGGAACGCACGCGAATCGTCGTGCCGAAGGGACCGCCGCTGGCAACCTGAGGACGGAGCGCGAGTCTCTGTTGCACGACGTGAATGCCTTCCGCGGTTTCAATCCGCACGCAGGGATATCCGCGGCCGCCGCCTTCGCCGCCGCCGATGCGCGGAGAAAGTTGCGGCGATTCATGCTCGAGACCTCCTGTCACGACTTCTTGTTGTAGACCAGCCTCCACGTCTGCTCGCCGGCCGGCGGGATGCGGGTCGTCGCCACGACCGTCACGACGCCGCCCTCCAGACTGAAGATCTCTTTTGATTCCTCGGCCATCGGCCCGTTCGGCGTCAGCCCCAGGTCCTTGCGCGTCGTGATCACCAGCTTCAGGCCGTCCCATGCGACCGCGTTGACGTCTGCTTCTTGATCGGCACGGCGAGATCGATCATCCGCACCGGATGATCGACGGCCGGAAACTTGAAGCGCGTCTTTTCTTTCTTCGTCGCGACGTCCAGGACGAACACCTCGTCGCTCGCGGGGCAGGCCACGAACATCGTCATCCCGTCCTGCGAGGGAACGATCCAGTACGGCCCGCGGCCGACTGGAATCCGAGCGAGCTGCTTCGGCGGGTCGACCGTCACGTCGAAGGCGTAGGTCGTGTCGTGCGCGGTGTCGTTCGTCCAGACTTCCTTGCCTTTGTTGCCGATGGCGATGCCATGCGCGTGCCCATTGGCGCTCGAGGCTTTCTCGTCAGGCGTCAGCTCGAAGGCCGCCTTCGAGATCACCTTGCGCGCGGCGACGTCGATCACCAGGAAACCCATGAACCGATCGACGTCCATGTAGATCCGCTTGCCGTCCGCGGTCATGATCGGCGGTCGAGGCCCGTCGCCCACGGGAATCGTGCCGACCACCGGATGGTTCTTCGTGATGTCGACGACGGTGACTTCGTTCGGCTGCGTCCGCGGCAGTCCGAGCGAAGGGCGGCGCCAGTGGCCGGGGCCGCCTTTGATCGGGAAGAGGTACGCGAAGCGCCCCTGCGGATCGGTCTCGCGATCGTCCCGAAAATCACCGTCGGTCAGGAACTGCGCGACGGGACGCTCGTGCGCATCGGTGTGTCTGAGCTCAACATGCCGCGTCGAACGCTGATGATCTACCGCGAGAACCAGTCGGATGCCGCGCGCGAGCTGATCAAAGTCGTCCGCGGTTTCAACTGGGAATCCGAGCATGCGAGGCCTATCACGCTCCTCAAGCGGCGGGCCCGACCCCGCCGTGACGTCGCCTCGCCGGTACTCGGGCTATGGTGCCGGGAACTTCACGAGCACATAAGTAATGTGTTTGCCCTTCGGCACGAGGAAGGCGTGGGGGACGGTCGCGGGAATGTGAATCACGTCGCCCGCGGTGAGCGGGTGCCGCTCGCCGCCCTCGATTCCGCTGCCCATCGACTCGCCGTTGCGGCCGGGCGACGACTGGTTGATCATCTTCCCGCCGAGGCGCAGCGTCCCTTCGCCACTGTGCACGATCACGATATCGACGATCTTGTCGTGCTGCTCGGGCAGGCCATCGGCGTCGCGATACAGATATCGCACGCGATGGTCGTTGTAGTCGGCCAGCGTTTCGCGCGCGGAGTGATCGGGTCCCACCTTCTTCGACAGCGCCGCCTCGCGCCGGTTCAGTTCGGCCGCGTTCCATAGCCCGAGCCCCGGCACTTCCGCCGTCACGCCGGACGTGACGAACAGCACTGCAATCGAGACGCGCATGACGTTCTTCATCGCAGCCGCTCCCTTGAAATGTGTGCGTCCGGTATTCTTCGACGCTTTGGGCCTTATGGCGCTACAAAAATTATTGATTGGCTCGGCTTCGCGGCGCTCCTTATACTCCCGGCACAGTCTCGACAGCTCGTCAAAAGGAGGCGTTTGTGCGTTGCTTTCTCGCCGGGTGCGCGGGTCTGCTGCTGCTGGGGACGTTCGGCGCCCCACCTCTGTTCGCTCAATCGGTCGACACCGGCATTCTCGGCACCGTCGTGGATACGAGCAAGGCGCTCGTGCCGGGCGCGACGATCACGGTGACGAATCGATCGACCGGCGTCGTCAACACCGTCGTCAGCGACGCCAACGGGGCGTTCGAGATCCGCTACCTCGGACCTGGCGAGCACGTCGTCGACGTGTCGCTGCAAGGCTTCAACGCGCAGCGCACGACGATCGTGCTGCGCGTCGCGCAGATGATGCGCCTCGATTTCTCACTGCAGCTCGGCCAGGTGGAGGAGACGATCAACGTGGTCGCGAAAGGCCAGCTGCTCGAGACGCAGAGCGCGGTCGTTCGGGACGTGCTCACGGAGGAGCGCATCGAGAACCTGCCGGTGTCGGGCCGCAACTTCGTCACCCTCGGCAACCTGACGCCCGGCGTCGTCGCCGGCAGCGGCGAATTCAAGGCCGGCGGCATCCGATCGCGCTATCAGCAGATCACGTTCGACGGACTCTCCGTCACCGGCAATCGCAACAACGTGCTCTTCATGATCCCGACGCTCGACGCGATCGAGGAGATCAACGTCCAGACGAGCAACTACACGGCCGAGTACGGCGGACATGCCGGCGCGAGCGTGCACGTGCAACTGAGAGCCGGCAGCAACACACTCCGGGGCACGATGTCGGACTACTACCGCGGCGACCAGTTCAACGCGCGCAATTACTTCGCGCCCGCGTCGAGCCCCAAGCCGGCATTGAAGCGCAATCAATTCAACGGCGTCTTCAGCGGTCCGATCGCCCAGGGCCGGACGTTCTTCATGGCCGCGTACGAGGGCGTCCGCGAACGCCGCGAAACGGTGACGCTCACGAACTTCCTGACCGCGGCGATGCGGCGCGGTGATTTCTCGGGACTTCCCGCGATCAGAGATCCGTTCACCGGCCTGCCGTTTCCGGGCAACATCATCCCCGCCGATCGGCTCGATCCGAGAGCCGTCGCGCTGATCAATCAATACCAGCCGCTGCCGAACTCGACCGAACCGGCCAACAACTTCGTCGGCACCGCGCTCACGAGGAGTCCGCAAGATCAGTTCATGACGCGGATCGATCACAACTTCAGCGCGAAATACCGGATGTTCGGGCACTACCTGCTGCAGGATCAACGAAATGAAAGCGTGCCGATCAACCCGAATTTCAGCCGGCGGACGCCGTTCAGGAACCAGAGCGGCGCCGGTCAGTTCATGATGACGCTCAGCGACAAGATGCTGAACGAGATCCGGTACGGCTACACACGCGGCAATCAGGACAACCGGAGCATGCTGCGCGACAGCAACTTCTCGGCGATCACCGATCTCGGCATCAACGGCTGGAAGATCGGCGGACCAACCGGACGCGTGCAGACGCCGTACGAGACGGGATTCCCGGCGATGGACATTCAGGGCTTCGGCGGCCTCGGCTACAGCGGCGATCTCGACAAGAGCGAGACGCACCAGTTCGTCGACAACCTGACGTGGATTCGTGGCGCGCACGGGATGAAGACCGGCATCGATCTGCGCCGCGTCATGGGCGACGCCAGCACCGTCAACGAGGCGTACGGGCGCCTGGTGTTCACGCGCGACATCACGGGCAACGCGGCCGCCGCCTTCATGATGGGCCTGCCCCGAACCGCGCTGAGCCCCGAGGGCCTTCCGACGTCGCACGTTCGTCAATGGCGGACCGGCGTTTACTTCCAGGACGACTGGCAGGCGAGCTCGCGTTGGACCCTGAACCTCGGACTCCGATACGACTTCAATCAGGCGCAGCATGATGACGAGTGCAAAGTCCGCACGCTCCGCTTCGACCTCGATCCGAGCGGGCCGGTCCTCTGGCCCGCGCCCGGCGAGTGCGGCGATCCGATGTACTTCAACGATCACCTGCGCTGGGCGCCGAGGCTCGGCACGGCCTACCGGCTGCGCGATCACTTCGTGCTGCGCGGCGGCTACGGCGTGTTCGTGATGGCGTATCATCTGAATCATCTGAACACGCTGCACCTGAATCCGCCGAACGCCAGCGTACAGGTGACGAATCCGTCGGTGCCGATCATGACGCTGGCGAACCCGTTCCCCAGCGCGCTTCTCCCGAGCGTGTTCTTCAACGTGACGTCGGTGGAGCCCGATCGGCACCATCCAGATGGATATTTTCAGAACTGGAATGGATCGGTCGGCTACGAATTCTCACCACGCGACGTGCTCGAAGTCCGATACGTCGGCGCGAGGGGCACCGGCCTCGACACGAGCATCGTGAACTGGAACAGCCCGGATCCGGATCCGACAGCCAGGGACATCCAGTCGCGGCGGCCGTATCCGCAGTTCGCGAAGATTCGAATGTGGGCGCACGACGGCGAGAGCACGTACGAGTCGCTGCAGGCTCAGTACAAGCGCTCGGTCTCGGCGGGCCAGTCGATCACGGTCGCCTACACGCTGGGCCAGAACAGGGACAATCAGGCCGAAGGACTGAACAACACGCGCTCCAGACGTCAGAATCCGCGCGGCGGGACCGACACGGAGTGGGCGGATTCGACGGCCGATATTCGCCACCGGCTGGTCGTCGGTTGGGTGTGGGAAATCCCGTTCGGTTCCAGTCTCAGCGGAGTCGTTGGTGCCGTTGCGAAGGGCTGGCAACTGAGCGGCATCGGAACGCTTCAATCCGGCTCGCCGATCTTCATCACGCAGGACGGCGACGTCCTCAACACGGATCCGACGACGTCGTCGTCGGATTACATGGAGATTCGGCCGAACCTGGTGCAGGGCCAGGACGCGAACCTGCCCGCCGATCAGCGCACGTTCGCGAAGTGGTTCAACACGGCCGCGTTTGCGAGAGCCACGGTCACCTACGGCAACTCGCCGCGCAATCCAGTCGTCGGCCCCGGGCGGACGACGTTCGACATCTCGGTGGCCAAGTCGTTCCGGACGCCTGGCGGCCAGCAGTTCCAGGTGCGGGCGGAGGCATTCGACGCGTTCAACACGCCCCTGTGGGGCAACCCGAACGGCATCCTCGGCAACTCCAACTTCGGCCGGATCACGAGCGCGACGAACCGCGAAATGCAGTTCGGACTGCGCTACTCTTTCTGAGCGTTCTGATCTCGAGGAGTCGCATCGGCCGCTGAGGAGTGAAAGGGAGACAGACATGAGCACGAACAGCAAGAAGCGCGGCCGGTGGAGCCGCAGAGATGCGTTCCGGATCGGCGGCCTTGCGACGGCCGCGGGGGTGATGGGCACTAGCTCGATGTCGCCGCTCGCTGCGGAGCCCGCCGATGCGGCATTCGACTTGTTCGGACTCGCCGGCAGGGCGGCCGCGACTCCGCTCGCGCTCGGCGAGCAGATCTACGAGTCCATCGGCGTTTCTCCGTTCATCAACGCGAAGAACACGAACACGATCATCGGCGCTTCGATTGCGCGGCCGATCGTGCACAAAGCGATGAGCGCGGCCGGTCTCCACAACGTGCAGCTCGACGAACTGGCGATGGGCGTGGGTCAGCGGCTGGCGGAGCTGACGGGCGCCGAATGGGGCATGGTCTCGGCGGGAGCCGCGGCCGGCCTGAAGCTCGTGACGATGGGAATTCTGTCGGGCGGCGATCCGGAGCGGCTCATTCGCATTCCGGATCTGACCGGCTTCGAGAAGACCGAGGTCGTCATTCCGCGCTCGTCGCGCAACGTGTACGACCACGGCGTCCGCAACGCCGGCGTCACCGTCGTCATGGTGGAGACGCTCGAGGAGCTCGCGAACGCCATCAATCCAAGGACGGCGATGATCTACATCACCGCCAACAATCGCGCGCCGCTCACCGTGGAAGCGATCGCCAGGATCGCGAAGCCGAAGAACATTCCGATCCTCGTCGATGCCGCCGGCCATCAGATTACGATGCCGAACGTCCATCTGGCGCAGGGCGGATCGGTCGTGGCGTACAGCGGCGGCAAGGTGCTGAAAGGACCGGCGTGCGCGGGCCTTCTGTTGGGCCGCAAGGATATTCTGCTGGCGGCGTGGCAGGCGAGCGCTCATCATCACGGACCCGGCCGCGACAACAAGGTCGGCAAGGAGGAACACATCGGCATGCTCGCGGCCGTCGAGGCGTGGATGACGATGGATCACGCCGGCGAGATGAAGACGTGGAATTCGTGGCTCGAGAACATCGCCAGGCGAGTGTCCGCCATCGAAGGCATCAAGACCCAGATCCGACAGCCGCCGGCCACGATGATCGATCACGTGACGCCGTATCTCACGATTTCGTGGGATCCCGCGAAGCTGCACATCACCGGACAGGAAGCCGCCGACGAGCTCGGGAGCACCAGGACCAGGCCGAGGATCGCGCTGCTCGCGGGCCCAGGTCCGTTCAGCGAGGCGAGTGCCCGTGCCGCCGACGGCATCGAATCGATCAGCGTCGCCGCCTACATGATGCAGGCCGGCGATGACGCGATCGTAGCCGATCGCATCTACGAGCTGTTGTCGCGCAAGCGCAGCCCGAAGCCGAACATGCCGATGAAGTCGCCGGCCGCGAATCTGGTCGGCCGCTGGAATGTCACGATCGAGTTCTTCTGCAGCAGGAGCGAGCAGACGTTCTTCGTCGAGAAACAGGATGGCAACTGGCTGCGCGGATCGCACAAGAGCGCGTTCGCGGTTCGCGAAATGGTCGGCTCGATCGAGGGCGACGAGGTGAAGTTCAAGAGTACGTACCGGGCGCCGGGAGATGCCATCACGTCGATCTTCCACGGCACGCTCTCGGGCGACACGATCACGGGCAATCTGGACATGGGCGAATACCTCACCGGCAAGTTCACGGCGAAGCGGTACGCCTATCCGACGGGACCGACGCCGATTGTCGTGCCGACGGGACCACCGCAGGCGAGCTGAGGACACGATGGCTGAGAAACGTCTGAAGAAAGCCCGAAAGAGCACGCGCCGCGAGGCGCTGATGGCCGGACTCGGAGTGTTCGGCACGACTCGCGCGGCCGAGGCGCGGTCACCCTCCACGCAGGGGAGCGCCGAGACCGCGCGAGCCTGGACGCCCAAGAAGGAG
>Ga0070695_100002712_pt1 | contig 10264 bp, 6 predicted proteins | sample KBSK1252metaG_FD_65471 | JGI IMG/M metagenome (GOLD analysis project Ga0070695, IMG submission 65471) | Corn, switchgrass and miscanthus rhizosphere microbial communities from Kellogg Biological Station, Michigan, USA - KBS K1-25-2 metaG | ecosystem: Host-associated > Plants > Roots >... | reverse complement strand
TCGACGACGGCGCGGAGAAGGAGATCCTGGCTGCCTCGAAGCCGGCCGCCTCAGCAGCCGCGCCGGGATCGACGTGGCAGGACCGCCTGCAGATCGACAACCTGTCGAGCGACGCGACGCCGATGGATCTCCTCGACACGCGCATCAACGCGCTCAAGCACGCGACCCTCTTCACCGCCGACTTTCCCTCCTCCGACGGCAAGACCTGGTTCCGCTACGTCCACAACGGCTGGCACCGGGTCGAGGACGGCCTGTACCGGGAGGAGTTCCTCGGCGCGGGGGGAAAGCGCCGCTACCGCATCCTCGCCGAGTTCCACCGCCCCGAGGACTACGACGCGAAGGGGAACTACGACCTGATGCCCGAATCGGACAACAAGGACGTCGCGGCGGTCCGCAATGTCGAGATGACCGTCGAGATCCCGAACACCAAGTCGGTGGGCATCGACGCGAAGCTGACCGTCGAGGCGCTGCGCGACAACGTGCGCGCCATCCGTTTCAACTTCATCAACAACTTCGACAACTCCAGGCTGTGGGATGCCAAAGGTCGCCTGGTCAACGACCAGTTCGTGGGCGACGCCGATGGGAACGCGTTGCCGTACCTGCACCGCTGGCACGAGCTGCTGGTGCTCCTCCCGAAGCCGCTGGCCAGGGGGGAGCGGACCGTGGTGCGCGTCAAGGCGAACGAGGACACCATCATCCAGCTCACCGAAAAGTCGTACTGGATCTACACGAGCTATCCGTGGTTCCCGCAGATCGGCGAGATCGGCGGGCGCTACACCCTCGACTGGACGGTGAAGATCGCCAAACCGATGGTCGCCGCCGGCACCGGCGACGTGGTGAAGGAATGGCAGGAGGGGGACCTGAACTGCGCCCGCTGGAAGAGCGACGTGCCGGTGCAGATCGCCTCCTTCATCTTCGGGTCGTTCAAGGTGACCCAGGGCTCGTACAAGCGGCAGGCGCCGCTGACCGGCGAGGTCCCCATTCGCATCTACACCATCCTGGGTGGGGAGGAGCACTCCAAGGCGAACCCGGAGGCGGTGATCTACAACGTCGGCGAGGGGATCAAGACGTACGAGACGATCTACGGTCCCTTTCCGTACGGGCAGCTCGACGTCGCCGAGATGGCGAAGTACATGGGGTTCGCGCAGGCCCCGGCGGGCGTCCTGCTGATCAGCAGCGTCATGGTCGGCGGGACCGCCTACGAGGACGACGCCGGGGTCCATGTCATGAATGTCGAGGAGCAGGGGGGACTCGGCAAAGTCGGAGGGGGCGGGACCGGTGACCAGTTCCTTTTCCACGAGCTGGCCCACCAGTGGTGGGGGCACCAGGTCTCCTGGGTCGGCGACGAGGACCAGTGGCTCGGGGAGGCGCTCGCGGAGTACAGCGCCGGCATGATGATCGACGCCATCGACCCGAAGCGCTTCGAGCTGATGCGCAAGAAGTGGCGCCAGTACGCCATCGAAGGGGCGCCGTTCGGCACCCTCGCCACCGCCAACACCTCCGAAACTCCCGAGCACCCCGGAGAACGCTTCCGCCTCGTCTACGCCAAGGGGCCGTATGTCATCCACATGCTGCGCACCTGGATGGGTTGGGAGAAATTCACCCAGTACTTGACGACCATCCAGACCAAGTACAAGGGACAGAGCATCAACAACGACACCCTCGCGCGCGAGGCTGGCAAGGTCATGGGCTACAGCATGTTCCCCTTCTTCGACCAGTGGGTCCGGGACCGCGGAGTTCCCAAGGTGCACTACACCTGGAGCGTCGCCCCCGACCCCGAGGGGAAACAGATTGTCACCATCAAGCTGCGGCAGGAGGACAAGGACAACCCGAAGATCCTCATGCTGCCGATCGCCCTCGACTTCGGCAAGAAGGAGCCGACCATCGTGCAGAAGCCGCTGCTGAAGTCAGAGGGGGAGATCCAGCTGCGCGTGCCGGAGAAGCCGAAGGGGGTCTCGCTCGATCCCTCCGAGACGCAGCTCGCCTTCTTCGTCAACGACGACAAGAAGTAGGGCGCCCGTGGCCACCGGGTCGTGGCCCGCCGGGGATCGATGAAGTTCATCGCCGCAGCGGCTGTGGCCGCACTCCTCCTGATCCTCCTGCTGCGAACCGGCGTGAGGCTCCTCGAGCCGCGCCTGGCGTTTTTCCCGATCCGCGCGGGAGCGACGCCGGCGTCGGTCGGTCTCGATTACGAAGCGCTCGTCGCCGTCACCGACGATGGCCTGCGCCTGAGCGGGTGGTACGTGCCTCCCCCCGAGGGGGCGCGGGACGCCTGGACGCTCCTGGTGTTCCACGGCAACGCCGAGAACATCGGCTCGGGCCTGGCGCTCGTCGAGCGCGCGCACCAGTCCGGGTTCGGCATCGCACTCGCGGAATACCGCGGGTACGCCGGGAACCCAGGACATCCCTCCGAGGCCGGGATCGCTCTCGACGGGGAGGCGTTCTGGCGGGCCCTGGCCGCCCGACCGGGCCTCGATCCCGCCCGCATCGCGGTGTGGGGCCGCTCCATCGGCGGCGCCGTGGCCGTCCGGCTGGCGGCGGCCGGGCGCGGGGGCGCCCTGGTTCTCGAATCCCCCTTCCGGTCCGCCCGGACCCTCCTCCGCGACGGAGGGGCCTGGATCCTGTGGGCGCTCTCGGTCTTCGGTACTTACCGCTTCGACCAGGAATCGCTCATCGGACGCATCGAGGTTCCGATCCTGATCGTTCACGGCACCGCGGACGAGGTCGTGCCGTTCGCGCACGGCCGCCGGCTGTACGAGGCTGCCCGGTCTCCGAAGGCCTTCGTCACGATCGCGTCAGGCGGGCACAACGATCTCTGGTCGCGGCACGCCGCGGAGGTCTGGAGCGCGGCCGAGACCTTCCTGCTCAATCCTCCGGCCCGCTGAGTTCCGCGAGGGGCCGTGGCCGACCGGACGAAGCGGAGCGCTGACCCGGGAGTTCAGGATCCCCGGGAGCCGGACGCCCGTTCCGGCGCGAGGCGCGCCAGCCCCTCGACGGCGGCGCGCGTCTCGGGGTGGTCCTCCCCCAGCGTGACCTTGAGGTGCTCGAGGGCGGCCCCCCACGACGACCGCGCTCCGGCCGCGTCCCCCGAAGCCGCCTGGACCGCGGCGAGCCGCGCCTCCGACAGACCGATCAGGTACGACGGCGCGTCCTTCTCGACAAAAGTGGTGGCGATCTCCTTCGCGTGCCCGGCGGTCGCGGCGGCGGCGGCCAGATCGCCGGTCTCCTCCTCGGCCGCCGCCAGCTCCAGAAGGGCGAAGACGCGCAGGCCCAGGTGGCTGTTCCGCTTCTCGAAGGTCTCCACCACCCCCGCGAGCAGCGGTCGCGCGGCGAGGGCATCGTGCCGCGCCAGGGCGAGGCGGCCGCGCATGTACGCCAGCTGCACCTGCCGGAAGGCGTTCGGATTCGGTCCGGTGAGGAGCGGCCCGAGGGTCTCGAGCTGGGCCGAGGCGCGGGCGAGATCCCCGCGGCGGGTGTACAGGTCGGCGAGCTCGAGCATGGCGTCGGTCTCGATGAGCGGGAACTGCCGCGCCCGCGCCGTGCGGACGGTCTCCTGGTAGAGGGGCTCCGCCTCGTCGTAGCGCGCCAGCTGCAGCAGCACCCCCGCGTGGTTGAAGGTGACCGTGGGGGCGATCCCGTCCGTGCCCTCGACGGCCCGGCGCAGCTCCACGGCGCGCCGGCAGAGCGGCTCGGCGCGGCTGAGGTTTCCCTCGTAGTGCACGAGCGACCAGTTGTTGTAGGTGTCGGCGGCGAGGGTCGTGCGGTCGCGGCCGGTGCGGACCAGGGCCGAGGCGATCTCCTCGTACTGCGCGTCCGCCTTCGCCATCTGGCGGGAGAGGTAGTAACCGTACGCCAGGAGCGCCTGCGCCTCGATGCGCCGGACCGGAGGAGGCGGCTGCAGGCGGTCCAGGAGCGCGAGCGCCGCCTCGCCGTCGCGCAGCATCAGCGCGGAGTCTTCGATCAGGTAGCCGGTCTGGCCGCGGCCGATCAGGCACTCCGCACGCAACAGCGCGTTCTCGGGGCGGTCCGGCAGGGTCGCGAGGGCTTTCTCGATGAGCGGCACCGCTCCCTCGACGTCGCCCCCTCCCAGCTTGGCGACCCCCAGAGGGCACAGGGCCTGGGCCTGGAGCGCCGGGTCGCCGGAGCGGGCGGCGATGGCGGCCGCCTCCTCGAGCACCTGCACCGCCTGGTCGTAGCGCTCCGACTCCTTGTACTGCCGGCCGATCGCGACCAGCATCTCGGCGCGCAGCGGGTCGTCCGCCGGGTACTGCTTGTCGATGACCGCCTTCCCCTGCTCCAGCAGGTCGCCGACCGCCGGCTTCGCACCCCCGGTCTGGGCGGCGCTCAGGAGGAACTCCATGAAGTCCCGGGCGGCGTTGGCGCGCCCCAGCTGGGCCCGCGCCGCGTCCCGCTGCCGGCTCGCCTCGTGCGCCTGCCACGCGATCCCGGCGGTCAGGACGACGGCGCCCGTCAGGGCGAGGGCGGCGAGGGCCACGCCGGTCCTGTGGCGGCGCACGAACTTGGCGGCGCGGTAGGCCGGCGAGACGGCGCGGGCGCTCACCGGTTGGTGATTCAGGTAGCGGCGCACGTCGTCGGCGAAGGCGGCGACCGACGGGTAACGCTCCTCCGGACGCTTGCGCAGCGCCTTGGCCACGACATTGTCGAGATCCCCCACGAGCGCGGTGCGGCGGGACCCCGCCACCTCCGACATCGGCGGCGGCTCGACCTCGACGATCGCCCGGATCCGGTCGACCGGCGTCACGGACGAACCTTCGAGCGGCAGCCTCCCGGCCAGCAGGAGATACAGCAGCGCCCCCAGGCCGTAGACGTCGGTGGCGGTGGTGACGTCCCCCCCCGTCACCTGCTCGGGGGCGGCGAAGTCGGGGGTCAACCCCGCCCCCCCTTCGCGCGTCGCCGTGACGTCGCTCTCCGGTCCGGGATCGATCAGCTTGGCGACGCCGAAATCGAGCAGACGCACCTTCCCGTCGGCGTCCACCAGGACGTTCTGCGGCTTGATGTCGCGGTGCACGATGAGGTTGGCGTGCGCGTGCGCCACCGCCTCGAGCACGTCGAGGAAGAGCCGCAGGCGCTTCTCGAGGTCGAGCCCGTGCGTCTCGCAGTAGCGGTCGATCGGCACGCCGTCGACGTGCTCGAGGACGATGTACGGCTGTCCCAGCGGGGACATCCCGGCGTCGGAGAGACGCGCGATCCCCGGATGCCGGAGGCGCGCCAGGATGCTCCCCTCGCGCCGGAACCGCCGCTCCCCCTCGTGGCCGATGAGGCTGGCGTTCAGCAGCTTCACGGCCGCCCGGCCGGTGAAGCGGCCGTCGGTGCGGTCCGCCAGCCAGACGCTGCCCATCCCCCCTTGGCCGAGGGGGGTGCGCAGGGTGTAGGCCCCCACCACCAGCCCGGCGAGCGACGGCGGAGTGGCGGTCCCGGCCGACGCGCTCCGCTCGAGAAACCCCTCGCGGTCGAGAGCGCCGTGCTCCGCCAGCAGCGCCTCGATCTCGGCCGCCAGCGCGGCGTCCTCGGACCTGAGCCCCGCGAGCCAGGCGGCGCGCTCCCCCGCCTCCATCTCGAGCGCCCGATCGAGGTGCGGGCTGAGGAGGGCCCAGCGCTCGCTGTTCACGCGCGCCTCCGCCCGCGCGTCACGCCGGGAGCGTCCCGCCGATGGCGGCGTGCAGGTAGATGCGCGCCTTCTCCCACTGCCGCTGCACGGTGCGCTCCGACTGTCCCCACATCTCGGCGATCTCGGCGAAGGTGAAGCCGCAGAAGAAGCGCAGGTCCACGACCTGCGCCAGCCGCGGCTCGACCGCCGAGAGGTCGTCGAGCGCCGTGCCGATGCGCTCGAGATCCGGCTCGTCCACCGCGGCGGCGACCACCTCGTCGAGCGGGGTCATCTCGACCTCCCCGCCGCGCTTGCCGGTGCGCCGGGCGCGCGCGTGGTTGAGGATGAGGCCGCGCATGGCCCGGGCCGCGTACGCCATGAAGCGCGCCCGGTCGGGGAAGACCGCCTCGCGACCCGCCAGCTCGAGGTAGGCCTCGTGCAGGAGCGTGGTCGTCCCGATGGCGCGCGGATTGGCGCTTCGGGCCAGCTGCGCCCTGGCGAGGCGGTGCAGCTCCGTGTAGAGGAGTGCGAACAGCGCCGACGACGCCGTCCCGTCCCCCTGCTCCGCGTTTTCGATGAGCGCAGCGACCGAGTGATCCATGGCCCGTTGTGGCCTACGGTACCACGCCCTCCCGGCGGCGGGACGGCCGGACCCGGGCCGGGCGCGACGGCCACGGGTGGCCCTTCAGGAGGCGGAATGGCGCGCGTGCCCGCCGAGCGCGCCGCGCTTCTTGAGCGCGCGCGCCGTCGCGTACCCCGCGAGGCAGAGCGTCCACACTCCGGCGAGCACCACCACGCGGGCGCGGAACGCCTCGGGGTCGAGCCGGCCGCGCGATTCCAGCGTCAGGATGATCATCAGCATCGTCACCCAGGCGAAGGTGGCGCCGTACTCCTTGCGCACCACCTTGGCCCAGTCGAAGGTCATCCCGTCGAGCGTGCGGCCGAGGCCGCCCAGGCGCGGCAGGAAGCGCGGCACGCGGCGGACGTAATCGGCGTAGGCGGCGCCGAACCGGCCGGCGAGGAACTCCTCCTCCGCCAGCGTGATGGCGAGGTAGGCGAACAGGAAGAAGCCGAGGCCGAGCCCGATCACCCACGGCGATCCGTGCACGAAGAACAGGCCGGCGAGGATCAGGACGTTGCCGACGTAGAGCGGATTGCGGCAGTGGGCGAAGAGGCCGTCGGTGACCAGGTCGTCGGCGTGGATGCGGCGGTTCTGGCCGCCGCGCTTGATGTAGGCGAAGCCGATGACGGCTGCCCGCAGCCCCTGGCCGAGCAGGATCAGCAGGATGCCGAGCGCATTCCCGAGGTCGGCGCCGTCGGCGCGCGGCCACGGGCGCGGCGCGAAGCCGAAGACGAGCAGCACCTGCACCGCCGGGAACAGCATCTCCCGCCAGTGGAAGAAGAAATTCCCGGCCGCGACCGTCAGGCGCTTCACGTCGAGGCCACGACGCCGCAGAAGTTGTACCACTTGAAGAACGTGTCGGCCTGTGCGAAGCCGCAGCGCGCCAGCAGCTCCCGGTTCTCGTCGAGACGGTACGGGATCAGGACGTTCTCCAGCGCCTCGCGCTTCTGGGCGATCTCCAGCTTCGTGTAACCGTTCCGCTCCTTGAACTTGTAGTAGTGGTCGATCCACAGCCGGTTGAACAGCGGCGTGTCGCCGAGCACCTTCTCGACCATGATGACGCAGCCGCCGTCCACGAGGCCGCGCCGCACGTCGTGCAGCAGCCGCTCGCGCTGCAGCGGCCGCACGAACTGCAGGGTCAGCACCAGGAGGGCGACCGACACCTGCTCGAGCGGCAGGCTCTTGTTGAGGTCGGCGCACAGCAGCTCCACCGGCCGCCGCACCTCGCGCTCGGCGATCTTGGCGCGGGCCTTCACGAGCATCTCCTCCGACGAGTCGATCCCGAGGAACCGGACGTCGAGATCGCGCGGCAGCAGGTGATCGAGGGCGACGATGGAGGTGGCGGTGGAGCACCCGAGATCCACGACGGTGGTCTGCGGCCGCGCGAAGTCGCAGGCCAGCTCGGCGACCATCTCCTGGATGATGCGGTAGTGCGGCACCGAGCGGTCCAGCATGTCGTCGAACACCGCCGCGGTGTCGCGTCCGAAGTCGAAGTCCTCGATCTTCGGGCGCTTGTCGGCGTACACCTGGTCGCGCGCGGCCTGATCGCGCGCGGCGTCATGGCGCGACGCGGCGTCGCGCGTCGCAGTGTCGCGCGTCGCGCTGTCGGGCGCGGCGGCGGCGCCCTTCGGCGGGCGCTTGCCGGGGACGCGACGGGGTTGCGTGTCCATGGGGCTCACCTCCCGTGAGGAGTGCGGACCGGAGTCCGGGAAATGCCGAGACCCTCGACGAGGGCGGCGTAGGCGGGCAGATCGAGCTGCTGGAAGCCGTCCGAAAGGGCCCGATCGGGGGCCATGTGCACCTCCACCATGATCCCGTCGGCCCCGGCGGCGAGCGCGGCGCGGCCGCACGGCAGCACGATGTCGCGCCGCCCCAGGGCGTGGCTCAGGTCGACGATCACCGGCAGCGACGTCTCGAGCTTGAGGATGGGGACCGCGGAGATGTCGAGGGTGTTGCGGGTGGCCCGCTCGAAGGTGCGGATGCCGCGCTCGCACAGGACCACCCGCTCGTTGCCGTGCGACAGGATGTACTCCGCCGACAGCAGCAGCTCCTCGAGGGTGGCGCTGAAGGAGCGCTTCAGGAGCACCGGCTTGTCGATGGCGCCGAGCGCCTTGAGCAGCTCGGTGTTGTACATGTTGCGCGCGCCGACCTGCAGCATGTCGCAGTACTCGGCGACCAGCGGCAGGGTCGCCACGTCGAGCACCTCGGTCACGGTGGCGAGCCCGTGGCGGCGGCCGACGCGTTGCAGCAGCTTCAGCCCTTCCTCGCGCAGCCCCTGGAAGGAGTACGGGTTGGTGCGCGGCTTGAAGGCGCCGCCGCGCAGCAGCGTCGGGACCGGCAGCGACGCGAGGTGGGCCGCCACCTGCTCCATCTGCTCCTCGTCCTCGACGGCGCACGGGCCGGCGAACATCACCGGCCGGCCGGCGCCGATGGCGACGTTCCCGACCTTCAACCCCTCCGGCCCCACGAGATCGCGCCGCCGCACCTTGAGGGCGTCCTTCCGGGTCTTTTCCTGGACACCGAGGGAGGTGCGGAAGATCGTCTTGAACACCTCGGCGATCTCGAACGGTCCGAAGGCGCCGCTCGGGCGGGCCTGAAGCGCCTGCAGCATCTCCTCCTCGCGCCCGGGGTCGTGGCCGTCGAGCCCCTGCGCCTGCTTCAGCCGGGCGATCGCCACCACCACGTCCGCCCGCTCCTTGAGGAGATCGAGCAGCCCCACGTTGAGGCGGTCGATCTCGGCGCGCAGCCCCTTGAGGTCTCGGTCGGTTCCTTTCGCCCGGGTCATGCGATCCTCCTGATGGTCATGCTGCCACGACTCGCGGGCCGCTGACATGAATGGCCAGGGTGTGGTCGGGACCGAGGCTGGGCTCGACCCGATACCCCAGGGTAGCGCAGAGCGAGCGGACGAGGGTCAGCCCCAGCCCGGCGTGCTGTCCGCCGCCGCGCGCCTCGTCCTTGCGCCAGAAACGATCGAAGAGCCTCCCGACGTCCTCCGGTTCGAGCGCCGGGGCCGGGTTCGACACCGACAGGCGGAACCCCGGATCCTCGACGCTGAGGGCGCAGGCGACCGCCGAGCCGCGCGGCGCGTAGTCGATGGCGTTGCCGAGGAGGTTGTGCAGGATGAGCCGCAGCATGCCGACGTCGGTGACCAGGACGCCCGACCCGCGCGCCTGCAGGTCCAGCGACAGCCCGCGCTCCGCGGCGCGCGCCCGCAGGCGCTCCCAGACGGCGCGCGTCAGGTCTTCGAGCACCGCCTCCTGCGGCTGCAGCCTCTCCGCCCCCGCCTCGGTGCGCGCCAGCGCCAGGAGGTTGGCGATGAGTCCCTCCATCTGCCCGGCGACGTGCTCGACGTCACCGAAGAAGGCGCGGATCGCCTCCTTGTCCCCCGGCCAGCGCGCCGCCACCTCGGCGAGGTTCCGCAGCTCGGCGACCGGCGTGCGCAGCTCGTGCGCCACGTTGCTGGAGAAGAGACGCTCCCGCTCGAACGCCGCCTTCAGGCGCTCCAGCAGATCGTCGAGGCGTCCGGCGAGCGGCGTCACCTCCGCCGGCAGCCCGGCCGCCCCGAGGCGCTCGCCGAGCGAGTCGGGATCGAGCGCCGCCACCCGATCCGCGAGGCGCTGAAGGGGCGCGAGGGTGCTGGAGATCGCCCAGCGCACCAGCACGATGAGGCCGGCGACGAAGGCGATCGCCGCCCCCCCGAGCACCGCCCGCACCCGGCCGATCGCCCCGCGGAGATCCGACAGGTCGCGCGCCAGGGCGAGCGTCATCGTGGAGCGCGGCGATCCGGACGGCAACGACTCGGCGTCGACGTTGCGCTCCTCTCCCGCGGCGTCGCGCACCACGTAGCGCGGCTCGAACTCCAGCTGGATGATCCGTCCTTCGCGGCCGTCCACCAGCCTTCTGTTGAAATACCATGGGCCCTTGCCGGTCACGGCGCGCCGTCGCAGGTGCTCGTCGCCGAGCGACGGGGAGCGCTCCCAGGTTGCGTCGTCCGGCCCCCAGATCTCGTAGTACTCCGGGCGCCGGCTGCGCTG
>Ga0070695_100002709_pt1 | contig 10267 bp, 5 predicted proteins | sample KBSK1252metaG_FD_65471 | JGI IMG/M metagenome (GOLD analysis project Ga0070695, IMG submission 65471) | Corn, switchgrass and miscanthus rhizosphere microbial communities from Kellogg Biological Station, Michigan, USA - KBS K1-25-2 metaG | ecosystem: Host-associated > Plants > Roots >... | reverse complement strand
TTCAAGTTCCTAAGCGACGTTCTTACCGCGATTGCAGCTTGGTTCAGGTTTCTTGCCGGCAATGGCGCAACGCTGCCACCCGGGCCGTATCGCTGCTGTAATCTAGGTGGCCATAGGTGTCAGCTGTCATGCCCAGCGTCGAGTGGCCCATGCGTGCTTGCACGGTCTTGAGTGGTAAGTTTAATCCGCGGTCCTGTGGCCGTGCCGCGCACCACCTGGGAGAAAAATGCCGGAGTGTGTGCAGGCCGGGATACTTCGCGCGCGTCACCGCTGCTCCATCGTTACTGATGACCGGCTTGCGTTTCTCGTCGAGCGTCGGTACGGCCGCCCCGACGGCAAGCTGTGAGGTTTGCCAAGCGCGCGGAATGGCGTTGCCATGACTTTCAATGCACCCCTTCTCGTTCGGGAACACGGCTAGGTGTCCCGCCACCCCAGAGCCACGTCGGTCGATTTCGACGTTTGAGCCTTTCGGGGTCCCCTGCGTAGCCCTAACAGGGCCGGTAGGTCTGCGCGCCGTTGACCCAATCGACGGCCACGGCGTCGCCGTCGGTTTGGGTGTTGGGGGTGACAGGCGGGCTTTCCCAGAACGTGGGAGCCCGGGCCGGGTTGTTTCTGCTAGCGGCTGCTGGCGGGGAACCGCCGCGGGGGGTGGCGGTTGACCGCGCCGGCTGCTTTCGTAATCATGCGCGATGGGAGTGCTAGCGTGATTGTCACGACCTTTCCAAACCGCGTGCGTGTCATCGAGCACACGTTGATACCGTTGAAAGACGGCACGATGCTCGCGGCGCGCATCTGGTTGCCACAGGACGCCGAACGGCGACCCGTTCCCGCCATTTTGGAGTATCTCCCCTACCGCAAACGCGACGGGACTTACGAGCGTGATGCGCTGACCCATCCGTACCTGGCCGGGCATGGTTACGCGGGCGTTCGCGTCGACATGCGAGGCAGCGGTGAGTCGGACGGTTTGTTGTTCGACGAGTATGCAAAGCAAGAGCAGGACGATGGCGCCGAGGTGATCGCGTGGTTGGCGGCGCAGCCCTGGTGCAGCGGCGCGGTCGGCATGATGGGCATCTCCTGGGGCGGGTTCAATGCCCTGCAGATTGCGGCGCGCCGGCCGCCAGCGCTCAAGGCCATCGTCAGCCTTTGTTCGACCGATGATCGGTTTGCCGACGATGCCCACTACATGGGTGGCACGCTGCTTACGGCAGGACTTGAGTGGGCCTCGTTCTTTTTTGGCTCAATGTGCCTACCACCCGACCCGATGCTGGTCGGCGATCGTTGGCGGGAGATGTGGTTGCAGCGCCTGGAGAACGTTCCGCTTTTCTTCGACCGTTGGCTAAAGCATCAGCGACGCGACGAGTATTGGAAGCATGGCTCGGTATGCGAGGATTACGCGGCAATTCAATGTCCCGTGTATGCCGTTGGTGGCTGGACCGACGCCTATAAGAACGCAATTCCACGCCTCCTCGAAGGGCTGCAGGTGCCCCGCAAGGGCCTCATCGGCCCATGGGCGCATGGCTATCCGCACTTTGCGCTTCCCGGACCGCAAATCGGTTTTCTGCAAGAGGTGCTGCGGTGGTGGGACTATTGGCTAAAGGGTATCGAGACGGGCGTGATGGCTGAGCCCATGCTGCGGGCCTGGATGACCGACAGCGTCACCCCCGCCACGCATCACCCGACGCTGCCGGGCCGGTGGGTGGCTGAGCCGTCCTGGCCAGCGCCGGGAGTAACACCCCAGCGCCTGTTCCTGACCGATGCGGGGCTGCGAACCGAGCCGGCGCCTTTGAGCCCTCGCCCCCTGAGTTCAGTGCAAACCGTCGGCAGCCGTTCGGGTAACTGGGTTCCCTTCGGCCGTGGGCATGACCAGGCCGGCGACCAGCAAGAGGACGACCGGCGCTCGCTGCTTTTCGAGACGCCGCCGCTTGCCAACGCGATCGAGATCCTCGGCGCGGCAATCGTTTCGCTCGAGATCACATCCGACAAGCCGATCGCGAACCTGGCGGTCCGGCTATGCGATGTTGATCCGAGCGGTCAATCCCTGCGGGTCAGCTATGGTGTGCTCAACCTTGCGCATCGCGATGGACACGAAAGGCCTGCGCCCCTCCGGATTGGGGACCGCTACCAGGTGCGCCTCCAGCTCAACGACGCGGGCTCGGTGATCCCAGCCGGTCACAGGGTGCGCCTTGCCCTATCCACGGCCTACTGGCCGATGATCTGGCCGAGCCCCGAGACCGCGACGCTGTTGATTTTGCGCGGCGCGCTCGATTTGCCCGTGCGCGCAGCCCAAGCCAGCGACGCGCTGCTGTCGCCGCTGCCGGGGCCAGAGTCGGCGCCGCCCGAGGCGCCGACCATATTCCGTCGCGGTGATGAGCGCATCGAGCGCATTGATCGCATCGGTCTGGAATTGGGTAGCACGGGCAAAACTACCTATCACATCGAAGAGGGGGACCCCCTGAGCGCCGTCGCCGATCTGCGACGGACGCAAACGATGTCACGGGACGCCTGGCAAATTCGGATCGAGACCGAGATGCGGTTGTCCTCAACACGCGACAGCTTCCGGCTGCAGGGGCGTTTGCGCGCCGCGGAGGGCGAAACGGAAGTCTGTCGTCGCGACTGGGACCGTTCGATCCCCCGCGACTGCCTATGATCGACTGCCTATGATCCGCCAGCCCCCTCCCGGTTTGCCCCGGCGTGTCATTTTGCCTTTGGCTGACAACGACGCACATTGCGCGGGCGGTGCCGAGATTTGCGCCGTTTGCGTCGACCCGCCTCGAGCAGCATTAGAATCAGGGTAATGCCCGATTTATCCGAGCGCAGACCGGCTCAAACTGCCGCACGGCCGGCAAAAGACAAGAGAAAATGTGATTAACCGGCCTGCACCTGTTGTCGGCTGTCCCACAGCACGCGAGCTAAGGAGATAGACATGAGCCGTAGCAAGGTCGGCACCGAAACGGCAACGAAGCCCTTGAGAGCGCCGCCGGTCGACATGAAGCTCGAGGTCGTCGTCATTCCCGTTTCCGACGTCGATCGCGCCAAGGGCTTCTATGCCGGGCTCGGTTGGAGGCTCGACGCCGACGTTGTCACCGGCGAGAACTTTCGTGTCATACAGTTCACGCCTCCTGGCTCGCCGTGTTCGGTGATCTTCGGCACAGGAGTGGCGTCGGCCGTGCCGGGCTCGGCGCAGGGGCTGCATCTCATTGTATCCGACATCGAGGCCGCCCGCGCCGAGCTTATAGATCGCGGCGTCGAAATGAGCGACCTATTCCACGACGCCGGCGGCGTGTTTCATCATGCCGACCGCGAAGGCCGCGTCAGCGGCCCGGATCCGAAGCGACGCAGCTACGCCTCGTTCGCCTCGTTCAGCGATCCGGACGGCAACGGCTGGGTCTTGCAGGAGGTCACCGTGCGATTGCCCGGTCGGGTGGAGACGAGCGAGGCGACCTTCGGCTCGTCGACGGAGCTCGCCAGCGCGCTGCGCCGTGCGGCGGCCGCACACGGTGAGCACGAGAAGCGGATCGGCCAGCACGATGCGAACTGGCCGGACTGGTATGCCGAGTACATGGTCAGGGAGCAGGCCGGTACCTAGCCGCCGCTACCCCGTCACGGTGATCGGCGCCGGTGCGACGGGCCGCCGCCGGCGGCAGCGTTGGGAGGCCGACGCTCGCAGCAATGCTGTGACCGCTAATCCTTTGGCAGCATGAACCGATCGAAGAAGCTTGCAAGCTTCGAATAGGCATCGAGCGGGAGGACATGCGCAACGTACTGGTCGGGTCGTACGACGATGAGGCAGCCTCGGTCCCGATCGATGCCCCGCATGTCAAACACGTCGTTGCCGCTTTTCAGGTCGGGGCAGAATAGCTTCTCGTAGTCACGAAGCCCGAGACGGCCCTTCTGGGGCAGCAACAAGGCGGGCATGGTTTGCAGGCTGAGCTGGCGATGGCCCTGCTGAACGATGGCACGAACATCGATCACCGCGTCGATGTCTGCGCCTGCCGGGGTGTACTTTCTCACCGGAGAGGCTGCCGCAGCGGCGAGAAAGTCGCACAGGGCTCTGAGGCGCGAGGCGGGTTGAGCCGGATCCGTGCGGTCGGCAAAGGCGAAGAGGCGCCAGCGGCCATCGGCCTTGACCGTGTGTCCCAGCGAAACCGCCTTGGCATCCGCAAGACGGATGACCGGCGCCGAATGCAAACGCATGCCGATCAAGAGGCCTTTGGCCAAATGCTGATAGGTCGCTTCCCCGCAGATGATTGAGGGTTTGTATGTGGTTGCCGTTCCCGCGGTATAGTGCGCGTGTCTGACGAAGTACCTTTGGACCTCGCCGGGATCGACGCTTTCGCCCGCGGCGCCAGCGGCAGCTTTTTGCGGCGCGCTCAGCATTTTTGCCCACTCACGATCGAAGTCGATCAGTTCCTTGGCGACGGCGTGGCGCTCCGCCGAGTAGGTATGCAGGATTTGCGGTGTGCACCGTCCCTGCAGGACGGCCGCCAGTTTCCACCCCAGATTAAAGGCATCCTGCGTGGAAACGTTCATGCCCTGCCCCGCTTTCGGACTGTGGGTATGGCAGGCGTCACCGGCGATGAACACGCGAGGCAAGCGCGTTGCGACATCCTGTTCGGCAACGTCGTCGAACTTGTCGCAAAGTCGCTGGCCGATTTCGTAGACCGACCACCAGGCGACTTCCTTCACCTCGAGCGTATAGGGATTGAGAATCCGCTGCGCTGCTGCGACCAAGCGGTCTAAGGTGATATTCCGGCTCGAGATCCGTTCGTTTTGATTGAGCTCGTCGAGCTCAACATAAATGCGCACCAGATAGCCGCCTTCACGCGGGATGAGGACGATGTTGCCTTCATCGGCGGACTGTATCAGTGACTTCAGGCGGATATCGGGGAAGTCGGTGACGGCCAGGACGTCCATCACACCCCAGGCATGATTGGTGGAATCTCCGGAGAGCGTTCGCCCGAGGGAGCGGCGCACGGCGCTGCGTGCTCCGTCGCAACCAATCACATAGCGGGCCCCAATCGTCTCAGTCTGTCCCGCATGATCCGGGTCAATGCGCTCGAGCCTGACCCGCACCGGGTATGATGAGGGGTTGCCGGCGGCCGCGGCCTCGATCGTTAGATCGAGCAGACGTCGCGCGTAGTTCGGTTGCAGCCGGTTCGGCGATTGCCGCATGACGTCCAGATAGAAATCATGGACGCGCGCCTGGTTGAGCACGACGTGCGGGAATTCGGAGAGCCCGTCTTCGACATCTTGGACCCGGCCGTGCCGGACGATTTTCTGCCTCAAAACGTCGTCCGGTTTCCAGAAGGTCGTCTCGTTGACCCAATAGGCCTCCTTTTCGACGCGCTCGCTGAAGCCGAAGGCTTCGAACATCTCCATCGTCCGGCAGGCAATACCGTCGGCCTGACCCAGCAGCAGGGGGCCAGATTTCTGCTCGACAATCCGGGTTCGAATGTCGGGAAAGGCCGACAGTTGCGCCGCCAGGGTCAAACCGGCGGGCCCGCAACCGACGATGAGGACATCGACGTGTTCGGGAAGCGGGGCCGAGTTGGGAGAGGGCTGGTAGCTCTCGGACGGATCAGAGATTTCCGGATTGCCGGGTCTGAAACCGTTGAGATGGAATTGCATGGCATTCCCCGCGCCTTGTTCAGGATCTCGAGACGACATCGAGAGCGACCGAGCCATCGCCGCGGCCGGCTCGGCCTTGAAGCATTTGCCGGCTTTGCCGGGACGCGCAACCCCTATCGCGCCGATGGGCTGCCCAACGCATCACGCCCCGCGGCTGCGGCGCCCTTGCTGGGTGTTGATGGGCGTTAATGAGCAGTGATGGGTGTTGAGACCGACCGGGCGCGCTCGGCTGGCGATCTGGGATTAAGGGGTTGTGCCGCCGATGTCGGCCGGGGTGCGGGCAAGAGCGGCGGAGACGATGGGACGGCTTGCAACCCAAACGCGCTTCCTCGACCGTGCGCACCCAACCTCGCTCAGCCATGCTCACCCAGACGTGCTGCCCAGACGTGCTGCCCAGACGTGCTGTGCGATGAGCGCCGGTGTGTCGGCGGCACTGCGCGCGCCGCACGGAGTGGTCGCGGCAACTTACTGGGACGGCGTCAGACTTGGTTAACACAACGGAAATGTGGTTCGCGCCACGCCTGACGCTAACCTGCTTGCAGCGCCTTAGCTTGCTCAGATCAACAAAATATGCTCGAGGAACGCCTTCGCATTGTTTGCTCGCGGTCGTATCCGCTACCGAGTTTGTCGAAGCAATACTTGCCAACGGGTGGGAGTTCAGCACTGAGCGGGGTCGGGGCACAGCCATGGAAAGCGTCCGCGGCAAACGGCGAGTCACGTCCAGACACCGCCGCTGACGTCGTCACGCTGCCGCGGGTAGCGCTGGAGGCCCTTCCTGCTGGCGTCTACCTGACCGATGCGGAGGGGCGCCTCACCGTCTACAACGAGGCGGCGGCGAGGTTTTGGGGCTACCGCCCCGAGTTGGGAACAAGCCCATTCAGCGCTGCTTGCAAGCTCTGCCGGCCGGACGGCACACCGCTGCCGCACGATGCATCCCCGCCGGCCATGGCGCTCAAAACAAAACAAGCCAGCGGCAACGTCGAGACGATGGCCGAGCGCGCGGACGGCACGCGCGTCACCTGCCGTTTTTTTGCGACCCCGCTTTTTGATGTAGCCGGAACGTTGACGGGTGCCGTCAACATGCTTGTCGACATCCGCGAACGCCAGCCGGCCGAGAAGGTTCGCGGCGAACGCGAGGCGCAGCTGGCGGTGTTTGTCGAGCACGCCCCGACGGCGATCGCCATGTTCGATCGGCAGATGCGCTACCTTGCGGTCTCGCAGCGGTTTGTTGTTAGCCATCGCCTCCCCGACGGCGCAAAGCTCGTTGGCCGGTCGCACTTCGACATCTTCCCCGACATCTCGCAGCGCTGGCGCGACATTTATGCGCGCGTGCTAACCGGAGAGGATTTGTTGTCGCACGAAGAGGAGCCGTTCGTGCATCCGGACGGCGGCACCGACTGGGTGCGCTGGTCCATGGCACCCTGGCGCGAGAGCAACGGCGACGTTGGCGGTGCGCTCTTGTTCGCCGAAGTCAGGACGGAGCAGGTTGAGGCGCAACGGGCGCTCGCCGAGAGCGAGGCGCGTTTTCGCGCCACGTTCGAAAATGCGGCGGTGGGCGTCGTTCTGGTCGATCGCAACGGATCGATCTTGCGGGTCAACGACAGTTTCGCCCGCATGCTTGGGTATAGCTGCGAGGAACTCAAGAAGAAGACCTTCCAGGACGTTACCCACCCAGACGATCTCGCAGCCAATCTGTCGGTGTTGAACAGGACGCTCAGCGGCGAGGCCAGCAGCTACTGCATCGAGAAGCGCTACCTGCGCCAGGATGGCGGCTTCGTCTGGGCCAATCTTACGGTCGGCTGCGTGCGCAAGGGTGACGGCAGCGTCGACTACTTCCTCTCCGTCGTTCAGGACATTACCGAACGCAAGCGGGCCGAGGCCCGCCTCGCGGAGCGCAACGCGCAGCTCGACCTGGCACACAGGGCGGCCCGCGTGGGCTCCTACACGTTCGACATTCCGACCAGAAACATGCGGATAGCGCGCGCCAGCGCCGCCATCTACGGTCTGTCGCACAGCACCATGGAAATTGGCGCCGAACAATGGTTCGCGCGCGTGCACCGGGACGATATGCAACGCGTGCGCGCCGAGCATATCGCCGCATTCAAGGAACGGCGGCACGAGCTCATCAACGAGTTTCGCTTTGTCCGACCCGGTGGCGAAGTCAGGTGGATAGAAGCGCGAAGCCTCATTGACTATGACGGTAGCGGTCGGGCCAAGCGCATGACGGGGGTCTACATCGATGTGACCGAACGTCGAAAGGCGGAGGATCACAAGAGCCTGTTGGTCGCCGAGCTCGACCATCGTGTGAAGAATATCTTGGCCTGCGTAGCGGCGGTTGCGCAACATTCTCGCGAGCGCAGTACCTCGACGGAGGAGTTTCTCGAGGTGCTCAATGGCCGCATCAATGCCCTGGCAAATACGCACGCTTTGCTGAGCCGGAGCCGTTGGGAGGGTGTCGGCCTGGAAGAGCTGGTAAAGAGCGAGCTTGCCTTTTGCACCAAGGAGGAGAGCACGCTGATTGAAGGCCCGAAAGTCGAACTTGCCGCCGAGGCCACGCAGCCGGTGGCGATGGTCCTGCACGAGCTGGCGACGAACGCGGCCAAATACGGTGCCCTGTCCAATGGCCGTGGGCGCCTTTCGGTACGCTGGCGCCTGCCGTCGCGCGGCCGCGCCCGCGGCAAGCTCGTGCTCGAGTGGCGTGAGACCGGCGGGCCGAGCGTCGTTGTGCCCAATGCCAGCGGCTATGGCACCTCGGTGATCCGCGATCTCATCCCCTACGAGCTCGGCGGCGAGGTTGACTATCAACTCGGCGGCGACGGCGCTCGTTGCCGGTTGGAGATACCTGCCAAATGGTTGATCCCTTAGCTCCGGGAGCAGCCCGGCGCCGGATGGCCGATCGCGGGCGCTAAGAAATTCCCTCACTAAGTGGCCCGGGGGCGGCACTTGGACGCCACGCGGGCGGCACGTGCGGCCGCAGTCGGCCGGCATCGCCGTGCTTTCCGCTTTTGGGGGCGCGGCAAGCGTGGCGTAATGGCACGGTTTGCCACTGCCGGCAGAGCGCAACTTTCCTCGCCCGCAGCGCGTTGCCTGGTTGTGTCCCCGAAAACCGTTCCCTTCGGTGTCCCCGAAAAAGAGGGACCGCTTGGCGGTCAAGGCCCATGGCGCATCCATCCTCGGCAGTAGCGCCGAGCTCTGCCCTTTCATCACTACAAATTGATGCGCGTTGCATCGATACCATTCGCACGCTGGCGATGGATGCGGTCCAGCAAGCCGAGTCGGGACATCCCGGCACGCCGATGGCGTTGGCGCCCCTGGTTTACACCCTATGGCAGCGCATTGTTCGCTTCGACCCCGACAACCCGCTGTGGCCCAATCGCGACCGCTTCGTGCTCTCCAATGGCCACGCCTCGATGCTGCTTTATGCGGTGTTGCACCTTGCCGGCGTCAAGGCGGCAAAGCTGGCGAACGGGCGGCGGCCCGTGGCCGTGTCGCTTGAGGACATCAAACGCTTCCGCCAAATCGACAGCGCTTGTCCGGGTCACCCCGAATATGGCGTGACGGCGGGGGTCGAGACCACGACCGGCCCCTTGGGTCAGGGCTGTGGCAACAGTGTTGGCATGGCCTTGGCGGGACGCTGGCTGGGGCAGCGCTACAACCGACCGGCCGCGGCCATGTTCGACTATCGGGTGTATGCGATCTGCAGCGATGGCGACATGATGGAGGGGGTGGCGAGCGAAGCAGCCTCCTTCGCCGGGCATCAAAGGCTCGCCAATCTCTGCTGGATCTATGATAGCAACCACATCTCAATCGAAGGGCACACCGATCTCGCCTTCAGCGAGGAGGTGGCTGGTCGCTTTCGCGCCTATGGCTGGCAGGTCACGCACGTCGCCGACGCGAACGATGTCGAGGCCCTCGCCCGGGCTTTGGAGGCAGCGAAAGCCGAGATGCGTGCGCCAAGCCTGATCATCGTCAACAGCCACATCGGCTTTGGCGCGCCGCACAAGCAGGATACCAGTGCGGCGCACGGCGAGCCGCTTGGCGAGGAAGAAGTCCGCCTTGCCAAGCGCAGCTACGGTTGGCCCGAGGATGCCAAGTTCCTGGTGCCGGCAGGCGTGCGCGAGCACTTCGATGCCGGTTGCGGCGCTCGCGGCCGCCGGCTGCGCCAAGGCTGGGACACGCTATGGGCGGCCTATCGCCGCCAGTATCCCGAGCTCGCCGATCAAATCCGACGCTTAGAGCAAGGCGACCTTCCCAAGGACTGGGACGCGGCCCTGCCGACCTTCGCCGCCGACAGCAAGGGCATGGCGACGCGCGATGCCTCCGGCAAGGTGCTGAACGCAATTGCGGCGCATTTGCCCTGGCTGATTGGCGGCTCGGCCGACCTGGCGCCATCGACCAAGACGCATTTGTCCGTCGCTGAGGCCGGCGAACTGGAGGCGGCGTCGCCGGGCGGGCGCAATTTGCATTTCGGTGTGCGCGAGCATGCCATGGGCGCCATTCTGAGCGGACTGTCGCTGACGGGATTGCGTGCCTTTGGCGCCACCTTTCTGATCTTTTCGGATTATATGAAGGCATCGATTCGGCTTGCTGCCCTGATGGAACTGCCGGTGGTCTACGTGTTCACCCACGACTCGATCGG
>Ga0070695_100002708_pt1 | contig 10267 bp, 10 predicted proteins | sample KBSK1252metaG_FD_65471 | JGI IMG/M metagenome (GOLD analysis project Ga0070695, IMG submission 65471) | Corn, switchgrass and miscanthus rhizosphere microbial communities from Kellogg Biological Station, Michigan, USA - KBS K1-25-2 metaG | ecosystem: Host-associated > Plants > Roots >... | reverse complement strand
CTTGCCGCGAGAAACGAAGGTGTGGGGTCGGACGCGGCGGGTCTGGACGGATCCGCAATTCCGCATCCTGGAGTTCAGCACGCCCGAAGTGCTGGAACCGGATCTGCGCCACCTTGCCCAGATGGGAATCGGGAGTGATGCCACCGAATGGTACCGAGCTTTGAAACACTGACGGCCGCGGTCAAAAAACGGGCAGAGGCCGCCGGTCTTGGGCTAAAGTTATGTGGTGTCGGTTCACGCCCAAACCCGCCTCAGCTCCCATCAGCTTCCCGGCCACCTGATCCGCGTGTTGCGCCGTCATGCCGACGAACGACCGCGGCAAGCGGCCTGCGTCCATCTGGTCGACGGCGAGGCCGAGCAGGCCAAGCTGAGCTACTCCCAGCTCGATCGGCGAGCCCGCGCCGTCGCGGCTCGCTTGCAAGACATGGGCTTTGCCGGCCAGCGCGTGCTGCTCGTCTATCCACCCGGTCTCGACTTCATCACGGCTTTCTTCGGCTGCCTGTACGCCGGGTGCGTGGCGGTGCCGACCTACCCACCGCATCGCCACCGGATGCTCGAGCGCTTCCGGACCGTCGCCGCCGATGCCGGGGCCCGGATCGCCCTGAGCAACGCCGCGGGAGCGGCTCAGTTCGAGGCCATGATGGCAGGGGGGAAAGGCGGTCGAGCGGCCACCTCCCAGCTCGCGTGGCTCGTCACCGATGAGGTTCCCGACGCTCTGGCCGAGCGCTGGCAAGAACCCGCCATCGGAGCCGACACGCTGGCCATGCTTCAGTACACCTCCGGCTCGACCAGCCAGCCCAAGGGCGTCATGCTCAGTCACGCGAACCTCGTGGCCAACGTCCACGCCATCCATCAGGCTTTCGGCGTACAGCACGAGGACAGCAGCGTCTTTTGGCTGCCGATGTACCACGACATGGGGCTGGTGGGCGGCGTTCTGGTCCCGCTGTTCGCCGGTGCGACAAATATCTCCATCTCGCCGGCCACCTTCCTCCAAAGTCCGATCACCTGGCTGGCCGCCATCAGCAAGTACCGGGCTACCATTTCCGGTGGGCCCAACTTCGCCTACGATCTTTGTATTCGCAAGGTGACCGACGAGCAGCGGGCCACCCTTGACCTGTCCTCCTGGGCTCTGGCCTTTGTCGGCGCCGAACCCATCGAGCCGGGAACGCTCGAGCGCTTTGCCGCCGCATTCGCTCCCTGCGGCTTCAGGCCCGGCGCCTTCTACCCCTGCTACGGTTTGGCGGAGGCGACCCTGATGGTCAGCGGCCCGCGGCGCGGCAGCGGCGCGACTGTCGGGACCTTCCGCGACACGGCGCTGACCGAGAACCGGGTCGAGCCCGTGTCCAGCGACGCGCCGGACGCTCGTCGCCTGGTGGCCTGCGGATCACCGGTCGGCGGTCTGCGCGTGATGATCGTCGACCCGCACAGCTGCGCGGAGGCCGCCCCCGGCCATGTGGGCGAAATCTGGGTTGCCGGCGCGTCGGTCGGTCAGGGCTACTGGCAGAAGCCCGGCCAGACCCGCCGTTCCCTCGACGCCCGTCTGAGCGATACGGGCGAAGGCCCGTTCCTGCGGACCGGCGACCTGGGCTTCATGGGCGAGGGCCAACTCTACGTCACCGGCCGGCTGGACGACCTGATCATCGTCCGCGGCCTGAACCGCTATCCGCAGGATATCGAGGCGACCGCCCGCGGGAGCCACCCGCTGCTGGAATCCGGCTATGGAGCCGCCTTTGTCGCGGACGATCACGGCCCCCAGCACCTGGTTCTGGTGCAGGAGATCGCGCGTAGAGGAGCGGTTGATTTCGCGTCCGTGCTGGATGCGGTCCGCGGAGCGGTGCTCGATGAACATGGCCTGGCCCTGGGTGCGGTCGTGCTCGTGCGCAGCGGTACGATTCCCAGGACCTCCAGCGGCAAGGTCCAGCGCCATGCCTGTCGCGCCGCTTTTCTGGCCGGGGAACTCAAACCTCTCGCCGAATATTCCGGCTCGCCGGTGGACGATGCCGGCCCGAGCACGTCCATCCGCCCCGGCGTCGAAAACGCGGGGTCTTCCACGGCGCAACCCGCCTCGCAATTTTGGCAGGCCGCTCTGGCCGCCGTCCGCCAGCACGCTCGTGCCTTGGCCGGCGCACCTTTGCCCGATCTGACACCGGACACACCCATTGCCGATCTGGGGCTGGATTCGCTGCAGCGCCTGGACCTCGTGGCGACGCTGGAAAAGTCCTTCGCCGGCCGCCTGCCGGACACGGTGTTCAGCCAGGCCCGGACGCTCGAGGATCTGGTCCAGGCCGTACAGAAGCACCTGATCGACGGCCCCAGGCCCGATGCCCCTATCGGCCAGGTCCCGCCCGAACATTACGATTTGGCCTGCTTCCCCGAGTACGGAGAGTTGAAGCGTCAGGAACAGTTGCTGCTGGCGGCCGGCGCCAACCCGTATTTCCGCGTCGACCAGGGCAAAGTCGGAAGCGCGCCCGGAATCGAGGGCCGCTCACTCGTCAACTTCAGCGTCTATGACTACGTCGGGCTTGCCCACGATCCGGAGGTGGCCGCCGCCGCCAAGGCCGCGATCGACCGCTATGGCACCAGCGCCGGCGCCAGCCGCCTGGTCTCCGGCGAAAAGCAGGTGCATCGTGATCTGGAGCAGGCCTTGGCTGCCTTCCTGGCCACCCCGGCCGCGATCGTCTTCGTCTCCGGCCATGCCACCAATGTCACCACCATCGGCCATCTGCTCGGGCCGAACGATCTGGTCCTCCACGATATTCTGGCCCACGACTCGATCGTCCAGGGCGCCATGCTGGCCGGCGCTACGCGTCGCGCCTTTGCCCATAACGACTGGCGTGCCCTCGACATCCTGTTATCGGAGGTGCGCCACCGCTATCGCCGCGTGCTGATTGCCATCGAGGGCGTGTACAGCATGGATGGCGACTTCCCCGAATTGCCACGCTTCCTGGAGCTCAGGAAGAAGCACAAGACGCTGCTACTGGTCGATGAGGCGCACTCGCTGGGCACGATGGGGGCGACCGGCCGGGGTGTCGGCGAGCACTGGGGCGTGGCCCGCTCCGACGTCGACCTGTGGATGGGCACGCTCTCCAAGTCGCTGGCGAGTTCTGGCGGGTACATCGCCGGCTCGACCGAGCTCGTCGAGTACCTCAAGTACACCGCCCCCGGGTTTGTCTATAGTGTGGGCCTTTCCCCGCCCAGCGCCGCGGCGGCCTTGGCCGCCCTGACGGTCCTTCAGCGCGAGCCGCGGCGCGTGACTCGGCTGCGCGAGTTGGCGACGCTGTTCCTGCAACTGACCAGGGAGCGCGGTCTAGACACTGGTTTGACGGCCGGCACGCCCGTGGTCCCGGTCATCGTCGGGAGCTCGGTCAAGGCCTTGCACCTGTCGCGCGCCTTGTTCGACCACGGCATCAACGTCCAACCGATTCTGCCTCCGGCCGTCCCCGCCCGTTCCGCGCGCCTGCGCTTCTTCATCACCACGAATCACAACGAGGAGCAAATCCGCGCCAGCGTCAGCGCGGTGGCCGACGAACTGGCCAAGCTGCATGGAAATGGAGATCAGCCGTCGATTCATGACGACCCGCGCTGAACGCGCAATTGGCCGTCTTCCTTTCCTCTGAACGTCCTGCGAATCGAGGCCGCCGAGGGCGAAGAGCAGGGACGGGAGATCAGGGGTTGGGTACGGTCACGCCTGCCTCGGCGGCCAGCCGGACCAGCTCGGCGACCGATCCGGCGCGCATCTTCTCCATGACCCGGGCTCGGTGGACCTTGACCGTCTTCTCGCCGATGCCGAGCGCTGCGCCGACCTGCTTGTTCAGGATGCCCGTCACGACCAGGGCGAACACCTCGGTCTCCCGCGGGGTCAGCTTGCCGACGCGCCGCTGGACCTCCGCGCGGCGGGCCTCGGCGGCCCGATCGTGCTCGTCCCTCGTCACCGCCCGCTGAATCGCGGCGATAAGATCCTTGGCGTCGACCGGCTTGGTCAGCAGATCGACCGCCCCCGCCTTCATGGCCTTGACACTCGTCTTGACGTCGACGTGGCCGGAGACGAACACGATCGACATGCGGCGACCCGTGGCCGCCAACAGCTCCTGCAACTGGATCCCGGTGATGCCGGGCATCCTCACGTCCAGCACCAGGCAGCACGGGCCGGCGTGCGGCGGGCGCGCGAGGAACTCCCGGGCCGAGGCGAACGCCTCGACCGCGTGGCCGGCCGACGCCAACAAGCGGGTCAGGCTCTTCCGGACGGAGGGGTCGTCATCCACGACGAGGACGAGCGGCAAGACTGTTGTCATCGCGCTTTCTCCAGGGCGACTGGCAGCGTGACACGGAAGCTCGCCCCTCCCTCCGGATTGTTCTCGGCCCCCGGGCCCATACCCAGCCTCTCGCGCTTGGTCGTGTAGAGCGGTTTGGGGCCCATCGGACGATTCCCTCCAGACAGATGGCCGGCTGTCCTTGAATGAGCAATCTGCATGCCAGAGGTCAGACCGCCCTGGAACTCGGCCACAAGGCCCGTTTACGTCAGTCCTTCCCACCCTTCTTGTGCCATGGGCCGGTACTTCGGCAGGATTTGTCAGCAAGCGCGGTCCTGCGGCAAGGCTGGCAGGAGTCCGCCTGGGGTTCACGCCGCGCCGCTATTACCCCAAATGCTAGAGGCCGAGTGGATCAGTCTGCCACTGTGCTCGAACACGGCGCGGGGTGCGCCTTGCTCGTAGTAAAGATGGACGTGGACGCACGGCGAAAGAGGTGACGGCTTCAATCTTATGACGTCATCGGTCCTTACGTATCACCCGCCCGCGACGGGTTCGGGGTCAGGCCACCCGGAGCGTTGATCGCGTGAAATTACGGCGCCCCGAGCTTTTGGCGGCGCGCCCTGCCTTGCTCGGCTTTGGCCTCTTCGGTTAGCAGCATCGCCGCCTCGGTCGGCACCGCGCCCGCGCCCCGCCGGCGCGCCCAGACTTTGGTGAACTCGGCCCCGAAAAAAAGGATCTCCGCGGAGTAGAAGACCCAGAGCAGGACGACAACTAGCGAGCCGGCGGCGCCGTAGGCCGAGCCGATCGTGGTCCGGCCCAGGTAGAGGGCGATGACGACCTTGCCCAGCGTGAAGAGCAGCGAGGTCAGGGCCGCGCCCAACCACACGTCGCGCCATGCCACGGAGACGTCGGGCAGCAGCTTGAAGATCATGGCGAAGAGGAACGTGATGACGCAGAACGAGATCACGAAGTTGACCGCCTCGAGCACCACCGCGGGCGCCGGCAGAAGGTGGCCGAAGAACCCGCCCAGCGCGGCCAGCCAAGCGCTGACCGCCAGCGAGACCAGCAGCAGGAAACCGATGCCGACCACCAGCGTGAAGGACCAGAACCGCTCCCGGAGGATTACCAGGAATCCGCGACCCGGCCGGGGCGTCACGCCCCAGATCGTGTTCAGGGCGTCTTGCAGCTCGCCGAACACCCACCACATCCCGAACACGAGCGTGATCACCGCGACGACGGTCACGCCGGCCCCCTCCTTGCGGGCGCTCATGATCGTGGCCTCGATGGCCTCCGCCCCCGGCCGGCCGATTAGGGACTTGATCTGCTCAACGATGTGCCCCTGCGCGGCCTGAGGGTCGAGGAAGACACCGGTGAGCGGGATGAGGATGACGAGGCCGGGCGCGAGCGCGAACAACGTGTAGAAGGCCAGCGCGGCGCCGAGCCGCTGCGCCCGGTCCTCGTACCACTCCCCGACGGTGTCCCTGAGCAGCCGCCACGCCTCAGTCATACCCTCTAGGTATCCGTGGGCTTGCGTTCCAGACGGCGCTCACCTTGCGGCTAAGACGCACGAAGCGGCCTGGTCAGCCGCCGGGCACGCTCCCGTCGCGACGTTGCGGAGAGCTTGGCCCAGAGTAAGGCCGTGGTGAGATCAATGCCTGCAGTCCCGCTTCGGGTCACGCTTCTCGGGAGGCCGCCGCCGGGCGAATCGCGTCCTCCCCGGCCTGGAGAACCTCGGTGACATGCCCCTTCGTGTTCTGCAAGAACTCGTCGGCCCGACGCAGGGCATCCCCGCCGCGGTCCAGCACCTTCCCCGCTTTCTCCTCGACCGCCCGGACACCGTCCGCGGCCGTCGTGCGCACCCCGCGCGTCCCCTCCTGCACGTACTCCTCTATGTCCTTCCCCCACAGCCATACGACGGCTGCCCCCATGATCGCTCCCAGGACAAAGACCTCACTGGTTCGCATCGCAACCCTCCTCGTTTGAGCTGTCAGAAAGCTCCCTCACGGCTCCACCGGCCGTCACTTGATCCACATGTCTTTCTTGACGGGCTTCACGCCCGCAACCCCGCGTACGACGTTGACCACCTGGTCGATGTCCGCCTGAGGCCTGACGAAGCCACTACAGCTGGACCACTCCCTTGAACGTTCGTCGAAACGCTCTCCGGCTCAAACGGATCGGCGGCCCGCCATGAACTGGAACACGACGACAATGGCGGCGATTACCAGCAACAGATGGACCATCCCGCCCCCCGTGTACGAACTGCCCATGCCGAGCGCCCACAGGACTAACAGAATCACAGCAATCGTCCACAGCATAATCTCCTCCTTCTGCGTCCCCTGACACCGGCCACCGCGCCCGAGGCAATCCGGGAGCCCGGTCAGGTGGCCAAGAGCCTGCCACCTGTTATCAGCGCCGCCCGCTGCGCCGGCCCCGCTGCGGGGCTCATCGCGCACTAGCGTAGTCGCCGTTATTCTCCCCGCCTATTGGACCTAGGTCCACTTGGGAAGTGAGATGCGGCCCGTTAGAGTACAAGGCAACCCAGTGATCGGCTCGGATGAGGGGTTTCTGTCGCTTCCTCCTCTGTGAGTCGATTCCCGAAGCGGAGCGACGTCAGGGGATCGAACGAATCGGTCGCAGGGCGAGTCCCGTTGGCAGAGAGCCTGGGCTGGCTCGCAGGCCGCGGTTCGATATCGAATACGTGACGACGAGAATGAGATGGAGCGAGAAGGAGGAAGTACATGTACAACATTTTTTACGTTATCGGCCTCGTGGTCGTGGTGCTCGCTGTCTTTGGATACTTCAGGCTCGGGTAAGCATCGAAGGCCGGGCTCAGTAGACGGCGTCGCTTCGACCGCGAATCAACACGGAGGACTCCATGGGACGCGCAGAACGCGGCAGCCGAGGATACGGACAGAACGCGCCGGGACCTGAGCCTCGCATCGGCCGGAAGGATCTGCAGGATCCTGATCGGGATGTTCCTGAGCCGGACCGGCCGGCGCCAGACGGCGAGCAGGAGCGAAGCGATCGCGATGCGGATGGACGGCCGGAGCAGCTTGAAATCCCGGCGACAGGACAACCGAGTCGGCGCGAGTGAGTAGCGTCTAACCCGCGCGTGAGGAGGAGTGACCTAGGCGGTAGGGCTCCGCGGGTAAAGCATGACTTGTCCCTAGTGCCTGGACCTAGTGCGGGATTCGTGAGCGTCATATGTAGCGATCCGGAACGGTGCGTGCCCACTGGTCCTTCTCTCAGACCTTTTTCAACGCGTCGATCCGCTCTTGCGTTCCCGGATGGGTCGCGAGGATACCTCCACTGCTGGCGCCCTCCGTTTGCACGAGCCAGGTCAGCGTGTTGATCATCACGGTCTTGGAGTAGCCGGCGCGCGTGAGGATGTCCACCGCGTGGCGGTCTGCTGCAAACTCTTCCGTGCGGCTATAGCTGCTTGTCACCAGGGCACCGGCGATGGGTGTGATCCGACCGCTGCCGGGGAAGATCTGGTCGAGAATGATAATCCCGATGCCCAGTCCTGCGCCCAGCGCTTGTGCCTTCGCGACGTGGCCGAGGTCGTCGTGGGCGAGCTCGTGGGCCAGCACACCCCGAAGATGCTCATCATTGGCTTTCTGGAGAAGACCGGTGGTGACATAGAACTCTCCGCCGCCGGCGCTGGCCGCATTGACGTGAGGGTCATCCATGATGCCAACCCGGACCTGACTCAAGGGACGCGGGTGATCCATGGCCGCGACGAGGGGGGCCATGATGCGGTGGATCCGCTCGGCCTGCTGTGGATCGAGAGGGTGGGGCGCGGGTTGGGGCTTGCCGGTCTGGGTGGGCTGCGGGGTGCCCGGCGGTGCGTTTCCGATCCCGGCGCAACCCGCTCCCAGGAGAAGGAGCAGGAAGGCAGCGCTCCGGTACGCGCGCATCAGGTGTACAGGAATACGAACGTCGCGATCAGTAGGGCCATACTCGTCGTGAAAGCGCACGCCCACCATGTGCTCAACGCAGGGCCTCCGGGTTCTTTGATTCGCACCGACACTAGCCGGATCACGGACGGATGACCATTGGACCTAGGTCTACTGGGCGGCGCCAATGACTTGGACTAGGATGCGACTGCATGAGCGGGCGGGACATCGACACCACTTCCACTACCACGGTCGGTGCAGGCCAACGACGATTCGAACGAATGGGGAGAGGGGGACATCATGCCAAAGCGGCTGATCATATGGGTGGTGAGTTTGGTGATGTTCACGCTGACGGCCACGGCATGCGGGACAGTGACGGGTGCCGCGGTAGGGGCGGCGGGAGGCGCCGCGGTCGGCGCGGGTACGGGGTATGGCGCCGGTAAGGGCGCGCTCATCGGCACCGGGGTCGGCGCCGTGGCCGGGGCGATCTACGACATTTACAAGAAGTAAGGGGGATGACGATGCGCATGTGGCTACGTGTCTCGGCAGGACTCGCGGTTGTATTCGTGCTGTGGACCGGAACGGCGCTGGCGCAGGGCAAGCCGGCCTGCGATGCCCAGGGCAAGACGACGGCCCCCGGGACGGTCGAAGGTCAGGTGGTCAAGGTGGACTCGGGCCTGGGCAAGGTCACCGTTCGGGAGGCCGCCGGTACCGTCCACGAGTTTCAGGCCTCGGCGGAGACGCTGCAGGGTCTCAAAGTTGGCGACCGCATCGGGGCGAAGCTCCGCGAGGCGCCCAAGTGCCCCTAGGGGGCCGCGAAGAAAGAAGGCGTAGCGAAGCAGTGATGGAGGGGCGTGGACGGCCGGCAAGGCTGGCCCCCGTTCGAGAATGGGCCTGATGTCTCTTACCCCTTGCATGGAAGCGGGACGGGAGGACTCAACGTGCGCTGGGGAAATATGCGAGGCAGCGACAATGTAGAGGACCGCGAGTCCGCCGGACCCGCCCGCGGTATCGGCGGAGGATTCAAGCTGGGCGGCGTGGGACTGATCGCGGTGTTGGCGATCAGCTGGTTCCTTGGGTTGAATCCGCTCGATGTCCTGGTATCGCTCCAGGGCGGAGACTCGGCCTCGGCACCAACTCAGAGCGCCCCGCCTCCCTCAACCTCTGCGCCGGGGGTGCGCGACGAGACCAAGGACTTCATTGCCCGGGTCCTGGGCGACACGGAGGACACCTGGGGCGCGGTCTTCGAGCGGATGGGACGTGAATACCGCCCCCCGAAGCTCGTGCTTTTTCTGGGCGCGGTCGACTCTGCCTGTGGCCTGGCCAGCTCCGCCGTCGGGCCTTTTTATTGCTCGTCCGACGGCCGTGTCTATCTCGACCGTTCGTTCTTGGAAGAGCTGTCGAAGCGCTTCAAGGCGCCGGGCGAGTTCGCACGCGCCTACGTGATCGCGCACGAGGTGGGCCATCATGTGCAGAACCAGCTCGGCATCACCGAGAAGGTGACCCAGCAGCGCGGCCGCACGTCCGAGGCGAAGAACAATGCGCTCTCCGTCCTCGTCGAGCTGCAGGCCGATTGCTTTGCCGGCGTGTGGGGCCACTACGCCCGGCAGCGGAACCTGCTCGACCCAGGCGACGTCGAAGCCGGGCTCGCGGCCGCGGCCGCCATTGGCGACGACCGGCTCCAGCAGCAGTCGCGAGGCCGCGTTTCGCCCGAATCCTTCACTCACGGCTCCTCCGCCCAGCGCGTGCGATGGTTCCGCGCCGGGCTCGACTCCGGCGACATGAACCAGTGCAATACGTTCGCGACCGCCAGCCCGTGAACGTAGTGCGTGGCGAGGAGGATCTCCGGCTTGATGCGGCCCTCATCCGAGCCGCAATGGATGACCGGGCCACACCCGCGCGGCCCGTGGGCATGCGGGGAACTGGAGCAACCACCAGAGGATAGCCCCTCCCGCTCGGGCGGATATGCCCGGCGTTACCGTCTCAGTCGTAGCTCATGAGCTCCAGGAGATTGCCGTCGGGGTCGCGGAAGTAGACCGAGGTCCCCTCGCGGCCCCGCGCGCCGAAACGCTTGACCGGGCCGACCTCGATCGGCACGCGGTGAGCTCGGAGGCGCTCGAC
>Ga0070695_100002700_pt1 | contig 10279 bp, 11 predicted proteins | sample KBSK1252metaG_FD_65471 | JGI IMG/M metagenome (GOLD analysis project Ga0070695, IMG submission 65471) | Corn, switchgrass and miscanthus rhizosphere microbial communities from Kellogg Biological Station, Michigan, USA - KBS K1-25-2 metaG | ecosystem: Host-associated > Plants > Roots >... | reverse complement strand
GCTGGAACTGAACGTCATGCTGCCGGTCACGGCGGCCGCCATGCTCGAGTCGATCGGCCTGCTCGGCGCGGCGGCTCGCAACTTCAGCGAACGCACGGTGTCGGGCCTCGCGGCCACGGAGCGCGGGCCGGCGCTCGTCGAACAGGGCCTGATGCTCGCCACGGCCCTCGCGCCGGTCATCGGTTACGACGAGGCGGCGAAGCTCGCCAAGGAGGCGCACAAGTCCGGCCGGACCATCCGCGAGCTCGCGCTTGAACGCGGGATGGCGCCGGCAGACCTCGACCGCCTGCTCGATCCGGCCGCGATGACCGAACCGGGGCTCGACGGCGGGCCGGCTAGCGGCTGATCGGGCGGGGCGCTCCAGGCACGTCATCCGACCGCGCGTCGACGATCTGCCACAAGCCCAGGCCCGTCCAGAGCGCGCCCGCCAGGACCCAACCATCCGGCGTCGGCAGCAGCATCACGGTCCCTGCGACCAGGAGGATCTCGCCGACCGGGTGCACACCCGCCCGAAGCAGCACGAGCCCCAAGCCGACCGTGGCGATGGCCGCCAGCGATTGGGCGATGGCCGTGACCTCGCCGTACGGCCCGCCCACGATCGCCACGACGAGCGCCGCCGCCCATAGCACGTAGCCGACCATCGTCGCGACGACCGCGACCTCGAGGCTGGGGCGGTTCGACGACCAGGCCAGCCGGCTCACGGTGAGGACGGCCGCCAGCGAGGCGGCGACGCCCAGGAGGGCGATCGGCAGGGTCGAGGCGAGGTACCCCGGCCAGTCCGGCGGGGTCGGCGCGCCGAACGACGCCACCCCCGCGATCGTCCACGCTCCTCCGGCGATCAGCGCGGCCGCAGCTGCCCGTCCCGGCGGCGATCCCGCATCCTGGCCGCCCAGGTGCGCGTCGAACGCACCGCGCAGGAGGTCGATCCGGGCCGCCAGGTCGGGCGGCCGCGCTTCCAGGATCAGCGCGATCTCGTCGCCATAGCGGTCCCGCCACCAGCGCGGATACAAGGCGAGCAGCGATCGCCCCGTCGATCGACCCCTGGAGCTGGCTGTCATCACGCGCACCCGTTCGGGACCAGGGGCGGGATCAGGCCGGGCTGCCCGAGCGCGACCGGCAAGGGTCCCAGGCTGATCCGCCCCGTGTCGACGAACAGTACGCCCGAGGCGTCCACCTCGATCGCGTAGCGGTCCAGGCCGTGCGGTGCCGGCCCGTACAGCTCGCCCGCGGCCTTGATGCCCAGGCGGTCATAGCGCGATTGGTGGCACGGGCAGCGGAACCAGAAGTCCTCGATGCAGGGGTTCGGTCGACAGCCGAGATGCGGACAGCGCTGCGACATCGCCCGTACGTTGAGCGTCGATCCCTCGCCATGGTCGTCGCGCCCGGAAGTCCAGCCACCGCGGCCCGGGTCGATGATCACGACGAAGGCTCGGGCCGCAGCCACGTACGCGGGGAAGCCTTCGGCGATGGGCAGGTCGCCGTTGGCCGCCAGCAGCTCCTGGTACGTCCCGATCCGGACCTTCGCTGTGGCCCGCGCGGCCGCCGACCAGATGAAGCCCAGCGTGCCGGCCGTGATCTCCACGAGCCACAGGCCGACGCCCACCCCGACGGCTCGTCGCAGCAGCTGGCGGCGCGACAACCCGACCGTCGGTGCCTCGCGAAGGGCTCGCAACGCCGGTCCCGTCAGCTGCGCTGCCGCAGCGTCGATCTCGCGCGCGCCCATCTCAGGCCGACGGCTCGCGCAATCGCGCCAGCCCGGTGCGGGCAAAGCCCTGGAGCCGCTCCAGTTGGGCTCGGACCGTCGCCTCGCCCAGCGGCGTGAGCCGGTACGGCCGACGCCGGTCGACGGGTTCGAGCGCCTCGATCAATCCGCGCCGCTCGAGTCGCGCGAGCGCGCCGTAGAGCGTGCCCGGACCCATGGGCGACCCGGTGATCGCCTCGACGTCGGTCATGATCGCGTAGCCGTGTTTGGGCCCGTCGCCCAGTGAGACAAGGATGTTGAGCGAGGGTTCGGCGAACCGCCCGAGCTCGCTGGTGTCAGCAGGCATGTGCCCTGGCCTCATATAGCGTCACGCGGTATATCGTGTGACGATATATACGCGGATCGCAGGACCCTGTCAATCCCGCCGACCCCGGCGCCCGCTACAATCCGGCGCGATGACCGACACGCGCCTGTGGGACCGCGCCGCCCTCACCGTCCAGACCGGCGACCGGCGCCTGCCGGCGGTCGCCTCGTTGCCGGCGACCTTGCCGAGCGTCGACGAGTTGTTCGACTTCATGCGCGACGCCGAGCTGCGCTTCGGGACGCTGCGGATGCGGATCCTTGAGGGAACGTCCACGACTCGCGGCGAGGACGCCGTCCAGCTCGACATCGTGCTCCGCCACGTGGGTCACGCGAAGGTGACGACCAGCCGGCCGGGCAAGGTCCTCGGCCATGACTACGAGATCTGGGTCTCCGACGGCGACCTCGTTCGGACGTACGCGGCCGCGCACAAGCTCGGCACCCAGCGCCCGATCCGCAACCGGCCGCGCGGCCTCGACGACAAGGACTTCCCGGGCATGTCGCGGGTCTATGAGCCGGTCACGGCCCTCCCGATGGAGACCCTGCCGGACACGTTCGTCCACCCGGCCGGGTACTGCCAGAACGTGCTCGCGACCGGTCGATGCCTGGTCACGGGCAGCGATCTCGTCGGGGGTCGCGAGGCGATCCTGCTCGAATGCGACCACCCGCGTGCCATCGAGGTCGCTGCGGACCGTCCGGATTTCCACATCTCGATCGCGGTCGATCGCCAGCTGGGGGTCATCCTGCGGCTCGTCGAATCGATCGGCGGCGAGGCGACGCGTCACGCCGAGGTGACCGACCTGGGCCCAGACGCACCGCTCCCGCCGACGGTGTTCGACTTCCAGTTCCCGACCGGGACGACGATGCTCTACTGAGCGTCGGTCGCGCTCGAGGGACAGACCAGCGAATCGAAACGCCCGGCCGGTGGCCGGGCGTTCGTTCGTCTGTCGAGGGGGATCCGGGTCAGGCGCGCAGCTCGAGATCGGCCTCGATGGCGGCCAGCTCTTCGGCCGAGCCCTGAACCTTCGGCCCCTTGAACCAGTTCTTCGCCGACATCACCCACCAGCCTCCCGCGAACAGGAGGACCACGCCGACGGCGACTGGGGCGTAGTTGAAGGTGTCGGTCCGAACCGGCACGAACTGCGGGAGCAGGAACAGGATCGCGATGAACACGACCCAGATGGTCGCGATCGTGCCGATCGGGCGGCTCCAGCGGCCGAGGGTCCAGGGCCCCGGCACGAACGAATCGCCCGCTCGCAGCCGCAGGAAGACCGGCGTGATGTACGCGATGTACAGGCCGATGACCGCGATCGACGTGATGGCGAAGAAGGCAACGGCGTTGAACAGGTACGGGATGCCCAAGATGAAGGCTCCGACCGCGGCGAACCAGATGGAGTTCGTTGGCGTTCGTGTCCGCGGGTTGATCCGATGCCAGAACGAGCTCCCCGGGATCGCGCCATCGCGGGCGAAGGCGTAGATCATCCGCGAGTTCGCGGTGACCGACGACATGCCGCAGAAGAACTGTGCGCCGATGACCAGCAGCAGGATCAGCAGCCCGCCGGTCTGTCCGACGGCCTCGATCCAGATCTGCGCCGGCGGCACGAGTTCCGCGAGCGCACGGTCGTAGCCGCCGTCGGGGTTGATGCCGTAATTCATCGCCACGAGCAGGATGAAACCCATGATCCCGGACACGACCACGGAGAACACGATCCCGCGAGGCGCGGAGGTCGCGGCATCGTGGGTCTCCTCGGACATGTGCGCCGAGGCGTCGTACCCGGTCAGCGTGTATTGGGCGTTCAGCAACCCGATCAAGGCGACATACAGCAGCGGCAACGGGGGCACCGCCGCGTCGACACTCGTCAGGTTCACGAACGACGTGAACACCGTCCCGAGATCCGTGTGGTGCGGCGACAGGATGAACAGCGCGACGAAGATCACGCTGACGCCCACGACGTGCCACCACACGGAGAGGTCGTTCAGCCGGGCGACAAGCTTGATGCCGAACGTGTTCAGGAGCCCATGGAGGAACAGGACGGCCCCATAGATGGCGATCGTGTAGGGCGGGTCGGTCGGGACTCCCCAAGCGATATGGAGGAAGGCGTTGATGAAGAACGCCAGGCCGAAGTCGATGCCGGCGGTCACCGCGACCTGACCGATCAGGTTGAACCAGCCCGTGAACCACGACCAGGCCGGCGCGTTGTTCTTAGCCAGCTTGGCCGACCAGTAGTACAGGCCACCGGCGGTGGGATAGCTCGACGCGACCTCGGCCATGCCGAGCGCGACCAGGGTCACCATGACGCTGACCAGGGCCCAGCCCCAGATCATCTCGGCCGGACCGCCGACCTTCATCCCGAACCCGAACAGCGTGAGCGCCCCCGACAGGATCGAGATGATCGTGAACGAGACCGCGAAGTTGGAGAAGGTCTTCATCCCTCTCCGGAGCTCCTGGGCGTAACCCAGTGAATGGAGTTGTTCGGTATCGCTCTGAGCCACCCTCGTCACCCTCCTCATCGCTGACCAGATCCGATCAAGGACGCGCGGACGCCGGGACACGTGGACGCGGATACGAAGGCACGACGCAGGGGCGCGGCATTCGTCGCCGCATGGGCTCCCTCGATCGCGCGGGACTCCCTCCGCGCGAACGATAGGCGCAGCCCGGGCAGTGTCAAGATGCGAGGCAGCTGGAGCGACAGGAGGAGGAGCAGGAGATGGGCGATCGACTGGCGGGCAAGATCGCGATCGTCACCGGCGCCGGCTCGGGCATCGGGCGCGCCACGGCGATCCGCTTTGCCGAGGAGGGCGCGCGGGTCACATGCGTGGACGTTGGTCGTGAGAGCGTGGAAGCGACGGCGGCCGAGATCGGCGATGCGGCCTTTGCCGTGACGGCCGACGTCTCGGACCCCGAGGCTGTCCGGGCCTACACGGACGCCACCGTCGAGCGCTGGGGCGGCCTGCACGTGGTCTTCAACAACGCCGGGGTGAATCTCCCCGGCGTGTTCCACGAAGCCACCGACGAGGTCGTGGACCGGACGCTGGCGGTAAACGTCAAGGGCCCGATCTATGGGTGTCGCTACGCCATCCCGCACATGCTGCGAGGCGGCGGCGGGTCCCTGATCAACACGAGCTCGGTGAACGGGATCGTCGCCGAGCCCTTCCTGGCCATCTACGCCACGTCCAAGGGCGCGATCATCATGCTGTCGAAGGGCATCGCCCTCGACTACGCGAAGCAGGGCATCCGCTGCAATGCCATCGCCCCCGGCTGGGTCGACACGCCCGTGAACTACGCCCACGCCGAGATGCTCGGCGGGCTCGACAAGGTCTACGCGGACATCGATTCCTTCCAGCCGATCGGGCGGCCCGGCGAGCCTCGGGAGATCGCCAATGTCGCGCTGTTCCTCGCCTCGGATGAGTCGTCGTTCGTGACCGGCTCGGTCCTCGTCGCGGACGGCGGGATGACCGCCAAGTAGGGCGCGCGGCGCGCACCTCTCGGCCGTACGATGCGCCGATCAGGAGGAGGGGTCCCATGACCGACCACGGCGGCCACGCGACGAAGCACCCGCGCCTGGCGGAGCTCGAGGGCATGGTCCGCGACGGAACGATCGACACGATCGTCGTCGCCATCACGGACATGCAGGGCCGTCTCATGGGCAAGCGCGTCCAGGGCCAGGCATTCCTCGACGGGGTCATCAGCCACGGCGCCCACTTCTGCACGTACCTGCTTGGCACGGACATGGAGATGAACACGCCGGACGGCTTCAAGCTCATGAACTGGGAGACCGGCTACGGCGACTGGATCGCCGAGCCGGTCTGGGACCAGCTGCGGATCCTCCCGTGGCTGCCCGGGACCGCGATGGTCCTGGCCGACACGATCGACGAGGAGACCGGCAAGGAGATCCCGGTCTCGCCACGCACGATCCTCAAGCGCCAGGTCGCCCGCGCCGCCGACGCCGGCTTCGCGATCAAGGCGGGCTCGGAGTTCGAGTTCTACGTGCTCAAGGACTCCTGGGAGGACCTGGCCGACCGCGGCTGGCCCGTGCCCAAGCCCTTCGGGCACTACAACGAGGACTACCACCTGCTCCAGGCCACCAAGGCGGAGCCCCTCCATCGACTGCTTCGCAATCAGATGACCGAGGCGAACGTCCCCATCGAGTTCAGCAAGGGCGAGGCGGCCAACGGCCAGCACGAGGTCAACATCCGCTACGACCACGTCCTCGAATCGGCCGACCGCAGCGTCGTGTTCAAGCACGGTGCGAAGGAGATCGCCTACCTCAACGGCTGGGGCATCACCTTCATGGCGAAGCCGGACCACCGGTGGACGGGGTCGTCGGGGCACCTGCACATGAGCGTCTGGGACGTCGTGAAGGACGTGCCGCTGATGCACGCCACCGGCCGCGAGAAGCCAGGGCCCTACGGTCTCTCGAAGGTCGGCCAGCAGTTCATGGCCGGGATGATGGCGATGTCGCGCGAACTGGCGGTCTTCGTGGCGCCGTTCATCAACTCCTACAAGCGGTACGCCTCCCTGTCGTGGGCTCCGGTGAACGTCGTGTGGGGGCGCGACAACCGGACGACCGGCTTCCGGCTGGTGGGTCGCGGTCCGGCCCTGCATGTCGAGAACCGTTTTCCCGGTGGCGACATGAACGCCTACCTCACGTACGCGGCGATGATCGGCGCGGGGCTGTACGGCATCGAGAAGGGTCTCAAGCTCGAACCGGAGTTCAAGGGGAACGGCTACCTCGCCAAGGGCCACCCGCGCATGCCGCGCGCCCTGTACGAGGCGATCGGGGAGCTGGAGCGCTCAGACGCCGCGCGACGGATCTTCGGCGAAGACGTCGTCGACCACTACCTCAACGCGGCTCGTGTCGAGCAGGAGACGTACGACTCGGTCGTCCACGCGTGGGAACGCGAACGCTACCTGGAGCGCGGCTGAGGTCGGAGACGCGCTGGTCTCAGCGGACCAGAAGCCCGTTCAGGGCTGACCGGATCCGGTCGACGAACGCGTTGATCGGGCCGCGGCGCGTGGCGCTTGCCTCGGCGCGCCGCTCGCGCTCCGCCTGTTCGGCGAGGCTCGCGGCCAGGAGCGTATCGACGCTCTCGCGGGCCCGGTCGGCGTTGGCCTCGAACTCCGGGCGGCCGGGATATTGGGCCACGGTGCCTCCCTCGCGTTCGTTGGACCGCCCGGCGATCCGACTACCGGTCCGATGGGCTCGATCCTACAGCACGGATTCGGTCTGCCAGGTCCGCATGCCCGGCCGCCGCGGCCGTGTCGGCGGCCGTTTCCCCGGCGTCGGTCAACAGGCTGGGATCCGCCCCGGCTGACAGGAACAGCTCGGTCATCTCGGCGTCGCCGTGCTGCGCCGCCTCGTGGAGCGGCGTGTAGCCACCGTGCTGGGCCGCGTTGACGTCGGCGCCCGCCGCCAGCAGGACCCGGCAGACCTCGATGTGGCGCCCGGCGGCCGCGGCGTGCAGCGGCTGGTTCGCGAATGGGTTGCGGGTATAGACGTCGACGCTGGCGCCATGCTCGAGCAGCACCTTCGCCGCCTCGGCCTTCCCGAAGAACGCCGCGAAATGCAGGGCCGTGAAGCCGTCGGGCGAGAACGAAGCGGCGGCGCCCGGATCGTCCATGAGGCGCTCCCGGAGTCGGTCGACGTAGCCGAGCGCCGCGGCCTCGAACACGTCGAGCTCGGGATCGGCCGCCAGCAGGGCGTCGGTGACCTCGCGATCGAACCGGTAGCGGGCCAGCATCAGCACGGATACGCCAGCCTCGTCACGTGCCGCCACGAGCCACGCGTCATCCCCGAGGATCGCCCGGACGCGCGCGGCGTCGCCCGCGTTGACCGCGCCGACCAGCTCGGCGGCCGTCGCCATGTCGGACCTCCCGTGAAGATGCGCCGTGACCTCGACGAATCTAGCGTGTGGACGGCGGGTAGGATGCCGGGACACGGGGAGATGAGGACACCGCCGGCCTGCCCGGCCCGGAACACGAGAAGGACGAAGCTCCGATGCGACTCGCCGACAAGGTCACGATCATCACGGGGGGCGGCGGTGGCATGGGCCGCGTCGCGGCACAGATGTTCGCGAAGGAGGGCGCGAAGGTCGTCGTCGCCGAGTTCGGTGAGGCCGCCGGCAACGAGACCGTCGACCGCATCCGCGCCGACGGCGGCGAGGCCACGTTCGTCAAGGTCGACGTGTCGAAGGAAACCGACGCCAAGGCGATGGTCGATCACGCGGTCTCGACGTACGGCCGGCTCGACTGCCTCTACAACAACGCCGGCGTCATGCCCGAAGCCGACCACTCGGTCATCGACACCGAAGTCGACGTCTGGGACCAGGTCATGGCGGTCAATGTCCGCGGCGTTTTCCTCGGCTGCAAGTACGCCATCCCCGCGATGGAGGCCGGCGGCGGCGGCTCGATCGTCAACATCGCGAGCTTCGTGGCGCTGCTCGGCTGCTCCGTCCCGCAGGACGCCTATACCGCTTCGAAGGGCGCGGTCCTCAGCCTGACCCGCAGCCTTGCCGTCCAGTTCGGACCGAAGGGCATCCGCAGCAATGCGATCTGTCCGGGTCCGGTCGAGACGCCCCTGCTGATGGACTGGCTGGTCAAGGACGAGGCCGCCAAGCAGCTCCGCCTGGCGCGCAACCCGACGGGTCGCTTCGGCAAGCCCGAGGAGATCGTGTACATGGCGATGTATCTCGCCTCCGACGAGTCGCGCTGGACGAACGGCGCCTCCCTGGTCGTCGATGGCGGCATCACCGTCAACTACTTCTGAGGTGTGAAGGTGACGGACGGCTCGCTCCAGGGCACCGCGACCGCCCCAGCAGGACGCCTCGCCATCGGCGTCGATGTCGGGGGGAGTGGGGTCAAGGCCGCGGTGGTCGACACGGGGTCCGGACTCCTCGTCTCCGAGCGGCTGCGCGTCCCGACGCCGACACCCTCGACACCGGACCGAGTCGGCGCCACGATCGGCCGGCTCATCCGCCGGCTGGTCAAGGCCGCCGACATCCCGGCGGGCGCCCCGGTCGGCGTCGGCTTGCCGGGCGTGGCCATGGACGGTCGTCTGCGCACGGCCGCCAACATCGACCCCGCCTGGATCGACTACCCCATCGCCGACAAGCTGTCGAAGTCGCTCAAGCGATCGGTCAGCATCGTCAACGACGCCGATGCGGCGGGCATCGCCGAGATGCGCTTCGGGATCGGCGTCGGGCGGCCGGGGGTCGTCATCTTCCTCACCCTCGGGACCGGCGTGGGGTCCGGGGTCTTCAATGACGGCGTGCTCGTGCCGAACACGGAATTCGGCCAGATGGAGATCCGCGGCCGTCCGGCTGAGCGTCGCTCCGCGGCCGCGGCCCGCGTGCGCCGCGGCCTGTCGTGGAAGGCTTGGGCCTCCGACCTCGACGAGCACCTCCAGCGCATCGAGGACCTCATGTGGCCGACGCTCTTCATCATCGGCGGGGGCGTGAGCAAGAATGCCGACAAGTACATCCCCAGGCTGACCACGCGGACGCCGGTCGTCCCGGCGTCGCTGCGCAATGACGCGGGCATCATCGGCGCGGCGATCGTGGCCGCCGAGGGACTGACGGATGCCCGCTCGACCTGGGATGACCTTCCGGCCGCGGCCCGCCCGAGGACCACGGCCGAAGCCTGAGCCGGGCGTATCATCGGGGTCCTTTCCGACGGCTTCCGTCCCGACCCGAGGTCCTGCCATGACCACCGAATCGACACCTACCACCGAAACGGCGGCCGCCCCGACGATGGCGCGGATGCTCATCGGCGGCGAAGCCGTCGACGCCGCGGACGGCCAGACGTTCGACGTCGTCAATCCCGCCACTGGCCGGGTCATGGCGACCGCCCCGCTCGGCGGGCGAGCGGACGTCGATCGCGCGGTCGAGGCCGCCCGCAAGGCCTTCGACGACCGCAAGGGCTGGGCGAACTGGGCGGCCGGCAAGCGCGGCCGAAGCCTGTCGAAGCTCGCCGACCTGATCAAGAAGAACAGCGAGGAATTGGCCTCGCTCGAGAGCCGGAACGTCGGCAAGCCGATCACCGGGGCGCGCGGCGAGGTCATCGGCGCCAGCCTCGTCTTCGATTACTACGCGGGAGCGGCGAACAAGCTGTACGGCCAGACCATCCCGGTCAGCAAGCCCGGCATCGACCTGACCCTGCGCGAGCCGATCGGGGTCGTGGGGCTCATCGTGCCGTGGAACTTCCCGATCCTCATGGCC
>Ga0070695_100002698_pt1 | contig 10281 bp, 6 predicted proteins | sample KBSK1252metaG_FD_65471 | JGI IMG/M metagenome (GOLD analysis project Ga0070695, IMG submission 65471) | Corn, switchgrass and miscanthus rhizosphere microbial communities from Kellogg Biological Station, Michigan, USA - KBS K1-25-2 metaG | ecosystem: Host-associated > Plants > Roots >... | reverse complement strand
ATGTATTCCTGGGTGTACCAGAAGGTGCAATCATCGACCGGGTCAATGGTCAGGTCGCTATAGTCGCCCCACCGGTTCAGGGTGCCGGTCTGACTGCCAGCGCCCGCAAAGAGCGTAGTTTCACCCTGGGTCAGCACGTTAAGCGGGTCGGTAAACAACCGGCCGGCATAGCGAATGTCCGGATGAATCGATGCACTGGAAGCGCTGAAACCAACGGCCAGATTTCCCTGTTGGTCCATCGCCGCACTTCCCATCCAGCGCCAGGTCGTGTCCGGCTGGTAGGTGCTCTGCTGGAAGACTGTCACCGGTCCGGCGGTGACGTTGCGTAGCTCGAACCAGCGTATCCCGGCTACCCCACCCGAACTCACACTGAAGTTCCCAACTATTGCCTCGTGGTCTCCGAAATTGCGATACGCCAGGCGGAACATCAACCGATCGCCAATGCCGTCCAGCTTGTTGGTCGTGCTGAGCTGCGGCACGCAACTACGAGTGGTCGCGCACAGCTCGGTGAAGGCCGCCGCGGCCGGACTGGCGAAAAGGGTAAACGTCGAGTTAGCCGGAGTGCTGAAGTCAACATGGAAATGAAAGACCCTGTAGGTACCGCCGCCGGGAAATTCGACGAACGATGCCGGAGCGCCAGCAGGTGGCAGAATTGAGCCGTCAAGATCCGAAGGAAGATAAACATTCTCGCTGCCCCCACCGGTAACTCCGGTGCTGACGAAGGTGGCCGGAAGACCGGCCAGCATCTTCGAGCGGTCGAAAGCAAACGGTTGTGGGCCCAGGAAGAGCGTGCCCGCCGAGTTAAATACGTTCATGCTCATGTAATAAGCATCGGGCCACACACTCAAGTGCGGATAGTCGAAGAAGTTGGAACCGAGGTGAAAGTCATAGCGGTAATAGCTGCCCGTGGCATCGCTGGTCGTCGAAACTGCAATGCACTCATCTGTGGGGACGCTTACGCCCGCGAACTGAGTAATGACCCAGCGGTTGGCGATTTGGTCGTAGATTACGACGGGGTCGCCACTGCCATTGTTTTGGCAAACGCCGCCAAAGCCACTCCATAGCGTAGTAATGCCTGAAGGTCCTAACAACGACGCGCCGGTGGTCTTGTTAAAAACCTGATAGCCTTCGTTGACCATTTGGACGAATTGCGTTGCACCCACTTCGCCATTAGTGTCGGGCGGCGCACAGTTGCAACTCACGCCGGGATAGACGATGCCGTCAAAGTTAAGGATCGGACTGGGCACATTGAGTCCTGCAAATGCCAGCAGCGAGTCGGGTCCCTGAACCACTGGGTCAGGAGAGTCTTGATGGTTGGTGGGGACCTTCGGATTTTCGTTGGCTTCGTGCTCGACCTTTTTGCCCACTTTTGCTTGTTTCATATCGCGCAGCGGCGTCGAGGTGTCGTTACGAACCGAGGCGCCTACTGTGACGCTTGTTTTTTGGTCTTGATTCGTACTGCTGGTCAACACAGGTGTGGCTGCCAAACTCTTATTTGCACTCAAATCTTTGAGACGTCTGGCCTCAATAATTCGAGGAAGCACGACTACGGTTGTGATGAGCAGAAAAACTGCTGCAAGTATAATGATCGATCTTTTCCGCACGTTCATTTTTAGACCTCCCAGTCTATGAGGCAGTCAAAAACTAAACCGGTTACCCGGATGAGATTTCCAAGTGGCAAGCCATTCTTTCTTTACGGCCAGCACAGGGAATTAGAGAAACGCGTCTATTCGCAATTGAACTTTTCCTGGTCGCAGGGCTGGTTAATACAAACCTCTTGGGAGTGAGGCACGTAGTCGGGAGGCGAAAATGAAAAAAAACACAGCTACTCAACAACGGCACGTAAGGTCCGGTCAACTAAACTTGATGTTGTTGAGAAAACAAACTAACTCCGGGGCGTGAGCGGCAGCAGTATAATACTTTTCTACGAAGAGCAATAGTAGAGAATCCAAGTGAACGCCTCAAACTCTCGTCAACATTTCTCCTGACCTCATGAAAAGAAACTGGGCCGCTCGAATCAGATCGAGCGGCCCATTTCATTTTATCGGCAGAGATTACAAGCTGCGGGGCTGCTTACGTCAACTCGCCGTGTTAATGGTTAGGGGTCTTAGCCCTGGCACTATTTGAATAACCAGAGTTCCCCGCGGCATTGAAGGCCCGCACCCGATAATTGTAGAACGTGTTGCCAGCCAGTCCCGTGTTCTGGAAGCTGGTGACGTTTGCCCCTACCGATGCGATCTGCGCAAAGTTGGTGCAATTGGTTCCAGTGCAACGCTCTATCTGGAAACCAGTCTCGTCTCCTGAGTTATCTGTCCATGAGAGATTGATCTGGCTCATGGAAACCGCTGTCGCCGTCAGGTTACTCGGAGCGTTTGGCACCGGCGGAGGTGTGGGCGTCGGAGTAGGAGTCGGCGTCGGTGTTGGAGTTGCCGTTGGTGTTGGCGTCGGAGTAGGCGTCGGCGTAGGCGACCCACCACAACCCGGGAACTTGAACGCACCAATGCGTGTGCGCCAGGCGAAACTGGTGGTGGTTGCGTAATACTCCTGCGTGTACCAGAAAGTACAGTCGTCAACCGGATCGATCGTCATGTCGCTGTAATCGCCCCAGCGGCCGTTCGTTCCGGTTTGGCTGCCAGTGCCGGAAAATAAAGTCACTTCAGCCTGCGGCAAAGTATTTAAAGGATCACCGAACAGTCGACCAGCATAGCGAATCTGCGGATTGATCGAACCGCTTGATGCACTGTAACCGAGGGCAATGTTTCCCTGCTGGTCCATAGCCGCGCTCCCCATCCAGCGATGAGTAGTGTCCGGTTGATAAGTTCCTTGCTGGAACACCGTCACCGGGCCCGAGGTAACATTTCGTAATTCAAACCAACGCGGTGATGCCACACTGTTGGAATTGACAGTGAAGTTACCCACTGCCGATTCATGGCCATCGGCAAAGAAACGAGTAGCGACGCGGAACATTAACCGATCGCCAATCGGATCGAGTAATGACGATGTTCCCAGTTGCGGTACGCCTCCACTGCGCACGGTGAAAGCCGCCGAAGGAGCACTGGCGAACAGGGTGAACGTCGAGCTAAGCGGAGAAACAAAGTCGGCGTGGAAGTGAAAAACTCGGAAGCTGCCGCCGCCAGGAAATTCCACGAATGACGCCGGCGCGCCGGCCGGTGGCAGGATTGAGCCATCGAGATCAGCCGGCAGGTAGACTTCCTCGCTCGGACCGCCCGTAACTCCGGTCGTAATGAAAGTAGCTGGTTGACCGGCAAGCATCTTGGCGCGATCAAAAGCGAATGGTTGCGGGCCCAGGAAGAGCGTGCCAGTCGAGTTGAACACGTTCATGCTCATGTAATACGCGTCGGGCCAGACGCCGAGGTGCGGGTAGTCGAAAAAGTTTGAGCCAAGATGAAAGCCGTAGCGGTTCCAACTGCCGGTCGCGTCGCTGGTGGTTGATACCGCGATGCACTCGTCAGTCGGCACCGAGGCGCCGGCAAATTGGCTAATCACCCAACGGTTGGCAAGTTGGTCATAGAGTACAACCGGGTCGCCATCGCCGGCAGTTTCGCAGGGACCGTTAAAACCGCTCCAGAGTGTCGTGATACCAACCGGACCCAAGACGGAAGCGCCGCTGGTCTTGTCAAAAACCTGGAAGCCTTCATTCACTATTTGCACGTATTGTGTCGCGCCCACTTCACCGTTTGTATCGGGAGGCGCGCAGTTACATGCCACGCCCGGGAATCCAATCCCGTTAAAGTTGAGTAAAGGACTGGGCATGTTCACCGTCATGAGACTGGTCAAATCGCTAAATCTGCTTTGCACAACCGGATCGGCTGCGTCTTTGTGCTTGTTGGGAATCTTTGGGTTCTCGTTCTCGTGAACCGCTTTTGGCACTAGTGGATGAGGCTTAATATCGCGCAGAGGTTTCGAAGTGTCGTTGTGGTACGAAGCAACGACTGAGATGTCAGCTCTTTGATCGGGGCCCTGAGTGACGTTTGGATCGAGGTTCACTGTCCCGGCGGTTTCGCCACCAAGCCATTTCGATCGACCCGCCTCACTTATCCGAGGCAGCAACATTAATACGCCTAGCAACAGAGTTGCTGTGATTACGATGAGCCATCTTGTCCGCATCTTCAATTTCCTTTCCTATTCCGAAGGGCTAGATTGATGTAAACCTCTTGGGAGTGAGGTGATCGGGACGCAAAAACCGTGAATGCACACTGCGCACAATGAGTCTGTAAGAGTTAGGCTGCTAAAAGAAATGATCGTTACCAAGCGCTTTCTTGTGGGGCGTTGCGCAGGCAGTATATACCTTTCTACGTGCGATGGTAGTAGCTTGAACGGTACGAAATCTTGTATTTCTATTGCACTGGGTATGCTGAAAACAAGAAGGCCGCCCGAGCAGAAGCTTGAGCGGCCTTCAGGCTAAACAAAGTCGGTGGTTTACTGACAACCAGCCAGCTTGAAGTTTGCGATACGGGTACTCCAATTGAAAGTACCGTTAGTCTTCAGGTATTCCGTTGTGTACCACATGGTGCAATCGTCGACCGGATCCACGCTGAGGTTGCTGTAATCACCCCAGCGATTAAGCGTTGCCAATTGCGACCCGCCACCATTCATGACCGGAGTCTCGGTCAGATTCAGAGTTCCCAAAGGATCGCCCGGCGCTCTGCCGGTAAACCGAATTGACGGGAACATGCCGCTGCTCGAAACGCTATAGCCGACGGCGATGTTGCCGACTTTGTCCATTGCGGCGCTGCCCATCCAACGATAAAGCGAGTCGGGAGCATAAGTGCCCTGCTGATAGACAACCGGAGTGCCGGTAGACATGTTGCCACCGGCCGGATTGCGCAGTTCATACCAACGCACACCGCTGCCCCCGCCGGCAGTTACTGAGTGATTTACCAGCAACGCCTCATGGCCGTCTGCAAAGTTCCGGTAAGAGAGCCGGTACATCAAACGGTCGGCCAATGAGTCCAACTTCTGGCTAGTGCCGCTCTGCGGAATACAGGTGCCGCCACCGCAAGCCGCCGAGAATGAAGCTACCGGTATGGTTGTTGGACCAGTAAGGGTAGTGCTCGAAGGCGTGGTCCAGTTCACCTTAAACTTCCAGAGTCGCACTGAGTTGGTGCCAAAGTTTAGCAACAGGTTTGGAGTACCGGCCGGTGGTGCAATTGAGCCATCGAGATCGGAAGGCAATAAGCCGCCGAACGAAGAACTCAGTTGGACACACTGTTGCGTAACTGGCCGCGCTGCCAATCCCAGGATGGCATCCCGATCGATAGCGCAGACCTGCGAGCCCATAAAGCTGCGGCCATTCTTGAACATGTTGTAAGTGATGTAATAGCCATCTGGCCAAACACCAAGTTTTGGATAGTCGTTAAAGTTCCTGCCGTAAGAGAACGAATAACGATGGTATGTTCCGGTGGCGTCCGGGGTATCTGAAACCGCAATACACTGCGTGTAAGGCGTGCCAGAAACTGCAAACTGGGTCATCACCCAACGATTGGCAGCCTTGTCATACTGCGCAATCGGGTCGCCATCATTAAATGATTCGCACGGTCCACCGAATCCGGACCAAAGGGTGTTACCTGCGGCCGGACCGTAGATACGCGAGCCAGTGGCTTTGTCATAAACAGCAAAATCCTCGTTTACCCACTGAACATACTGCAGTAAACCTGCTGATCCGTTTGTGTCCGGAGGCGCGGCATCGGGAGTATACCCACCGCCCACGCCGAGGCCATCAAAGCCGAGACCTGGAGTTATGACCACGCTGCTAGGCGTTACGCCGTTCGCAGCTAGTTGATCACGGCCGCTCTCGGCAGGCGCTGGAAAGCGCTTCACTTCATGATCTCTATTAGTGCTGACATGTTTGTTAGGTGTAATTTCTCGTAACGGCCGCGAAACGTCTTCGTGATCGGGGCGAATGATTTGAGGTTGACGCTGTTCCGCAGTATCGCTTTGAGCGAAAGTCAAAAACGGTAAAGCCGCAATTGCGCAGAGTGCTCCCACGATTAATAACGCAAAAACTTTCTTCATCTTCCCTCCAAAAGTTGTAAAGGTCGGTTTAAGGTTGTGAGCTTGAGGATTTACTACCTTGCTCCGTAGGCCGCCGAATATACATTTCGGCGGATTTTTATGCAAGATTTATTGCATGGCGAGGAGATAGCGTGCGACGGGAGTGACTTACGCCCTGATTTACTGGTGTTTTTCGAACAACCTGCGAACGATGCCCGGCAACAGGCGCGACGTCCTTAAGACCGAACCAGTGGTGAAGTTGTTTGCCAGACCGTGAAATAATTTGTTGGCGGCCCGGCTGTAGCTAAACCACCAGAGATCGGGGAGAAAAGGAACGCGATTCACGTGAACATGTTGAGCGTTCACTAACTCCAGCAGTCCCATGCGGCCGTGAGTTCGGCCGTAACCACTTTCCTTGATACCACCCCAGGGTGTTTGTGCGATGCCGTGCGTATAGACCACTTCGTTGACCATTACGGTGCCGGCGTGAATGAGCGCGGCAATTCGCCGCCCCCGGGAAATGTTCCTGGTCCAAACACTCGCAGTCAGTCCGTAAAGACTGTCGTTCGCGAGATCGATCGCTTCCGCTTCAGTCTTAAACGTCATAACCGGTAATACCGGTCCAAACGTTTCATCGCGCATTATCGTCATGCGGTGATCGACCTTCGTGAGCACCGTTGGCTCATAAAACAATCCGCAAAGATTAGTAGTACGCCGGCCGCCCATCAGCACTTGCGCGCCGCGCGCTTTGGCGTCCTCAACATGATCGGAAACGATTTGTAACTGGCGCTCGTTAGACATCGAACCAACATCGATGGCGGGGTCTGAACCTAAACCTTGTTTTAGTGCTTTTGTTTCCGCAACTACGCGTTCGATGAATTTGTCCGCGATCGATTCCTGCACATAACAACGTTCGACAGACGCGCAAGCCTGGCCGGAATTTGCAAACGCGCCCCAGACCGCGCCCCGCGCCGCGTTGTTAATATCGGCGTCCTCCAAAATGATCATCGGATCTTTGCCGCCAAGTTCGAGCACTACGGGCGTTAGATTTTTCGCGGCCGCTTCAGCCACGCGCTTTCCGGTGGCCACGCTGCCGGTGAACATTATCTTGTCGACTCGCGCATCAACCAGCGCCGAGCCAGTGGAGCCGTCACCGGTTACAACTTCCAATAAATGTTCAGGCAGGCCCGCGCGCTTGAAGAGCTCGCCAATCTTCAAGGCAATCAACGGCGTCAATTCACTGGGTTTCAAAACGACGGCGTTCCCCGCCATCAACGACATGACGACTTCCTGTGCGGGCGTGGCCAGGGGAAAATTCCAGGGGGCGATAATGCCGACGACGCCAACAGGCTTGAAGATGAGCCGCGACGATCGGCCCATCAAACCGTATTGGCCGATGTCAATTTTCTGCGGGCGCAAAAGATTTTCGGCGGCGTGCGCGAAGTAATGCATTGCGTCGAGCGTCGGCACGATCTCCATCGCCAGCGCTTCTGCAACGGGCTTTCCCGTTTCACGAGAAATCAGTTGCGCGATCTCATCAGCGTCATCAAGCAGCAACTGGCGCGTGCGGAGAATCACTCGACGTCGTTCGCGAAACGACAGGTTAGCCCACGCTGATTGCGCGCTGCGCGCCCGCTCGACCGCCGCATTTACTTCTTCAGCTGTACGTAGCGGCGCCCGGCCGATCTCCGCGCCGGTGCCCGGATCGTAGGAAACAATCTCGCGCTGCTTGTCGGTTTGAACCGGTAGGGGGTGCACGCTCATCTTCGCAAGATTATCTAACAAAGCGCAGGTGGCGACCAGTAGAGAAGCACTCGCGGCTGCGCCGCTTTCCGCGCGGAAAGGCTCTGCCTTTTCGGAAGGTGGTTTTATTAGTGAGGCTCCGCCTCCGTCGGAGGCATAGCCTCAACCAGCAGAGGGGTCAACGGAAAGGCACAGCCTTTCCGCACGGAGGGCGGCACAGCCGCGTGTGGCCTTTGCCCCGCAAAGTACTTGACACCATTCTTACCGCGGGGTATTCTTCGCTTATGGGCTCAATCCACCTGGTCACCCAACCGCAAGAAGAGCCGCCCGCGCTGCACACGCGCGCGATGGACAACCTGCAGTACATTCGCGAAACCATGGAACGCGCTACTGCGTTCACGGCCATCTCCGGCTGGGGTTTGCTGGCTATCGGCATTACCGGGCTGATGACAAGTTTCATTGCCGCTCACAAAAGTTTTAAGAGCTGGCTCGCGATTTGGCTCGCCGACGCACTGGTTGCCCTGCTCATTGCCGGCTGGTCCATGGACCGCAAGGCGCGCGCAACCCAGACGCCCTTGCTTTCCGGGCCCGGTCGTAAGGTCGCATTTAGTTTGTCGCCGCCGCTGCTCGCGGGAGCGATTCTCAGCCTGGTGCTTTATCGCTCAGGATCCACGAACGCGATTCCCGGCCTATGGTTGTTGCTTTACGGAACCGGGGTAATTACCGGCGGTATGTTTTCAGTCAGCGTAGTGCCGATCATGGGTCTGGGCTTCATGGCCCTTGGCGCCGCGACATTATTTGCGCCGGCGGCCTTTGCCGATTGGTTCATGGCAGCCGGTTTCGGCGGCTTGCATATTATTTTTGGAGTGATTATCGCAAGGAGATATGGTGGCTAGAAACGCGGCACTAAAACATTCTACGCACAAGAAACGCGAAGCAAGCGGTGCGGCGTCTGCCGCCGAACCGCAATCAGCTAAGGCAAACCATCCAGCGCATTCGCTTGACCGCTTGATTCACGAACGCATGCGGCTCGGCATTATCAGCGCGCTGGCCGCCAACGAATCGCTGACTTTCAACGACTTGAAAAACTTGATGCATACAACCGACGGCAACCTTAGCGTGCATGCGCGCAAGCTGGAAGACGGCGGCTACATTGCCTGTACCAAATCATTTGAAGGGCGGTTGCCGAAAACTGAATACAAGTTGACGGCTAACGGAAAGCGCGCGCTCGAAAACTATGTCAGCCATATGGAAACATTGATTAAGCAAGTGCGCAGTCGCTGAGTTTATTTTTTTTTGACCTGGAGCTTTGTCTAGTAAAGCGCTTTGAACCAATCCACATCGTACGGTAGAAGCTGAAATGTATACCAATGTAAACCTGGCGGCGCCGATCGGCGCCCTGCTCTTTCTGGGCACTGCATTTCTGATTTTATGTTCGGTGCTCCTGCTGGTTTTCTCAATCATCAAAAAAAGAACTTCATTAACGAAATTGAGCGCCCTGGCAATCGCGTTAATTGCGGTGCTGTATCTTTCTCTGTTGCTGCTTTTTTCCTGGACCAGTGCCGAGAAAGTGCTGGCGCGTGGCGAGGAAAAGCATTTTTGTGAGATCGACTGTCATCTCGCTTACTCAATTCTGGATTCTCAAACTTCAAAAACGCTCGGCACGGCGCCTAATCAATTGATCGCGACCGGATTGTTTCGCGTGATCAAGATTAAGACGCGCTTTGACGAGAAGACCATTGGCCCGAACCGCGGTGACGGTTTGCTTTATCCAAATTCGCGCGTGCTGGTTGTCGTTGACGCTCAGGGAAAAGAATATTTTCCTGCGGCAGCAGCCGAGCGCCTGCTGCGCAGTTTGAATGAGGCTGGCATGCCATTCACCACGCCGCTCCGTCCCGGTGAGACCTATCAAACAACGATCGTGTTTGATCTGCCCGCAGACATTCAGAGTCCCACTCTGTTGATTCATGAAGGCGAATTCGTAACGCGTTTTGTGATCGGACACGAGAACAGCCTGCTGCACAAGAAGACGAGGTTTCAGATTTAGGAGACATATGCAGGTGCTTCACTTCCGCTGAGATGTGGATCGCCACATTGTCGAGCTGGCCACGGTGAACTCAGAATGCTTGAAGAAATCTATCGCCTCGACAAAAAACTTAAGAGGAGTATTTCAGTGACTAAACGAATTATTGCGATTGCTTTCATTTTCATCTGTACCTCTATCGCCTGGGCCATTCTGGGTGGGACGATTTTTTCCCGGACTTACGACTCGGCGGCTGCTTCAGACAACCGCGTGACTTCGACCTGGGGCGCGCCGCAGGACCAGGCGCCACCCACCGCGTCGTTCACACACGTCGTGCAGCGCAAGGAAGAGAGCACTGAGAACGGAAAAAAGATCGTCAAGACCATCGACGACGCGGTGACCACGCCGTTGCCTTTGGAAAGCAGCGCCATCAATGTAGCGCTCGATCTCGAGCACCGGCAAAAAGGGCTATTGTGGTACAGCACTTACAAAGTTGATTT
>Ga0070695_100002697_pt1 | contig 10282 bp, 9 predicted proteins | sample KBSK1252metaG_FD_65471 | JGI IMG/M metagenome (GOLD analysis project Ga0070695, IMG submission 65471) | Corn, switchgrass and miscanthus rhizosphere microbial communities from Kellogg Biological Station, Michigan, USA - KBS K1-25-2 metaG | ecosystem: Host-associated > Plants > Roots >... | reverse complement strand
CAGACGGACGCTTGATCGGCTGAAAGCATATCCCTGGCCGGGGAACGTTCGCGAACTGCAAAACGTCATCGAGCGATCAGTCATCGTATCCGACAACGACGAATTCACGGTTGACGACAGCTGGCTTCCCGGAGGCTCCGTCGCCGAAAGCCGGCTTGGTCTGTCCGGCCGGTTGACCGCGCACGAGAAGGAGATCGTCGAAGAGGCGCTCCGGGCCAGCGGAGGCCAGGTCGCGGGTCCCGCCGGAGCGGCCGCACGACTCGGGCTCCCCCGTTCGACGCTCGAGTCGAAGATTCGTCTGCTGAAGATCAACAAGAGTCGCTTTCGTTCACGCGCGCCACGGAGTTCCTGAACCGAGCGGCGGCCAGGTTCTCGCCACTGGCGAAATCTCGACGGCGTGGATGTCGCCAACACTCCCAATATTCAGTCGTTGGCGATTGGACCGACAGTTGCGTCCCGAACGTTGACGATGCTCAAGATTCAGCAGAAGGCTGACCGTGGCGCCATCATGTTGACGGTGAGCGGCCGACTCGATGCCGAGAATGTTGCGCAACTGTGCGAGTTGCTCGACGCAATCCCAATCGACAAGACCGTTGCGCTGGACCTTCAGGACCTCGTCCTCGCGGATCGCGCTGTTGTTCGTCTGTTGCGGGACTTCGAAGAACGCAAGCGCATCGTGCTTCGCAACTGTCCGTCGTACATCCGGATCCGGATGGCCGCCGAGGACATCCAATGAAGGCGATCTGATGTCTAGCTGTTCGCCACCGGCGAGATCTGACGCCATATCGCCGACGGGAAGACTTGAAGATTCAACGTCTTGCGGCAGGGTGGAACGTCCGAATACGTCCTGTTGGCGGAGACTGAGCAATGCTTTGCAGAAGCGCTCGCGAAATCACGCTCGACTAGCCGATTGCCGGAAGTTCGTTTCGCCGGACCCAGGCGACTGCCGACGCGACGAGTAATAGCACGAGCGGTGGAATTACTGACTGCCCGAGAAACAGATTGGTTGCGATCGCACCGATCATCGTCAGAATGAGCAGCAGCGCCCCATAGACTGCCGCCGATGGAATCAGCAGCGCGACCGCCGCGCTCGTCTCGATCGCACCGGTGACATATCGGAACCATTGTCCCCACCCGATCGCATCGAACAGCGCGACCATCGTCGGCGCAGCCATCAGCTTGGAACCACCCGCCATCAGGAACATCGCGGCAAGACCAATCTGCACGACCCACAGAGCGATGGTCGCGCCGCGGCGTCTCTGCACAGTGGGCGCGTTAGTAGTTGCACGTGTTGCGGTGTTGTTTGTGATCACAAGTCGCTCCTGTCTCGGTGACGACTGCACGGCTGTTGCCAGCGGCGCGAGCTAAACCTCGAGGGGCGTCAATCGTTATCGGATCACTCGTACGCGCTGACACAGGCCTTGTGTTCATGGGCGAGAACCGTCAGGCCAGCAGTCTGCCTTGGTGAGATCGCGACTACGGAGTGGCGTGTGGCGGCGCTCGCGTGCGTGTCCAGGTTTTCGCCACTGGTGAGATCTCGGCATCAGGGTTTGTGAGAACGCAGTCAATTCAGGGCTTTGAGCGGGGATCGCAAATTGCGTCTGAGCGGCACATGAAGACCGCACCGTTCGTTGCGATACATCCCCTCGAACCCGAAGATGCGCCGGCGATCACGGCCATGAAAGCCGCGATGCGTGCCGCAAAGGGGGTACGGTCGGCGACCATCGACGCCCGCGCGCAGTTCGACGCCTTGATGGAGCGCGTGCCGCCGCCTGGCGACGTCACCTTCGAAACGGGCTCAGTCGGCGATGTCCCGGGCCTCTGGGTGCATCCTGCGTCGAGTCGATCTGGCGAAGCGATTCTGCATTTGCACGGCGGGTGGTTCAACTTCGGAACTGCCAGCGCATATCGCCACCTTGTGGGGCACATCGCCGCAAGAGCCGGCGCGAAGGCATTTGTACCGGACTATCGGCTCGCTCCCGAGCATCCGTTTCCCGCAGCGGTTGACGATGTGCTCGCGTGTTACCGCGGGATCGATAAACACGGGATAGACCGGATTGCGATCACCGGAGACTCGGCCGGTGGAAATCTCGCGTTGGTCCTTGCTTCGTGCGTCACCGCCCGAGCGGTGTCGGCCAATGCCACTCTTGTTGGAGCGGCTGCGCTGTCGCCGGTGACTGATTTGACGCTCTCGGGCGGTACGTACGAGACACGTGGGGACGCCGATCCGTTGTTCACCCGGCCGCAGGTAGCCGAATTGGTGCGTTCCTACTTGGGGAGCACCGACGCAACCGATCCCCTCGCTTCGCCACTCCAGGGACAGTTGTCAGGGTTGCCTCCTGTCCGCATTCATGTCGGCGACGACGAAGTACTGCTCGATGACTCTCGACGATATGTCGAGCGTGCCGTTGCGGCCGGTGTCGATGCCCGGCTCGAGGTATGGATGGGGATGCCCCATGGCTTCGTCGCCATTATCGGAATGGTCAAGGCGGCCACACTCGCACTCGATGCGGTCGGCACGTTCCTGACTGAGAGGCTGCAGACTGGCCATCCGTGAACCTCTGTCAGGGCATATGACGAACGGACATCCACCTCCTGCTTGCGCGACGTGCTGTCACTCGTTCGCGACACTGCGAAGGACGACATGACACGTCGACACGTGCCGCTGACCGTGATCCTGCTCGGGTCACAGCTCTCATTTGTCGCGTGCACCCAGCCCGGCGCGGCACCCGTCGCACCGCCGCCGCCAACAGTCGCCGTTGTCGAGGTCGTCGAGCGCGACGTGCCGTTGATCAGCGAGTGGATCGCGACCTTGGATGGCTACGTCAACGCGCAAATACGTCCAGAGGTCACGGGGTACCTGGTTCGGCGCGCGTATCAGGAGGGCGCCCAGGTTCGGAAGGGGCAGGTGCTTTTCGAAGTCGATCCGCGACCGTTCGAGACCGCGATGAGTCAGGCGAAGGCGCAGCTTGCGCAGGCAGAAGCGCAGCTCGCGCGAGCCAACCGAGATGTCGAACGCGACACACCATTGGCGGAACAGAAAGCGATTGCGCAAAGCCAGCTCGATACCGACATCCACACGCAACTCGCGAATCGCGCCGCGGTCGACGCTGCGAAGGCGGCGCTCGAGACCGCGGCGTTGAACCTCGAGTTTACGCGTGTGCGGTCGCTCGTCGATGGCATCGCCGCCATTGCCACCGCGCAGATCGGCGACCTCGTGGGCCCGACGACGCTACTGACGACCGTCTCACAAGTCCAGCCGATCAAGGCCTACTTCCCCATCAGTGAGAAGGAGTACCTGGCGATGGCCGATCGCATTCGACACGGCCGGCAGCCGTGGGAACCGAACCCCGGACCGGTTTTAGTCCTCAGTGATGGGACAACGTACGAGAAGGGCACGTACCTCGCCGCCGATCGGGAGGTCGATTCGAAGACCGGCACGATTCGGCTCGCGGTCACATTTCCCAACCCGATGGGTCTCCTGCGGCCCGGGCAATACGGGCGCGTGCGGGCGGTCACGAGCACGTCCCGCCACTCGCTCGTGCTACCACAACGCGCCATTACAGAACTGCAGGGCCAATATCAAGTGCGGGTCGTCGCACGAGACAACAGAGTCGCTGTGCGGGCTATTGCCGTCGGCGAGCGCGTCGGCGACGAATGGGTGGTCACGGGTGGGCTCACAGCGGGCGAACGCGTGGCGGCCGACGGTGCGCAATTCCTGCGTGATGGAACGGTCGTGGCGCCCACACCGGTCTCGCCGACGAAGCAGAGATAGCGGTGGCGAGGTTCTTCATCACCCGGCCGATTGTTGCGATCGTCATCTCGATCGTCACGGTGATCGTCGGCTTGGTGGCGATCACCGGGTTGCCGCTGGCGCAATTCCCGAATATCGTACCGCCGCAAATCCAGATCAGCACGACCTTCCCCGGCGCAGACGCCATCACGAACGAGCAGTCGGTCGCGACGCCGCTTGAGCAACAGATCAACGGTGTCGACAGCATGCTCTACCTGCAGTCGACCAATGCAAACGATGGCACCACTCAGATCTTGGTGACCTTCGACGTCGACACCGATCCGAATACCGACCAGGTGCTCGTCCAGAACCGCGTCGCACAGGCACAGCCGAACCTTCCGACCGACGTCAACACATTCGGCGTGACGATTCGCCAGACGATCGGACTGCCGATGATGGCCGTGGCGCTGTATTCGCCACGTCATACGTACGACGGGCTGTTCCTTGGTAACTACGCGAATATCAACATCTCCGACGCGCTGCTGCGAATTCCCGGTGTTGGCCAGGTGCAGATGTTCGGAGCGCCCGAGTACGCGATGCGCATCTGGATCAAGCCGGATCGTATGGCCACACTTGGTCTGATGGTCCCGGATCTCTCGAAGGCGATTCAGGAGCAGAACACCGTCAATCCCGCAGGTCAGGTCGGGGCCGAGCCCGCGCGAGCGGGCAAGGAACTCACCTTCACGGTTCGAACGCAGGGCCGCCTCGTGACCGTGGAAGACTTCGAGTCGATCGTCGTGCGCGCCAACGCGGACGGATCGATGGTGCGGCTGCGTGATGTCGCGCGCGTCGAGCTCGGCGGCGTCACCTACCAGACCAGCGCGCGCCTGAACGGCGAGCCGACCGCGGTGTTCGGAATCTTCCAGACGCCCGGGTCGAATGGCCTCGCAGTCGCCGCGCAGATCAGGCAAACGCTCGCCGAATTGAAGGAGCGTTTCCCCAGCGACCTCGATTATTCGATTGCGGTCGATACGACGCTGCCGGTCGTAGAAGCCATCCGAGAGATTCTGATCACGCTGGCAATCGCGCTCGCCCTGGTTATGGTCGTCGTCTACTTGTTCTTGCAGAACTGGCGCGCGACGTTGATCCCGCTCATCGCCGTCCCGGTCTCGCTCGTCGGCACGTTCGCGATATTTCCAATCCTCGGCTTCTCTATCAACACGCTGTCGTTGTTCGGCCTCGTGCTCGCAATCGGCCTCGTCGTCGACGACGCGATCGTCGTAGTTGAAGCGGTGGAGCGGAACATCGAACAAGGACTGGCACCGCGCGAAGCGACGATCCGCGCGATGGACGCCGTGTCTGGCCCGGTGGTCAGCATCGCCCTGATCCTGGCGGCGGTGTTCATCCCCGTCGGGTTCATGAGTGGCGTCCAGGGAGAGTTGAACAAGCAGTTTGCGATGACGATTGCGATATCCGTGCTGATCTCGGCGTTCAACGCGCTGACGCTCTCGCCGGCGCTATCGGCGATGCTACTGCGACCGCGGACCGCGTCACGCGGCCCGCTCGTGCGTGTCTTCGGCGTGTTCAACCGATGGTTCGAACGAGCCACGGACGGGTACGTGAACGTGAGCCACGCCCTTATCCGCAAAGCGGCGATCTCACTCGTGCTGCTGCTCGGGTTTATTGCGCTCGACGTCACGCTGGGTCGGCGCCTGCCGACCAGCTTCCTGCCGGAGGAGGACTACGGCTACTTCCTACTAAACGTGCAGCTCCCATCGGCAGCGTCACTGGAACGCACCGACGTAGTGACGCGGAAAATCGAGAAGATCCTGAGCGAGACTGCTGGCATCCAGGATACCGCCACGGTCACGGGGTTCAACTTCATCACGCGGGTAGCGGCCAGCTACAACGCCTTCTACTTCGTGTCGCTGAAGCCGTGGCGAGAGCGCGAACGGCCGGAGCTCGAGGCAAGAGCGCTCGTCAATCAGGTGAATGGCCGTCTGTTTAGCGAGGTCACGGAGGCGGTTGCGTTCGCGTTCATGCCGCCGGCTGTGCCCGGTCTCGGCAACGCCGGCGGCTTCTCGCTGTGGCTGCAGGATCGGAGCGGCGGCGACATCACACTCCTCGATCAGAACGTGCAAAAGTTCCTCACGGAGGCACGGAAACGTCCTGAGCTCGCAGGCGTCGTGTCCCTGTTCAGCGCGTCGGTCCCGCAGATCTACGCCGACGTTGATCGCGACAAAGTGCTGAAGCAGCAAGTCGCGGTCGGTGACGTCTATCAGACGCTGCAGACGTTCCTCGGCGGCCTTTACGTGAACCAGTTCAACCGCTTCGGAAAGCAGTGGCGCGTATTCGTGCAGGCAGAAGGTGACGCGCGGCTTGCCGCGAACGATATCGGCCGCTTCTACGTCCGGAACGCCGAGGGCACAATGGTGCCGCTGTCAACGTTCGTCACCACGCGCGACATCCGTGGACCCGAGTTCACGAACCGGTTCAACCTCTTTCGCGCCGCGCAGGTGATCGGCTCCGCCGCGCCGGGCTACAGTTCCGGCCAGGCGATGGCCGCGCTCGAGCAGGTCGCGAGTGAGACGCTGCCGAGCGAAATGGGCTACGACTGGAGTGACCTGTCATACCAGGAGCGAAGACAATCGGGAACCCTCGTTCGAACGTTCGGGCTGTCGTTCGTGTTCGTCTTCCTGATTCTCGCGGCATTGTACGAAAGCTGGTCGCTGCCGTTCTCGGTGCTCCTGTCGGTGCCAATCGCCGTCTTCGGCGCGTTCGTCGGGCTGTATCTGCGGCGCTATGACCTCGACGTGTACGCACAGATCGGGCTGATTATGCTGATCGGTCTGTCGGCGAAGAACGCGATCCTGATCGTCGAATTTGCAAAAGGGGAATTTGAGAACGGGCGGCCGCTTGTGGAGGCGGCACTCGAGGGCGCGCGACTGCGGTTAAGGCCGATTCTGATGACGTCGTTCGCGTTTATCCTCGGCTGCGTGCCACTGTGGGTGGCGACCGGATCGGGGGCCGCGTCACGGCGGATCCTCGGCACCGCCGCGATCAGCGGCATGTTGACAGCGACCGCCATCGCGATCTTCGTCATCCCGGTGTTGTTCGTCATCGTCGAACGGATCGCTTCACGTCGCGCCGACCGATCGGCGACTGCGATGCAGCCGAAGCCGACGGAAGGAGGCGCATGATGCGCCGTGCAGCGTTCGCGTTGGCGCTGGCGGCGTCAGCGTGCACCGTCGGGCCGAACTACAAACGGCCGGTTGCGCAACTGCCGGAGGCGTATCGCGCCGCCGCACCGACCGGCGCACTTGCCGCCGACCAGCCGTCGCTTGGCGATCAAAAGTGGTGGGAGGTGTTTCAGGACGAACAGCTTCAGGAGCTGATCCGGACGGCGCTGCGCCAGAACTTCGACGTGCGCATCGCCGCCGCGCGGGTCGCGGAGGCGCGAGCACAGCTGGGGATCACACGCGCGGATCAGTTTCCACAAGTGGACGGGTCGGCCCTCGCCGACCGCGAGCGCGTTTCCGCCTCGCCGGTGCCGCTTCCCTCGCAAGCGTTCGACCGCAATGTGTTCCAGGTTGCAGGGTCCACAAGGTGGGAAGTGGACTTCTGGGGAAAGTTCCGGCGCGCAACCGAGGCGGCGCGCGCTACGCTCGCGGCGACGGAGTGGGGGCGACGTGCCGTCGTGACGAGCCTGGTTGCACAGGTCGCCGAAGCGTATTTCGCGTTGCGCGCAATTGATCTCAATTTGGACATCTCCAGGCAGACGCTGGCCTCTCGACAGGAGTCACTGCGCCTAACGCAAGTCCGTGCCGCGGGCGGGGTCGCGTCCGAGCTCGACGTGCGCCAGGCCGAACAGCTGGTATTCGGCGCCTCGGCGGTGATCGTCGACCTGGAGCGGCAGGCGGAGCAGCAGGAGAACCTGATCAGCATTCTGCAAGGCAACAACCCCGGTGCCGTTCCGCGTGGCCGAACGCTCACAGATCAACCGCTGATTCCCCAGGTGCCGACTGGGCTCCCGTCTGCGCTGCTGGAGCGCAGACCGGATATCGTCGAAGCGGAACAAACCCTCGTGGCGGCCAACGCCAATATCGGCGTCGTGCGTGCCAACTTCTTTCCGGAAGTTTCGCTGACGGGGTCCGGTGGCTTTCAAAGTGCCGCGCTATCGTCGCTGTTGACAGGGCCAGCGGCGTTTTTCACGGTCGGCGCGACGCTGCTCCAACCAGTGTTCACGGCCGGTCGCACGCGATCACAGGTCGAGCTGGCCGAGGCACGGCGTGACGAAGTCCTGCTCGCGTATCAGCAGACCATCCTGGAGTCGCTGCGTGACGTGTCCGACGCGTTGATCGCGTATCGACGAAACCGCGAGTTCCGGGATCAGCAGCAGTTGTTGACACGCTCGGCCGGCGACGCGCTGCGGTTGACGACCGTGAGGTACCAGGGTGGCGCATCAAACTACCTCGAAGTGCTCGACGCCGACACGAGGCTCTTCGCGGCGCAGCTCGTGCTCGCGCAAGCGCAGTTGAACGAGCTGCTCGCGATCGTGCAGATCTACCGCGCGCTCGGCGGCGGCTGGGAGCCATGAAGCCGGCGATTGGTGTTCTGACACAACGGATCCGCGAAGAATTCGGTGAGGCCCCTGGCCTGCAGATCACGGTCGAGGAAGGTGTCCGGTTCTGGACGCTCGATGCGGAAACATGCGCGATCGTTCTCTCGGCGCTACACAACGCAGGATTTCTCGTCCGGACGCAGGACGGCCGTTATCAACGGGCACCGGGGACGTAGCACCCAAGGGATATTCATCCATCCATGAAGTGAACACCATCCATTCCTTCGAAGATCGCGCTGAGTCTCACACCTACTTCAGTCACGGAGCGGCGTTGGCAGTACTCCCAATTGTGCGAGGACGACAGTGCCCGAAGGATAGCAGTTGAAGGACTGGATCTTGCCGTTCTCGAGGCGAAAGACGTCGCAGCACGGCGCATCCATACGTTTACCAGTCGGTGGAATGGTCCCAGACGGCAACATCAACGGCCCCTTGTGGGTTCCCTGAAGGGCGAGTTCGACGATGACGGTGTCTCCGTCTTCGTAGAACCGGTACAGCTCCCGATGCATGTCGGGAAATGCTGTCGCGTAGATCTCGACTGTGCGGCCGATGTCCTGGCCGCGATAGGTGACCCCGATCGATTCATCCGTAAAGGTGCCGCTTGCCGTGAAGCAGTTGATGAACCCGGCAACGTCCTTGTCTTCGGCCACTCTGTACGCTTTCCGAATTGCCGCCTCATTTGCGGTCATGTGGACGCCTCACCTTTTCGCTGGCCAGCTTCCATGAAAATGTTGCGATGAAGCAGCCTCAGTAAGAGGAGTGCACGGCCGTTGCCAGCCTGCGAGCAATGACGATCGACGCGGGCACTCGCCTCGTGTCGACACGCGTGAGCGCGCGGTAAGGCCTTTGCCGTGTGGCGCGTGCCGCTCGCGCCTTCGTGTCCGCTGGGCGTCATCGAGCACGGAATTACATTCGGGTGACACGCAATCTGTGTCCAGCATTTCGCCACTGGCGAGATTTCGCCGCAAGTCGCCGGGGCGAAGACCAGCAGATTCAAGGTCTTGTGGAGGGATCGGAAATTGCCTCGATCAGCGGGATACAGGCCCCCCCAAAAGCTGACGGGCCCAGCCATCACAAGAAGGACACGGATCATGCCGACATCCCCGAAAGTTGGTCTCGACGCGCTTCTAACACCTGAGAATTGCGCCCTTCTCCTGATCGATCACCAGCCATCTCAATTGGCCAACGTCAACAGCCACGACCCCACGTTGGTGATCAACAACGTCACGGCTCTCGCCAAGGCCGCGAAGGCATACGGCGTCCCGACGATTCTCAGCACCATCGGCGCAAAACGCGGCGGTGCGATCTTCAAGCAGATCCAGGCGGTCTTTCCGGACCAGCAGCCGATCGACCGCAGCTTCATCAATTCCTGGGAGGACGGCCGTATCGTCGAAGCAGTGAAGAAGACCGGACGCAAGAAGCTGGTCATCGCGGCACTCTGGACCGAGATGTGTCTGGCGCAACCCGCCATCCATGCGATGGGCGACGGCTATGACGTGTACGTCGTCACCGACGCGTCGGGCGGGTCCACTCCGGAGGCGCATGACATGGCCATCCGCCGGTTGGTGGCCGCGGGGGCGCAACCGATGACGTGGTTTGCGATCGTGGGAGAACTGCAGCGCGATTGGGCGCGCACCGAAAGGCTCGGAACAGTCGCACAGATCCTGTTCGACCATGGCGGCGCGTCCGGCACCGTACTGGGGTGGGAGCTGGCCAACGAGGCGCAGCGCAGGTAGGCCTTCCAATGAAAACGATTCTCATCACTGGAGTAACAGGCCAGCAGGGCGGCGCGGTCGCGCAGGCGTTGCAGGGCAAAGGGTTCCATCTGCGCGGCCTGACGCGCACGCCGGACAGCGAGCGGGCGGCGGCGCTGGCGCGCTACGCCGTCGAGATCGTCAAGGGCGATCTTGATGACGAGGCGACGCTGCGCC
>Ga0070695_100002696_pt1 | contig 10282 bp, 10 predicted proteins | sample KBSK1252metaG_FD_65471 | JGI IMG/M metagenome (GOLD analysis project Ga0070695, IMG submission 65471) | Corn, switchgrass and miscanthus rhizosphere microbial communities from Kellogg Biological Station, Michigan, USA - KBS K1-25-2 metaG | ecosystem: Host-associated > Plants > Roots >... | reverse complement strand
CCGCGAACACCTGCACCTGCCAGGGGCCGGAGGGGGTGGCGGCGGGGGCGGCCGGCGAGGAGGCCGCCGCGGGAGGAGAGGTGGGCTCCGCCACCTGGCGCCGGGGTTCGGGGACGCCGCTCACGTCGAACCCGCCCGCCGTGGCATCCACGTCGGCCGGGGGCAGGACCGCCCCCGGAGCGGTGGCTTTGGAGGCAGGGGACGGGGGCGCCTCGCCCCCTCCCGCGGACCACCGACCGAGGAAGAAGGCGCCGGCCAGCGCGGCCAGGAGAAGCGCCACGCCGAACCAGAGGGTGCCCCCCTCCAGGCGCAGCTCCCGGGGCTCAGACTCCTGCACGGGGCTCCCCCACCAGCTCGGAGACGCCGATCGAGTTCTTGGGACCGCTCTTGATCTGCTGCATGGCCCGGTCCGCCCGCACCACCAGCTCCTCCTTGGAGCGGGCGTGCAGCGGGAAGGACGAGATGCCGAAGGAGGCGGTGACGCGGATCCCCTCCCCTCCCGGCACCTCCGGGATCAGGAAGTTCCGGCTGGCGATGGCCTCGCGCACGCGCTCCGCCACCTCCAGCGCCCCGTGCCACTCCGTCTCCGGCAGCACGATGCAGAACTCGTCCCCGCCGAAGCGGAACAGCTTGTCGAACTTGCGCACCTTGCCCCGCACCCGGGAGGAGACCTCCCACAGCGTGCGGCTCCCCATGGTGTGCCCGAGGAGGTTGTTCACCTGCTTGAGATTGTCCATGTCGAAGAAGATGAGGGACAGGGGGGCGCGGAAGCGGGTGGCGCGCGCCAGCTCCTCCTGCAGGAACTGCTCGAAGTAGCGGCGATTGTAGCAGGCGGCGGTGTCGTCGAGGATGACGAGGGCGCGCACGGCCCGCACCTTCAGCGACTGCCCCACGGCTTCCCGGGCGAGCCCGAGCAGATGGCGCACGCGGGCGCGCACCTCCTCGGGCACCGCGGGCGCATGGGGGACCAGCAGCAGCGCGGCGGGCGGTCCGCTCTCCGCGCGCACCGGGAAGGCCAGGAGCGGGCCCACGCCGCCGAACCGGTCCTCGCCCCCGAACTCCCTCTCCTGATCCGTCCAGCCCTCGAGGTCCTCGAGCGCGCCGGTCATCGAGGGCTCGGCCCCTCCCGCTCCCAGGGCCTGCAGCGCGGCGGAGCCACCGGGTTCCTCGGAGGGGGACACCACCCAGCCCCGGTCGCTCCCCACGAGCGTCAGGATCTCCTGGCCCAGCTGCCTGAGGCGCGGCTCCAGCTCCAGCTCGCGGTACACCCGGAGCAGTGCGGCCAGGGTGGCCGGGTCCTCCATGCGCTCCCCTTCCCTCAACGCGGCGTCCTCGTCACTTGGGGATGAAGTGGCGGAGCATCTCGATGGGAAGCGGGAAGACCAGCGTGGAGTTCTTCTCGGCCGCGATCTCCGTGAGCGTCTGCAGGTAGCGGAGCTGGATGGTCACGGGGTTCTTGCCGATCTCGTCGGCGGCCTTGGAGAGCTGGGTGGCGGCCTGGAACTCGCCCTCGGCGTGGATGATCTTGGCCCGCTTCTCGCGCTCCGCCTCGGCCTGCTTGGCCATGGCGCGCTGCATCTCCACGGGGAGGTCCACGTGCTTCACCTCCACTGCCGACACCTTGATCCCCCAGGGGTCGGTCTGGTGGTCGAGGATGGTCTGCAGCTTGCGGTTGATGGCGTCCCGCTCCGCCAGCAGCCCGTCCAGCTCCACCTGGCCCAGGACGGAGCGCAGCGTCGTCTGCGAGAGCTGGCTCGTTGCGTAGTGGTAGTTCTCCACCTCGACGATGGCGCTCCTGGGGTTGACCACCCGGAAGTAGACGACGGCGTTGACCTTGATCGAGACGTTGTCCTTGGTGATCACGTCCTGGGGCGGCACGTCGAACACCACCGTGCGCAAGGAGACCCGGGTCATGCGATCGACCACCGGGATGAGCAGGAACAGCCCCGGCCCGTAGTCGTACCCGCGAAGACGGCCCAGGCGGAAGACCACCCCCCGCTCGTACTCGGGGAGGATGCGGATCGCGTTCATGAGGATGAACGCCACCACGACCACGGCGACGATGAGCCCCAGCGGAAGTCCCAGCATGCTAGTCCGCCTCCACCGTCAGCTTGAGATTGGACACCCCGGTCACCTTCACCCGCGTGCCTGCGGGAAGGGGCCGCGAGGCCGCCACCGCGTTCCACAGCTCGCCGTGCACGAAGATCTTCCCCTCGGGGTCGAGCGTCTCGGTCACCGTCCCCACCTCGCCACGCATCCCCTCCACCCCCGTGCGCACCGGCGCCCGCTGGGCGCGGACGGCCAGGCGCACCGCGAGGACGCACAGCGCCGCCACCGCCACCGCCGTGGGCAGGACGAAGCCCAAGGGGAGCCGGAGCTCGGGGATCTTCACCAGGAGCAGCGCCCCCGCGATGAGCGCGCAGAGGCCCCCCACCGTGAGGAGGCCGTGGGAGACGATCTTCACCTCCAGGGCGAAGAGCACCAGGGCGGCCACGATGAGGAGCACGCCCAGGGCGGAGATGGGGAGGATGGAGGCGGAGACCGCGAAGAGGACGAGGGAGACGACCCCCACCACGCCGGGCAGGATCGCCCCGGGGGTGGAGAATTCGAGGTAGAGGCCGCCCAGCCCGAGCAGGAGAAGCAGGGCCGCCACCTCGGGGCGCCCCAGGAACTCCAGGAGCCGCTGCATCCAGTCCACCTCGGACTGCACCGTGCGCGCCCCGGCCGTGGCCAGCACCAGGGTCTCGCCCCCGAATCGGCGGACGGTGCGGCCGTCCAGGGCGCGCAGGAGCGTCTCCCGGTCGGGCGCGATGAGGTCGATGAGGCGCTCCTTCAGCGCCGTGCGTTCCGTGAAGGCCGCGGCCTCCTGGACGGCGCGCTCGGCGGCGTCCCCGTTCCTGCCGCGCTGCTCGGCGATGGAGCGCACCCCGGCGGCCACGTCGTTCTGGGCCTTTTTCCGCCCCACGTCCTTCTCTTCGTTTGCGCCCATGCCGAAGATCACCGAGGCGGCCCCCGTCCGCGTCCCCGGCGCCATGGCGGCGACGTCGGCGGCCATGAGGAGGAGGAAGCCACCGGAAGCGGCCTGGGCGCCGGCGGGGCCGACCCACACCGCCACCGGGGTGCGGGCGGCGAGCATGGCCTTCACCGTGCGCTCGGTGGCGTCCACGAGGCCGCCCGGCGTGTCCAGCTCGATGAGGACCAGGGAGTCGTGGGCGGCGTCGGCGTCGGCCAGGGCACGGAGGATGCGCTGCGACGAAGGAGCGGTGATCGGGCCCTCGAAGCGGATCAGGCGCACCGTGGGCTCCGCCGCGAAGGCGGAGACACCCACCGTCAGCGCCCAGCCCGCGACCACGAGAGGGAGCCGAGGCATCGGGGGCGAGTCTAGGTCCCGGCGCAAAGGGACGTCAAGCAACGGGGCCGGGTCCCAGGCGCCGCTTGAGGGCCGCCACCACCTCCTCGGGGACGAGGCCGGTGAGGTCGCCCCCCAGGCGGGCCACCTCGCGCACCAGGCGGCTGGAGAGATAGGCGTAGGCCTCGCTGGGCATGAGGAACACCGTCTCCAGGGCGGGGGCCAGGCGGCGGTTCATCATCGCCATCTGCAGCTCGTACTCGAAGTCGGAGAGGGCGCGCAGGCCCCGCACGATCGTCCCCGCCCCCACCCGCTGCGCGTAATCCACGAGCAGGCCGTGGAAGGCGTCCACCTCCACGTTGGGGAAGGGGGCGGCCGCCTCCCGCAGCAGCTCCATCCGCTCCTCCAGCGAGAACACGGGGCTCTTCTCGTCGTGGCGGAGGATGGCGATGATCAGTCGATCGAACTGGCGGCTGGCCCGCTCCACCAGGTCCAGGTGGCCGTTGGTGACGGGATCGAAGGTGCCGGGATAGACGGCGGTCCGCTTCATGCGCTCCTCTCCGCCGCCGCCAGCAGGTCCGCGGCGTGGCGGCGCGAGGCGTCGGTCACGGTCTTCCCTCCCAGCATGCGGGCCAGCTCGTCCACCCGCTCGCTCCCCTGCAGCGTGCGCACGTCCGCCAGGGTGCGGCCGCCCTCCACCCGCTTGCGCACGTGGTAGTGCCGGTCGGCATAGGCCGCGACCTGGGGGAGGTGGGTGACGCACAGGACCTGGCGCCGGGCCGCCAGGTGCGCCAGACGCGCGCCCACCGCGTCCGCCACGGCACCGTCGATCCCCACGTCCACCTCGTCGAAGACCACGGTGCGGCAGAGCCCCGCCCCCTCCAGCACCACGTGCAGGGCCAGCATCACCCGCGACAGCTCTCCCCCGGAGGCGATGCGTGCCAGCGGACGCGCTTCCTCTCCCGGGTTGGGAGCGAGGAGGAACTCCGCCCGCTCCGCTCCCGAGGGGGCAAGCGGCGCACGCGCGGGGGAAAAGGCGACGGACACGCTGGCCCGCGGCATGGCCAGCGACCGCAGCTGCGCCTGGACGGCGGGGGCCAGGGCCGCCGCCGCCTCTTTCCTCGCGGCGGTGAGCAGGGCGGCGGTCTCCTGGTAGCGGCGGGTGGCGACGTCCACGGCCTCCGTCGCCCGCGCGGCCTCCTCCTCGAGACCGTCCAGGGCGCGCAGCTCCGCGGCCGCGGCATCGCGCGCCGCCAGTGCCGCCGCCTCGTCGGGCCCGTGGTGCAGCAGCAGGCGGTCGAGGGCGGCGCGGCGCCCCTCCACCTCCTCCAGGCGCGCGGGATCGGCCTCCACCCGCGCCCGCCAGGAGGCGAGCGCCGTCCCCAGGTCCTGCAGCTCCACCCGCGCCCCGTCGAGCCGCGCCCCCAGCTCGGCGAGCTCGGGAGAGAACGCCGCCAGCTCCGACGTCCGCCTGCCGGCCTGCGCCAGCAGCCCCACCGCCGAGGGTTCCCCCTCCCAGACGAGGCCGGCCGCCTCCTCGAGGAGCGCGGCCAGGCGCGTGGCGTTGGCGAGGATGCGCCGCTCCCCGTCGAGGGCGTCCCGCTCCCCGGGGACCGGCCCCACTCCCTCGATCTCGCGCACCAGGGCGGCCAGGAGCGCGCGGCGCGCCTCGCGGTCCCGCCTCCTCTCCTCGAGCGCGTCCCGGCGCCCGCGCGCCTCGGCGGCGGCGGCGGCCGCGGCGGCCACCGCACCCCTCTGGGGCTCGAGCTTCCCGAAGGCGTCGAGCAGGGGGAGATGCTGCTCGGGGGTGAGGAGGCGCTGGCTCTCGTGCTGGCCGTGCAGCTCCAGCAGGCGGGAGAGCACCTCGCGCAGCAGGCCGACGGTGGCGGGCGAGCCGTTGACGAAGGCGCGCCCCCCGCCCGCGGCCGCGATCTCCCGGCGCACCACCAGGGCGCCGTCCTCGAGGTCGATCCCGCGCTCGAAGAGGGCGTCGCGCAGGGCGGCGTCCTCGACGTCGAAGGCCGCCTCCACCACCGCGCGCTCGCTCCCCGTGCGCACGAGCCCGGCCTCTGCGCGGCCGCCCGCCGCCAGGCCCAGGGCATCCACCACGATGGACTTGCCGGCGCCGGTCTCTCCCGTGAGCAAGTTCAACCCGGGGCCGAACTCGATCGAGAGGTCGTGGACGATCGCCAGCTGCCGGATGCGCAAGGTTCGGAGCATCGCGCGCCAGGAGGCTAGCACAGACGTTGCATTTCTTTGACGGCCTCGCGCGCGCTGGACTAATCTTCGACCGCAGCTGCGTTGCGAGAGTTGGAGGCGACGTGACCCCCTTGCTGCTCCAGATCGCCCCGCACCGACTGGACGTGTGGAGCGCCGTGGCCTCCGCCGGCCCCATGGGGAAGTTCGTGCTGTGCGTGCTGGCTGTCTTCTCCGTCGTGTCCTGGGCCATCATCGCCGAGCGCTGGCGCACCTTCCGCCGCGCCGAGCACGAGTCGGACGCGTTCCTGGAGAGGTTCCACCGGGGGGGCGGCCTCTCCGCCATCAAGGACGACGTGCGCACGCTGGACCGCTCCCCGCTGGCGCAGGTCTTCTTCGCCGGCTTCCGCGAGATCAGCCTGAACCCACCGGCGGCGGGGACCCCGAGCGGGGACGATCTGGACGCCCTGGACCGCTTGCTCCGCAAGAGCGCCTCGGTGCAGGGGAGCCGGCTCGAGCGCAGCCTGGGGTTCCTCGCCACCACGGCGAGCGTCACCCCCTTCATCGGCCTCTTCGGCACGGTGTGGGGGATCATGAAGGCCTTCCTGGGGATCGGCACCGCGGGCACGGCGTCGCTGGCCTCCTACGCGCCGGGGATCGCGGAGGCCCTGGTGGCCACCGCCGCCGGCCTGGCCGCCGCCATCCCCGCCGTCATCGCCTACAACCACTTCGCCAACCGGCTCCGCTTCATCGACATGCGCATCGACGAGTTCATCGCCGACTTCCTGCACCGCCTGCAGGGGCGAAGGAGCTGACGCCGTGGCCGCTCCGGTGGTGGGCTCCGCCAGCGGCCGGCGCCGGCCGCCCCTGGCGGAGATCAACGTCACGCCGCTGGTGGACGTCATGCTGGTGCTGCTCATCATCTCCATGGTGGCGGCCCCCATGCTCCAGGAGGGGATCCCCCTGGAGCTGCCGAAGTCGGAATCGGCGAGCCCCATCGAGGACACGGACGTCGTGGTCTCCGTGGACCGCGACGGCCACATCCGCATCAACGAGCAGCCGGTCCACCCCGACCTCCTGGGGGAGCGGATGCAGGCGCTGGCGCGCAGCCGCCCGGACGAGACGGTCTTCCTGCGCGGCGACCGCCTGCTCCCCTACGGCGAGGTGCTGCTGGTGATGGACCGCATCCGCAAGGCGGGGATCACCAAGGTGGCGCTGGTGACGATCCCCATGACGGAGGAGGACCGCCCCCGTTGAGCGTGCGCGTCGTCGTCGTGCCCCGCTCGCTCGGCGTCCCCCGCCGTTACTGGATCTCGGCCGCCGCCCACGTCCTGTTCCTCCTGGCCTGGGTCTTTGCCCCCTCGCGCACCACGTCCTTCAAGCCCATCGGAGATTCCATGACGGTGGGCCTGGTCGCCGCCCCGCCCTCGGGAGGCGGGGCGCGCACCGTGACGCCGCCCGCCCCCACGCCCCCGGCCCCGGCACCCGTGCAGCCCCCGCCGGAGCCCAAGGGTCCGTCCCTGCAGCCGGAGCCCAAGCCGGAGCCAAAGAAGCCCAAGGACAAGAAAGCGGACAAGAAGAACAAGGAAGAGCAGCCGCAGAACACCGCCCAGGCTCCCTCCACGGCCCAGCCGAACAACACGCCTCCCTCCGGGCCGGCGGCACCGGGGACGGGGAGCGGAGGTGCCGGGAAGGAAGGGACGACCCTGTCCCTGGGAGGCGGACAGCCTGGTTCGGACTTCTACAGCTCGGCGGTGCGGGCGGCGATCGAGCCCCGCTGGCGGAAGCCCGTGCTGGACAGCGACGTCGCCAGCGAGGTCACGGTGAGCTTCGAGATCCTGCGCGACGGGACGGTCCGGGACGTGCAGGTGCAGCGCACGAGCGGGATCGCCGCCCTCGACCGCTCCGCCATGCGCGCGGTGATCGAGGCCTCGCCCCTGCCTCCCTTCCCCGCCGGTTGGCGCGGGGGATCCACCGCCGCGACAATGACCTTCATCCTCCTGCCGGAGTGAGCATGCGCGCGACCCCCCTCGGCCCCCTCCTCCTCCTCCTCGCCTGCCCGCTGGCGGCGCAGGAGACGCCGCCGCCGGTCCGGGGCGTGATCGAGGGCCAGGGGTTCACGAAGATCGCCATCGCCATCCCCAATGCGAAGGCCGCGGGAGGGACCTCCGCCCTGGCGCAGGAGCTGGTGGAGACGGTGCGCGCCGACCTCGACTTCAGCGGCTACTTCGACGTGCTCTCCCCCACCCTGTACGGCATGGTGGAGACCTCCCCCTCCCGCGGCAACGTCCAGAACGGGGTTCCCTACCAGGCCTGGCAGGAGATCGGGGCCGCCGGCGTGGCCTTCACCGAGGTGGCCCTGGCGGGCGGCAAGCTGGACGTGCAGGCCATGGTCCACGACGCGCCCACGAAGACGCTCGTCCTCGCCCGCCGCTACGGCGGCTCCTCGGACGCCGTGCGCCGCGTCGCCCACCAGATCGCCGACGACATCGTGACCGCGTTCACCGGGCAGAAGGGAATCGCCATGAGCCGCATCGCCTTCGTGTCCGGCCACAAGGACGCGAAGGAGGTCTACCTCATGGACTACGACGGGCAGCGGATCCGCCGCATCACCAGCAGCGGCGTCCTCAACCTCTCCCCCGCCTGGTCCCCGGACGCCCACAAGATCGCCTTCGTCTCCTGGCGGGGCGGCCGTCCGGGGATCCAGGTCCTGGACGACGCCGGCAAGAGCGTGCGCGTGAAGACGGTGGGAGGGGAGCTGACCTCGGCCCCCGAGTGGAGCCCGGAGGGGCGCCGCCTGGTCTACAACAGCACCCTGGACGGGAACTCGGAGATCTACGTGAGCGACGTGGACAGCGGGCGCAGCACGCGCCTGACGCGCTCCCCCGCCATCGACACCTCCCCCAGCTTCTCCCCCAACGCGCGGGAGATCGCCTTCACCTCGGACCGGGGGGGGACCCCCCAGATCTACGTGATGGACGCGGAGGGGCTGAACGTCCGCCGCGTCAGCTTCGACTCCTCCTACTGCGACTCCCCCGCCTGGTCCCCCGACGGCAGCAAGCTCGCCTACGCCGCCCGCTACGACGGACGCTTCGACGTGGTCGTCCTCGACATGGCGACGGGGAAGGTGGAGCGGCTGACGCACGGAGAGGGGAACAACGAGAACCCTCGCTGGTCGCCGGACGGGCGGCACCTGGCCTTCGCCTCCAGCCGCGCCGGCAGCTACGACATCTACACCATGCAGGAGGACGGCGGGAACGTGCGTCGCCACACCAAGGGCGGCGACGCCTTCATGCCCGACTGGCGATGAATCCGACGCAGCGCACCGATCAGGTCACGAGAAGCCTTTGCCGGTTCGGCAGCGGCCTCTATAATCCTCGATCCTGGATCGCCCCCCGCGATCCGTTGCGGAAAGGAGCCCCGATGAGATCGAGGATCCCGGTACTCGTCCTGACGCTCGCTCTGGCCGCGTCCGCGGGCGCGTGCAAGAAGCAGAAGCCCGTGACGATGCCGCCACCGGCGGAGCCCCAGCAGACCACGGCGCCGGCGGAGCCCGCTCCCGTCGCGCCCAAGGAGACCGTCACCGACTTCCCCGTCGAGAAGACCACCAAGACGGACGTGGATCCCAGCATCGACGAGCTCAACCGGCAGGGCGTGCTCAAGACCGTCTACTTCGACTACGACCAGGAGCAGCTCCGCGAGGATGCCCGGGCCACGCTGCAGGCGAACGCCCAGTGGCTGCGCGCCCATCCCGGGTACAAGGTCCGCATCGAGGGGAACGCCGACGACCGCGGCACCATCGAGTACAACCTGGCGCTGGGGCAGCGCCGCGCCGACTCCGTCCGCGAGTATCTGGGAAGCCTGGGCACCACCACGGCGGACCTCGAGGTGATCTCCTACGGCGAGGAGAAGCCCGTGGAGCAGGGCGAGGGCGAGGGCAGCCGGGCCAAGAACCGCCGCGCCGACTTCGTCATCGTGTCCAAGCCGTGAGGAGCCCGCTGCTGCTCCTGCTCGCCGGCCTTCCCCTCTGCGGCTGCGTCCTCCCCGAGGACTTCGAGCGTCTGCGCAAGGAGATGGCCGACGTCCAGCAGAACGTGGTGGCCGCGCAGCGCCAGCAGGCCGACACGGAAACGCGCCTGAAGGCCATCGAGACGGAGCTGTCGGGCGGCAGCGACAGCCAGCGCACCGCGGTCGCCGACCTTCGGGCCGAGAGCGAGGACCTGAAGCGCCAGGTCTCGCAGACGTCCCAGCAGATCGCCGACACCAACACCCGCATCGACGCCCTCTCCCGCCAGGTGGAGGACGTCAAGGCCCAGGGGGCACGCCGCCCGTCCGGCGGGACCTCGGTTCCGCCCCCCCCGGTGGTCCCCTCCCCCGGCACCTCCGCGGTGCCGGAGGCTCCGCCCGAGGGGGGTGGCTCCGGCGCCCCGGCCGGTCCCGGCGCCCAGGAGCTCTACAACTCGGCCTACGCCGACTTCACCAAGGGGAACTTCGATCTCGCGGTCTCCGGCTTCGAGGAATACGCCCAGCGCTTCCCCGACAGCGACGTGGCCGACAACGCCCTCTACTGGATCGGCGAGTGTCGCTTCAGCCAGGGGAAGTTCCAGGACGCCGTGGGCGCCTACGACCGCATGCTGGAGCGCTACCCCAGGAGCGACCGGGCCCCCGCCGCCAACCTGAAGAAAGGGCTCTCCTACCTGGAGCAGAACCAGGTGAGCCAGGCGGTGGTGCAGCTCC
>Ga0070695_100002695_pt1 | contig 10282 bp, 8 predicted proteins | sample KBSK1252metaG_FD_65471 | JGI IMG/M metagenome (GOLD analysis project Ga0070695, IMG submission 65471) | Corn, switchgrass and miscanthus rhizosphere microbial communities from Kellogg Biological Station, Michigan, USA - KBS K1-25-2 metaG | ecosystem: Host-associated > Plants > Roots >... | reverse complement strand
CACGGCGCCGCTGCACTGACGGGAAACGCGATGGCGAGAGACGAGTTCGCGCGCCGCCGTCGCCAGCTGATGCGCCTCATGGGGCGCGACTCGATCGCCGTGCTGCCGGCCGCCCCGGTCCGGCACCGCAACGGCGACGTCGAGTACGCCTACCGCCAGGACAGCGACTTCCAGTACCTGACCGGCTTCGGCGAGCCCGAGGCGGTGGCGGTGCTGGTGCCCGGCCGGGCGCACGCCGAGTACATCCTGTTCGTGCGCGAGCGCGACCCGGCGCGCGAGAGCTGGGACGGGCGGCGCGCAGGTCCGGCCGGCGCCCGGCGCGACTACGGCGCCGACGACGCCTTCCCGGTCACCGACCTCGACGAGATCCTCCCCGGGCTGCTCGAGAACCGGGCGCGCGTCTACTACACCATGGGCGCCTACGCCGACTTCGACCAGCGCGTGGTCGGCTGGGTGAACGGCCTGCGCAGCACCCAGGCCAAGAACGGCCGCCACCCGCCCCAGGAGTTCGTGGCGCTCGATCACGTGCTGCACGACATGCGCCTGTACAAGTCGCGCCGCGAGCTCGAGCAGCTGCGCAGCTCGGCGCGCATCGCCGCCCAGGCGCACCAGCGCGTCATGCGCTTCTGCCGCCCGGGAGTCACCGAGTACCAGGTGATGGCGGAGCTGCTGCACGAATTCCGGCGCCACAACGCCGACCTCGCCTACCACCCGATCGTCGGCAGCGGCGCCAACAGCTGCATCCTGCACTACCGCGACAACGATCAGCCGCTCGCGAGCGGCGACCTGCTGCTGGTGGATGCCGGCTGCGAGCTCGACTGCTACGCCTCGGACATCACCCGCACCATCCCGGTCAACGGCCGCTTCAGCCCGGCGCAGCGCGCGGTTTATGAAGTGGTGCTCGAGGCCAACCGCGCCGCCATTGCCCGGGTGCGTCCCGGCAACCACTGGAACGAGCCGCACGAGGCGGCGGTGCGCGTCATCACCCAGGGACTGGTGCGGCTCGGACTGCTGAAGGGGCGCGTGCCGGCGCTCATCAAGTCCGGCGCCTACCGGCGCTTCTTCATGCACCGCACCGGGCACTGGCTCGGGCTCGACGTGCACGACGTGGGCGACTACAAGATCGGCGACGAGTGGCGGGTGCTCGAGCCGGGCATGGTGATGACGGTCGAGCCGGGCATCTACCTGCCGGCCGGCGCGCGCGGGGTGCCGAAGCGCTTCCGCAATATCGGCGTGCGCATCGAGGACGACGTGGCGGTCACCAAGCGCGGCGCCGAGGTGCTGACCGCGCGCGCGCCCAAGGACCCCGACCAGATCGAAGCACTCATGGCGCGCGCCTGAGCATGGCCACGGCTACCCCGCTCGAGGTCGATGTCGCGGTGGTCGGCGGCGGCATGGTGGGGGCGAGCCTCGCCGCGGCGCTCGCGGGCAGCGGCCGCTCGCTGCTGCTCGTCGAGAGCGTGCCGTTCGGCGCCGCCGCGCAGCCGAGCTTCGATGAGCGCACCACCGCGCTCGGCAACGCCAGCCGGCGCATTTTCGAGGGCCTCGGCGTGTGGGGCGACATCGCGCCGGAGGCGGCCGCGATCCGCGCCATCCACGTCTCCGAGGCCGGGCGCTTCGGCTTCGCGCGCCTCGAGGCCGCCGCGCAGGGGATCGATGCCTTCGGCTACGTGGCGGCCAACCGGCGCATCGGCGCGGCGCTGTGGCGCCGGCTCGCGGCGGCGCCGGATCTGAAGCTGCGGGTGCCGGCGCGGGCGCAGGACATCGACATCGCTGCCGGGCGCGTGCGCTTTACCGTGCTGGGCGCGGACGGCGCCGCCGCGACGGTGAGCGCGCGCCTGGTGGTGGCCGCCGACGGCGCCCACTCGCAGATCCGCGCCGCGGCGGGCATCGCCGCCGACGTCGAGGACTACGACCAGGTGGCGGTGGTCGCGAGCGTGGCCGCCGACCGTCCGCACCAGGAATGCGCGTTCGAGCGCTTCACGGCCGAGGGGCCGCTCGCCGTGCTGCCGCTCTACGACGGCAACTTCGCGGTGATCTGGGCCTGCCGCCCCGCTCACGCCCGCGAGGTGCTCGCGCTCGATGACGTGGCCTATCTGGCGCGGCTGCAGCAGCAGTTCGGCTGGCGCGCCGGGCGCTTCGTGCGCGCCTCGCGCCGCGGCTCCTACCCGCTGCAGCTGACGCGCGCCAGCACCACGGTCGGTGCGCGCACGGTGCTGATCGGCAACGCCGCACAGGCGCTGCACCCGGTCGCAGGCCAGGGCTTCAACCTGGGGCTGCGCGATGCCGCCATGCTCGCCGAGCTCATCGTCAATGCCGCAGGCGACGTCGGCGCACCGGACCTGCTCGCCACCTTCAGCGCCTGGCGCGCCCGCGATCGTGCCGGCGTGGTGCGCTTCACCGACGGGCTGGTGAAGCTGTTCGCCGACCGGCGGCCCGGGGTGCCGCTGCTGCGCAACCTCGGCCTCCTGATGTTCGATCTCGCCCCGCCGGCCAAGAGCGCGCTGGCACGCGTCAGCCTCGGCTTCGGCGGTCCGGCGCCGCGCCTCGCCCGCGGCCTGCCGGTGCGCCATGTATGAGGTCGTCGTGGTCGGTGGCGGCCCGGTCGGGGCCTGCCTCGGGGCGCTGCTCGCGCGCGGCGCCGGCGGCGCCCGGCCGCTGCCGGTGGCGGTGCTCGAGCCGCAGCCCCCCGCAGCGCCGGCGGCGGACGCGCCGCTCGAGGCGCGCGTGGTGGCGCTGTCGCGTGCCAGCGAGCGGCTGCTCGCGGCGGCCGGCGCCTGGAGCGCCATGGCCGGCGCGCGCGTGTGCCCGTACGAGCGCATGCGCATCTGGCACGAGGGCATCGCTCCCGACAGCGACGGGGTGCTGACCTTCGATGCGGCGGAAGTCGGCGAGCCCAACCTCGGCTACATCGTCGAGAACCGCCTGCTGCAGGCCGCACTCCTCGGGGCGTTGGTACAGGCCGGCGGACACGTCGAGCGCGCGGCGCTGACCGGGCTGCAGATCGGCGCCGCGGGCGTGACGGTGCGCACCACCGCCGGGGAGCTGAGCGCGCGCCTGGTGGTGGGGGCGGACGGGGCGCGCTCGGCGCTGCGTGAGCACGCCGGGCTCGGCGCCGATACGCGCGACTACGGGCAGACGGCGATCGTCGCCACGGTCGCCACCGCGCGCCCGCACCGCTCGACCGCGTGGCAGCGTTTCATGAGGGACGGCACGCTCGCCTTCCTGCCGCTCGCCGACGGCACGTGCTCGATCGTGTGGTCGGCGGATGAGGCCCTCGCCGCGCGCCTCGCGGCGCTCGAGCCGGCGGCGTTCGCCGCCGAGCTCGACCGGGCCTCCGACCTGGCGCTCGGGGCCACCCGGCTGGTGAGCGCGCGCGCCTCGTTTCCGCTCACGCGTCTGGCGGCGCGGCACTACGTCGCCGAGCGCGTCGCACTGGTCGGCGATGCGGCCCACGTGGTGCATCCGCTCGCCGGGCAGGGGGTCAACCTGGGACTGCTGGATGCGGCGGCGCTCGCGCAGCAGGTGGGGGAGGGGGTCGCGCGCGGCGAGGACCCGGGTGCGCTCGCCGTGCTGCGCGCCTACGAGCGCTGGCGCAAGAGCGAGGTGGCGCTCATGAGCACCGCCATCGACGCCTTCGACAGTCTGCTGGCACACGGCGCGGGCCCCGTGGCGCAGCTGGCGCGGCGCGGGCTCGGCTGGGTGAACCGCGCTCCGGAGCTGCAGCGGCTGTTTATCCGCCGAGCGCTCGGCGTGAGCGGGGAGCTGCCGCGGGCGGCACGCTGAGGCTGCGCCGCGCGTGCACCGGCCGGTGCTCGTGGGCCCGGGCGGGTGAGGCGCCGCCGCGCGGGAGGCGCGCCGCGGTCTGCGTGCGCGGCGCCCGTGTCGCCAGCCACACGCCCGCGGCCGCGATCGCCAGGCCCGCCACCTTGAGCGCCGTGAGCGCATCGCCCAGCACCAGGAAGTCGAGCACCGCGGTGACCGGGGGCATGAGGAAGAAGAGGGTGGATACGCGGCTGACCGCGCCGCGCTTCAGAAGCACGAACAGCAGCGCGAACGCCACCAGCGAATTCACCAGCACCAGCCAGCCGAGGCTCGCGGCGAGCGCCGCGCTGGCATCCAGACGCAGGCCCTCGGCGAGCGCGAAGGGCGCGAGCAGCGCGGTCGCGACCAGGTGCTGCACGGCAAGCCCGCCGCGCAGGTCGACCGCCGAGCCGAGGCGCTTCTGGTAGAGCGTGCCGGCGCTCACCCCGAGCAGTCCCAGTGCCAGCGCCAGATATGCCAGGGGCGGCGCGGCGTGCCGGCCCGAGCTGATGCTCTCGGCCACCGTGATCACCACCCCCGCGAAGCCCAGCCCAAAGCCGGCCCACTGCACCGGGCGCACGCCCTCGCCGAACGGCAGGCCCATGAGGGCCGTGACGATCGGCATGGTGCCGATGACGAGGGCGCAGATGCCGACGTTCACGCCGAGCCCTGCGGCCAGATACAGCGCGCCGAACTGCAGCGCGAGCGACAGGGCACCGACGACGGCGCTGTGCAGCAGCTCGCGCCCGCGCGGCCACACCCCCGCCGCCTGGGCGAGCGCCGCGTAGATCAGGCCGGCGATTCCGAAGCGCAGCGTGATGATGGTGAAGGGCGCGGCGTGATCGAGCGCAATGCGCGCGGCCGGGTAGCCGGTGCACCACAGGACAAGGAACGCCGCGCTGAGCACTCCCACCGGAACGCTGCCCGGGCGCAGCGCCCGCCCGAGGGCCAAGCGCCGCGCGCGGGTCTGGGTTTTGAGGTTCTCCATGCCGGCACGCTATAGGAAGCGTATTTCGCGATAAACTGGCCAAAGTGGAAATGACCATTGCGAGAATCGCAATAAAGCCATGGACCGCCTCGGCGAGCTGAGCGCATTCGTGGAGGTAGCGCGGCGGCAGAGCTTCGCGCAGGCGGCGCAGCAGCTCGGGCGCCACCCTTCCGCGGTCAGCCGCGCCGTGGCCGCGCTCGAGGGCCGGCTCGGCGTGCGGCTGCTGCAGCGGACCACGCGCCGCGTGGCCCTGAGCGCCGCCGGTCGCGACTACTTCAAGCGCTGCGAGGCGCTGCTCGCCGAGTTCGAGGGCGCGGACGCCGAGGTGCGCGATCTGGGCACCTCGCTGCGCGGCACGCTGCGCGTCAGCGCCGCCACCGGATCGGGCCAGACGCTGATCGCACCGATGCTGGCGGAGTTCCTGATCGCGCATCCGCTCCTGATGCTCGATCTGCAGCTCACCAACCGCTACGTCGACCTCATCGAGGAGGGCTACGACCTGGCGTTGCGGGTCGGCGCACTCACCGACTCGCGCCTGGTGGTGCGCCGCCTCGCCCCCAGCCGCCAGATCCTCATGGCCAGTCCCGCCTACCTCGAGCGTCACGGCACGCCGCGCTCCCCGCGCCAGCTCGAGGGGCACGCCTGCCTGGTGCTCGATGTCGGCGGGCAGCCGCAGCGCTGGCAGCTCGAGTCGGGCCGCGCCCGCGCGGCCCATGAGGTCCGGGCGCAGATGCGTTCGAACAACGTGCCGGCGCTGCTCGCCGCCTGCCGCGGCGGCCTCGGCATCGCGCTGCTGCCGGAGTACGTGAGCGGGGACGGGCTCGCCAGCGGCGCGTTGCGGCGCGTGCTGCCCAACTGGGCCGGCGCGGAGCAGGCCATCTTCGCGGTCTATCCGACCGCGCGCTTCATCCCGGCCAAGGTGCGCGCCTTCGTCGACTTCGTGGCCACGCGGCTGCGCGCCGCCGCGGCCCGCTAGCTCAGCGGGATGAGGTCCACCTTGGCCGCGCACACGAAGTCGTTCTCCGACAGGCCGCGGATCGAGTGGGTGGTGAAGGTGACCCGGCAATAGTTGTAGCCGACCTCGAGATCGGGGTGGTGATCCTCGATGTTGGCGACGTGCGCGAGCGCGTTGACGAAGCTCATGGTGCGGTAGAAGTCGCGGAAGCCGAACTCGCGGCGGATGGCGTGCGCCTCGTCCGTCAGTGCCCAGGAGGCGGACACCTGGGTCAGCAGCTGCGTCGCGGCCTCGGGGCTGAGCGGCGCGGTGCCGCCCTCACAGGGCTTGCATTTGCGGGTGGCGAGCTCGTTCACGGGGTCCTCGCTCGCGCGTAGCGGCGCGCGACGTAGCGTTCGACGATGTCCTGGAATTCCTCGGCAATGCGCTCGCCCTTGAGCGTCACGGTCTTAGCGCCGTCCTCGTACACCGGTGCCACCGGCCGCTCGCCGGTCCCCGGCAGGCTGATGCCGAGGTTGGCATGCTTGCTCTCGCCCGGGCCGTTGACCACGCAGCCCATGACCGCGACCGTCATGTCCTCGACGCCGGCGTACTCGCGCCGCCACTGCGGCATGCGCGCGCGGATGTGCGCCTGGATGGCCGCTGCCAACTCCTGGAAGTAGGTGCTGGTGGTGCGACCGCAGCCCGGGCAGGCGATCACCAGCGGCGCGAACGCGCGCAGTCCCATGGTCTGCAGGATCTCCTGGGCGACGATCACTTCCTGGGTGCGATCGCCGTCGGGCTCGGGGGTGAGCGAGACGCGGATGGTGTCGCCGATCCCCTGCTGCAGCAGCACCGCCATGCCGGCGGTGGAGGCGACGATGCCCTTCGAGCCCATGCCGGCCTCGGTGAGGCCGAGGTGCAGCGGGTAGTCGCAGCGGGCGGCGAGATCGTGGTAGATCGCGATCAGGTCCTGCACGCCCGATACCTTGGCCGAGAGGATGATGTGATCGTGCGGCAGGCCGAGCTCTTCGGCGCGCTGCGCGCTGTCGAGCGCCGAGCGCACCACCGCCTGGCGCGTCACCTGCCGGGCATCGAGCGGCTCGGCGCGGCGCGAGTTCTCGTCCATGAGGCGCGTCAGCAGGTCCGGGTCCAGGCTCCCCCAGTTCACGCCGATGCGCACCGGCTTGCCGTGCCGGCAGGCGGTCTCGATCATCTGCGCGAACTGCGGGTCGCGCTTGCTGCCGCGGCCGACGTTGCCGGGGTTGATGCGGTACTTGCCGAGCGCCGCGGCGCAGGCCGGGTGCTCGGCGAGCAGCTTGTGGCCGTTGAAATGGAAGTCGCCGATCAGCGGCACGGTGACCCCGGCGCGCTCGAGCCGCTCGCGGATCGGCGCGACCGCCGCCGCCGCCGCATCGGTATTCACCGTGATGCGCACCAGCTCCGAGCCGGCGCGGGCGAGGGCCTGCACCTGCGCGACGGTCGCCGCGATGTCGGCCGTGTCGGTATTGGTCATCGACTGCACCACGATGGGCGCCCCGCCCCCCACCGGGACCTCACCGATGCGTACCTGGACCGAATTGCGGCGGCTGATGCTCATGTTCTGTGAAGCAGTCTGAAGAGCGCGGATTCTACCGTCGCGGCGCTTGGGCGGCACGAAGCGTGGTGCTAGGATGCGCCTCGCCCGAATCGGTCTGCTCGGAGAGGGTCCGGCTCACGCCGGAACGCCGAAGGCGCAATTCCGCCCGGAAACGCTCAGGCACACGAACGGCAGACGGCGGCACGCCGAGGCGTCCGCGGGGCTTCTGGAGAGCGGTGGAGCACGTCGCTTCACCCACCGAAGGGGAGCGGCGCACCGAGCGCCTGAATCTCTCAGGTCACAAGGACAGAAGGGCGGCAGGGAACCTCGCGCCGGGCGCGACGGCACCCTGCCGCTCTTTTTCATTTGGAGAAGCCTGTGGGACGACAGACGCCGCTCTTCAAGCTGCACCAGGAACTCGGCGCGCGCATGGTGGACTTCGGCGGCTGGGACATGCCGGTCCAGTACAGCTCGCAGATCGGCGAGCACCACGCCGTGCGCCGCGCCGCCGGCGTGTTCGACGTCTCGCACATGTGCGTGGTCGACCTCACCGGCGCGCGCGTGCGTGCCTTCCTCGAGCACCTCATCGCCAACGACGTCGGCAAGCTGCGCGTGCGCGGCAAGGCGCTCTACAGCTGCCTGCTCGACGAGCAGGGCGGCGTGCTCGATGACCTCATCGTCTATTTCCTGAGCGAGAGCTGGTTCCGCCTGGTGGTGAACGCCGGCACGCGCGACAAGGACCTCGCCTGGATCCGCCGCCACGCCGCCGCCTTCGGCGTCGAGGTGAGCGAGCGCGCCGATCTCGCCATGCTCGCGGTGCAGGGGCCGCAGGCGCGCGCCAAGGCCGCCCAGCTGCTGCAGCCGGCGCAGGCCTCCGCAGCACTCGCCCTGGGCACCTTCGTCGGCTGCGAGCTCGGCCACTGGTTCGTGGCGCGCACCGGCTACACCGGCGAGGACGGCTTCGAGATCATGATGCCGGCGCGCGATGCGGAACCGGCGTGGCGCAGCCTGAACGCGCTCGGTGTCGCTTCCTGCGGCCTCGGGGCGCGCGACACGCTGCGCCTGGAGGCCGGCATGAACCTGTACGGCCACGACATGGACGAGAGCACCCACCCGTACGAGTCGGGGCTCGCCTGGACGGTGGCGCTCGAGCCGCGCACCCGTGCCTTCATCGGCCGCGCGCCCCTCGAGGCGATCGTCGCGCGCGGCTCGCCGCGCAAGCTCGTGGGCCTGTTGCTGGAGGATCGCGGCGTGCTGCGCAGTCACCAGAAGGTGGTGGTGCCCGGCGTCGGCGAGGGCGAGATCACCAGCGGCACGTTCGCGCCGACGCTCGAGCGCTCGATCGCGCTGGCGCGCGTGCCGGCCGCCACCGCCGACAAGGTGCAGGTCGACATCCGCGGCAAGCTGCTGCAGGCCCGCGTCGTCAAGCCGCCGTTCGTGCGCAACGGCAAATCCCTGATCAGCTAAGAGCGAAGGATCACTCCATGAGCAACGTTCCCGCGGATCTCAAGTACACCAAGTCCCACGAGTGGGTGCGCACGCTCGCCGACGGCAGCGTCGAGATCGGCATCACCGATCATGCCCAGCACGCCCTCGGCGACCTGGTGTTCGTCGAAGTTCCCGACGCCGGGCGCGCCGTCAAGGCGGGCGAGGCGTGCGCGGTGGTCGAGTCGGTAAAGGCCGCCTCGGATGTCTACGCGCCGCTGACCGGACAGGTGACCGCCGGCAACGCCAAGCTCACCGCGGAACCCGAGACCATCAATACGCAGCCCTACGGCGAGGGCTGGCTGATGCGCCTCAAGCCCGCCGCCGGCGCGCTCGCCGCCGCGGAGCTGTTGTCGCCGGCCGATTACCAGAAGCTGCTGGACGCGGAGGGCGGCTGATGGCCTTCATTCCCCACACCGCCGCCGACGTCGCCAGCATGCTGGCGACCATCGGCGTGTCGCGCCTCGAGGACCTGTTCGACGAGATCCCGCGCGAGCTGCGCATCAAGTCACTCGCCGGCGTGCCCGAGGAGCTCAACGAGATGGAGATCGGGCGGCTGATGAGCGAGCGCGCGGCCGCCGACGGTACGGCGCTGTCGTTCCTCGGGGCCGGAGCCTACGAGCACCACATCCCGGCGGCGGTGTGGGCCATCACCACGCGCGGCGAGTTCTACAGCGCCTACACGCCCTACCAGGCCGAGGCCAGCCAGGGCACGCTGCAGACGATCTACGAGTTCCAGACCATGATCGCGCGCCTGACGGGCATGGAGGTGTCGAACGCCTCCATGTACGACGGTGCCTCGGCCGTGGCCGAAGCCGCGCTCATGGCGGTGCGTGCCAACCGCAAGTCGCGCGCCGCGCGCATCCTGGTGCCGGGCACCGTGCACCCGCACTACCGGCGCGTGGCCGTGGCGACCGCCGCCAACCAGGGACTGCGCTTCGAGGAGCTGCCGTACTGCACCGAGGCGGGCGTGACGCCCGCCGCCTCGCTCGCCCGCTACGAGGGCGAGGACGTGACGGCGCTCGTCATCCAGCAGCCGAACTTCTTCGGCCGGCTCGAGGACGTGGACGCGCTCACCGACTGGGCGCATGCGCACAACGTGCTGGTGATCGCGGTGGTCAACCCGACCTCGCTCGCGCTGCTGAAGCCGCCCGGCCAGTGGGGCGCGCGCGGCGCCGACATCGCGGTCGGCGAGGGCCAGCCGCTCGGCGTGCCGCTGTCCTCGGGCGGCCCGTACTTCGGCTTCATGACCACGCGCATGGAGTACGTGCGCCAGATGCCGGGCCGGATCGTCGGCCGCACGCTCGATGTCGCCGGGCACGAGGGCTTCACGCTCACCCTGCAGGCGCGCGAGCAGCACATCCGCCGCGCCAAGGCCACCTCCAACATCTGCACCAACCAGGGGCTGCTGATGACCGCGGCCACCATCTACATGTCGCTCATGGGGGCGCAGGGGCTGGCGCGCACCGCGGCCACCTGCCACGCGCGCACC
>Ga0070695_100002693_pt1 | contig 10284 bp, 9 predicted proteins | sample KBSK1252metaG_FD_65471 | JGI IMG/M metagenome (GOLD analysis project Ga0070695, IMG submission 65471) | Corn, switchgrass and miscanthus rhizosphere microbial communities from Kellogg Biological Station, Michigan, USA - KBS K1-25-2 metaG | ecosystem: Host-associated > Plants > Roots >... | reverse complement strand
GTCTTCATGACCGGCGAGGTGAATCTTCTCACCAAGCCGCAAACGGAAGAAAAAACAAAATGGGATTTGATTACGCGCGTTTCGTCGGTGGCATTTCACGTTCTGTTGATTTCCGCGATTCTACTGCAGGCAAAGCTCTTTCCGCCTCACGCGCCAACTCAGCAAGAAATTGATCTTGCCAACAGGCAGTTGACGTGGATTCCGCCGGAAAGTTCCTACAGCCCCAGGGCTCGGCCGCAACCACGTCCTGCGCCGCCCCCGGTAGTGCACGTAGACCCGAAGGTGCTGCGCAATGTTGCTCCTCCCATTCCGCAGCCCGCGCCCAGGCCCGAGCCGGAGCGCCCAAGAAAAGATTTGCCAGACGCACCAGCGCCAAAGGAATCTGTGACTCCGCGCGAGGTGGAACCTCCCACGCCCAAGCCGGAGACGCCGAAAGCGCCGCTGAAGCTCGAAGCGCCGGACACTCCAAGGCCGCAACCGGGGCTGAAGTTGCCGAAGAACTCTTCCATCCAGGATTCCCTCCACGACGCGCTGAAAGCGCCGAGTTCTAGCGGCAACAGCGGCGCGATCATTGGTCCGGGGCCGCGCCCGAGCGCTACTCCCGGGGGCGGGTCGCCCGGACAAGGCCTGGGCTCATTCGGGAATGGCTACGAGATTTTGACGCCCACGGAAGGCGTCGATTTCAGCGACTACATGCACCGCATGCTCGAAAACGTGCGGCGGAACTGGTATGCGGTCATGCCACAATCGGCGTTGCTTGGAGACCGCGGCCGCGTCTTGCTGAGATTTCGCATCATGGCGAACGGCAGCGTTCCGAATGACGATCCGTCACGGGAGATGGGTTCGGGGAAAGAGCCATTGGATCGTGCCGCGGTCTCCGCCATCCGTTCCTCCAACCCATTCGAACCGTTGCCTTCGGCGTTCCACGGACCTTTCATCGAAATTCGCATCATGTTCTTGTACAATTTGCCCATCGAAGACGCCTATAAGTGAAGCTCGTCCGCCAGCAAGTTCTCGGAAGTCTCCTTCTCGCTCTGATTGTGCTTGTTGTGCTGCTCTTCCGCGCTTGGCATATTCTAATTCGATGACTCCAGCTGAATCGACATTGCCGCTGGTGGCCCTTGTTGGCCCGACAGCGTCCGGCAAGTCCGCGCTTGGTGTGTGGCTTGCGGAGCAGTTTAGTGGGGAAGTGCTGGCTTGCGATTCGACGCAGCTTTACCGCGGCTTTGATATCGGCACCGCCAAGCCGGGACAAGTGGAGCGGCGTGGCATTCCGCATCATTTGATCGATGTTCTGACGCCCATTGAAGACGCGACCGCGGGCGGATACCGGCAGATGGCGTTGGCTGTGCTTGAAGATTTGAGGAGCCGCGGCCGGCTACCGATTCTGACTGTCGGCACGGGATTGTATTTGCGCGCGCTGCTCGAGGGGTTGGCAGACGTGCCGCAGCGCTCCGAAGAATTGCGAGAGAGACTGCGCGCGAGCGCAGAGGAGCACGCGCCGGGATACTTACATCGATTGCTGAAGAGGCTGGACCCCGTAGCGGCAGGGAAAATCGCCCCCGCGGATGAGCAGAAATTGATCCGCGCCGTCGAAGTGTGCGTGCTGGCGCGGCGGCCAGTATCTGAAGTGCACCGCACAGGACGCTCGCCGCTTGCAGGCTGGCGAGCAATGAAAATCGGATTGATACCGCCGCGCGAGGCGCTCTATGCGCGCATCCACGCGCGCGCGGATGCGATGCTGGAACAAGGCTGGATGGAGGAGGTGCGAAGCCTCATGGCGAGCGGTTTGCCGGAGAATGCCAAGCCCTTCGATTTCATCGGCTACCGCGAACTGCGCCAGGTACTGCGCGGGGAAAAGAAGCTGGAAGAGGCGCGAGCGGCGATTCAGCAAGCTACGCGCCGCTACGCAAAACGGCAGTTGACGTGGTTCCGCAGAGAGTCCGGAGTTCACTGGTTCTCTGGCTTCGGCGACGATCCTCGCGTGCAAGGCCAAGTGCGCGAGTGGCTCCACCAGCAAGGCTTGGCAGAGTCGCCGCGGACAAGCTGAACGGGTATAATGAAATTCAGGTGAAGAAAGACCCTCTGCCCCATGGTTCCCTCCGTACGCTGGCTCCAGGACTAATTCCGTGACAAAGACTTCACAAACCGTGTCTACGGCTGATCGCGCTTTGCTGGTCGGCCTGGGCTGGAAACGCGCGCCGCGCTTTCCTGGCATGCCTGCGGGCGAGCAGGGGCGAGAATCGCTCTTGGAACTCGTCGAGTTGGCCCGAAGTGCCGGCGCGGAAATTGCCGGCACGGTTTTTCAAGTGCGCGAATCGGCGGACCCGGCAACGCTTGTCGGCCGCGGCAAGCTGGACGAGATTCGCGCGGAGGCCACCGCGCACAAGGCGCCGCTGATTATTTTCGACAGCAACCTCTCGCCGATGCAACAGCGCAATATCGAAGCCGCCACGGAGCGCCGCGTCATCGACCGTACGCAGCTTATTCTGGATATCTTTGCGAAGCACGCGCGCAGCCGCGAAGGACAATTGCAAGTGGAACTCGCGCAGCTGAACTACATGCTTCCGCGCCTCACAGGCAAGGGCGCTTCGATGTCCCGCCTCGGAGGCAAGAGCGGCGGCGGTGGCGCCGGCGGGGCAGGTGGCGGAGCGGGGCGCATCGGCGTACGCGGGCCCGGAGAAAAGAAGCTGGAAACGGACCGGCGACGCATTCGCGACCGCGTCGGCAAAATTCAAAATAGCATCGAAGACATCCGCAAGCAGCGCGCTCTGCGGCGGGAAGCTCGCAACGCTGTCCCGCTTGGCACGATTGCGCTTGTGGGGTACACCAACGCGGGCAAGTCCACTCTGTTTAATGCCCTGAGCCGCGCCGAAGTGCTCGTTTCTTCGAGGATGTTCGCCACGCTGGACCCCACCATCCGCGCGATTCGCCTGCCATCGAACCGCCGCGTCCTCGTGTCGGACACCGTGGGATTCATACGCGATCTTCCCAAGGGTTTGCTTACGGCGTTCCGCGCGACTCTCGAAGAAGTCCAGGAAGCCGCCCTGATTTTGCAGGTGAGCGATGTCTCCAACCCTCATCACGCCGAACTGGACGAAGAAGTGGACAAGATTTTGAATGACCTTGGCGTAGCGGATCGCCCAAGGCTTCGCATCTTCAACAAAGTGGACCTGCTCACCCAAGAGCAAAGAGCACCGCTCATCCACCCATACGCGATGGGCGCAGGGACAAACGGCGGACCGGTGCTGGTCTCGGGTCTTACGGGCGAAGGCGTCGAAGAATTGTTGCGCCGCATGGACGCGGCCCTTCCCGTCGATCCCGTGGTGATGCTTTCGCTTCGGTTGCCGCTCGCCGAAGGCCGCACACTTGCGCTCGTTCATGCGCTCGGCCGCGTGCTGCATTCCGAGGTTGAGGATTCCCACATGCTGCTCGACGCCGAGGTTCCCGTGTCGATTGCGCGCAAGCTCAAACTAAACGCTTTTGCAGCGGATGGAACTTCGGGCCGAGTGCGTGCGTAATATGTAGCGAGGAGGTCGTCATGGTCGGATTCATCCTTTGGTGCATCTTGTTTTTCTTCTGCTGGCCTCTCGCGCTGCTTGCACTCGTGGTTTATCCCTTTGTTTGGCTCATTCTGCTGCCGTTTCGGATCGTTGGTATCGCTGTGGAAGGTGTCCTGTCGTTCCTGAGAGCCATCTTTTTCCTTCCGGCGCGATTGTTGCGAGGGCCGCGAACGATCTGAGCAACGGCCTCGTGTTTCCGCCAAAGTAACCTCCATGCAATCATGTAAACAACTGCCATTTCGGCTGCTAAATGGGTCTGTCTTGAAGGGTTTGCGGGGTGCCGAGGGAACGTCCCCTCTGTGGAAACCTTGTGGAAACCGTTACGCACAAAAACTCTTGCACGCTCAATCGTCTCAGTAAAATGCCTTGAGTTCAAGCGTATTGCTTCTCTATCGCATTGATAATGAATAGGTTACAGGAAGGCTGGGAGTCAATTTGAAATCACTAAGGGCATTGGCTAGCTTAGCTGAGACCGCGGACATTTGCACAGGTTTGCAGCAACAGGCATCTCGACGAGAAAGAGGGCTTACCAGACGCAACTCATTTTAGTTGTTAACGTTACAGTACCCGTTCTGCGTTCTTCTACTTACCCACAGACATTGACGCCCGCCAGGCAGGAGACTATAGTCAGGCGAGCGGTGGCTGAAGCCTCAAGGGCAGCCTCTCCGCGGCCTTGTTCAGATGAATCTCCCCAACTCACTGACGGTTCTTCGCATCTTTTTTGTTCCCCTGCTGATTGCAGTCTTGCTGACGAAGAGCCCCAATGTGGATTTTCGCGGTTTTCCCATGCATTTTGAATTTTGGGGAGTGCTGATCCTCCTTTTGGCGGCCGCGACGGACTGGGCAGATGGGTATTTTGCGCGGCGCAGGCTGCAGGTAACAACTCTCGGCATCCTCCTTGATCCAATCGCGGACAAGCTGCTCATCTCCGCCGCGTTTATTTCTCTCGTCGATATGCACTTGGCGCCCGCATGGATGGTGGTGATCATCATTGGGCGGGAATTCACGGTGCTTGGTTTGCGGAACATCGCGTCCGCGGAAGGATTCACGATCGCGGCGTCTTTGTTGGGCAAGACGAAAATGGTGTTGCAGGTGTGCGCCGTGGCTGTACTGATTGTAGGCGCTCGTCACCCCTCTCTGAAGCCCCTTGCGCTCTTGCTCTTGTGGCTGGTTGTGATCAGCGCTCTGGTATCGGCCGCGCAATACTTCCTCCGATTTTGGAGCCAGCTCGATGGCCGCATCAAGCAACGCCGCAAGCTGCGCATGATGGAGAGCCACAAGAAGTCCGAGGATGCCGTTCCTTTCTGAAGCCGATCGCCGGTCTTTGCTCGTTTTGGCGCGGCGGGCGATTGTCGAAGCCGTTTCCCTCCAGAAACCTGTCGAAAGTATTCCGCGAAGTGAAATCTTTGCCGAGAAACGCGGGGTGTTTGTTACTCTCACGTTGCGCGGCCGCTTGCGCGGCTGCATCGGAATTGTCGAGGCATTCGCGCCACTTGGGGAATCCATCGCGCGATGCGCCGCCAGCGCGGCCCTGCACGATCCGCGATTCTCGCCTGTCCGCGCGGAAGAGCTTCACGAAATTCAAATCGAACTTTCCCTGCTGTCTCCGCCTGAGCCGATTCTTCCCGAGAGCATCGAGATCGGCAAGCACGGTCTGCTGATTTCTCAAGGCTCCAGGCGCGGACTTCTCCTTCCGCAGGTTGCTGCGGAACACAAATTTAGCCGCGAACAGTTTCTGGATGAGACCTGCCGCAAAGCGGGTCTGGATGCGAAGTCATGGCAGGAGCCGGAAACGCAAATCTCTGGATTTTTCTGCGAGGTCTTCTCGGAAGAAGGAACCTCCGGCGAACCTCTATCCGGAAATAGTTGAGATCGTAAATACATCCCCGGGGGGGTGGCCGGCCCTCGCGCCAATGAAAAGGCCCGCGCGGGAGGTGCTCCGCAGCGGGCCGGAAGTTTGGGTTATGCCGGAGATCGGCTATTCAATTTCGACGTAATCGCCGGCGTAAACGGTTTGGGAGCTGTAGGTAATAAAAACGGTGGAAGAGTTGCGGCTGACGTTTATGACGACGCCTTCGCCCAGCACTTCGCGTGGCAAGTCGTTCCAGTTATACCGCCCCGGCGAGCTGCCAAAGCCATACAGACGATCCTGAAAGTCTTTCGTTTGAGGAGCGGACTCCGCCAACGTGCCTTGATATCTGAATACTCGAAAATAGTCGCCGACTTTTACGCCTTTTTGTGTTCCGAGGTTCACGTAGACGGTGATGCCCTGTCCAGCAGACTGGTTATATTCCCTCGCCTGAACGACCATGGCGACAGGCTTCCCGCTAACAGGCGCGAAATGGTCAAATGTTCCTGCATCCTTGAAAGTCGGCTGCGGTCTCTCCTCAAATGGAAGTACAATATCGCCGCGCTCCATGTAGTTGCACGAAAGTGTTACCTCCGCGATAGCCACCTTGGGGAGAACATTGACGACGCGGAGTTGGCCAGCGTCCACGTATTGAGTGCCCATCGCTTTCAGTAGCTTGTCTTGCCACTTAAACCACTGGACTTCCAGCGGGTCTTTCTCGGGTCTTACAACGGAGTACCGGTCGCCGACTCGAACACCCTTATCCAGTCCGCGATTGATGTATACGTAGTCGCCACGCGAGAACACGAGCTTCACATTGGACTGCTCGCCCGAGACCAGCCGGCTCGCATCCGGGACCTTTTGGTCGGTCACAAATCCCGAACAATAGACTGTGGATAAGGCCGTCTGCGAAGGGCCTGGCCCAGTCTGCGCCGAGCAGATTCCGGCGCCCATAAAGACAAAACCACATAGTGCAGCTAATTTAGCGCGCATTCCAAGGCTCCTTCAAAACACGCCTCACGGGCCGTGCGGGGACGTTTCTTTGCGAAAGTAACAGGGCCGCCTCAATGCGTCAACAAATAGGGCGCGACCGCTTTACACTTTTGCTACGGGCATGCTAGAACCCGTATTCTCAATAACATGGCTGGAATCGTGCAGACAAAGAGCGTGTTCGGGGCAGGGATAGGGCGCATCTGCGCCGTCGCAGCGGCATCCACGGCTGCGGAAATGTCTAAACTGGTTCGCCTGGGACTTCGCGAAACCCCTACTATCGAGCTGCGTTTGGATTGGCTGTGCAACGATTCCGAACGTGCAGACCTCCTCCAGTGGGTGAAGCGGAATAAGCTGCGCAACGCAACCTTTCTGGCCACCTGTCGTCGCCGAGAAGGAGGTGGCAATCTCCATGGGGGCATCCAAGCCGAGCTCCGCTGGCTGGCCCAGGCCCACGAGGCGGGTTGCACCTGGTGCGACTTGGAGGTGGAAACCTTGCGCGAGTTGCGGGGCAAATCGCTGAGCCAGCTTGGCTTGCCTCCGAAGATTCTGCTCTCCTTGCATGACTTCCAGCGCATGCCGGCGCGGCTTGGTTCCATTTCTTCTTCCGCGCACCCGGAGGCCGCGGCCCTGAAAATCGCTGCGCATTCACGTACTTTTGCGGACGGCCTCCGTCTGCTGAGCATGGCCCGTCTCTCGCGCAACCTCGTCGCTGTGCCAATGGGAGATGTCGGCCTTCCGGCGCGTATCCTCGCCCTTCGAGAAGGCAGTGCGCTGGCGTACGCGCCGATCGGCCAGGCTACCGCTCCCGGCCAGGTCTCCTTGCACGATTTGAAGCATCTCTACCGGGCGCACCAGCTGACCCGGCGCACTCGCGTCTATGGCGTGATCGGCGCCCCCGTAGGCCACTCCCTATCGCCGCTTCTCCACAACACCGGTTTCGTCGCGCGCAAAATCGACGCCGTCTATTTGCCATTTCTCGTGAACGATCTTCGCGACTTTCTGAAGGCTGTGCCGGAGTTCGGCATTAGCGGTTTCAGTGTGACCATCCCGCACAAGCAATCTATTTTGCGGCACTTGAAAGAATGCGAGCCGCTCGCCGCCGAGATTGGCGCCGTCAACACCGTCGTCGTCCAACGCGATGGCTCGCTGTTTGGCAGCAACACGGATTACATCGGGATATTGCGCGCGCTTGAAAGGAAGCTCGAGTTGCCGGGGAGCCGCGTCTTGATTTTCGGCGCGGGCGGGGTCGCGCGAGCAGCGGCGTTTGCGCTTGCGAAAGCTGGCGCCGAGGTTGCAATCTGCGCTCGCCGGGAAAAAGCTGCGCTTGAACTCGCAAGAGCCGCCGGGGGCGAAGTTATCCCGCGACGCGCGCTGCGAAGCGAATCCTTCGACGCCATCCTGAACGCCACTCCGATTGGCATGCATCCCCATGACCGAATCTCGCCACTCTCGCCCCGGGAGCTAAACTGCCGCATCGTTATGGACCTCATCAACCGCCCGCAAAAAACGCAACTCTTGAAACTGGCCGCCCGCAAAGGGATTGCCACAATTTCCGGCGTTGAGATGTTTGTTCCGCAGGGCGTCGCTCAGTGGGAACTTTGGACTGGGCAGCGCGCGCCGGAATCCATCATGCGCAAGGCCGTTCTGCTGGCGCTGCGCGCGGAAGAAAAGTCCCGCCAGCGCGGTTAATCCAGAAGTGCGATAATGCCAAGCTCTGTATCTCAAGCTGTCAGTCATTAACGGAACCATGATCCAGCCGGACTTCCGCGAATTTCAGCGCCTCGCCAAGCAGGGAAACCTCATCCCGGTTTACGAAGTATTTCCCGCGGACTTGCTCACGCCGGTGAGCGCCTATCTGCGCCTGGCTCGGGGCGCGCGATATTCTTTCTTGCTCGAAAGCGTCGAAGGCGGCGAAAAAATTGCCCGTTACACGTTCGCCGGCGCGAATCCCGAGGAAGTGTTCCGCTACGCCAACGGCGCCTGCGTCCTCGAAAGCCGCAACCGCATTCTTTGGGAAGAGCGCGATCCCGTGACGTTCCTTCGCGCGCGGATGGATCGCTTCCGCCCCGTGCGCTTACCAGGTCTGCCTCCCCTTGTGGCCGGTGCGATCGGGTATTTTTCCTACGACATGGTCCGCCTCATCGAACAGCTTCCCAAGCGCCTGCGCGATGAAATCGGCCTGTACGATGCGCAGTTGATGTTCTATCACGGCATCATTGCCTTCGATCACGTCCAGCACAGGCTGTGGATCGTGCGCAATGTCCATACCGACGGCGAAGGCAGCCTCCGCACGAAATACAACGCCGCCGTGCGCGAGATTCGCAAGACGCGCCAGTTGCTCGAACAGGCTTCTCCTTCCGAGCTGCCGAAGAAGGAAACCAGGAAGCGCCGCGCGCCGCTTCGCGTAACCTCCAATTTTCGCCGCGAAGAATACCTCGAGGCCGTTCGCAAAGCGAAAAACTACATCCGCGCCGGCGATGTTTTCCAGGTGGTGATCAGCCAGCGCTTTTCCGCGAAAACGCATGCTGAGCCGTTTGACGTCTACCGCGAGCTTCGCGCGCTCAATCCCTCTCCCTATCTCTTCTTTTTGCAGATGAATGATGTCGCTGTCGTGGGCAGCTCGCCGGAAATGCTGGTGAAGGTCCAAGGCCGCGACGTTTTCTACCGCCCGATTGCCGGAACTCGCTGGCGCGGCAAAGACGAGGCCGAAGACCAGCGGCTCGAACGCGAAATGCTCGCCAGCGAAAAAGAGCGCGCCGAGCACATCATGCTCGTCGACCTGGGGCGCAACGATCTTGGGCGCGTCAGTGAATACGGCACCGTGAAGCCCGAAAAACTGATGACCGTCGAGCGCTACTCGCACGTCATGCATCTCGTTTCGAGTTTGCGAGGGCGGCTTCGCGAGGATGTCGATTGCTTCGACGCGTTGATGGCTTGCTTCCCTGCGGGCACCGTCTCCGGCGCTCCCAAGGTGCGCGCCATGGAGATCATTGAGGAGCTCGAACGTACCCGGCGCGGCATTTATGCGGGAGGCGTTCTATACTTGGATTTCGCCGGGAATCTGGATTCATGCATCGCCTTGCGCACCATGGTCATCAAAAATGGTGTGGCGCATGTGCAAGCGGGCGGCGGAATCGTGGCGGATTCCACATCCGAAGGCGAATACCAGGAGTCGGTTAACAAGGCGAAAGCCTTACTTACGGCCCTCGAGGCTGCGCATCGAAGAGGAACGGGGCGAAAGCCTAAGATCACTCAGCGAAAGCGTGCAAAAAGGTGATCCTGCTGCTCGACAACTACGACTCGTTCACCTACAACCTGGCCCAGTATCTCGGCGAGCTAGGCTGTCAGGTCGAAGTGCACCGCAACGACAAGATCTCCGTCGAGGAGATCGCCAAGCGCAAACCGGAGCAGATTGTCATTTCGCCGGGGCCGTGCACGCCGCAAGAGGCGGGCATTTCCGTGGAGTTGGTCGAGAGGCTTGCAGGAAAGTTTCCGATCTTGGGCGTTTGCCTCGGCCATCAAGCCATCGGCGCGGCCTTCGGCGGCAAAATCGTTCGCGCTCCAAGACTGTTTCATGGAAAGACCAGCGAAATCCATCACGATGGCAAGAATATTTTCCGCAAGCTGCCCGAGCCGTTCACGGCCACGCGCTATCACTCGCTCATTGTCGAGCGAAAATCCCTTCCCCGCGAGCTAATCATTACTGCCGAAACCGACGACGGCATCATCATGGGCATGCGCCACCGCCGCCACAAAATCGAGGGCGTTCAATTCCACCCCGAATCCGTTCTCACCACTTCCGGCAAACAGCTCCTCCAAAATTTTCTCTCTCTCTAAAATTAATTCCGGCTTTTTCTCGCTCTTCTCTGCGTCCTCCGG
>Ga0070695_100002692_pt1 | contig 10285 bp, 8 predicted proteins | sample KBSK1252metaG_FD_65471 | JGI IMG/M metagenome (GOLD analysis project Ga0070695, IMG submission 65471) | Corn, switchgrass and miscanthus rhizosphere microbial communities from Kellogg Biological Station, Michigan, USA - KBS K1-25-2 metaG | ecosystem: Host-associated > Plants > Roots >... | reverse complement strand
GGGACCGACCGCGACGGCGACACCGACGCCGTCACCGGCGCCGACGGGAACCTCGACCCCGGCCCCGACCGCCGCCCCGACTCCGACCGCCACCCCAGCGCCCTGCATCGCCGGCTACGCTCCGGTTCCAAACCTCGTCGACGGGGCGACGCCGGGATCGACCGAGACGGTCAGCGAGGCACGCGCCGAGTGGCAGACCGCAGGCCTCGCACCGAGCAACTTCTCGCCGAGCGGCGGTTCGACGAACAAGATCGTCACGTCCCAGTCGCCGGCCGGTGACGTCGGCATCTGCCGCAGCGTCACGACGTATGCGGTCTCGGTGAGCCACACGTGAGCACCTTGCAGGGCAACGGCGGGCGACACGAGCGGCGGGGCCAGAGCCTCGTGGAGTTCGCCCTCGTCCTTCCGATCTTCATGCTCATCGTCTTCGGGATCATTGATGGCGGACGGGTCGTGTTCGCCAACAACGACATGGCCCAATCAACCCGCAACGTCGCGCGCGTCGCCAGCACCAACTGCTTCCAGACGACGCCGGCCTGCGACATGACGGCCGGGCCGATCGCGGCTGCGATCGTCGACCAGCGCTCGGGGATGCTGGTGAACCCTGCCTGGACCGTCCAGTGCATCAACCCGGCCACCGGCAACGCGCCCACCAACACGGGCACGGACTTCTGCAAGGTCGGCTACTTCGTCCGCGTGACGGTGGCCTCGACGATGTTGTTCGTCACCCCCGTCGCCAGCTCATTCGGGCCCGTGAATTTGGGCTCCAAGTCAGAACAGGAGATCCTCCAGTGATCGAGCGCGTTGCTCTCGTGTTGCCTGGTATCCGGGGCGGTTCGCGAGAGCGGCGTGCCGGCCAGTCCCTCGTCCTCTTCGCAATCTGCCTGACCGCCCTCGTGGCCGTCGCAGGCCTGGTCGTCGATATCGGCGGCGCGTGGAGCCAGTCGCGCGGCCAGCAGAAGGTCGCGGACGTCGCCGCGCTGGCGGCTGCCACCAAGGAGACGAATGGCGGAACCCGCGCCGAGATCATCCAGGCGGCCTATGACTCGGCCGCGGCGAACGGCTTTGTCGCATCCGAAGTCACGGTCAACATCCCGCCGGTCAACGGCAAGTACGCGCCGGGCGGCAGCGAGTCGGGTCCGCTGAGCACGAACGACTGCAGCACCGCGCTGAAGTACCCGTGCTGGATCGAAGTCCTCGTGAATCGGAACCACTCCAACAGCTTCAGCCGGGTCGTCGGCCTCAATGCCTTCGGCGTCACCGCTCGTGGCGTCTCGGTGGGCGGCGTGGCCAACGCGGTCAAGAACGGCGTCGCGCCGCTGATGTTCAACTACAAGTCGATCACCGCCCACGGGTCGACCAACACGCTCTACTGCGATCCCCAGCCGGGCAAGTGCGATCCGAACTCGTCCTGGCCGATGGACGCCTCGCTGGCGCAGTACGCCTACACGACGTTCTGCGAGTCTCCCATCAACTGCAACGTCGACAGCAATACGGCCGTGGACATCGTCGAAGGCGGGAACTTCCAGGTCGAGATCACGCTGTCGATGTACCTCGGGCCTCACAACAACGGCCAGAAGACCGACGTCTGCCACAGCCTGCTCGACCAGTACCCGTCCGGCGGAGACCTCCCGGTGGCGATCAACGACGACAACGGGAACCTCGTGGCGTTCTGGATCTGGCACCTGGACAGCTCGAACAGCGATTGCAACGGCAGCGAAGGCGAGCAGCTGTCGGGCTGGTTCGTCTCCGACGCCACCTCGACGCTCCCGCTGACGATCTCGTCCGGCGGCGGCGTGGCGACCTTCGGCGAGCACATCGTCCGCCTCGTCGAATAGCCTCCGGGCTCACCGAGCCCGACCAGACGACGAAGGCCGTCCCTCCGGGGACGGCCTTCTTCTCGTCCGGATCCGGCCGTCGCGCGCGGTCGCGCCTCAGCGGATGCCGGTGTCGTAGGAGATCTGGACCTCCTTGAAGGTCGCGCCGACGGTCACGTCGATCGTGTTCGCGCCGCCCATCAATCCTTCGACCGGCTGCGGCTCGACCCGGTAGTCACCAGGCGGCACGCTGACGTGGAAGCGACCGTTGGCATCGGTGATCATCTGGGCCACGACCGTCCCGGTCGCGTCGCGGATCAGGATCGATGCGCCGGCCACGGGCCGGTCGTTGCAGCTCGGATCGCCGGGCTTCACGACCGGGCAGGTCGGACCGGCCAGCGCCTGGCCGGCGATCCCGGGTCCAGCGGGAAGGATCCCGGCTCCGCCGTCGGAGCTGCCCGCTCCCCCACCACCGCCGACGTCGGGCGGAACGGGCGGACCATCTTCGCGGTCGAGGGCAACCGTGCCGTCGGCCGCCACTGAGTAGACCCAGTGATGGCGGTTGATGCAGCCGGACGGGCAATCGCCCCAGCCGATCTCGATCGTCACCCTGAAGCTCCCGTCGCCGTTCGTCGAGGCGTCGTAAAAGCAGCACCCACCGATGAGGTTCGGGTCCCTCGGGCCGACTCCCTTGAACCGGGCGTCGCTGGCGACCACGAGCTGGGCGGCCTGTTCGGGTGTCGTGACGGGCAGGACGAGCGGGCTGGACGGGCTGGATGCGCTGGATGCGCCCGGTGACGCGCCGGATGGGCTGTTGGTCGGCGACGCGGGGGCGACACCGGATCCACAGGCGGCGGCGACCAGGACGAGGAGCGCGACGAGGATCGCGGCGGTCGGCGTTCGTGTCATGGGCCAGCGACGATCATCGCACGGGCCCGGTTCCGAGGCCGACCGGAGGAAGGTTCCGGAGGAGCGACCCTCAGCGACCGCGCGGCCAGACGAGGCCCGCCGGCTCATCGGGCGTGCCGACGGTCGGGCGGTCGTTCCAGTCGTCGCGGGCCGGGGCGAAGACATCGATGACGACGGCGCCGCCGGGTCCGGTGACGAGCGAGTGCGGCGTGTCGCCGACGATCCGCCACGTCCCGCCCGGCCCGAGGACGCGCTCCTCGTCGCCGATCCGGAACGTGACCTCGCCCTCGATGACGAGGCCACACTGCTCGTTCGCGTGGCGGTGCTCGGGCACGACGGCGTCGGCCGACAGCTCCACGACCGCGAGGGTCAGCCGATCGCCCTGGACGCGGCGGGCGACGACGCCGTCCCACACCTGGATCGGGAGCACATCGGCGAGATCGACGAGGTTCGACATCGGTTCCTCCGGGACGGCCGGGCGAGCGGGGTCGACACGGGCGCGGCCCGCGTCGACCCAGCCTACCGAAGTTCGCCGATGCGGATGCTCTACGGGATCGTCACCTGGATCGGGATCCTCAGGGCCCCGGGTGCGCCGACTGGCCCGAGCTGGACCACGCCGTGGTACGTGCCCGAGGGCTTGCCGGACGTGGTCCACGCGATCGTGAACGTGTCCGAGCCGCCCGCGGCGATGGAGCCGGCGAGACCCGACACGGTGACGTCCGTGCCCTGGATGGCATCGATCGTCAGGTCGAACGCATCGCTGCCGCCCGGCACGTTGAAGCCATGAACGTCGATCCGGTACGTGCCATCGACCGGGTTCGTGATCGTCACCCGCTCGGTGTCGGTCGGCGAGAACGACGCTCCCACCAGGGATCCATCCGGTCCGTAGACGTAGAGATCGAGGTCGGACCCATGGTCCGAATGGGTGATCGAGACGTCGAGGAGCGCCGCATGCGAGAGGCTGACCGTCGTCGAGAATGACGCGGTCGACGGATCGCCCGGCACGTCCTGCGCGACGGGATGACGGCCGGTCACGGGCTTCGACAGCCCGAACCCGTCCGCCGTGAGGCCGGTCAGGGCCACCTGCGTCGACAGGGTGGCCGTGACCGGTGAGGTCGTCGGCGGCGACACGATCGCGCCCGGGTTGATGCTGACGAGTCCGGTCCGCGTCGTGAACGGCTCGTCGAGCTTCGCCCCGTCGGCGATCACGTGGTGCAGGGCGACGCCATGGAGACCCTCGCGGACCGGCGCGACGACGACCTCGCGGGCGCCTCCGGACGAGGTCTGGAAGGACCACCGCCCGTCGCCGAGGTTCGTGTCGGCGCTGCGAGCCACGGTGTCCACGTCGTACGGCCCGTAGCGCGACGGCAGCCCGGGGAAGCCGGTCAGGAGACCCGAGCATCCCACGCCGTTGCTGAAGCAATCCTGGACCGGTCCGAACACGATCGTGTCGATGTCGGCCGTCGATTGCGACCATCGGTCGTCGACGAACAGGTAGTTGGCGCCCGTCGCCGGCAGATCCGACGCCGCGACGTCAGTCCAGAAGAACCGCCAGTCGCCGGTCTCCGGACGCCAGAACGCATCGCCGAGCCCGGCGAGGCGGCCGTTGTCGTACAGCTCGTTCTGGGCCGCGATCCCGCCGAACGTCGCTCGGGGCCCGTTGGCCGCGACGGCGGCCGTGACCGGGATCGTCTGGACGCGACTGCCCTGCGCGATCCGGATCGCGCCCTCGTACTCGCCGAGCGGCGCGGTCGCGGGCACGGTGAGCGTCGCGCCGAAGGTTGCGGTCCCGTGGGCGGGGATCGCCTTCGATGTGGCGGTGAGACCGACCCAGCTCCACGGAACCCGGTGCCAGTAGGTCACCTCGACGGTGAGGTGCGACGCATCCGGCGTCGGCCGGCCGAAGTGGTAGAGCGAGATGAACAGGCCGTCGTGCATCCGGGCGAGCGGATCGCCGACACGCATCTGCTGGGTCGGTCCGGCGGCACCATCGAAGCCGAACGAGTTGTTCTCGCCCTGGTCGGCCTCGCCGACATCGACCTTGCCGTTGCCGTTCGCATCCGTCCAGAACCGGCCGTTGCCGTTGCGGTCGGTCCAGTCCTCGATGTCCGTCTCCCAGACGCTGAAGGTCTCGTTGTCGCCGAACGGATCGAACTCCGCCCGGGGCTGGCCGACCCGGACCTGGACGAGGTCGGTCCCGGCCGGAATGTCCGGATCGATGCGGATCGCATAGTCGGGGATCGGGAACGCGCCCTCGTCCGCGTCCGCCACGGTGGTGAACGAGTAGTCGTGGCTGCCCGTTCGCGAGAAGCGGTCGGCTGACAGGCTCACGGTGACGGGGCTTGGCGAGTCGTTGGTCAGGCTGAAGGTCTGGCTGTCGGACGCGCCCTGGGCCAGGATGTGGGTGAAGGCCGGGTACTCGACGCCGCGGTACGACCCGGCCGACCAGTCGGCCGGCGCGGCGAGGGCGCCACGAAGTCCGGCGGCGAGGTCGGTCCCCACGTCCGCGTCGACCAGGCCCGCGCCCTGCGACCACACGTCGTGGTCGACGTTCCGGGCGGAGCCCATCAGCAGCGCCTTGGCCTCGCCGTAGGTCGGCCATCGGCCGGTGCGCTGGCGGAAGGCGTCGTAGATCAGCGCAAGGTTGCCGGATGCGACCGGCGTCGCCATCGACGTCCCACCAAAGATCGCGGTCGCGACCGCGCCCCAGAGCGTCTCGTTGAGCGAGATGTCGCCCGTGCCGAAGGCGCCGATCGCCAGGACGTCCGAGCCGGCGGTGCTGAGCGGCGTCGGGCCTCGGTTCGAGAACGGGATGACGTCGCCGCCGATGATCTGGGAGAGCTCGATGTCCGGGTAGAAGAGGCCGTGCGTGTCCGACAGCGAGGCGGCGGCCACGCCCATGCCGCTCGGCAGGTCGAGCGCGCCGTCCGTCCCGTACCCGGGACCGCCGTTGCCGTTCGCGAACAGCAGGCTCGTGTGCTCACCGATCGAGATGTGGATGAAGTCGACCAGGCGCGAGAAGAAGTCGAGGCCGTCATTGTCGATGGTCGAGAACACCCACGAGTTCGTCACGATCTGGACGTCGTCGCCGGTTCCGGGCGTCATGTCGTAGCCGAGCCCCGCGAACACGAACCCGTCCTCGATGAACGGCGAGCTGTAGAAGTCGCCGTTCTGGGTCGTCCGGACCTCCTTGCCCGGGCCGACGACCAGGCCCTTGCCGCCCGCGATCGGCGGACCGTCCGGGCCGTAGAAGATGCTGCCCGCAACCACGCCGCGCCCCGTCGCGACCGAGGTGGTGCCCATTCCGTGGTCACCGGCCGGCGAGAAGAAGTCCTGGACATGGAAGGCGACGAGGCTGCCGTTGCCGAACGCCGTGCCCGGGACGCCCCAGTACCAGTCCAGTGTCGGGATCGCCGTATGCCCGTCCGCGATGAAGTAGACGAGGCCGCCCGAGATGTCGTTGAGGCCGTCGTGGTCGTAGTCCAGGCACGCGGCCTCCTGGCCGGTGAAGTCCCGCGTCAGGCGAGCCGGCACGTCGTCCCGGAAGTCGTAGTCGTAGTTGAGGTCGACGTACACCGTGTCGTAGACGCCGGCGACGTGCTCGTCGACGACGAGGACGCCGGCGCGTTCTCCGGGCAGCGCCTTGGCCGCGCCCTTGAAGAACGCCTGGCTGATGATCGCGGCGCTGCTGGCCAGCGCCTGGTCCGGGTGGGATCCGTAGTGGTAGACGCCGCTCTTGGAGGTCGACGGCAGCTTGAACGTCCGCTTGGAGTGCGAACCGAGGGGACGGAAGACGGCCTGGCGCGTACCGGCCCGCGCCGGGTCGAACTTGACGGTCGCGGACGTGTCGGCGTAGTCCGTCACGCCGTCGGCGACGAGCGTCGAGCCGGTGAAGTAGTCGTTTGCCGCGAGGAAGCTCGAGAACGAGTCGAACATCTCGGGCAGCCCGTTGTAGGGCGAGGCCGGATCGTCGATGTACGCCCAGGTCCCGAGCAGGTCCGGATGGCAGTAGTCCGCCCCGGAGTCGTTGGACATGAGCGTCACGCCGTCGCCGGTGTAGCCCTTCGCCCACGCCTGCTGGGAGCGATGGATCGCCGGTCCCGTGGAGTACCAGCCCGCCGGTGCCGGGCCGGCGGAGCCGCCCTTGAGGACGATCTTCGGAGCCGGCTTGGCCGGGGCCGGTCGTTCGGACCCGATGGGCTTCGGGCGGTCGGCCAGCGACTCCGGCAGCTGCAGGGCCACGACGCCACGGAGCGCCGCGATCTTCAGGATGTTGGCGGGCTTCGCGAGGACGACTGCGACCGTCATCCCGGCGGGATCGATCCATTTCCGAGTGAATGAGCGCGTCGCGTAGGGCTTGAGCGAGGTGCCCTTGACGATGCGGACGATGACCTGCATGTCCTTGCCCGGAGCCGCCTGGGCGAGGGCGCGCCGGAGCTTCGGGTGGATGCGCGCGAGCGCCTTCTGCGAGCTCGTCGTCACGGCGGGCTTCGGGGCCGGCTTGGCCGCCGCGACGGGCGCGCCGAGGCCGGGCGTGAACGAACCCAGGAACGACAGCGGCGCCGCGAGCACGCCGGCCACGGCGAACACGAACAGGCGATGACGCATGGACCGTCGCATGGTCTCGGCCTCCCCAGGGCGGGCGGGCCGCCCTCCTCATGCTGCGCGGCACGTTTCCCCTCGGGCCGCTCGCCAGCCGGCCGATGATGCGCTTCGCCGAGACCGATGTCCATGCTTTTCGTGGCGCCATTGCAATCGCCACGACAGACCTGCTAGGCTGGACATCCGGACGTCCGTACGTCCACCGGCGGCCCATCCCGGAGGAGCCATGCCCCGGATCGTCCTCGTCGGCGCGGGCAGCGTCGTCTTCACGCGGAACCTCCTCGGCGACATCCTCAGCTCGCCCGCGTTGCGGACGTCCGAGATCGCGCTCCACGACATCGACCCGGAGCGCCTGGCGACCGCGGAGCGAATGGCCCGCTGGACGGCCGGCGCGCTCGGGGCGGAGCCGACGATCACCGCGCACCTCGACCGGCGCGAGGCGCTCAGGGGCGCCGACTACGTGATCAACACGATCCAGGTCGGGGGCGCCCGCGCGACGCAGGTCGACTTCGACGTGCCGGCCCGGTTCGGGCTTCGCTACACGATCGCCGACACCGTCGGCGTCGGAGGCGTCTTTCGCGGCCTTCGGACGATCCCCGTCGTTCTGGGGATCGCCCGGGACATGGAGGAGATCTGTCCGACGGCGTTCCTCCTGAACTACACGAACCCCCTCGCGGTGCTCGTACGGGCGGTATCGGAGGCGACGTCCATCCGCGTCGTCGGGCTCTGCCACTCGGTCTTCTGGACGGTCGATCGCCTCGCGGGCTACCTCGGGCTGCCCCGCGACGAGGTTGATGCGGCGACCGCCGGCGTCAACCATCACGCGTTCGTCCTCCGCCTCGAGCACCGGGGTCGCGACCTGGATCCGGACCTCCGACGTTTCGTCGACGCCGGCCGGGTGCCGGACGACGACCTCGTCCGAGCGGATCTGTATCGACGTCTCGGCTTCTACCCGACCGAGTCCTCCGAGCACCACGCCGAATACAACCCGTGGTACATCGGCAAGCGGGACGCAGCCGGGGACGCGGTCGAACGGTTCCACGTGCCCATCGGCGAGTACCTCGACCGAGTCGCGAACAACCTCGACGAATATGCCGAGACGAAGCGGATGCTCGACGCCGGGGAGCCGTTCGAGATCGAGCGGAGCGGCGAGTACGCGGCCACGATCGCCGAGGCGATGACGACCGGAATGCCGGCGCGGATCGTCGTCAACGCGATGAACGGCGGCGCGCTGGTCCCGAACCTGGACGCCGACGCGTGCGTCGAGGTGCCCGGTCTCGTCGACGGCCTCGGGGTCCACCCGGTGGCGATGGGGCCGCTGCCGCTCCAGCTGGCGGCCTACATCCGGGGCGCCGTCGACATGCAGGGCCTGACCGTGCGGGCCGCGCTGGATCGCGATCGCGCTGCGATCGGCCACGCGGTCATGACCGATCCGATCGTCCAGAGCCACCTGACCCTCGACGACGCGTGGCGCCTGACCGAGGACATGATCGAAGCCGAGGCGGAGTGGCTGCCCGCATGGCTCGGCGGTGCGGCAGCCGGATAAGGAGGAGCAGGAGATGTTCACGGTTCGAAGCGGATCCCGCGGCGCCCTGCAACGGGCATTCGCCGGCCTGGGAGCGGCCGCGCTCATCGTCTCGGCCTGCGGCGGCTCGACCGCGACGCCGACGACCCCGTCCGCGGCCCCGTCGAGCAGCGCCGCGGCGCCGGCCAGCCAGGCGGCCACGTCTCCGTCGGCGGCTCCGAGCGACGCCGGCTATACCGGCCCGGAGGCGACGATCAGCTACTCGATCTGGGGCGATCCCGCCGAGATCAAGAACCAGCAGGCGGTTGTCGACGCGTTCCACGCGGCCAACCCGAAGATCACGGTCAAGGTCACGGTGTCGGACTGGGACACGTACTGGGACAAGCTCCAGACCGGCATCGCCGGTGGCGACGCTCCAGACGTGTTCGCGATGGACGGCCCGCTCTTCCCCGACTACCAGTCGCGCGAGGTCCTCCTCGACCTGAAGCCGCTGATCGATCGGGACGGCTACGACCTGGGGCAGCTGGCCGATCAGGCCGTTCGCGACTTCACCACGCCGGGCGGCCAGTTCGGCCTGCCGCGCGACCTCAACGTCATCGTCCTCTTCTACAACAAGAAGATGTTCGATGCGGCCAAGGAGCCCTACCCCGATGCCACCTGGGACTGGGCGAAGCTCGTCGAGGTCGCCCACAAGCTGACCCTCGACACCGACGGGAACGGCAAACCCGACCAGTGGGGCTTCTTCACCGAGACGAGCGACATGGAGAACTACTGGTCGTCGCTCGTATGGCAGAACGGCGGCGACGTCCTCGCGCCGGACGGCAAGACGACCGTCCTCGGGAGCGACCAGGCGGTCGGCGGGCTGCAGTTCCTCCAGGACCTGATCTGGAAGGAGAAGGTCATGCCCGACGCGGCGAGCTGGCCGACCGACAGCGGTGACGCGTTCGAGCAGGGCAAGGCCGCGATGGAGGCGAACGGGTCCTGGCTGGTGGCGACCCACCAGGCCGCCGGCATCGATCTGGGAATCGCGCCGCTGCCGAAGGGTCCGGCCGGCCAGGCGACATCGATCAATCCGACCGGTGCCGTCGTGTTCGCCAAGACGAAGAACCCTGACGCGGCCTGGGAATTCGTGAAGTACCTCGCGAGCCCGGCGGCCCAGGCCAAGCTGATGGAGCTGCGCGCCTCGCTGCCGGCGAACAAGGAGGTCCTGGCGGGACCGTACTCGGCGTCGTTCGCGGGGGCCGAGGTCCTGGCGGACGCGATCTCGTATGCCCACATCAAGCCGTCGTTCAAGGGCTACGACGAGTTCGCGACGACCCTCCAGACGGAGCTGGACGCCAACGTGTTCGAGGCCCGGAAGGAGACGGTCCGCGAGGCGATCGACAAGGTCCTGCCCGCGCTGAACGAGATCCTCGCCGGTCAGTGAGGCACG
>Ga0070695_100002689_pt1 | contig 10291 bp, 8 predicted proteins | sample KBSK1252metaG_FD_65471 | JGI IMG/M metagenome (GOLD analysis project Ga0070695, IMG submission 65471) | Corn, switchgrass and miscanthus rhizosphere microbial communities from Kellogg Biological Station, Michigan, USA - KBS K1-25-2 metaG | ecosystem: Host-associated > Plants > Roots >... | reverse complement strand
GACGTGATCATCCGCGAGGAGAACTGCAAGACGAAGGAGTTCGTCGAGCTGCCGCTCTTCCTGCCGGACGGGCTGAACAAGTCCGTCGCCGGCCGGATCGCCGCGGAGGACGTCCACAAGCCGCTTGCGTCCGGGAAGCCGGGGAAGACGGTCGTCGCCTCCAAGGGCGAGGAGATCACCATGGCGCGGCTGAGGACAATCGTCGAAGAGCTCGGCGACGAGATCGCCGACGGCTTCACGATCCCGGTGCGGTCGGTCCTGAAGTGCAAGGCGGAGACCGGCGTGTGCCGCCAGTGCTACGGGACGTTCCTCGCGACCGGCGAGCTGTCGGAGATCGGCGATGCGGTCGGGATCATCGCCGCGCAGTCGATCGGCGAGCCGGGCACGCAGCTCACGATGCGGACGTTCCACACCGGCGGTATCGCCGGCGCCGACATCACGCACGGCCTACCGCGCGTCGTCGAGATCTTCGAGGCACGCAACCCGAAGGGCGCCGCGGCGCTCGCCGAGGTGGCAGGCACGGTTGCACTCGAGGAGACGGAGCGCCAGCTCCGGATCACGATCGTCCCCGACTCGGGCGACGAGGCCGACGAGTACTCGATCCTCGTCCCCCGGCGGACGCGGCTTAGCGTCGTGCACGGCGAGCACGTCGAGGCGGGCGATCCCCTCCACGAGGGCTCGCTCAATCCGTCGGACTTCCTGCGTCTGAAGGGCTACACCGAGACCGAGCTGTACCTCGTCGGCGAGGTGCAGAAGGTCTACAAGTCGCAGGGCGTCGAGATCCACGACAAGCACATCGAGCTCATCGTCCGGCAGATGCTGAAGAAGGTCCGCGTCGAGAACAACGGCGACACCGACCTCTTGCCGGGCCAGCTCGTGGACAAGATCGTGCTCGACCGCGAGAACGCTCGCGTCAAGAAGGAGCGGAAGGAGCAGGCGACGTCCGAGCCGCTGATTCTCGGAATCACAAAGGCGTCGCTCGCGACCGAGTCCTTCCTTTCGGCCGCGTCCTTCCAGGAGACGACGAAGGTGCTGACCGACGCTGCGATCGAGGGCAAGGTCGACCGGCTGCTGGGCCTGAAGGAGAACGTCATCATCGGCAAGCTGATCCCGGCGGCGACCGGCCTGAAGCGGTACCGGACGATCGAGATCGGCCCGTCGGACAAGGTGCCGGCGAGCGCGCTCGCCCGGCCCCAGACCGAGGAGCAGCTCCTCGCTGCGCTCGAGGAGATCGGCACCGACGGCTCCGACGCCCTCGCCGGGCTCGGGCTCGACTTCGGTGGCGAGATCAAGCCGAGCGGCGACGGCGAGCCGCGCTCGGACCTCGAGGCCGAGGAGGTCCCCGAGGTCGAAAGCCCGCTCGACGAGTGAGCGCGGCGCAGTAAGGGATGTGCAAGGAGGGCGGCGAGATGCCGCCCTCTTTGGTACACAGGCCAGGTCGTGGGGAAGCTCGGTCTCGTTGTCCTGACCGCCGTGGCAGCCTGCCTGTTCGCGGCCGGCCGCGCCGCGTCCGACCCCGTCTGGTCGGGCCAGTGCGGCATCGCGGCGCAGCAGACCGTCTGGGGTGAGTACGGCTGGCCGACGCTCCTCCCGATCCTGGCGCGGCCTGGGACGCTCCTCGCGGTCACCCAGCTAAAGGGAAGCAACTACGCCGCCGATGCGCGAGCCCGTGGTGCTTCGACGTACAACTTCGACCTGCGCCTCAGGGACGAGGTCGGCACGGCAAACACTCCGGCTGATCCGGCGACGATCGAGGCCGCCGCAGAGAAGAGGTACCAGACCGCGGTCACCGCGACCGGGGGCTGCACGACCCCCTTGATCGTCGAGAACGAGCTGTTCGGGGCTTCGACATCGACCCCCTGGACCACCACGACCGCGCAGTATCGCGCCGACGTTCTCGCCTTCCTGCAGGACCTCGCCGCTCGCGGCGCACACCCGGTGCTCCTCGTCAACAAGTCGCCGTACCTCGGCTCGAGCGACGCAGTCGCCTGGTGGCTCTCGGTCGCGAAGGTCGCAGACGTCGTCCGTGAGGTCTACCTGCCCGCGACGAACATCTGGCCGCTCGGGCCGACTCTCGGCAATCGGCTGCTCCGCCAGAGCTTCCGCGCCGCGATCACTCCGTTCACGTCGATCGGCATCCCGGCGAACCGGCTCGGCCTCATGCTGAGCTTCCTCAGCCACAAGGGGGTGGGGGGCCGCAACGGCCTCCAGCCGGCGTCTGCCTGGTTCCAGGTCGTGAAGTGGGATGCGCTCTCGGCGAAGGAGGTTGCCGCGGAGCTCCACCTCGGCTCGGTCTTCTCGTGGGGCTGGCAGGAGTGGAACCGGCAGGAGATGGATCCCGCGAAGCCCAAAGCGGCGTGCGTCTGGCTCTGGACGCGCAAGCGCACGCTCTGCAACGCGCCGAAGATGCTGGGGCCGCGCTTCGACGACTCCCTGACCGACGGCCAGATCCTGCTCGGGCACGGAACGGTCTGTCGCGCTCCGGGGATCAGTGCCCTCGGCGCTCGAGCGGTCGGATCCCTCCAGGCGCTGACCGGCGACCGCAACGCCGCGCTCAGCTCGATGTTCGAGCGGGTCGTCGAGATCGCGGAGCAACCGGTGTCGCGGCATGCGCTCCATGCCGCCGAGCGTGAGGTCATCGCGGACTCCTTCCACGGCAGTCGAGCTGCGTACCTCGCCGCGCTCAGGGAGGCACACGCGACGGTCGGGATCGCCCGCGGCGTGCTCACCGACGAGCTCAGGCGGGCGCGACTCGAGCTCGAGCGGTATGCCCCTGCGCCGACGCCAGGTGAGGTGGCCGCGTTCTACTCCGCCTATCCGGATCTGCTCGTGCGCCGCGTCCGGGTCTCGCCTGCCGCGCCGTGGGTCTCGGCGGGGAAGACGGGGTTCGCGCTTGCCGAGGCCGCGCCGCAACGGCTGTTCTCTCTCCCGACGGGCAGGAAGGCGCGCGTGGCGACGCTGCTCGGGACGTTCGCGGTCCGGCCGCTCGGGCCGGCGCAGCCGCTCGGCTCTCTGCCGTTCTCGACGGTGCGGCCGGCGGTTGTCGCGGCGCTGCGCGGTTTCGAGCGGGCTCAGTCGTTCGAGCGCTGGACGATCGCGCGGCAGAACGTCGTTCTCAGCCAGACGATTTGCCTCCACGACCAGCTCCCGCAGCCGGCCGCGATCGACCTCACCGAATACCTGCCGTTCTTGCGAATCCAGTAGGGGTTATCGCAGGCACAGCGCGTAGCCTTGGTGGGTGCTCGAGAAGCTGTGGGGCAACATCCCGGTCAGCCCGGAGACGCAGGGCGTGAACCTCGCCGGCGCGGTGGGCAAGCGCTGGCTGCACGTCGTCGCCCGTTATGCGCCGCTGCCGCCGGCTGCGCGTGCGGCGCTGCATCGGCGCCGCGGCGTCACCGTCGGCAGCCGCGTCTTCATCGGGACGGAGGTGTTCATCGACGACGCCGTTCCGGCTTCGGTGACCCTCGAGGACGACGTGACAGTGATCGCGCAGACCACGATCCTCGGCCACACGTACTACCCGCGCCACTTCCACCGGTTGCTCGGCGACGAGGCGACTCGCGCTGAGCTACAAACGACGATCTGCCGCGGCGCCTACCTCGGCCTGCGCAGCACGATTCTCGCGGGCATCACCGTGGGGGAGTTCGCGATCGTCGGCGCCGGCAGCGTGGTCACCTCGGACGTGCCGCCGTACACAATGGTCGCAGGCGTTCCAGCCCGCGTCGTCCGCGAGTTCGGCCCGGACGACGTTGCTGTCCCGGACCACCGAAGTTGATCAGGCGCTAGTCGGCGGCCGCGAGGCCGTTCTTGAGGATGTGCTTCGCCGCGTAGAGCGACTCGTCGCCTCGCTCGAAGAGGCTCGTGGGATTGTCGTTCGGCAGCAGCTCGGCGACGCCGGCGGAGACGCGGACGCGACCCGCCCTGGCGATCGGCTGCGAGGAGACCGCCCGCTCGATCCTCGAAACCAGCTGCTGGGCCTGTTCCACGTCGATCTCCGGGAGGATCACGGCGAACTCGTCGCCACCAACCCGGCATGGGATGTCGGCAGAGCGCACGACCTCCCGAACGCGCTCCGCGATCTCCGCGAGAACGGCGTCGCCGGCGAGGTGGCCGATCCGGTCGTTGATCTCCTTGAAGCCGTCGACGTCCACGATCACGACCGAGAGGCTCCGCTGATACCGCTGCGCACGATCGACCTCACGCGCCAGCGTCTCGTGGAAGAAGCGGCGGTTGTGAAGGCCCGTCAACGAGTCGAGGTCGGCGAGCTGGCGAGCCTCCCGAAACCGGCGCGCATTTTCGATCACCGGCCCGACGCGCTCCGCGAGCTCTTCGAGCCGGCGCAGGTCTTCGTCGTCGAAATACATGCCGTGCTCGCGCGAGAACACCCCGAGCCAGCCGATCCTGCCGCTCTGGCCGACGAGTGGGACTCCGAGCGCCCCGTGCACTGCTCCCGGAGCGTCCGCCTCTGCGTAGAGATAGGACAGCTCGATCGCCCGCGCCTCCCGGCCTTCCGGGGGTCCAGTGAAGATATGGACGGCTGCGTCGCCTTCGTCGTCCAGGCCGATGGAGCCGAGGCGGCGTTCGTCGCCGTCGCCGTTCGGGTCGAGCTCCACGACCGCCGCGTCGACCTTCGGCATTGCGGCAGCGGCCTGGAGCGCCGTGCCCAGCGCGTCGTCGAGGTCTATCGTCGAGCCAAGCTGAGCAAGGAACCGGCTGCGCTCCCTCTCCTCCTCCGCCTTTCGCACGGCCCCGCTGAGCTCCTGGGTGAGCTCGTCGAGCCGTGCTTCGAGCGTCTGCACCATGGCCGCGACCTGTGCCTCGGCCTCGCCGCCCGTCTGACGCCGTAGCCGGAGGACCACAGCGAGCAGCGCAGTGACGGATACGCCGAGTGCTGCCGCAAGACCTATTGAGAGGGAGTGCATCGCAGTTGTGCCGAGTCCGCAAATTCCGAGTTTTTGGGCGGGCAAACCTTAGGTTCGGCGCACACTTCGGGCACTAGCCGATTTGGTGGGTTTGTGGCCGATTGGCGGGGGTGGTGCGGGTTCGCTACCATGCCGCGGGCCGGTTGGCCGGGGCGTCGTGTCCCAGCCGACCGTCTCTTTGTGAAAGGGAGCAGACGAAAGACCCATGCCGACCGTCAATCAACTCGTGCGCAAGGGCCGCAAGGCCATCAAGGCGAAGGCGAAGACGCCTGCGCTCGCCGGCGCGCCGCAGAAGCGTGGCGTGTGCACGCGCGTCATGACGCAGACCCCGAGGAAGCCGAACTCGGCGCTCCGTAAGGTCGCGCGCGTCCGGTTGACGAACGGGGCAGAGGTCGGCGCCTACATCCCGGGCGAGGGTCACAACCTGCAAGAGCACTCCGTCGTGCTCGTGCGCGGCGGCTCGACGAAGGATCTGCCGGGGTACCGCTACAAGATCATCCGGGCAGCGCTCGACACTGGCGGCGTCTCGGATCGCAAGCAGGGCCGTTCCAAGTACGGCGCGAAGCGGGGCTCGTAATGCCGCGTCGTGCTGAGGTCCAGGCCCGCGAGGTCGAGCCCGACGCCGTGTACGGCTCGCCGCTTGTGACGCAGGTGATCAACAAGGTCATGCTCGACGGCAAGAAGTCGATCGCCGAGCAGATCGTCTACGGCGCGCTCGAGGCCGTCGGGACGAAGACCGGCCGCCCGCCGGTCGAGGTGCTCGAGCAGGCCGTGAAGACGGTCACGCCGGTGCTGGAGGTGCGCAGCCGCCGCGTCGGCGGCGCGAACTACCAGGTGCCGGTCGAGGTGCCGCAGCGGCGCGCCCGCACCCTGGCGGTGCGCTGGCTCGTCACGTACGCGCGCGAGCGCCGCGAGAAGGGCATGCCGGACAAGCTCGCCAACGAGATTCTCGACGCGCTGAACCAGCAGGGCGGCGCGTTCAAGCGCAAGGACGACGTCTACCGGATGGCGCAGGCGAACAAGGCCTTCGCGCACTACCGCTGGTAGACGGAACAGAGGAAGGAAGACTTGAGCACGAAGGAGCAAACAGCAGTGGGACTGGAGCGCGTCCGCAACATCGGGATCATGGCCCACATCGACGCGGGCAAGACCACGACGACCGAGCGGATCCTCTACTACACCGGCCGCACCCACAAGATGGGGGAGGTCCACGAGGGCGCAGCGACGATGGACTGGATGGCGCAGGAGCAGGAACGCGGCATCACGATCACGTCGGCTGCGACGACCGCGTTCTGGCGGGACAATCGGATCAACATCATCGATACGCCCGGCCACGTGGACTTTACGGTCGAGGTGGAGCGCAGCCTGCGCGTGCTCGACGGCGCGGTCGCCGTTTTCGACTCCGTTGCCGGCGTGCAGCCTCAGTCCGAAACGGTCTGGCGGCAGGCGGACAAGTACAAGGTTCCGCGCATCGCGTTCATCAACAAGATGGACCGCACCGGCGCGAACTTCTTCGCCGCCGTGCAGTCGATGCGGGACCGGCTCGGCGCCAATCCGGTGCCGGTGCAGATCCCGATCGGCGCGGAGGACAACTTCACCGGCGTCGTCGACCTTGTCGACATGCAGGCGGTCGTCTACAAGGACGACCTCGGGCAGGAGTTCGACGTGACCGAGATCCCGGCGGAGCTCCTCGAGCAGGCACAGGAGTACCACCACCAGCTGATCGACGCGATCTCTCACTTCGACGACGAGGTGCTCGCCGCGTACATCGAGGACGAGTCCTCGGTCACTGCGGAGATGATCCGCCGCGCCGTCCGCGCCGGCACGCTTGCCGACGAGATCACGCCCGTTCTGCTCGGTTCCGCCTTCAAGAACAAGGGCGTCCAGCTCCTGCTCGACGCCGTGGTCGACTACCTGCCGAGCCCGCTCGACGTGCCGCCTGTGCACGGCACCGACCCGAAGAGCGGAAACGACGAGGAGCGGCCGGCCGACCCGAAGGCGCCGTTCTCAGCCCTCGCGTTCAAGGTCATGTCCGACCCGTACGTCGGCAAGCTGACGTACTTCCGCGTCTACTCCGGCACGCTCAAGGCGGGCGATCGTGTTCTCAACACGATCACGGGCCGCACCGAGCGCGTCGGCCGCATCCTCCAGATGCACGCGAACCACCGCGAGGAGCGCGAGGAGATCATGGCCGGCGAGATCGCGGCAGGCGTCGGTCTCAAGTCGACGACGACGGGAGACACGCTCGCGGCCGACAGCGCACCGATCGTGCTCGAGTCGATGACCTTCCCGGATCCGGTCATCTCGGTCGCGGTCGAGCCGAAGTCGAAGGCCGACCAGGACAAGCTCTCGACCGGCCTCACCCGGCTGGCCGAGGAGGATCCGACGTTCCGTGTCGAGACCGACGAGGAGACGGGGCAGACGCTGATCTCCGGCATGGGCGAGCTGCACCTCGAGATCATCGTCGACCGGCTCAAGCGGGAGTTCAACGTCGACGCGAACGTCGGCCGGCCCCAGGTCGCGTATCGCGAGACGATCTCGAAGCCCGCTGAGAAGATCCAGGGCAAGTTCGTCCGCCAGACCGGCGGCTCCGGCCAGTACGGCGACGCCGTCATCAACCTCTTCCCGCAGGAGCCGGGCGCGGGTTACGAGTTCGTCGACAAGATCGTCGGCGGCAAGATCCCGAAGGAGTACATCCCGGCCGTCGACGCCGGGATCCAGGAGGCGATGGGCTCGGGCATCCTCGCGGGCTACCCCGTTGTGGACGTCAAGATCGAGCTCGTCGAGGGGTCGTACCACGACGTCGACTCGAGCGAGCGGGCGTTCAAGATCGCCGGCTCCATGGCCTTCAAGGAGGCGATGAAGCGGGCGAAGCCGATCCTGCTCGAGCCGACGATGGCGGTCGAGGTGACGACGCCCGAGGACTACCTCGGAGACGTGATGGGGAACCTCAACAGCCGCCGCGGCCGCATCGAGTCGATGAACCCTCTCGGCAACGCTCAGGTCGTCAAGGCGAGCGTGCCGCTGTCGGAGATGTTTGGCTATGCAACCGACCTGCGTTCGATGACGCAGGGCCGGGCCGATTTCACCATGCAGTTCGATCGCTACGAGGAAGTGCCTCAGTCCATTGCGAGCGAGATCATGGACTCGCAAGGCTGACCGAGCGAGAAAGGGAGACAGGGAGAGCCACCAATGGCAAAGCAGAAGTTCGAGCGGACAAAGCCGCACGTCAACGTCGGCACCATCGGTCACATCGACCACGGCAAGACGACCCTGACCGCGGCGATCACCAAGGTGCTCGCCGAGAAGGGCACCAACACCGCAGTGCGTGACTTCGCGTCGATCGACGCGGCGCCCGAGGAGCGGCAGCGCGGCATCACCATCAACACCGCGCACGTCGAGTACGAGACGGACAACCGCCACTACGCGCACGTCGACTGCCCGGGCCACGCCGACTACATCAAGAACATGATCACGGGCGCCGCCCAGATGGACGGTGCGATCCTCGTGGTCTCGGCCGCAGACGGCCCGATGCCGCAGACGCGCGAGCACATCCTGCTCGCCCGCCAGGTCGAGGTGCCGGCCATCGTCGTCGCGCTCAACAAGGCGGACATGGTCGACGACCCGGAGCTGATCGAGCTCGTCGAGATGGAGGTGCGCGAGCTGCTCTCCCGGTACGAGTTCCCCGGAGACGACATTCCGATCGTCCAGGTCTCGGCGCTGAAGGCGCTCGAGGGCGACGAGGAGTGGACCGGGAAGATCCTCGAGCTCATGGAGGCCGTCGACAGCTACATCCCGGAGCCGACGCGTGCGCTCGACAAGCCGTTCCTGATGCCGATCGAGGACGTGTTCACGATCACTGGGCGTGGCACCGTCGTCACCGGCCGCGTCGAGCAGGGGGAGGTCAAGGTCGGCGAGGAGGTCGAGATCGTCGGCATCCATCCCGAGGTGGCGAAGACGGTCGTCACGGGCGTCGAAATGTTCAACAAGACCCTCGACTCCGCGCAGGCGGGCGACAACGCGGGCGCGCTGCTTCGCGGCACCAAGCGCGAGGAGGTCGAGCGCGGGCAGGTGCTCGCCAAGCCGGGCTCGATCACTCCGCACACCCACTACAAGGCCGAGGTCTACGTCCTCTCGAAGGACGAGGGTGGCCGCCACACGCCGTTCTTCAACGGCTACCGGCCGCAGTTCTACTTCCGCACGACGGACGTGACCGGCTCGATCAAGCTCCCGGAGGGCCAGGAGATGGTCATGCCGGGCGACAACACGAACATGGAGATCGAGATGATCCAGCCGATCGCCATGGACCAGGGCCTCCGCTTCGCGATCCGCGAGGGCGGCCGCACCGTGGGTGCGGGCGTCGTGACCGAGATCATCAAGTAGGAAGGTGGGGGAGGCGTCGGTGCCGCAACAGAAGATCCGTATCCGTCTGAAGGGCTACGACCACCAGCAGGTGGACAAGTCCGCGCGCGACATCGTGGACACGGCCCAGCGCACCGGCGCCACCATCACCGGCCCTGTGCCCCTGCCCACCGAGAAGAACGTGTACTGCGTGATCCGGTCGCCGTTCAAGGACAAGGACTCGCGTGAGCACTTCGAGGTGCGCACGCACAAGCGCCTGATCGACATCCACTCGCCGACCCCGAAGACGGTCGACTCGCTCATGCGGCTCGACCTCCCGGCCGGCGTCGACATCGAGATCAAGCTGTAGATGAAGGGTCTGGTCGGCAAGAAGCTCGGCATGACGCAGCTCTTCGACGAGGAGAGCGGCGGCGTGACGCCGGTGACGGTGATCGAGGCCGGCCCGTGTCCCGTCGTCGCCGTCCGCACGCCGGACGCCGACGGCTACGAGGCCGTTCAGCTCGCCTGGGAGCCCGTCGTGGAGTGGAAGATCACGAAGGCCGAGCGCGGTCACCTCGCAAAGGCCGGCGTCGACGGCGCATACCGGCACCTCGTCGAGTTCCGCGGGCACTTCGCGGAGGCCGTCCAGGGTGAGAACGTCACTGTCGAGATCTTTCAGCCCGGCGACAAGGTCAAGGTTTCGGGCACCGGCATCGGCAAAGGCTTCCAGGGAACGATCAAGCGGCACAACTTCGGCCGCGGCCCGGTCACGCACGGCTCGCACAACGTCCGCAAGCCGGGCTCGATCGGCGCTTCGGCGACGCCGTCGCGCGTCTTCAAGGGCGTGAAGATGGCCGGCCGGATGGGCGGCAAGCGCAAGACCCAGGTCGGGCTCACCGTCCACTCCGTCGATCTCGAGCGGAACCTCCTGCTCGTCAAGGGCGCCGTGCCGGGGCCGAAGAACGGCCTGGTCGAGATTCGCGAGGACGTCAGATAATGGCTGCGCTGAAGGCACCCTTGCTGGGCTC
>Ga0070695_100002684_pt1 | contig 10298 bp, 9 predicted proteins | sample KBSK1252metaG_FD_65471 | JGI IMG/M metagenome (GOLD analysis project Ga0070695, IMG submission 65471) | Corn, switchgrass and miscanthus rhizosphere microbial communities from Kellogg Biological Station, Michigan, USA - KBS K1-25-2 metaG | ecosystem: Host-associated > Plants > Roots >... | reverse complement strand
CGACCAGGAGGAAACCGGCATGAAGCACCGAATGTTTTGCAATGCAGTCGCAGCGCTGCTGATGGCATTGACCGTGCCGATGGCGCATGCGGATGACACGCTGCGCGTGGCGGCGGGCCAGCGCGGCAACTGGGACACGACGATCGCCGAGATCGGCCAGCGCGGCGGCATATTCAAGAAGCATGGGCTGAGCCTGGAGATCCTGTACACGCAGGGCGCCGGCGAAACGCAGCAGGCGGTGATTTCAGGCAGCGTCGAGATCGGCGTCGCGCCGGGCGTGATGGGCGTGCTGTCCGCTTTCTCCAAGGGCGCGCCGGTGCGCGTCATCGGTGCCGAAACGACCGGCGCGTCCGATCTGTTCTGGTATGTGCCTTCCAGTTCACCGATCAAATCGCTCAAGGACACCGATGGCAAGACGATTGCCTACTCGACCAATGGCTCGTCGACGCACGGCATCGTCACTGCTTTTATGAAGCAGTACGACCTGAAAGCGAGGCCGACGGCGACCGGCGGGCCGGCGCCGACGCTCACGCAGGTCATGTCGAATCAGATCGATGTCGGCTGGTCGGCACCCCCGTTCGGCCTGCAACAGCTCGACGAGGGCAAGATCCGCATCATCGCAACCGGCAACGATGCGGCGATTTTCAAGGGGCAAACCGTTCGCCTGCTGATCACGAACGTGCAGACGCTGCAGCAGCGCAAACCGGTCGTCGAGCGGTTCATGAAAGCCTATCGCGAGACGATCGATTGGCTGTATTCGGACGATCCCGCCGCGCTCAAGACCTACGCCGACTTCGTCGGTATTTCCGTCGCCACCGCCAAGCGGACCCGCGACGGCTTCTTCCCCAAGTCGGCCGTCGATCCGGACAAGATCACCGGGCTGGACCAGATCGTGCAGGACGCCGTCGTCCTCAAGTTCACGGCCGCACCGCTGACCAAGGAGCAGCTTGCCGAGCTGATCCAGATCCCGCCGCGGCAATAGGAGCGGGACCGGCCTGACGACCATGGGCGCGGCATCGGGTACGCGGGCGCTCGACGTCGAGCATATCAGCAAGCGCTACGCCAGCGCCGGGGGGCCGGTCACCGCGGTCGACGACATGTCGTTCGACGTCGGCCCCGGCGAATTCGTCTCCATCATCGGCCCGTCGGGTTGCGGCAAGTCGACGTTGTTCAACATCATCGGCGGCTTGATCGGCGACTATGAAGGACGCGTCGCCGTCGCCGGCGCGACGATATCGGGCACGCACCCCGCGATCGGCATGGTGTTCCAGGAAGAGTCGACGTTTCCGTGGCGCACCGTTGTCGACAATGTGGCGTTTCCGCTTGAGCTGTCGGGCGTCCCCAAACGCGAGCGGCTCGAACGGGCCGAATCCTTTGTATCGCTGGTCGGCTTGCACGGCTTCGGGCATCGCTATCCAGCCGAGTTGTCCGGCGGAATGCGGCAAAGGGTCGCGATCGCTCGGACGCTGGCGTCCGAACCGCGCATCCTGCTCATGGACGAGCCGTTTGCCGCGCTGGACGAGCAGACGCGACTCTTGCTCGGCGACAAGGTGCTGCAGATCCAGCAGCAGCTTCGTCAGACGACGTTGCTGATCACGCACAACCTCACCGAGGCCGTACAGCTTTCCGACCGCGTGCTGGTCATGACCTATCGGCCGGGGCGTCTCAAGCGCGTGGTGTCCATCGAACTGCCGCGTCCGCGCGACTCCGAAGTCGTCAGCAGCGCGGCCTTCGGCCGCTATGTCGCCGAAATCTGGCAGGATCTGCGCGAAGAGGCAAGCCGCGGCATCCAAGAGGATGAATCGCGCGTGCTCCAGCGCGGCAGGGGAAAATGAGCGAAGTGAGGCAAACGAGCCGGCGCGCCACTCTGTCGGCGCGGCTCGGTCCGCGGACCGTCGGCCTGGCGACGGCGATCGGCGTGATCGTGCTGATCGAAATTCTTATCCGGATCGGCATCATCAATCGTTTCATCGTGCCGCTGCCGTCGCAGATCGTCGGCGCGTTGCCGCGCATCATCGCCGAGGAAAACGTGCTGCACCGCTTCGCGCAGACAATGGAGGAGCTCTTGTGGGCGAGCCTGCTGCTCGCGCTGACCGGGATAGCGCTCGGTGCCCTGCTCTACCGCTTCCGGCTGCTGCGCGCCGCGTGCGAGACCTGGGTCGCCGCGCTCGCGGCGGCGCCTATCGTCCTGATGTATCCGCTGTTCCTGGTGATATTCGGTCGCAGCGCGACGACAATCATCATGATCGGCTTCGCCGCCGGGCTCGCGCCGGTGATACTCAAGACGCTGGAGGGCCTCACGAGGACGCGGCAGGTGCTTATCGACGTCGGTAGAAGCTTCCGGCTCACGCCGGCGCAGGAGTTCCGCAAGATCCTGCTGCCGGCGGCCTTGCCATCGATCTTCGTCGGTCTCCGGCTGGGCCTGATCTTCGCGATGATCAATATCGTCGGTGTGGAGTTCCTGATCAATTTCGGCGGCCTCGGCCAACTGATCAACGAGCTGGCCGAGCGCTACGATCTGCCGGCAACCTACGGTGCGATCTGCTTCGTCATCCTCGCGAGCATCGTGTTCTTCGACATCACCGGAAGGCTGGAGCGTTGGCTGCGGCCGAACGAGTGAGGCGCAGCTCCGGGACGTCGTCCTGGCGAGCCGTTGCGCTGCTGCGGATCGCGATCATCGCGACGGTCGCACTGGCCTGGGAGATGCTCGCAGCATCGGGACTCCTGTTCCGCGACGTCGTGCCCTCCTTGGGCGTGATCGGAAGCGCGGTGGTGCGGCTGCTGGGCGACGAAGGCTTTTACCGCAATTTGCTGATCACCGTCGGCGAGATCGCGGCGGCGCTCGCGATCGGCGGGCTTGCCGGCGTGGGCGTGGGCATCCTGCTCGGCGCGAATCGCTTCCTGTCGCGCGCGTACGAGTCGCTGATCTACTACCTCGGACCGACGCCCAAGATCATCTTCTTCCCGGTCCTGATCATGTGGTTCGGTGTCGGATCCGGATCCAAGATCGCGATGGGCGTGCTGTCGTGCTTTTTCCCCATCGCGATCAGCGCCGCCGCCGGCATGCGGCAGATCGATCCGACCCTGATCCGCGTCGGGCGGAGCTTCCGGGCCTCGATCGGGCAGATGATCGGCAAAGTCTACCTGCCGGCGATGCGCGAGCCCATCGTCAACGGCGTCCGGCTGGGCCTCGGCGTGGCGATCATCGGAACGCTGCTCGCGGAGACGAAATTGTCGAATCGCGGCATCGGCTACCTCATCATCCAGGCCTACTCGACCTTCGACATGCCGCGCATGTACGCCCTGCTGATCGTCCTGTTCACCCTTGCGATCGGCGCCAATGCGATGCTCGGGGGGCTCGCCCGGACGAGCTCCCTCGTGCCGGCATCCGCGTCGGCGCGGATGCCGGTACAATGAACTGCCACGGCAGGATGAGCGCGCCCGGGTGGTGAAACTGGTAGACACAGCGGACTTAAAATCCGCCGATGCTTAAAACGCGTCGTGCCGGTTCGAGTCCGGCCCTGGGCACCAAAACGGCAGGCGTAAAGCGCACGGATCGGCTCGAAGCGCTGCTGTCCGGGCACTAATTTTGGTCGTCGTCCATCGACGACACTTCCCCTCAGCGCGGTATTGCTCTAAACTCCGGTTCGGTTCAGTGCCGCACGATGGCAGGTACTGGGAGGTGCCTGCGATAGGAGAGGTCATTGGTATTACCGGCAAGAAAGCAACTGGTCGAAGAAGGACTCGGCGGCGACACCATCGCTTCCATCGCACAAACTCCAGTACCGATCCACCTCTGCGTCGAAGATCCGGACGCCCGGCAACTGCAACGGGAAGCGGCGGGCAAGCGGTTCAAGCTGCGCCTGGCCGACACCGACGACAGACGAAACTCCGCCAATTGCCTCGTCCAGCGCCGCTATGCCTGGCGCAACTACAAGCTCGGCGAGACCCGAAGCAACGATCCGAACCGTATCGCGCTCGCGGCGCACGGCCATAACGGCATCGTAGGGACCGTCTCGGTCGGGCTCGACGTGGGCGCGGGCTTGTTCGTCGACGACTTGTACCCGGACGAAGCCAACGCCCTGCGCCGCGACGGCAAACGGCTGTGCGAATTCACCAAGCTGGCGATCGACAACGACGTCCGGTCGCGACCGCTGCTGGCCGCGCTGTTCCACCTCGCGTTCATCTATGCAAGGCGGATGTACTATTGCACCGATCTGCTGATCGAGGTCAATCCGCGCCACGTAAGCTTCTACCGGCGCATGCTCGGCTTCCAGCAACTCGGCCTGCAACGCTTCAATGCCCGCGTCGCGGCACCCGCCGTCCTGATGGGGCTGTGTCTCGCCCACGCGGAATCGCAGATCCAGCATTACGGCGGACACCCGCAGCTCTACGCGACGGTGCGATCGCTATACCCCTACGCCTTCTCGCGGCACGAAGAAGCGGGGATCGAGCAACGATTGCGCAGCCTCGGCTGACCGCGCCCGGGTCCGCCGGACACCTGTACCAGCCGGCCTCCTTCGCACAAGAACGGCCCGCATCGGCGGGCCGTTTCCTTTTTCATCCCGGCCGCGAAAGCAGCCGGCCAGGCCGTTTTTCCTCGCTAGTCACACGTTTGCCCGCAATGCATCGACGACGGGCATGCGCGAAACGCGCATCGCCGGCAAAACTGCGGCGAGGAGCGTCGCCGCGAACCCGACCGCAAAGGCCAATGCCAGGACGCCCGGCACGACACGAATGAAGCCGGTGTAGCCGAGATTGGCGTTCGGCGGCGGCGGCATCGGTATACCGATCGCCGAGATCGCAACGGCCAGCGCCATGCCCAACGCTACACCGATGACGCTTCCGATCACTCCCAGCATCGCCGTTTCTGCCAGGATCAGCCGGCGCACCTGCCCGGTGCGGTTGCCGAGCGCCACCATCGTGCCGAACTCCCCGACACGCTCGAACACGCTCATGTTGACGCTGTTGGCCACACTGAGCAGCACCATGCCAAGGATGATCAGTTGCAGGAACCCGAACTGCTGATCGTAGAGAGCGATGGTCTTTTCATAGAAATCGTTGAGCTCAACCCATGTCTTGACTTCGAGACCTGCTGGCGAAAGCATCGATTTGAGCGCTGTCGCAACTCGTTCGGTGTCCGACGTCCGCCTGAGCGACACCACCAGCGTGTTGACGCCTTCCGATGCCAGCAGCTCGTGCGCGGCGCCCAGGGGTATTCGCATCGCCCGCGCATCGAAATCCTTGGAGAAGCTCTGGAAGACGCCGATCACCTGCAGATCGATGCTGTTCAGTGCGCCATCCGCGGTGCTGAGCAGCACGGTGACGCGATCTCCCGGAGCAAGCTTCAGCGCCTGTGCGACGCCCTGACCCACGACCACGCCGAATTTATCGGTGTCCGCCAGTTGCCTCCCTGCGACGATATGCATGAAGCTGCTCAACTTCGCTTCCCTGGACGGTTGCACCCCTTCGCCAACGATCGGCCAGTCGGTCTTGCCGTTGTTCAGCAGGCCGGAGAAATGGACGCGCATCATCACGTCGTCGACTTCCGGCAGCGCGGCGATGGCGGCTTGCCATTTGGCCGGTGCGTCGATCACGTACTTTTCCGGCGAGCGCGAGCCGTGGCTGAAGTACCCGGCAGGAGAAACTTGCAGATGCCCCGACTGCGAATGGATCAGCGCCTCCGCCAGCTGAATGAAGATGTCGCGGACAAAACCGCCGCTGAGGACAAGCCCGCACACGCCGAAGACGATGGCCGCCAAGGTCATCGTCGTGCGGAACCGATGGCGAAAGATGTTGCGCAGAGCGAGCTTGAACATTTCAGCGGCTGTGTCGAATGGCGTCGACGATGTTCATGCGCGAAGCGACCCAGGCCGGGTAGATGCTTGCCGCGATCGTCGTACCGATCGCGAGCGCTGCCGCCTGGAGAGCCATCGGCACGGTCACCATGATTTCGGCCGTGTAGCCGAACGCCATGCCGGGTGGCGCCGGCATCGGGATACCTATCGCGGATACCAGACGCGCGAGTGCATAGCCGCCCGCCAGTCCGAGCAGTCCTCCGAACACTCCCAGCGACGCCCCTTCGGTCAGGAACTGGCGCAGAATCCCGCCGCGGCGGGTGCCCAGCGCCAGCGCTGTTCCGATCTCCGCGGTCCGTTCGAGCACGCTCATCATCATCGAGTTGGAGATGCTCAGCACGATGATCACGGCGATGATGATGCGCAGCACCGCGACCTGCCGCGAGAACAGCTCGGCCGTCTTGTTGTAGAAGTCGGCCAGCCGGTACCAAGGCACGAACTCGAGTGCTTGATCGCGAAACCTGTCTCGAAGCGAGACGAGCACAGCGTCGGTGTTTTCAGTCTTGTCCAGCACCAGCGCGTAGGAATGCGACCCGGCAACGCGCAGCAGCTGCCTGGCGATGGCGATCGGCACGCGCAACGCAGAGTCGTCGTAAGCCTTGGTGATCGTCGCGAACAGGCCGCGCACCGTCACCTCGACCGCGTTGACCCCTCCGGTCGCGGTATTGGCCAGCAATACGACGGTGTCGCCGACGCCAACGCCCAGATTCGCCGCAAGACCCTGGCCGACGATGATCCCCTTCGGCGCTGCCGTGGCAAGGCCCTCGCCCTGGACGATCGTGAGCGAGCGGCTCAACAACTGCTCCGCGTCGGGCGACACGCCTTCGCCGATGAACGAAATCGTCGAGTCGCCGTGGCTGATCAAGCCGTTGAACGAAAGCCGCGGCGCGATCGCTCTGACCTGCGGCTGGTCTTCGATCAGCCGCAGCCGGTCCGGATTGTCCTTGAGGATATAGGCGAACGGATCCGAGGTGCCGCGCTCCAGATAGCCCGCCTTGAAGATGCGGACGTGCCCCAGTTGCGAGTGAATCGTCGATTCCCGGCCGAACCACAGGTTCCACTCGATGAAACCGCTGGCCAGGATCAGCGAGGCAATGCCGCAGGCCACCGCCAGAAGCGCTATCAGCGAGCGCCGGCGCTGGCGGATGACATTTTTCAGGGCAAGGACGGTAATCGGCATCATGGTCGTGGCTCGGCCGCCCGTTGCGATCGCTAGTGTACTCGCGGCAGGCGGAACTCCCAAGGCAAGGGAGCATTCGGGCGCGGGACCGATCGGGCGCGCTGCTCGATGGAAGGAAAAATCAGGACGTCGACGATCCCCTTGCCCCAGGCAATTCGAGTTCCCGGCGCTGAGATCGCAGTCGGGCTGTTTCGACAGCCCAAACAAAAAGCCCGTACAGCAATCGCTGTACGGGCTTTGTCAGAGCTCTACTAGCTGTGGATCAGCTTGACGCTAGACCGCCTTCTTGCGGCGGATCGCGCCGAGCGCTAGCCCGCCGAGTCCCAGAAGCAGCAGCGTGGCGGGTTCGGGTACCCTGCGAGCAAAGATCGGGTCGTCGCTTCGAACTTGCCAATCCGCTGCACTGCATCCCGGCGTGGTCGGCGATGGGCACAACGAGAACTCGCTCAGCAGCAACATATCGGCCGGAGGATTCGCGGTAAACGTATATGCGTTAGTGTCGAACGCGGCATTGTTCGTCCCGGTTCCAAACGAGTTGGTGCCAACTGAGAGGTACCCACTACCCTTTGCCGTTGCCGGCGACGTCGGCGCCAAAGCGGCGTCCAGAGTTATCAGAGGATTGGGGTCGAGAATGCCGGGGGCGAATAGGGCCGTCAGCCAAGGCGTCGGGCATGCCACGCCGCCGCATAGCTGCGCTTGCCTGTTAGCCAGAATTGCCGGATCCAGGTTCTGGTTCGCGAAGGTGTTGTAGTCGCCGTTAGGGACGTCATACACCACGACTTCGCCACCGGTAAAATCGACACTCTGCGGGCCGCCCGGCCCGGGAATCACGGAAATCAGACCGGTGAAGAACCCCACCAATTGGGTTCCGTCCGAAACCCCGTTTCCGGTCCAGTAGTTTATCGACCCAGTCGTGTTCGTAATGGCGTTGATGTTGAAGATGCCGAACAGCTCCTGACCGCTTCGTACAATCTGGATCTCTTCATTCGAAAACTTAAGCTTGAAGTCCGTATTAGTAGGCAGGAAGTTGATCGGATCCGCCAATGCCCCCCCGCCAAATCCAATCGCACCCGCCGCAATGCCGATCGCCAGCGCCGTCCGGCCTTCTGATTTCACTCGGTCGAAAAAGGACTTCATTTGTTCACGCTCCTTGAGGATGTCCTGGCCGAACGACAGCGGACATGGTTTCCGCGGACGGTCTGGCCCTTCGCGCTATTCAATGCATGAGGCATGCCAGGAAGAAAAGTTATTATCAAATCAACCGCTTGGCGAGCTTGACCTCAAACAAGTGCTGGGGCGGCGGGTCCGGGTGTAAAGCCCTTCGACAGTGGGACGAATCCGCCGGGCGGCTGCCTCCCAAAGAGAAGAGTTCCTCGGGGTCCGAATGAGCTTTGTCCAACGGGCGACCGGTCCGGTGGCTCTTGCGCAGACGTAAAGAGATTCGACACCTTCCCGTACGCAAGGCGAATGCCCAGGTCTCCTAGCCCCTTGCGCGGCGGGCTCTCGCGCCAATCTGGCGCCGGGCGACTGCAATCGCGATGCGCTGCCAGGGGCTGCGGTTGCCCCAGGGGCGCCAGACCCGCGCCAGCCTGCCCCGATAGGCGTCGAACTGCATGGAAACGGGAGCGGCATATACCCTTCCCCGCCGGAGAAGGATTTTCAGGGCCTCGGTCGCTGCGATCCCTGCGCAGAGCTGACAGGCCATGACGGTCGAGGGCCCTCGATGGGCGACAAAGTCGACCGTGTGCCGATCGACCAGGTACCCGCGCTGCAGCATCGCCGGGGACAAGCCGACAAGGAAGCGGACCGCCTGGTCCTCCTCCGACAGGCCGTCGAGCCGGAAATATTCCTCGAAGGTCATTCGTCCCGGCAGGAAGTTCAGCAAGGCCGCGCCCATCCCGAGCGGGGCCGCCGTAATCGCCGGCACGCCGTTGCGCGCGCACGCCGCGAACGTCGCGCGCCGCGCCTCGAACGCGAAAAAGTCGAGGCCGTCGACGTACAGGTCCACGCCCGAGAGAAACGCATCGAGGTTTCCGGCCGACACGCCCTCGGCGAAAACCCGGATATCGAGCTCCGGGTTGATGTCCTTCGCCATCGCGGCCAGCACTTCGGTCTTCGGGTGTCCGAGCGTGCTGGCGAGAGCCCCCGCCTGGCGATTGATGTTCGCGATCTCGAACGTGTCGAAATCGGCGATGTTGAAGGCGCCGACGCCCAGACGTGCCAACGCCAGAAGATGAGAACCGCCGACACCGCCGAGCCCCGCCACGGCGACTCTCTTGCCGCGCAGGATCGCCTGTTCCGCGGCCGTTACCCACCCGATGTTGCGTGCAAACGCCTGCTCGTAGGAGAAGGCGTTGGGCTTGATTTCAGGCACCGTTTCCCGTTCGCGCGCCATCGATTCACTGCTAGAAATCGTAGCGGAGCTCCGCGTAGACCCGGTCGCGATTGTTGTACCGGCCGAAGTACCCGTCCGCCGGACCGCCGAAGATGTCGACCCCGAAGCCCACGGTGGTGTTCTTGGCGGCAGACCAGTTCAGTCGCGGCCGAACGAGGCTGCCCGCGTGGCGGAAATTCTGAATCCACAGGATTTGCGGCTCGAGGGTGGCGGTGAGCTTGGTCGACACGAAGATGCTCGCGCCGAAGCCGTCGTTCCTGACCGCGAGTCTATCGGCATCGGCGCCGAAGAAAACACGCTGGAATCCTTGCACGTTGATCCGCGTATCGCCGGACGGGGCGAACTCGGCGCTGACGATGTAGTCGAGCGTCGAGCGCTTGATCACGCTTTCCGGAGCGGTCAGATCCGCCAGGCTGTAGCCCTGGCCATGCGCGTAGACGGTCTCGCCGCGCAGGACGAAATCGCCGAGGTCCTTGCTCACGGTGCCGCCCACCTGCCAGATGCGGTCGTACCGCGGCTCGAACACGAACGGTTCGCCGGCGACGCCGGACGGCATGCGGTAGAACGTCGGCTGCGTACTGAAGCTGCGGTAATAGAACGCGGCGAGATCCCAGCCCGCGGCGAGCGTGTTGGCGCGAAGCCCGAAGTTCGAGTTGCCGAGCTTGCGGTCGGGTCTCTGCGGATCGTGGAAGAGCGACGCGATGTCGGCGGGCGTGGGGGAAGGCAGCGGCGCCGGATAGAAATCGGACCCCGGCTTGCCGATGCGGTCGAACGTGGGCACCGGTATCCAGATGAATTCGACATGCGAATCGCCGGAAAAGTACTCGGCCCGTCCCGCCCACTGCGGGATGCGAATCAAGTCGAA
>Ga0070695_100002678_pt1 | contig 10306 bp, 7 predicted proteins | sample KBSK1252metaG_FD_65471 | JGI IMG/M metagenome (GOLD analysis project Ga0070695, IMG submission 65471) | Corn, switchgrass and miscanthus rhizosphere microbial communities from Kellogg Biological Station, Michigan, USA - KBS K1-25-2 metaG | ecosystem: Host-associated > Plants > Roots >... | reverse complement strand
CCACCTATCCGACCCACGCGGCCTAGAATAGTGCAGATGCCGAGAATCCGGGGATGGCCGTTCGCAGTGTTTTTGCTCGCGGCAACGGGCAGTGCGCAAATCGATCCGCGTACGGCGTTGCTCGAGCGCACCGGCTGGAATGCGATTGCCGCGGGGCGGGCCGCCGAGGCCGCGCAGGCCTTTCGCGACGCGCTCGCAGCGGATCCGAAAAACGCGCGGCTGCACCTCGGCGCCGGCATGGCCGCGACGCTCGAGCGGCGCGACGCGGACGCGCGGGCGGAGTTCGAGCGCGCGCTCGCGCTCGACCCGAAGCTCACGCGCGCGCGGGCGCTGCTCGGCCAGGTGCTGTATCGCCTGGGCGAGCTGACGGAAGCCATCCGCACGTATGAAACGCTGACCGCCGAGGCTCCCGACGATCGCGATGCGCAGGCGGCGCTCGATCGGTGGCGGCGCGAGCTCGAGCTTCACGATCGGATGCACCGCGCGATCGGGTCGCACTTCACCGTTTCCTTCGAAGGCCCGGCGGAAGCCGAGCTCGCCGCGCAGGCGCTGGAGTCGCTCGATCGCGCGTACTGGCGGATCGGTCAACTGCTCGGCGTGTACCCGAGCGATCCGATTCCGGTCGTCCTCTACACGACCGAGCAGTTTCGCGACATCACGCGATCGCCGTCGTGGGCCGCCGGCGCGTACGACGGCACGATCCGCGTGCCGATGCGCGGCGCGCTCGACAAATCGGCGGAGCTCGATCGCGTGCTCGCGCACGAGTTCACGCACGCGCTCGTCCGCACGCTCGCGGCGCGCAACGTGCCCACCTGGCTGAACGAAGGGCTCGCGACGGCGCTCGAGGACGGCGGGCTCGAGTGGGCTCGGAAACAGATCCACGAGGCCGGCGCCGCGGCGCCGCTCGGCGCACTGCAATCCGGATTCGCACGGTTCACCGGCGACCAGGCGCTGGTCGCGTACGCGACCAGCGCGGTCGCGGTCCGGCGGATGCTGGACGAGGCCGGCGGCGTCGCGGTCGCCAACCTGCTGCGCGATCTCGGCGAAGGCGCGGACTTCGACGCCGCGTTTCTTCATCGCATGCAGCGCAGCTTCGCAGAGTTCCAGACGCTCTCGATATACTGAGGCCGTGACCGACGGTCTGGCGAACTTCATCGCGCGAATAGACGAGGCCGTTCGGCTGCACGAGCCGGATGCGATTACGCGCCGCATCAAGCGCGAGCTCGAGGAGGCCATTCAGGCGCAGCGCCTCGCGCTGCCGGGCCGCTTCCATCGCATCCGGCCCGAAGGCTACGCGCGCCGGCTGCTCCATCGCAACGACGAGCTCGGCTATACCGCCGTCGTCATGACCTGGGGTCCGGGTCAACAGACGCCGCTGCACGATCACGCCGGCATCTGGTGCGTCGAGGGCGTCGTCTCCGGACGGATGGACGTCACGCAGTTCGATCTCGTGGACGAAACCGGCGGCGAGTACCGATTCGAGGAACGCGGCTGCGTGCATGCCTCGGTGGGATCGGCCGGTTGTCTGATTCCACCCTTCGAATATCACATCCTGGCGAATGCGATCGACGAGCCGTCGATCACGCTCCACGTCTACGGCGGTGAGATGACCTCGTGTCACATCTTCGAACCCAGGGCCGACGGCCGCTACGCCCGCCGGGCGCGCCCGCTCTGCTATCACGACTGAGATCGGAACCGGGGTCCTGTGCGTAAACCGGTGATCGCCGCCCTCGTGATGGGCGGGCTGCTGGCGCTGGCTGCGATTCGCGTCGCCGATCTCTGGTTGTGGCGGGAGCAAGCGCTCGGCGACGCGCGCGCGCGCGCCGGCGGGCTCGCCGTCATCCTTGCCGAATACGTTCGCGGCACGTTCGCGGCGAGCGATGCGTCGCTGCGGCACCTGTCGCTGCACAGCGAGCGCGTCGGCGGTCCCGAGGCGCCGGGCGACGCGTGGGCGCCGAGCCTGGCGGCCGCGAAGGCGGGACTGACCGGCATCGGCTCGATTTCGGTCGTCGACGCGGCTGGCATCATCCGTCACTCCACGATCCCGGCGATCGTCGGCGAGTCACGTGCCCACGAGTACGCGTTCCGGAGGCTCGCCGCCGACGCGCTCGACGACTACGTCGTCAGCACGCCGTATCTCTCCATCACCGAGCCGCGGCGATACATGATTCCGATTGCGCGGCGATTGAAGACGCCAGCCGGCGCGTTTGCCGGCCTCATCGTCGCGACGTTTCTGCCGGCCGAGCCGCGCGGACTGTTCAGCAAGGTCGACGTCGGTCAGCGTGGCGCCGTGTGGGTGTTCCATCCCGACGGCGTCGTGCTGTTTCGCGAACCCTCGGAGACGAACCCGCTCGGCGATTCGGCGACGGCGAACCCGATCTTTCAGGCCGCGCACGACGGCAGCGCCGCGGGGACGCTCGAGGGCCCGATCGAGCGCGGCGGTCCGGTTCTGTTGAGCGCCTACCGCGTCACCACGACGCCCCCGCTCGCGGTCGCCGTGTCGCTCGACCGCAGCGAGATCCTCGGCGACTGGCGGCGCCAGGCGATCGGATCGATCGCCGTCTTCGTCGTGTTCGGCCTGATGATGGCCGTGATGGTGGCCGTGCTGTACCGGCAGATGGACGCGAAGGTCGGGGCCGAGCGCGCGCTCGCGGTCATGCGGCAACGCGAATCGGACACGCTGAAGGAGGTCAACGAGCGGCTCTCGACTGCCCTGGTGAGCGAACAGCGCGCGCGGCGCGAGACCGAGGAAGCGGCGCGCCTCAAGGACGAATTCATCATGACGGTGTCGCACGAGCTGCGCACGCCGTTGACCGCCATCGCCGGCTGGGCGCAGATGCTCGAGACCGGCATCCTCGACGATAGACAGAAAGTCGCCGCGATCCAGACCATCGCGCGCAACGCGCGCGCGCAGACGCGGCTCATCGAGGATCTGCTCGACATGTCGCGCATCGTCGGCGGCAAGCTGCGGCTCGAGGTGCGCGCGATCCACGCGGACGACGTCATCCATCAGGCCGTCGAGAGCCTGCAGCCGGCAGCGGACGCGAAGCGGGTCGCGCTCGACACGTCGGTCGATCGCGCGAGCGCGTCCATGCTCGCCGATCCGGAGCGGCTGCAGCAGATCGTCTGGAACCTGCTGTCGAATGCGATCAAGTTCACGCCCGCAGGCGGCCGCGTCTTCGTGCGTCTCGAACGGCCGGAGGGCGGCGGCGTGGTCGACATCGTCGTGAGCGACACCGGGATCGGCATCGCGCCCGAATTCCTGCCGCACGTCTTCGAGCGGTTCCGGCAGGCGGACAGCGGCGCGCGGCGGCGTCACGGCGGCCTCGGTCTCGGGCTCGCCATCGTGCGTCATCTCGTGGAGCTGCACGGCGGCACGGTGACCGCCGAGAGCGAGGGCGAAGGGCGCGGCTCGACCTTTCGCGTGCGGCTGCCGATCAGGAAGACGAAGTCCCCGGCGGGCGACGAGACGACGTCACACGTCGAGCTCGTCGAGTAGATCGCGCAGCCGCTCGAGCCGGTATCCGCCGTCGTCCGGATTGTGATACCCGACGGCGCGCTCGCCGGCCGTGAGCGCCGCCGCGTCCTTCATCGGCTCGAACTGGTGGCCTTCGTGCCATTCATTGAACGAATTGATGTAGGTGAGCAAGAAACCCTGTTTGACATTCGCGAGCGTCGCCCTGGTCTGCAGCGCGAGCGTCGTCTCGAACGACTCGGTGATGCGCGCCAAGCTCGCGCGCGCGGCCCGTTCGCGGTCGGCAGCGCGCGACCAGTCGTACGTCGCGGCGCCCGGCTCGAACGGCGGCGGACTGTAACAGGAGTTCGGTTCGACCTTGCGCTGCACGATGCAATCGAAGCCGGGGTTGACGTTGAACGAGAACACCAGGTTGCGCGCCGAACAGTTCTGGGCGTGCGCCGTCCACGTGTCGGGCGCGACGTAGTTGTCGTAGATCGCGATGCCATCGAACCCGCCGACCCTGGCGCGATCGAAGTTCAACGAGTCGGCCAGCAGCGTGATCCGATCGAAGTCGCGGCGGAAGACGTCCCGGACGCGATCGGTCTGCTGGCGCCAGACCGCGTCCGGCGCGTAGAGGGCGACGTCGGTGCGGACGCCGTGGCAGTCGGTGGAGGTCGACGGCAGAATGGTGGCGAACGACTTGAAGACCGGACCGACTGTGCCGTCCGCGTGCTGGAGGAGCAGAAAGCAGTCCCAGCGGCGGCGATCGCCGTACTCCGTGATCAGGTACTCGACGTCGCGTGCGTAGGTTGCCGCGCGGCGCTCGGCGTACGGCTCGAGATGAAATGCGACGTGGATGTCGTGCGCCGCCATCACGTCCATCAGCGAGGGCACGATCCGATCGACGTCGCTGCCAGGCCCCCACCAGCTCACGTTGATGGCGCCGACGCCGCTGTCGGCAATCCACCGCGCGTGCTGCTCCATGACCTTCGTGTCGCGCGAATCGTACGCGCCGAGCCGCGGCATGTAGTTCGCGGCGAGATCGACCGGCGGGTTCCGGTCGTACTGGTCCCAATGCCGGACGGGCGACGTCGCGTACCACGGGTAGTACTCGAAGATGAAATGGCGCCGCAAATCGGGAAAGCGGTCGGCGAGCGTCCGTTCGCGGCCGCGCTGCGCCCACGTGGCAACGGTGGCGCCGGCCAGCGTCTGGATGAATTCGCGTCGGGAAACCGTCACCGGGAGATCATAGTCGCGGATGAGGGATTAGGAATCACCGATTCGGAATCCCTACCCGCGTTACTACACGGGTTACACTTGCGCCAGTGCCGACCGGAACGTCACAGCAGATCGAACCAGCCCGCACCCTCGACGCCGTTGCCGAGCTCAAGCGTTTGATCGGATCGCGCGCCAGCGACAGCGCGAGCGTGCGCGAGCACCACAGCCGCGGCGAGTCGTACCACACGCCCGCGGCGCCCGACGTCGTCTGCTTTCCGCACACGACCGATGAAGTCGCCGAGATCGTCAAGGTCAGCGCGCGGTTTCAGGTGCCGGTCATCGCGTTCGGCGCCGGCACGTCGCTCGAAGGTCACGTGCACGCCATCCGCGGCGGCATCACGATCGACTTGCGTGAGATGAACAAGGTGCTGCGCGTCAGCTCCGAGGATCTCGACGCAACCGTCGAAGCGGGCGTCACGCGGAAGCAATTGACCAAGGCGCTGCACAACACGGGACTGTCGTTCCCGGTCGATCCCGGCGCCGACGCGACGATCGGCGGGATGGCGGCGACGCGCGCCTCGGGCACGACGGCCGTCCGCTACGGCACGATGCGCGAGAACGTCCTCGGCCTCACCGTCGTGCTCGCCGACGGCAGCGTCATCCACACCGGCTCGCGCGCACGCAAGTCGTCGGCCGGCTACGACCTCACGCGGCTGTTCGTCGGATCGGAAGGAACGCTCGGCGTGATCACGGAGCTCACGGTCCGTCTGCATCCGCTGCCCGAGGCCGTGTCGGCCGCGGTTTGCGCGTTCGACACGATCGAGGGCGCGGTGGAAACGGTCATCGCGACGATTCAGCTCGGCATCCCTGTCGCGCGGATCGAGCTGCTCGACGAAGTACAGATGGACGCGGTGAACCGCTACTCGAAGACCACGTACGCGGCGGCGCCGACCTTGTTCTTCGAATTCCACAGCGACAGCGAGCGGCACGTCGCCGATCAGGCCGAAGCGGTGCAGGCCATCGCCGCCGAGCGCGGCGGCCGCGGATTTCAGTGGGCGACGCGGCTCGAGGATCGCGAGAAGCTGTGGCAGGCGCGGCACGACGCGCTGTACGCCGCCCTCGCGCTGCGCCCCGACGCGCGCGCCTGGACGACCGACGTCTGCGTCCCGATCTCGCGCCTCGCCGAGTGCGTCGTCGAGACGAAGAACGACAACGCCGGCGCGCCATTTCCCATTTGCCTCGTCGGCCACGCCGGCGACGGCAATTTCCATCTGCTCTACGTGCTCGACCCCGGCAGCGCGGCGGAGCTCGACGAAGCGAGCCGCCTCAACGAGCGCATGGTGACGCGCGCGCTCGCCATGGGCGGCACCTGCAGCGGCGAACACGGCGTCGGTCTGGGCAAGATGAAATATCTCGAGCGCGAGCACGGCCTCGCGCTCGAGACGATGCGCGCGATCAAGCGCGCGCTGGATCCCGACAACCGGATGAATCCGGGAAAAATGGTGACGATATGACGCTGCGCTACGTTCGGTCGACCGTGTCCGTCCTCGTGACGGTGATCGCGCTGCTGCTTGCCGCCAGCGCGCGCGCCAGCGACCTCAGCGACGATCTCAAAGCGCGGCGGGCGCGCGTCATGGAGCGCCTCGGGCCCGATGCGATCGCCATCCTCTGGAGCGCGCCGGCGGCGCGCTATTCGCTCGACATCGATTACGAGTACCGCCAGGACAGCAACCTGTATTACCTCACCGGGCTCACGCAGGAGGACACGATCCTCGTGCTGATGGCGGGCAACGAGTCGCGGCGGGAGATCCTGTTCGTCAGGGATCGCGATCCGCTGCGCGAGCACTGGACCGGACGCCGTCTGACTCATGAGGAAGCCACGGCGCGCACCGGCATCGAGACGGTGATGTGGACGAGCCAGTTCGAACGGTTCGTGTCCTCCATCCTCGATCGCCGCAGCGCCGGATCGGTGGAGGACAAGCAGGCCGCGAAATTCTTCGACGCGCTCGCCGCCGGCCGCGCACGCGTGGCGCTGCCGCTCGAAGCGGGCCGCGGCGTCAACGATCCGCTCACCGCGCCCCTCGACTTCGCACGCAGGATTCGCGAACGCTTCGTCGGCTTTCAGGTCACCGACCTGACGCCGATCGTGACCGCGCTGCGCCTGGTGAAAACGCCTTACGAGCGCGGCGTGCTGACCCGGAGCCTGGAGATCTCGAGCGAGGCGCAGATGGCGGGGATGCGCGCCGCTCGCGCGGACGCGTACGAATACGAGGTGACGGCGGCGATCGAAGCGGTGCACCGCGCGCGCGGCGCTTCGTCGTGGAGCTATCCCTCGATCGTCGGCAGCGGTTCGAACGCCACGATCCTCCACTACCACGGCGGCGATCGTCAGATGCACACCGGCGATCTCGTCCTCGTCGACGCCGCCGCCAACTATCAGTACGCCTCGGGTGACATCACGCGGACGTACCCCGTCAACGGCACCTTCTCGCCGCAGCAGCGCGAGATCTACGAGATCGTGCTGCAGGCGCAGGAAGAAGGCATGAAGGTCGCGAAGCCTGGCGCGTCGCTGGAGGAGATCCACAAGAAAACGGTGGAGGTGATCAAGGCCGGACTGCTGAAGCTCGGGCTGATCACCGACACGAGCGGCGACCAGTACCGCATGTGGTACACGCACGGCGCGTCGCACTACATCGGCATCGACGTGCACGACGTCGGCGACCGCCGCGCGCCGCTCGTCCCGGGGATGGCGTTCGTGATCGAGCCGGGAATTTATATCCGCGCGAGCGCGCTCGAAGCACTTCCGCGCACTCCCGAGAACAACGCGCTCATCGAGAAAATCGAGCCGGCTGTCAAGAAGTATTCCGACATCGGCGTCCGGATCGAGGATTCGTTCCTGCTCGAAGAGAATGGACTGCGAAGGCTATCGGCGTCGGTGCCGCGGACGATAGAAGAGATCGAGAGCTTTTTGCGCAAACGCCCCTCCCGCAGCACCGATCAGAGGTAGCGCATGAACAGACGGATGTGGCGCAGCCGCCTTCGCACAGCTTCGGCGAGCCTCGCCGTAGCTCGCCTGACTAACCGGCGAGCGAAGGCGGGGGCGTCGGCCCTGCGAGTGGTCCTCGCCGCTACCGCCATCGCGCTCGCGATGCCGGCGCATGCAGCGGCGCGCAGTTTTCTGTGGAAGGTGACCGGCAAGGGCGGCGTCGTGTATGTCGCCGGCTCGGTCCACATGCTGACGCCCGCGCACTACCCCTTGAGCTCGGCGTTCGACGCGGCCTACAAGGATTCCGATCTATTGGTGGAGGAGCTCGACATGGCGGAGCTCCTCGCGCCGGCCGCGCAGATGGCGTTCCTGTCGAAAGGGATGCTCGGCTCCGATCAGACGCTCGACAAGCTGATTTCCCCCGCGACCCTCGCGCTCGTCAACAAAACGCTCGCCGATCTCGGTCCGGCCGGCGAGATGCTCAAGAAGTTCAAGCCGTGGCTGCTCGCGATGACGCTCGAGCAGCTCGAGATGCAGAAGGCGGGCTACGATGCGAGCCTCGGCCTCGACAAGCACTTCTACGATCGCGCGCAGGAGCACGGGAAATCGGTCATGGGCCTCGAGACCGCCGAGTATCAGATCTCGCGCTTCGAAGGCATGACCATGGAGCAGCAGGATCACCTGCTGGCTGAAACGCTCAAGCAGCTCGAGACCGAGAAGGCGAGCATCACCAAGCTGCTCGACGCGTGGAAGAGCGGCGACGCGCCGACCGTCGAGAAGATCGTGCTCGCGGACCTCAAGAGCGATCCGGCGCTGTATCAGCGGCTGCTCGTCGAGCGCAACCGCAACTGGATGCCGAAAATCGAGGAGCTCTTCTCCCGCAAGGGCCACGCCCTCGTCGTCGTCGGCGCCGCGCACCTGGTCGGCCCCGACGGCCTGCTCACGATGCTGAAGTCAAAGGGCTACACGATCGAGCAGCAGTAGAGGACGGCCGCCGTGGCGGAGGCGGTCAGGCCGTCCCGGCACGCCACTCATTCGAGACATCGACCCGCGATCAGCACGTAATCCGCGGCGACGCGGATGAGCGGATGACCGCCGTCGCGCGCGCGCGCGAGTTGGCGGCGCGCGTCGGCGGCCATCGCATCGCGCTGGCCCGGCGTCTCCGGTCCTTCCAGCTGACTCGCGCACAGCTTGCGATGCCCGGCAATCAGATGCAGATACGGCGCGAGCCATGGCTGCGGCAGGTCGCGCAGGAGCGCATCGACGAACGCCGCCTCGCGTCGCGGCGGCTCCGACAGGCCTTCCCACTCGTACGCGATCTCGGCGTCCGACGCATACGCCGCGGCCATGCGCGCGCTGTCGCGGCGCGGGAAGAGACAGAAGATGACGCGCTCGATCCGCACGCGCTTCTCGAAGAGCGATCGCTCTTCCGGCGATTCGTTGGGCGCCGCTTTCAGCGCGGTTCGAAACGTCTGGTCTCTCTTCCGATACTCCGCGAGCCGCGGCTGAACATCCGCGGGCAGATCGGCCGTCCGATCCGCCGGGGCCATGGGAAGACCCCACACGATCGCCTGGACGACGGCGGCGGCGGCGGCCGGTTCCTCCGGCTGTGCACCCGCCGCAACGCCCGCGAACAACGCAGCGGCTAGGACTGCGGCTTTGCGGGAAAGTGCTTTTCGTACCACTTGATTGAACGGTCGATCTGGTCGACGACGTGCTTCGATTCCCTGATGCCGTGGCCTTCGCGCGGATACCGGACCATCACCACGTCGGTGCCGACATCCTTGAGCGCGATGTAGAACTGCTCCGCTTCCGCGATCGGCACGTCATTGTCGTTCTCGCCGTGCATCAGCATCGTCGGCGTGTGCGCGTTGGCGACGTGACGGAGCGCCGACCGCTGCAGCAGCGTGTCCATCAGGTTCCCCTGATGTGGATACACGCCCCACTCCATCGCTTCGTACTGGTTGTAATACGTCATGTAGTTGTAGCTGATGATGTTGGTGATGGCCGCCGTCGGAATCGCCGCTTTGAAGAGGTTCGTCTGCGTCGGGATCCACGTCGACAGCTGACCGCCGTAGCTCGTGCCCTCGATCCCCATCCGATCGCGATCGATCCACGGGTAGCGGCGGATCGCGGCGCTGACGCCGTAGAGGACGTCCTGTGCTTCGTTGCCGTTCTGATCGGCGAACACCGCGTCGGCGAACGCCTGACCGTACCCCGTTGATCCGCGGTAGTTCACCATGAGCGTCGCCCACCCGCGCGCCGCGTAGACCTGGTTCTTGAAGTTGAACGCGGGTCCCTGCTGCCCGTGCGGGCCGCCATGGATGTTCACGATCAGCGGATACTTCCCGGAAGGCGTGATCCCGATCGGCTTCGTCAGAAACGCTTCCACGTCGAACTTGTTGTCGTTCGAGATGAACGTGAACGATTCCACCTCGGCGAGCCGCTTGCCGCCGAGGAGCCCGGCGTTGAGATCGGTCAGCTTGCGGCCGGCCACGTACAGCTCGGCCTGATCCGACGGCGTCGCCAGCGCGTACGCGATCACGCCCTTCGCCGCGGAAAAATCGCCAACCGATCCACGCTCGCCAACGACGCGTTCGGCCGGGCAGGTAGGTGTGCCCGCACCGCAGCTGACCGGCAGGCGA
>Ga0070695_100002677_pt1 | contig 10309 bp, 9 predicted proteins | sample KBSK1252metaG_FD_65471 | JGI IMG/M metagenome (GOLD analysis project Ga0070695, IMG submission 65471) | Corn, switchgrass and miscanthus rhizosphere microbial communities from Kellogg Biological Station, Michigan, USA - KBS K1-25-2 metaG | ecosystem: Host-associated > Plants > Roots >... | reverse complement strand
TCGACGACGGTTCTCTGAAATGTGCAGGCTTGGCATTTAAGAGGCGTCAGGATTCGCGCGCCAAGCCTGACACGACTGGCGGACGCGAGTGGCGGCCGGGCGCGAAACGCGGCTATGGCGCGTGCAGCCAACGACGCTCGCCGCATTGCACCACCGAGGAGAAGCAATTGCTGGGGTGAAATTTTGCGAAGGGATTGACGGTCAGGTTTGCGGTCGGCCATTGCCCGTCGTTGGATTGGTGTGTCCGCTCATCAAGACGTGGACGACAGATCGCCAAGCAAAACCTCGTGGACCTTGAAAGCGAGTTCCTCGAGAGTGAAGGGCTTGGCAAGAAAGTTTACCCCTCTGTCGAGGATGCCGCCGTGAATGACCGCATTCTTCGTAAATCCGGTGGTATAGAGGACCTTCAAATCGGGCCGGCGCTGCAGGGCGACGTCGGCTAGCTTCCGGCCGCTCATCTCTGGCATCACCACGTCGGTGAACAGCAAGCCGATTGTCGGGTGGCTGTCCAGCTTCGCCAATGCGCTCCTGGCATCGTCGGCATGCACAACCGAGTAGCCAAGTTCACGCAGCAGGGCGACGGAAAGTGAGCGAACGCGGGTATCGTCTTCGACCACCAGGACCAAGGTCGAGGGCTGACCTTTAGGGAGGTTCTCGATCGGCTGCTCGCATTTAAGTTCCTCCTCGGCTGGGGCGACATGCCTCGGAAAGTACATTTTCACGGTCGTGCCCTCGCCGGGCTCGGTGTAGATTTTGATGTGCCCGTTCGATTGCCGTACAAAGCCATGCACTTGCGAGAGCCCGAGACCGGTGCCTTTGCCCGCGTCCTTGGTGGTGAAAAAAGGCTCAAAGGCTCTGGAGGCCACGTCAGCTGTCATTCCCGTGCCCGTGTCGGTGATGCTAAGCATCACATATTGGCCCGGCGGTACGTCATCGTGTTGCCGGCTATAGCGGTCATCGAGGTGACAGTTGGCTGTCTCGATGGTGAGGCTGCCGCCGTCCGGCATGGCGTCGCGCGCGTTGACGGCCAAGTTGAGCACGGCGTTCTGAAGCTGGTTGGCGTCCACATTAACAAGCCAGGCGCCGCCGGCCAATACCGTCTCGGTGCGCACCGTTTCACCGACAGCGCGGCTGATCAGCTCTGAAATTTCCGAAACCATGCGGTTTACGTTCAGTGTGCGCGGGATAAGAGGCTGCTGACGGGCGAAGGCGAGCAAGCGCCGCGTCAACTCGGCGCCGCGATGCGCCGCTTCGAGTGCGCCATCCATAAACGGCTTGGCCTCTTCGAGCGTCTTGGATCGCCGGTTGGACAGGGACAGGCCGGCGATGATCACGGCGAGAATGTTGTTGAAATCGTGCGCGATGCCACCGGTAAGTTGTCCGATAGCCTCCAGCTTTTGAAGCTGCCGTGCCTTCGATTCTGCCAGATCGCGTTGCGCAATTGTGCCGGTCAGCTCAAGGTTGGCATGTTGCAACTCTTTGGTCAGCGCGCGCGATTGCCATACCCACATTGACACGGCAGCGACGGCGATAGCAGCCGTGATTGCCGCCATGGCAGCGGCAATAAGAATGAACCGGTTCGCGATGTTGGTGCGCGCCTCGAACAGCCGGTCCTCGGTCAAGCGCATGTCAGCAATCTCAGCGCGGATTGCGTCCATGACGTCCTTGCCCGACCGCAATCCCTGAGGGCTCGGTTTGCTTCCCGTTCGTACCTCTTCAATGCGTGCGGCCAGCTCCGCCAACTTCTGAGAAACAAGATGCTCGATCCGTCCGATCCGACGCTGCTGGACTTCATTGTCGCCGGTAAGGTTCCTGACGTCGGCGAGATGGGTCCGGATGATGGCGATGCCGCGGGTATAAGGTTGTTGAAAGGCATCATCTCCCGTCAGCAGAAAGCCACGTTGCCCAGTCTCGGCGTCCTGTAATGTCGAGAGGAGCTGCGCCAATGCGTTCTTCACCTCAAGGGCGTGCTGCACCGCATCGGACTGCTGCCGGTACTCTAGAACGCACATCGCCGTCGCGATCGCGCTCAACAGGATAAGAATGCCAGCGATCTCGGGTATCCGCCGCTTCGCGAACTCGGCGATGAAAGACAGATTGGAGAGGAACGGCATTTGACCCCACGCTATCGGCTGCATGCAATCTCCTGGCTCGCACGCATTCGGTCAACTATTGCGATGAAGCACCTTCAATCGTGGAGTGGCAGCAAGAGCGCATTCCGAGAACGGCTGGCCGCGGCAGATCGATACCTCGAACTTGTCGTTCTCTTGCCAATCGACGAAAGCATCACCTCCGCTTGTTGGGGTATCGCGCCGTCACGCGGCAAGCTGGTTGGGATGCGGTCTCCACGCTCCCGAGTTCCTGCGGCCTGTGATTGCTACTCTGCGGCGATCGCGGTAGCCGCGACATCACCTGCTATCACCTTGGCGTCGCGCAATGTGCCGATCGCGACATCGTCCATCTTGAGCCAATCGGCGAGCACATTGCCGCTGTGCTGTCCCAATAGAGGCGCCGGGCCGACGGTCGGGGGTGCGTCGCCGAAGCGGACCGGCCAGCCGCTCATCGTGTAGTTGCCGATCACCGGGTGCGCCATGGTCTGCCGGATTTTGCGCTGCTCAAAAGTCGAATCGTCGGCGATCTCGCGCGTATCGAGCACGGCTCCGGCCGGGGCGGTCGCGCCGACCAGTCGCATCACGGTGTGCTTGTCGAACTGACGCGTCCAGTTGGCCACGATCTCGTCGACCTCGGCGCGCCGCTCGAGCCGCGCCGCGGCCGTGCTGTAGCGCGCATCACCGATCAGATCCTCGCGACCCATCGCCTTGAGCAGGCGGTTCCAGTGCTCAGGACTGGCAGCGCCCGCATAGATATAGACGTAGTCGTTCGGTCCGCCACCCTTGCACGGGTAGACGCCGATCGGCGGCTGGCCACCCCCGACGGTTCGCGAGCCGATGCGCGGCGCCGCCTTGCCGTCGCTGCGATCCATGTGGGCGAAGGCGTTGCGGATGTAGTGAATGACCGAATCCTGCATACCAACCACAAGGTGCTCGCCTTGGCCAGTTCGCAGGCGGCGGACGTAGGCGGCGAGGATTGATATCGCCATCACCATGCCGGTTCCGGTATCGCCGACTGTGGCGCCTGCCTTGCAGGGTTTTCCATCCTCTTCGCCGGTGATCGACATCAGCCCGCCGCTCGCCTGCGCGATCATATCGAAGGCGAGGTTCTTCTCGAACGGGCTGCCGCTACCGAAACCCTTGATCTGGCAGTAGATGATCGCCGGATTGACCGCCCTGACCGTCTCGTAACCGAGGCCGAGACGCTCTATCGCACCGGGAGCGAAGTTCTCGATCATCACGTCGGCGCATTGGATGAGGCGTTTAACGAGCTCGAGCCCGCCCGGGTCCTTCAAGTTGATTGCGGCTGAGCGCTTGTTCGAGTTGTACTGTAGAAAATAGAGCGCGTCGGCCCCAGGCGAGGTGCGGCCGATCGACCGTCCCGGATCGCCTGAGCCGGGGTTCTCGATCTTGACCACGTCGGCGCCGAGCCAAGCCAGCGCTTCGGTGCAGGATGGACCGGCCTCGAACTGGGTCAGGTCGAGGATCTTGAGGCCAGCAAGACAATTTTCTCCGCTCATCGATGGACGCTCGCCTTTAACTTGGGAAGCCTGGGCTGGAGGACGCTAGCACATCCGTGCGATGACATGTGCCCGCAGGGTTGTGGTGCTCGTATGAACGCCATGCATCAACGGCCACCGTACCCACCCTACTATAAAGCGCCCTCATGGGCGCAGCCTACATCGACCTCTCCGACAACGCCACCATCTCACGCATTAAGTGCAAGCATGCGCTAGCGGCTCTGTTCAGAGGATGGCCTCTTCGGGCTTGCCGGCCTGGAGGGAGGCGGTGGCGAGAGCGCCCGGGCCTTAGGACTATCGAAAGCCTTTCGGTTTGCGGCGCGTCCCCGTTAGCTTCCGAGCGCGTTAGCACTTGATGTCCGCTGCTGCGGGCGGCACGGCGGTTGGCGGCTGCCCACTTCTGCCATCGTCTTGTCGCGCGCGTCAGGCGATGCGCCTTACGAATTCGCGGGTGCGGACATCGCTCTGGTCGCCGAAGATCTGGTCCGGTGGTCCCGCTTCGACGATCCGTCCCGCCTCCATGAAAAGGACGCGGTCCGCGACGGCTCTGGCAAATCCCATCTCGTGGGTCACGACAACCATGGTCATGCCGTCCCGGGCAAGACTGACCATCAAGTCCAGCACCTCCTTGATCATTTCAGGGTCGAGCGCCGAGGTCGGCTCGTCGAAGAGCAGGACCTGCGGGCGCATCGCGAGCGCTCGCGCGATCGCGACGCGCTGTTGTTGGCCGCCGGAAAGGAAGGTTGGGTACGAGGACGCCTTTTCGGCCAGCTGTACACGTTCGAGCAGCCGACGCGCCTCAAGTTCCGCCTCCGGCTTCGCCATTAGGCCGGCCCGTACCGGAGCGAGCGTAATGTTCTCGAGCGCGGTCAGGTGCGGAAACAAAGTGTAGTCCTGGAACACCATGCCGACGCGTTGCCTGAGCCGACGCCAGTGGGCTTCCGAGCTCAGCTCAACACGGTCGCCATCGAACCTGATCTCGCCAGCGTCGGGCTTCACCAGACCGTTCAGGCAGCGGATCAGCGTGCTCTTGCCCGAGCCGCTCGGGCCGATCACCACGAGCCGCTCGCCGCTTGCGATCGAGCAGCTCACGTCGTCGAGCGCCTGCGTTTGGCCGAACGTCTTCGCCAAACCCCGTGCCTCGATCAGTGGCGTCGGGCTCGATTGCATCGCTGACATTTGCGCCCCGTTGGTTCTCGCATTCGGTCGCTCTCACGCGCTCTCCTTGAACCCGCGCGGGGCCGCAATGGCGCTGGTGCCCGTCTTCTGGAGGCGCTGCTCGAAGTACCGCGACAGGCGCGTAAGGGCGGAACAGATGGCAAAGTAGACCACCAGCGCGAACGCATAGACGAGAAAGGCGGGGCTGTAGCCTGACTGCATGGTGGTGCGCTCGACCACGATCTGGGTGATGCGAAAGAACTCGTTGACCCCGACCAACGACGCCAGCGATGTCGCCTGCACCAGCGTCGTGCAGAGGCCGGTCATCGGCGGTAGGATCGGCATCAATGCCTGCGGTAAAACGACATAGCGATAAATCTCCCATCGCTTGAGACCGAGTGCCGTGGCGCTGACAAACTGGTGCCGGCCGATTGCATTGATGCCGCCCCGCACGATCTCGGCGCCATTGGCGCCGCCCCACAGCGTGAGGCTGAGCAGTGCGGCGGTGAAGGGTTTCAAGGGCACCCCGACAAGGGGCGCGCCGAAATAGATGAACAGGAGGTTAACGAGCAGCGGGATGTCTCGCCAGAACTCGACGTAGCAGAGCGCAGCAACTCGCAGGCCGCGCCATTGTGATACGCTCATGAGGCCGATCAGGACTGAGACGACGATCGCACAGACGAGCGTCAGCAGCGCCAGTCTGATGGTGGATTCGAGGCCGGACAGGAAGAAGCCGAGATTGTCGAGGAGCAGTGCCACGCAGCCTCACTCCGTGCGAAACGGGCGCTGCAGCACCAACTCGGCGCGCCGCACAGCCCACGAGAGGCTGAGCACCAGCCCGAGATAGATGCAGCCGATGGCGGCGAACATCTCGAGTGTCCGGAAATCGAGTGCAAGCTTGTCCATGGCCACGAAGGTGAGTTCGGCCAGTCCGATTGCCTGAAGATAAGCGGAGTTCTTCAGTACCGAAATCGAGGTGTTGAGGACCGAAGGTATCGCGACGCGCAGACCGAGCGGTAGCGCAATCAGCCAGAGGTAGCGCAGCCGGTCGATCCCGAGCGCTTCGGCCGCCTCGCGCATTCCTTTACCGACGGATAGAAACCCACCGCGGATGTTTTCAATGTTGTACGCGCCGCCCCAGATGGTCAGCGCGACGATGCCCGACCAGAAGACGGAAAGCTTGAGACCGAGCGCGGGCAACCCGAAAAAGATGAAGAAGATCTGCACGAGCAGCGGCGTATTGCGGATGAACTCCACATAGCCACGCGCCAAGAGCGACAGGACCGGTGTATTGAATATGCGCACCGACGCACCAGCAACGCCAATAACGACCCCCAGCGTGATGGAGATCGCGCTCACGATGATGGTCATGCGCGCGCCCTCCAGCAGTGCCGGAAGGCTGGCGATGATATAGGCGACATCGAAGTTGTGCTGCATTGCTGGGCCCGCTGTGAGCGAGGAGGTAGCAACGACGCATCAGCTCTTCGGCGCCTTGGCGATGTCCCAGCTGTCGATCACCGCCTGCTGCAGGTCGGCTTCAACGTGCTCCTTGACCCACTTGGTGATGAGGCCGTCCTTCTTGGCTTGGGCGACCGCAGCGTTGACATAGTCGACCCAATCCTTTTCGCCCTTGCGGATACCGGCAGCGCGATAGCCGAGTTGATAGATCTCGCCGACGAGCTTGACGTCACTGTTTTTCTTGGCAATCGGCCTCAGCACGTCGAGATCATGGGCGAAACCATCGGCGCGCTTTTGCAGCAGGGCCTGCAAGCCATCTGAGATGCCATCGAGCTTCAGTAGGTTGGCCGACGGCACGTTCTTTTCGAACCAGCCGATTTGCCAAGCGCCCTTCATGACGATCACGTTCTTGCCGGCGAAATCGGTGAGGCTCTTGATGGGGCTGTCTTTCGGCACCAGGACGTCGCTGCCGCCCCAGGCGTAGTTGTCTGAGAAATCGACTACCTGCGCGCGCTCAGCGCTAACGCCGAGCGTGGCCAGGATGAGATCAATTTTGCCGCCCTGAAGCGATGGGATGCGGTTGGCAGCAGTTACGCAGGTGAGCTCGATCTTGTCGGAGCTTCCGAACGCGTAGGTGGCGATCTGCCTGGCAAGACTGACCTCGACACCCTGCGGCTTGCCCTGCGCGTCGAGGTAGCCATCGGGGGGATAGTCACATTTCACGCCGACGCGCAAAAGTCCCTGCTTCTTGATTGCCTCTGGCACGGGCGGAAGGCCCTGCGCTGCGGAGGGCGCGCCGGCTGCGAGCGCCAAGCCCAGCGCCAGCGACAGGGAGACCAGTGAGTGCTTGAGACGCATGTGCATATGCTCCTGGGTTTTCAGTTGATGATCAAGGGGGATCCGTCGCTGAAGCGCTCGAACCTCAGTGGCTTTGGGTCGATGAGCGGCCGATCGCCGGTGATGATGTCGGCCATGAGTTGCCCCGCCGCTGGACCGATGCCAAAGCCATGCCCGGAGAAGCCGGTGGCGATGTGGAAGCCCGGCCATGACGCTACAGGGCTGATCACCGGTACCACGTCCGGCGTCACGTCAATCAGGCCCGCCCACTGGTCGAGGATCTTTACGCCGGCAAAGGCCGGGAACGCCGCCTCGAGGTTCTTCTTCGCAGCGTCGAGGATGTGCGTATCCGGCGCCGGATCGAGCGTGCGCACAACCTCGAAGGGCGATGGGTCCTCGAGCGACCACCGGCGCGGCGTCTTGAGCTCGGTGAGGAAGCGCTCTCCGATGCGCAAGCCAAGGTCTTTCCATTGCGCGCGCAGCGCGGGCATGTACTTGAAGAGGAGTCGGAAACTGTCGGGCACGATCTCAGCCACCGACCAGCCACGATTTGCGACCGTATAGCCACCATCGAGCCGGCGCCGGAAGGCGAAACCACGGCCAGCTACCGACGGCACCGGAGTTCCGTCCACAGGGGAGGTGCGCATCACCGATCCACGCACCTTGAGCTGGGGCAAGTCGACGCCGTGATTACCGCAAAAGAGGCGCGACCAAGCGCCGCCGGCGAGCACGACGGTATCGGTGGCGATGCGGCCCATCTCGGTCACGACAGCGCTGAGGCGACCCGCGGTAGTCTCGAGGCCGCGCACGGCGCAGCGCGTTAGTATGGTAGCGCCGAGACGGCGGGCGCCGTTGGCAATCGCGGGTGCCGCCTTCAGCGGCTCGGCACGGCCCGCGCTCGGCGAGTAGACGCCACCGAGCCACGTGCGGGTGGCGCCGGGCAGGAGCTTTGCGACCTCTGCGCTAGACAGCATGCGGGCATCAACCTGATAGATGCGGGCCTTCTCGAGCCAAGCCTCGTAGTAGGCGAGTTCAGACTCGGCGCTGCATAGATACACGACACCCTCGGCACGAAAGCCGGTTTCGCCCTGCACCTTTGCATTGAGCCCCCGCCAGATCCGGTTTGCCTCCAGGCTGAGCTGGATCTCTCGGGGGTCGCGGCCTTGTGTCCGGCACCACCCCCAATTGCGGCTCGATTGCTCGGCGCCGATCTCTCCCTTCTCGCAGAGCACGACGTCGATGCCTTTCTCGGCGAGCGCGAGCACTGTGCTGGTGCCAATGATGCCGCCTCCGATCACCACTACCGCCGCGCGATCAGGAATCCGCTGATCGCTCTCCACTGGATCGGGACGGGGAGTCGTCGAAACTCTAGAACGCATCGAGAATTGGTTGATCATCTGTGCGCGCCGCCTGCTAGCGATGAGGTTCGAGACTGCCACCCAACAACATACCCCGTTATTACAGCATGTCCGGCCTTAGCGAGAACGGCATTGTTTTTGCGCCAGCTGGATCTCTGGCGATTGGCCGCATCCACGACCTCGAGACCGTGACTGACGTGTGATTTTAATACTGCAGGGTAAGCATCAGCCGGCTAAGATGACCGCGGGCATTAAGAGGGGCAGGGCGACGGTCGAGTAAGGTGAGATTTCGGCCCGTCGTCGGCAGGACGGGTTGTTGGCAAGATTTCGATCTTCGCCGTTCGGTGGATGGCGTTCGAGCTTGACGCTACCATTCCTTGCCGATGACATCTTCCGTCGGGTGACGGGGGTGCGTCGCGACTGACCCTAAGGCGACCTCCCGAGCGTGCCTGTCGTGCCACGCCCGACCAGAACGACCATCGCGGCCACCAACTGGACGCAAGCAACAATCCCGAACGGCAGTACGTAGTCGGAGGTGGCGTCTCGGACGGCTCCAATAGTGGCCGGTGCGAACGCAAAGACCACCTGGTTGATCGCGACGATCAGGGCAACCACCCTCACAACGTCATCGCGATTGAATTCCTTCTGCGCGATCAATGGAGGAAGCGACGTCAGGTTGCCAATTCCCAAACCGAACAGGACGCAGCCAAGTGCGAGCAATACCCAGCCGTGGCCGACGATGAGCAACAAGACACCGGTGATCTGAACGGCGAAGTTGGTGGCTGCCGCAATACGACGGTCATGATCACCGATCCACCATCCAGCCAACGTACGCCCTACTACGGCGCATATTGTCGCCAGACTGACGAGCAGGCCTGCGCTAGCCACACCGACATCAGGCGTCAGCCGGACGATCAAGTGTGAAAGAAGGCCGATCTGCGCGAACAGGCCAAGCGCAAACGCGCCAGAAAGGCTAAGGAACCTCGGCGTCCGAACAATCTCGGAGCGGGATAGTCTCGGTGCCGATTTCGCGACAACTGCGAACGCCTCGTCACCATCGGGCGCGAGGCCAAGGTTGGCGGGGATTGGCCTGAAGTATCTGGCAGAGAGCAGCGCAACAGCGCTTACACTAACCACAGCGACGGTCAGAGCGGCGATCTGGAAGCCGAGACAATCAATCAGAAACACCCAAAGGGGTACGAACAGAACGCCCCCGACGCTTGCGCCATTGAACGCCAGTCCGAGCGCCTTCGGACGATCGCGATCGAACCATCTGGCCACGATGGCATTCAGAGCGGCTCCGCTGGTCGTGGCCCAGCCTGCCGCGCTGGGTATGGCTGCCAGGAAAAGCTGCCACGGCTGGCAGGCACTTGACCATCCGACCAAACCGATGGCCATCAGGACAGCACCGCCGAAGCTCGTTCCGGCAATTCCGAACCTGCGGTGTATCTCGGGCAGGTACGCGATCAGAAGCGCGCTCAGCAGAAAATGAAAGGTGATGGCGGCCGATATCTGTGCAATGGACCAGCCGCGGGAGATGTGCAGGGTATGAAGGAAGACCGACGGGCCGTAGAAGCCGAGGCCCCAGGCAAACACCGCCAGGGCAAAGGCAGCCCACGCCACAGACCAACCGAAGAAGCGCGTTCCGGCGCGCATTGTTTGCTCATCCCTGCCGGTCGGATGATTGCGAGTTAGCAGTCGGAGGCAATGATGGCTCGCCAGAATCGGACTCCGTCGTCGGTCTTCACTGACATCGGAGAACTGGATGTCGCCGTGTGTGAGCGCGCGCGCGTCAATCGAGATCGAAGGTATGACGGCTTGTTCTTCTCCGGCGTCCGAACAACAGGGGTCTACTGCAGACCCATTT
>Ga0070695_100002673_pt1 | contig 10315 bp, 11 predicted proteins | sample KBSK1252metaG_FD_65471 | JGI IMG/M metagenome (GOLD analysis project Ga0070695, IMG submission 65471) | Corn, switchgrass and miscanthus rhizosphere microbial communities from Kellogg Biological Station, Michigan, USA - KBS K1-25-2 metaG | ecosystem: Host-associated > Plants > Roots >... | reverse complement strand
TGTCCGTACGCATACTCGAAAGATGATAATAGATGACGACCCTCTAGTCTTCAGGTAAAACTAAATTAGTAGGTGTTGTGGCAATAGCGTTGTGAGAATGAATGAGCAGTTTTTTCGCAAGCGCTGGCTAGATTTCAGAAATGGTCATAGCATATACTTGGTATTTGTTTTAACGTTTGCAAACTTCATTCTCATTTCCTACAATTTGGCTATACAAAAAATTGACTTTCTCAGTAATGTTTTTGGAAGCCTAACAGTCTTTACACTAGTATTTATCGCAATCTATGTGCCAGCCGCCATGCTCATTGGCTATTGGCACAGAAGAAACCAATATTCTGTTGAAAATGAGGCTCTAATGCAAGAAAATTGGATAATGGCTTGGCTCATTAGATACCAGATTCGCTTAATTCAGGGTAAGGCAACGGAAGAAGAAGCAAAAGAGATCATGAAATACTTAGAAGCAATTTTACAAAGACAGAAAAAGGGGATATTGCTCAATTCAACCAGCCTTCTGAAGGATTTCAAGGTGCCTGAGAGCAACAACCCTTGAAGAGTGTGTTTTTATTATCCATTCTCGGCTTTCCCTTCCCATGTCGGCGGCAAATTCATGATCTCGAAGCCTCATAAGATTGGAATAGATATCATCATCAGTGAATGAATTTAATATTGGCGGCTCTTCACCAAAGGCACGTAATATGTAATCTTTCTTATAAAACATAAGCACGGGTTTTCCACAAGCCATTGCTTCTGGGGTGCTGGTCCCCCAACTTCCCAGTACAAATTGATCCAAGACCACATCAGCTGCATTATAATATTGTATTAACTGGTTCTTGGGGACTGGTTTTATCCAGATTATCTTTTCAGATATTCCGAGTGAGTGGACAAGAGCTTTGCTATTATGTTCATCTTCACTCCATTCAACCATTATGAATTTCGAATCCGGAACCATCCTTGAAAACTTTGCAAATGCCCGGATCATTTTATCATTCCCCTTTTCTTTCCAACTTTGTCTAGCCGGAGAGAAAAGAAGTATTTCATTTTGAGTTGCATATTTTGACCGTAGTTCTGTTGAATCCAAAGGCTGATATTTGTCAGGATCAATTGCAAAGGGGGAAAAGAAAATTTTTTCCTTATTCAGATATGGTAGACTATCTGAGATTTCAAATGTATCTGGATTTGTGATGATTATCCTCTTGGCTTTACTATATCCTCTTCTAGCTAGTTTATCACGTATTTTCATGCTATAGGGAAAATAACGAATCCAGCCAGCATCATATGCGATATAGGGAACGCCTGAGAATTGAGAATAGATTGCATATGGGACATGTGCTTCTACGATATCATATTCACGAATCATCTTGATGAGATCAATTCGAGATTTGATCTTTGCGATCATTTGGCTTCTCTTAGGAACTTTGTTCATGAAATCAAAATACCGAATCCACGGTGGCCGGTTCCACGATTTCATCAAGGCATTTCCATCAATGGAATAGGGATTTGTTCCTGTTGATAAATTGGCATCTTCCCATGCAGGAAGAGCCATACCAAAGTCAGAAACGTTGATTGCGAGATCAACATTTTCATTCATCTTCCTTAGTTCCTTGGCAACTGCGTAACCATCATTAGCCATGTTTCCAAGTATTAGTATGCGCATACCTAATAGTGGCTTCTTTTCAATGCCTATAATAACGATTATCTGGGTTATTGCAGATTTAGTTGAACCAAAAACAAACGAGTTGTGGATGATTTCCACGGCCGCCCTATCAAGGATTACCACCAACTGATCTCCAAACCCACTATCATTCGAGTCATCAAAATTCAAATTAAATGGAAACGAAGATAACATAAATAAACGGTTTATTAGAAAAGGCATCATTGGAAAAGACAAAGAAAGAGGTTGATACTATTGAGAGTTTTAATTATCAGTGGAAATATTTGCCAAACTCCAAGTATTTACTGACTGATGACGAGTGGAGGAATAATGTAGACGGCTATATACTTGATGAATTGCAAGTTACAAGGGAGTGGATCAAAGGAAAGACTGTCATTGATGTAGGTTGTGGTGGCGGAAGATGGACTTATGGATTTGCAAAACTTGGTTGTAAGGTCACAGCAATAGACATATCTGACGGACCTTGTAAATTTACAAAGGAAAATGTACCCGAAGCTGAAGTTGTTATTGGCGATATTTTTGAAGTGCCCCAGCAAGTAAAAGACAGAAAGTTCGATATTATTTGGTGTTGGGGTGTTATTCATCATACCGCTAATCCACATATTGCATTTCGTAGGTTAGTCCAATTGATGCACAAAGATAGCATTTTACATCTATATGTATATAGTTTTAACAGAGGAAGAAAAATAAAAATCCTCAGAGGATTGATCGGTATGTTTTCATTCAAGAATAGGGAAAGGATTATCAGATTACTAATCAAGATTAATGTCCTGCATAGTAATGTTCACGAGTTATTCGACGCGCTGTCGCCTAAGATCAACCACGAGATTAGCGAAACTTCTATGAAGAATTGGTTTGCAGCAGAGGGTTTGGAATATAGACAGTATGTTCCTAGATGGGTTAGGAGGAGTAGCGATTTGTTTATCACAGGTCACCTATTTCATGACATCAATATTTCCTAGTCAGTTTCAACTTTCTGCCTACTGAATCGTTAGGGTTCTGTTCAGTATTCGCAATCACGCCAAAGAATGAGAAAGCCGTCTGTAACCCTATACTTCGCAGAATCACTGACAGAAAAAGGTAAATAACAATACACACAAATCAATCCACAAATGAATGCTGAGTTTGATTATCAGTGGAAGAACCTTCCAAGTCCGGATATAGAATATACAGAAAACAGAACTAACGAGTTTTTGAAATTTACAAAACTTGACCCATTAGATTCTGTGACTGCGAAATATTGTCTTGATGCAGGTTGTGGAAATGGTCGCTATACCTACGCGATGCAAAAGTTAGGTGCAATTCGAGTAGATAGTTTTGACATCAGCAGCGAAGCAATAGATAGATGCAGAAAGGTCAACCCATGTGCTATAGTTCTCAATTTGATGGAAGTGGACAAATCGCTTTTTCCGGTCTACGACTTTATCCTTTGTTGGGGCGTCTTGAATCACATTGAGAATCCCAGGGAAGGATTCAAAAAGGTAGCTAGTCTTATCAAGCCACAGGGAGGATACTTGCATATTATGGTGTACCACAGAGATACCCAGAAACAATATGAGGCAGATAGGTATAGATGGTCTGACATGACAACGGAGGAAAGGTTGCGACTATGTGATGAAAAGGTGAGAAATTTTGGCGGGACAGTACATGGGTGGTTTGACGCTTTGAATCCAAAATATAATCACAGCTTTACTGTGCCAGAAATTACTAAATGGTTCGAGGAGGAAGGTTTTACAGGAATTCGTGTGATTTCAAAGTACAACATAAATATCAATGGATGGAAAGGTCAGGAACGCTAGGAAGTTCATCGCTTTTTTTGACTTTCAGATCTAATCGCTCTTTATTTCAAACTTACAATTATCTAGCTACATGTTCTTACAGTACGTCATCGTTATCTGCCGGCTACTCAATAATTGACAATACCCTGTTTTAGCATAGCTTCGATCATTCATTTTCTATGAACTTATTACAATAGCGGTCGGAACGAAGATGATGTGAACTTCATTTAAGCATTGGACTAACTACTTTTCTTCTTCATGAAAGCATGTTCTACAATTTTCCTTATTCCCTCTTGAACCGAATACTTGGGTTTAAAATCTAATTTCTCTTTGGCCTTTGAATTATCATACTTCATGCGCCTTATGTCTCCTCGCAATGGTTCCGTATGCCTAACTCTTGACTTAAGACCTGTTATATCTTCAACATAATGCAATACCTGGTTTACAGAGGTTTCAGTATTCGTAGAAATCAAAAATATATCAGCATTCTCAATACTACTTTCCATCCCTCTTATTACCCCCTGAACTGCATCCTGTACATATATCAGATCTCGTGTCTGCTCACCATCGCCATTGATGATAACTTCTTCTTTTGTTATTATGTTCTTGATAAATGTCGCAACCAGCGGTCTCCAATTCAATCTTTCATTGACTTGTTGGCGTTCTCCATATACCGTAGCAAACCTTACAACGGTACTACTAACACCGTGTATGTTATGATAAATCTTGCAATAATATTCAGACACGAGTTTATTCGCATCATACGGAGTAGTTGGATTATTAATCGAATTTTCATTAATCGAAGCTCCATCTGGCGCCGAACCATAAATGCCGGAATTGCTTGTAAAGACTACTTTGGCACTATGCGCTTTCGCCAATTCTAGAACAGCTATCATGCCTTTGCAATTTGATTCAATATCTCTCATAGGATCCTTAAGGCTTGATGATCTTGGTGCAGTCGCAAGATGAAATATCCCGTCAAACTTTTTTGTAAAGTTTGTTGACTGAATCTGCTCAATATTTGCCAGATATGTCGTTATTCTATTTTTTATGTGTTCTAGATTAGATAATTGTCCGTTGCTTAAGTTATCTATCACTGTTATATCATGCCCGTCATCACATAATCTCTCCACTAGATGTGAGCCAACAAATCCATATCCGCCGGTTACAAGATATTTCAAGCTCAGGAAAGTATGGGATCTGCAGTTGGATATAACCGTTTAAGACATGTTCATTATCTTTTTAATGCTAATAAATTGAAAGTCTGGTGAGGAGCCTCCTTTTCTGCATGGTCCTGACAAAAGCTCGTAGTCTCTCTTCATGATAGTGAAAGTAGGGATCGTCTTTCCACTTGCTTTCACAGAAGTAATCGAGGAGCATCCGTATGCTAGCACTTGATGGTATGCCAGTTTTTCGTAAAATGATATTTCTTGCTACCCGCGCAAGAACAAAAAGCGGATGATAGCCAAGACAACGCATGGCAGGTCCGTATTCAATAAATTTATGACCAACCCCAAAAGTCCGTTTATGATCATACTCTAATTCAATTAGCTTTCTTACATTGTATCCTAACTGAAGAGCTTTGTACAGTATCCAAGGTTCATAGCCATAATAAGGTGGATGTCGGAAACCTATTTCTTTGAAAAAGGACATTTTGATTAATCGACCCGCACCCTCTGGTAGTGACATGTAATCAGATTGTTCTAGTCCTCTGCTTCCTGAGATAACGGCCAATTTTGGGTCCGTGTCCATTTCTTTGATTAATTTCTGAACATAATCCTTGGGAAATATCACATCATCGCTAGATATTAGCAGAAAATCATATTCCTTACCAGAGTTCCTTTCATAATCGCAAGCTAAATTCCAATTGTGTACAATCCGCCTACTGTCATATCCTTTATCTTCAAGAGTAATCACTTTGATATTTGGATCATTGACCTGAAATCTTGATAATATTTGCGGAGTTGAATCTACCGATCCATCATCTACAATGCACAAAAGAGATGGTTTCACCGTTTGTTCAAGAATGGATTCTAGAGACTGAGCTACCGTGTTTTCACCATTCTTTACGGTCACAAGTACCCAGTAAGTCGCTATTCTGCTCATGGTGCCACATCAATTAGCAATTTACTTTTACGGAATATACTACTGAAAATCATGAAGTATCTGACCTGATCATATAGTTATACATCTACAACCTTTGTTTATTATTGATAGTCTTACTAATGAATAATCTATGCCAGACCTCTAGGGCCAGAATAGATAGCATCTTATTGATGTAGCGGGATTGGAGCTCCCTGTTGTTGTCTCGTAAAGATGTTGCAGCTCTTGCGAGCCATCTTTCATTTATGAGTCCTTTCTTGACGACTTCTGAATCTGCATTCACGTATGTTGAAACTATTTCTCTTGCTTCTCTACTCCATAATGATGCCAAATTCATGGAAAACCCTTTCTTGACAGCATCTTTCATCATACCCTCGTTTCCCTTCTGTTTAATTAGATTGGAGCGTAGGGGTATTTTTCCTATCTTGGTCTCGGGGTCATATTTTTTCTGCCATGGAATATGCGTAGCAAAAGTGATCATAGCATCTGACAGAAATACTGATTCAATTCTTAGTTGCAAAAAGTCTGAGAATGCATTGTTTGTTGGTAGCCAATCATAAAGCAGTTTTCCATTAAAATCGGCAAGAAAGACCTGATTCAGTGGTTCAAGCTCATTACTAAAATAAGGTTGAAACAGCTGGTAGATCTTTTCCCATGAAAATTTGACTGCCGCCCCGAACAACTTATTCTGATCTGGCACCCAATCTCGTTCATGACATGATAAGTACAGCTTCGCCTTAGCCTTCCATCCTGCGTTTTTAGGTAATAATGAAAGAAACCTCTGATATCGGAAAGTATAACCTCCAAATAGTTCATCTCCACCGTCTCCGGTATAGAAAACATCTGCTGAGCGCCTTTTGCCATGCTCAAAAGCATAATATTGGTACAGATTCCATCTCGGTTCTCTAACTATGCTTATTAATCTTGGCAGATCCGACAATACATGGTCTATGATTATGGCATCAAAATTGCAGTTAAAAGTTTTAGCAACATTTTCTGCTTGATCGACTTCATCATCCATGTCACCAAAACCAACACTTACACAGTCTATTTTGACATCTGGCAAGATAGTCCTTATCATTGCAAGGGTAAGCCTAGAATCCACACCTCCACTCAAAGCTAAAGATACGCGCTTAAACTTACGCTCATCGTGAATATTCAAGAGTTCCTTTTCAATTAGATCGAACGTCCTAGTAACAACATTATTGCCATGCGAACTGAGAGGGGTGAAGTCGGATTGCGTTAGGCGTTTTCTAATCGGGCTCTGAATAGGATCGTACCTGAGAGTAAGAAGTCTTGAGATGGCATGAAAATTGAGTTGCATAGTATTTTTACCTACTCAATTAATTATGAAACATAGCTTGAATTTTAAGTGTACTACACTAACAAAGCGAGCAAGGAAATACTCACATACGATTATTTTGTGAAAATATCACGAGTGGATAATACCATCTGCCCTTTATTTTCGTCACATTCACGGGTCTGTCGAACCAGTCTAAAAAAGATGTTATCCCTAAATTGTAACTCACATTCGATCTAGGATCTGTACTGAACAAACATGTACAAGTTCTTTGAACTTTGTCGCATCCTGCTCGCTACCAACTATTGAGCCGTAGTGCATCGGGATCGCCAATTTCTTTGGCTTTATCTTTTCATTCACTGCCTTGGCTGCTTCTTCTGCAGTCATGACGTATGTCCCCGATACTGGCACAAGCGCGATATCCGGCTTGGCTGCGCTCATTTCAGGAATGTCATCGGCATCTCCTACATGGTAAATGCGCATGTTGCCGAGAGTAATGACAAACCCGACCTTGCCGTCTGACTTTGGGTGGAATTTTTTGTTGGTGTTGTATGCAGCCAAGACCTCAACTGCCACTCCCTGAACTGCCAGCCTGTCGCCAGGCTCTACTCCCTTTACTTCGGCGGCCCCGGCAGCCTTTAGCTGATCAATGCACTCTTTGGCTGCCACGATTCGGGACTTTTTGCCAACTACATGCTTAAGGTCGTCCATGCTTAGGTGATCAAAATGGTTGTGCGAAATGAACACAATGTCTGCGTCTTTCTTGTTGTGCTGCGCCTTGGAAAGCTGGTACGGGTCGGTGTAGATGGTCTTGCTGCCGGATATTATCCTGAAGCCGTCGTGGCCAAGCCAGTGGAAGGTGACACCATTAAAGTCCATACAATGTTGGCAATCAAAATTTATTTAAAGATGATCCTTATGCTTTGGATTTGGGTTTGCGACAATAAGTTTGTCCCGGCTGAGCGTCAGCACCAACACTTCGTTGGCGATGAGCCGCCGGCGCAAGTTGGTGTCAATCGTCGCCACAGCGCACTTGCGTGAGACCGCATATTCGATTATCGAGTCGTCGACGTGTCCCGCCTTTGATACCGTCACTGTCTTGAATTTTGCTTTAGCAAGTTCCAGCGCGGTCTTGGCAAGGGTCGACCTTTTGGGGCCGGCCTTTTCCGCCAGACGGCCGAGCTCGTCTTTTACAATATCCGGCAGAAGGAAGTCAAGTCGGCCAAGCTGCGATTCTATTCTCGCAACTTGCTTTATGGGCTTTGAGACAAGAACCATCAAAAAGCTGGTGTCGCAGAGAATGTCCATGCTAGACGGCTATTCCTGATCCAATGAGACGCCATCGCTCGGCTATTCTCCTACTGATGGCGACCCTACTCTTGGGCATCAAGCATACCGGCTTTTTCAGCTTTACTTCAATTCTGCTGTCCCTGACGTTTGTCACTATACCAACGCTTGCAGCTGTGCCGATGTTGAGCCGGATAGGCTCCCTTACTTTGACCGGCTCTACCTTGACCATTTCTGCAGTGCCAACCGCGGTGTCAAAGAGGTGTGTCTCCACAGTAACATCTTCAACGTCCTTGGGTAGCGTGCTTGGCTTGCCCACCACGGAGCCAATGAGCGAGTCACTCTTTGTAAATGTGGGATCTAGTTTCGTTCCTATAGCGACAAGGCCGCCGGGCTTGACTGTCTCGACAAGGCCCGCGCCTGTCCCGAGCGTGGAAATCTGGGAAGTGATCGGCTCGTACTTGCCCTTCTTTTCGTCCAAGAGGCCAGGTCGGATCTCTATTTCGTCTCCAAGGTTAAACGCGCCCTGTACGAGCGCGCCTCCAATGATACCCCCCTTCACCTGCTTGACGGGTGCACCGGGCTTGTTGACGTCAAACGAGCGCAGGACGTGCATTATAGGCTCGGCGTTATTTGTCCGCGTAGGTGTCTTGATGTTGGTTTCGATCGCTTCGATAAGCGCGTCGATGTTGAGCTTATGCTGCGCCGAAACCGGCACGATCGGGGCTTTTTCGGCAATGCTCCCCTTTACAAAATCCTTGATCTGTTTGAAATTGTCAAGCGCCTCTTCATATTCTGTCAGGTCTGCCTTGTTCTGCACGAGTACTATTTGCTGGATGCCAAGGACTGAAAGCGCCAAAAGGTGCTCCCTCGTCTGCGGCTGCGGCACCTTTTCGTTTGCCGCCACGACTAATATTGCGCCGTCCATAAGAGCCGCGCCAGAGAGCATGTTTGCCATTAGGCTTTCGTGGCCCGGCGAGTCGACAAAACTTACTACGCGTGTCAGCTCGCTTTTGCCGCCGCAGTTGTTGCATTTTGGCTGCGTGCTGTAGCCGACTGGTGTCGGGCATTTAGGGCATTTGTAAAACGCTGCGTCGGCGTACCCGACTTTGATCGTGATGCCTCTTCGCAGCTCTTCGCTGTGGGCACTGGTCCAGACGCCGGTGATCGCTTCTACAAGGGTCGTCTTGCCGTGGTCAACGTGGCCAGAGGTGCCAATGTTGACGCAAGGCTGATAGCCATATTCCTTGATGTACCAATCCGGCAGAGTCTCTTTCCAGTGCAATGTGAACTATCGTGAAATTCTCGGGGATATAAGGGTAAGGAAAAATTACTTCTTTTTCTTTGCGGGCTCGGCCGCTTCTGGCGCCGCCGCTTCGGCCTGCTTTTCAGGCAGCGCGCCTTCAACTAGCAAGCAATTAAGTTGATATATTTCTTCGGTGACCATGCTACCCCTGACGAGCTTTCTCACCCGGGCTTCACCCCTGTTGCCGACGCCGGTAGAAAGGAGGACATACTTCTTGACTCCACCGTGGACGTCAGAGCGCATCGGGGTTCCAGACTTGTCACTTCCGCCGGTTATTTTCAACTTGCCGCCGGTTACTCCGATCACTGATGCGTCAAGAACGCTACCTATTCTGGAACCCAGCAGGGGCTGTGCAGCCCTGTCCTTAAGCTCCTGCGCAATCGTCTTGCCCTTTGTATCTGAAACGACTAGTTTGAACTGGGCCAAAGTAAAATTCTGGCGCCTTCAACGTTTAATTAACCTTTGGACATGAAACGGTTAATAGCTACTGCTACGAAACCCATTTCTAATTGGAAATCGAGCAACAGAAGAAAGTTGTCGAATGTCCGCGCTGCGGGTTTGAAATGAAGAACATGACAGTGTGTCACATGATATGCTCAAACTGTGGTGGACATTTAGATTGCAGCGAGAAAGGCTTGACTTGGTAGGCTAGAACGGGTTCCTGTCCCAACCTGACTGAAAATTGTCCGCCATGCCGACTGCCTTGCCCTTCATAATCTCAATGTAGTCGTCATAGGTGGCAGAAAATCCGCAATAACTGCACTTTACCTCCGACATCTCGTCATTCACCTGTGCCTTTTTGCCGCACTCTGGGCACCTTGCTTCAAGCACAGCATTACTACGTAACGCATTGTTAATAAATTGTAGCT
>Ga0070695_100002672_pt1 | contig 10317 bp, 6 predicted proteins | sample KBSK1252metaG_FD_65471 | JGI IMG/M metagenome (GOLD analysis project Ga0070695, IMG submission 65471) | Corn, switchgrass and miscanthus rhizosphere microbial communities from Kellogg Biological Station, Michigan, USA - KBS K1-25-2 metaG | ecosystem: Host-associated > Plants > Roots >... | reverse complement strand
GCCTAGCCGCCGTTTCGCTCGCCGGCGCCATCAAGGAAGTCTCGGTGATGCGCGGCATCGACCCGCGCGATTATGCGCTCCTTCCCTTCGGCGGCGCCGGTCCCCTGCACGCGGCCGAGATCGCCGATGAATTGGGCATGCGCACGGTCGTGGTGCCGCCGCTGCCCGGCAACTTCTCCGCGCTCGGGCTGCTGATCGCCGACGTGCGCCGTGACTTTGTGCGCACCCGCGTATCGGCCACCAGCACCACGTCGATTGCCGAGGTGCGCTCGGCGCTCGCCGAGCTAATGCGCAACGGCGCCGCCGAACTCGCCGCCGATGGGTTTGGCCCGGACCGGCAAGGCTTCGCGGCAAGCCTCGACATGCGTTATGTCGGCCAGTCGTTCGAGCTCTCCGTGCCCGTCGCGGCGGACGTCGGCGGCATGGCCGAGATCGAGCAGGCCTTTGCCGCCATCTACGCCGCGCGCTATGGCGCGGCCACCGCTCGCGCCGTCGAGATCGTCAGCTACCGCCTCGCCGCCTGGGGCGTGAGCGACAAGCCGCAGCTGCCACGGTTCGATAGCGGCAGCCACGCCCTCGCCACGGCCAGACGCGGCAGCAGGAGCCTCTATATCGCCGGCGCCAAGCGGCAGGTCCCAGTGCTCGATCGCGATCGCCTGCCGATCGGCGAAGCCAGCACCGGACCGGTGCTGGTCGAGGAAGGCGGTGCAACCACCCTCGTCCCTGCGGGCTGGAGCATCGAACTCGACCGTGTCGGTTGTCTCGTCCTGCGCCGGAGCTAAAGCGAGCAATGTCATCAACGCTGGATCCGATCACACTTGAAGTTTTGACGCAGGCGCTGATTGCCACCGTGCGCGAAATGCGCGCCACGGTCTGCCGCACGGCGAGCTCTGTCGCCATTTATGACGCCAAGGATTTCTCCTGCGGTTTGTTCGCGCCGGACAGCCAGGTCATCGCCCAATCGGAAGATATCGGCTCGCATGTCGTGCCGATGCCGTGGTCGGTGCGCGCCGCCATGGCGAAGTTGGGTGCAACGCTGGGCGAAGGCGATGTCATTCTTCTCAACGACCCCTACGCCGGCGGTACCCACCTCAACGACGTCACCATCATCTATCCGATCTTCCGTGACGGGCGCCTCATCTTCTTTCCCGCCGTGCGCGCCCACTGGGCCGATGTCGGTGGCATGGTGCCGGGCAGTATGTCGGGCAAGGCAACGGAGATCTACCAAGAGGGCATTCGCATCCCGCCACTGAAGATTTTCGAGGGCGGCAAGACCAACGAGGCAGCGCTCGAACTTCTGCTTGCCAATATGCGCGTGCCGGACGAGCGCCTCGGTGACTTTCAGGCAAGCTTGGCCGCTTGCCGGGTGGCGGAGAAACGCATCCATGAAATCTGCGCCCGCTACGGCGTCGAGGTGCTGCTCGAAGCCGTTCGCCTTGACCTCGATCGGGCCGAAGCGCGCATGCGCGCCTCCATTGCCGCGGTACCCGACGGCACCAGCTACTACGAAGACTATCTTGAGACTTTCATCGGGGGCCGGTTCGAGCCGCTGCTGCTGCCGTTGGCGCTCACCGTCAAGGGTGATCGCATGATCGCCGATTTCAGCGGCGCCTCCCCGCAGGTCCCATTCCCCGTGAACTCGACGGCGGCGGTCTCCGCCGCCGGCGTGCTGATCACGGTGAAGTCGGTGTTTGACCCCCAGGCGCCGCTGAACCAAGGCTCCTTCCGGCCGATCGAAGTGATCACGCCACCGGGTACCATCGTCAATGTGCAGCGACCCGCACCCGCCGGCTCGCACGGCGAAATCCGCAAGCGCGTGATCGCCACCATGATAGGGGCATTGGCCCAAATGGTGCCCGACAAGGTCGCCGGCGACCTCTGCCGCACGTCCTTCCACAACTTGATCGGCGGCTTCGACGCGCGTGCCGATCGTGAGTGGGTGCACTACGAGTGGTCGGCCGGCGGCAACGGCGCTTTCGCCGAAGACGACGGACCGAGCGCCATCGCCACCATTGACTGGGGCGATCTCGTCACGGTGCAATCCTCCGAAGTGATCGAAACGCGCATGCCCCTGCTGGTGGAGAGTTCACGGCTGGCCACCGATTCCGGCGGGCCGGGCACCACGCGCGGCGGCTTGTCGATGCAGCGCGCCTTACGCGTGCTGGCCGCCGATGCCCGCTATTCGCTGCTGTCGGATGGGGCCGTCGTGCCGGCCTTCGGCGTGCTCGGCGGCTTGTCGGGCGCCCCCGTCGGCGCCTGGATCGAGCGCAACGGCAGCATCGAGGGGTTTGCGACGCCGGGTAAGATCGCCGGACACGCTCTCGAGCAGGGCGATGTCGTCCTGGTTCGCTCGGCCGGCGGTGGCGGCTATGGTGATCCGCTCGAGCGCCCCCCCGAGCGCGTCGCCGCCGACCTTGGCGACGGCTATATCTCGGCGGCGGCGGCGAATTCCCTTTATGGTCTGGTGCTGGATCAAGCGGGAAACGTCGATCTGGCCGCGACCGGCGCCCGGCGTCGGGACTTGCGCGCTCACCGCGTCAATGTGCGTGCCCTGTTGACGCCGCACGCCTTTGAGGCGGGCGCCGTCAGTCGCCGGCGCGTTTGGCGGCTCAATCCCGCCGATGCCGCTTTGGCCGAGATCGGCGAGGACGACGTGGTGGAGCTCGATAGCGGCCGTGCCGCACCGCTGCGCGGTTGGGCAAGGCTCGAGGCCAGCGTCCCGCCGGGAACGGTCGGTATCGATGCGCGCGGACTTGCCATTCTCAAGGCCGCCGACGGCGAAATGCTCACCCTGCGCCGGGTTCTCGCCCCCACGGCATTCAAACCTTCCATGACAGGCAACAGCCAATGAGCGACACGACCGGTTTGGCCCGGGATCTCAATTTCAGCGGACGTCGCGTCTTAATTACCGGCGCCGGCAACGGTTTCGGCGCCGCCATCGCGGAACGGTTTGCCGAGCATGACGCAACGCTCGTGCTGGCGGACGTCGAGGAGGCCCCCCTCTACGCCATCGCCGGGCGCCTCGGCGCCCAAGCCCACCCCTTCGATCAAGCCGACCCCGCATCGGTAGAGCGCCTGGCCGACGCCGTGGGCGAGATCGACATCCTCATCAACAATGCCGGCATCCTCGTTGCCAAGCCGCTGTTGGCGACGTCATTCAACGAGGTGCGCCGATTGATCGATACCGACCTTGTCGGCGTGATCCAGCTGATGCAGTTGTTCGGCCGCGGCATGGTCGCACGCGGTCGCGGCGTCATCCTCTCGATTGGCTCGCAGACCGCCTTTAGCGGCGGCGAAAACCGGGCTGTGTACGCCGCCGCCAAAGCCGCCATCTCGCAGCTGACGCGCGCCGCCGCCGTTGAGTGGGGGCCACACGGGGTGCGCGTGGTCTGCCTGGCGCCGGGGCGCGCATTGACGCGCATGACGAGGCAAACGGCCGACCCCGCCTACGCCGGAGACCGCGGGCTCAAGCGCGTGCCACTGGGGCGCTGGGGCACGGCGGCGGAGATCAGCAAATTGGCGCTGTTGCTCGCCTCCGATGCGGCCGGTTACGTCACGGGCGAGACGTTGATCGCCGATGGTGGCTATGTGATCGGCTGATCATGTCCGCCTGCGCAGCACCTGTGTAGCGTCCCAGTCGATCCCAGCCTCGCTCGCGGTCAGAGCAACGCCATAAAGCTGCCGCGCCACCGCCAATGAGACATAGCCGCCCTTGACGTCACGCAGCACGGCGCTTGGCGCGCGCTCACGCGGATCACCATAGCCCGCCCCCCCGGCGCAGCGGACGGCAAACACGTCTCCCTTGGCCAGCGCGATCGTCTTTTTGGCATGCACGGCCTTGCCATTGACCGAGACGGCGGCGCTGCCACCGGGCCCGCCTCCGAATAGGCCGAGGGCCGGATGGGCGACGCGATCGAGCCGGACGCCGACGCTGATGGGGTCGGCGGCTTCCGATTTGATGGCAACTTGCGCGGCGAGGCCGCCGCGCTGCCGGCCCGCGCCGCCCGAGTCGGCGGCCAGCTCTTTGCTGAGGAACAGCAGCGGCTTTTCGTTTTCGGTGACCTCGACGGGAGTGCCCGCGATGTTGGCCGGCCAGCCGATCGAGGAGACGCCATCCAAGGTCGGCCTGGCGCCAAGCCCACCATTCAGGAACATGATATCGACGTAGCGGCGCCCGCCGTGATTAAAGCCCATATAGGCGGAGAGATGCGGCGGCGTCCCGCTTTCGGCGATCACGCGTTCGGGTATCGCCTCTGCCAGGGTGCGGAAAATCAAACCCTGAAGATACATCGCTACCAGCGCCCGCGCCCCGAGCGCGGCGGGATAGGCGGCGTTGATGACACTGCCTTCCGGCACCGTGTAGCTGATGCGCTTGAGCGTTGCCCCGTTGATCGGTGATTGCGGATGCGCCACGCAAATGCAGGCATGGGCGATTTCCGCGAACGACCAGCGTTTGGTGCAATTGATGCCGTGCTGCTGCTGCGGCGAGGAGCCCGTGCAGTCGACGTGGATCTCGTCCGTACGCACGCTGATGGCGCAGCGCAGCGAAATCGGCGCATCGAACCCGTCGGTCTCGACCTCGCCGCGATAGGTGCCAACGGGGAGCTTGGCAATGGCCTGGCGCATCGCCAGGTCGGAGCGGCGCTTGACGGCGGCGAACAAGTGATCGGCGTCGTCGAGGTCCTTGGCTTCGAGGAACTCGACCAGCCGGCGTGCCATGCTGGTATTGGCGGCAAGTTGTGCCAGCAAATCGCCGACGACGATGTCGGGAACCCGCACGTTCAGCCGGATGATGCGGAACAGATCCTCGTTCGGCTTGCCAGCATTAAACAGCTTGATGATCGGCAGCCGGAAACCCTCCTCGAACACCTCCTTGCTGTCGGCCGACAGCAGGCGCCCGCCCACGTCCGGGGAATGGGAGACACTCATGGCGTAGGCGACGATGCGGCCGCGGTGGAAGATCGGCGTCACAAAGAAGACATCGTTGATCTGGCTTGCCCCGATCCAGGGATCGGTGGTGATCAGGCTATCGCCCGGCAGCAGCGTCGCCGCTGGATTCGCCGCCAGGAAATCGTGCATGGCTTGCGCCATACAGCCTAAGAACGCCGGCAGCCCGTGTCGCCCCTGCGCGACCATCTCACCCGTGGTGTCAAACAGCGCGCAGCTGAAATCCCACGCTTCGGTGACGATACGTGAGAAGGCCGTGCGCAGCAGCGTGACCTGGGCCTCATCGACGATGGTCAAAAGCTTGTTCCACCACATGGTCAGCGTGGTGACGTCGAGCCCCGAGGCGTCCTTGCTCCCCATCGGTCATCCTTTCAGTGTGATCGCCAGCATGCCGAGGTCGTCGATCCATGCCCGTGCCCCTGGCGGCACGACGCTTGTCGATTCCTGGTCCTCGATGATGGCGGGCCCGCTGAGAGTGGCACCGAAGGCAAGGCGGCTGCGCTCGTAGACCGGGCAAGCAACGGCAGCCTCGGCGCCGGCAAACAGTACGGGACGCTGGCCCTTGGGCTTGGCGGTGAGGTCGGCCTCGCCGTGCCTTGGCCAGCCCGCCGCCAGCTCGGGTCGCGGCCCGGAAATGCTGAGACGCCAGCTCACGGTTTCAACCGGGACCTCGCGAATTTCGCGGCCGTATTGCTGCCGGTAGGCGGCATAGAAGGCCTCGTGCAGGGGAGCGAGCAGGCCGGGGCCGAGCTCGTCGCCGGGCAGCGGCACGTTGACCTCGTAGCGCTGGCTCAAATAGCGCATATCGGCCGAGAGGCGCGCGGTGATGCCGTCGTGGATTTTGGCATCCGCGAGGTGCCGGCGGCCTTCCGCCGCCAAGGTGCCAAACCGCGCCTTGACGTAGGTCCAGTCGACTTGGCTCAGCTCGCGCATGTAACCGAAAACGTAGTCGAACGACACCGGCGCGGCGAGGCACCCAAGCGCTGAGAGCACGCCCGCGCCCAAGGGAATGCGAACCTCGGCGATGCCGAGCCGCTGGGCCACATCGCAGACATGGGCCGGCGCGGCGCCGCCGAAGGCCAACAGCGTGAAGTCGCGCAGATCGATGCCCCGCTCGGCCGCGTACACGGAGGCGGCATTCGCCATATTGTCGTTGACGACTTCGTAGATGCCGCGCGCGGCGGCAATGGCATCGATGGCAAGCCGCTTGCCCACGCCCTCGGCAATGGCGGCCGCGGCCAATTCGTGGTTGAGGCGCATTTTGCCGCCAAGGAAATAGTCGGCGTCGAGGTAGCCGAGCAGCAGGTCGGCATCGGTGACGGTTGGCGCCTTGCCTCCCCTGCCATAGCAGGCGGGGCCCGGAGCCGCGCCCGCACTGTCGGGTCCGACGGCCAGCAAGCCCAAGGCATCGACGTGGGCGATGCTGCCGCCGCCGGCACCGATTTCGATCAGCTCGACGGCGGCAGCCTTGAGCAGCAGTCCGCTGCCCTTCTGAAAACGGCGCACGCGCGCGACCTCGAGTTCGCTCGTGCGCGTGGGCTCCCCGCCCTCAATCAACGAGATCTTGGCGGTCGTACCACCCATGTCGAAGGCGAGCAGGTTCGGTTTGCCTAAGCGGCGCGCAAAGTGCGTGGCGATCGAGACGCCGGCGGCGGGGCCCGACTCCACCAGCCGCACGGGAAATTGCCGGGCAAGCTCGAGGCTGAGGCTGCCAGCATTGGAGCTCATCACGAAAAAGGCGCCGCGCGAGCCGGCGCGCTGGAAGGCCGCCGACAATTGCGCCAGGTAGCGCGAGATTAGGGGTTGCACATAGGCGTTGGCCGCCGTGGTGGAGACGCGACCGTACTCGCCAATTTCCGGCAGCACCTGCGAGGACAAGGAAATCGCCACCTCGGGCCAGGCTTCACCGATGATCCTTGCCGCCGCCTCTTCGTTGGCGGCATTGGCGTAGGCGTGCAGGAAACAGACGGCTATGGCCTCGACCTTCTCCGAGCGGAGCCGGCGCAAGGCGTCTTCCAGCTCGGCAGCCGCCAGCGGCGTTTCGATCTCGCCGTTAAAGCGCACGCGTTCGGCGAGGCCGATACGGCGATCACGCGGCACCAGCGGCTCGGGAAATTCGATGAACAGATCATAAAGGTCATAGCGCAGCTCGGTTCGGGTTTCGAGCACATCGCGAAAGCCGCGCGTGGTGAGGAGCGCGGTGGCGGCGCCCTTGCGCTCGATGATGGCGTTGGTCGCAAGCGTGGTGCCGTGCACGATGGTGCGGACCCCGGCGTAGCTTCGATTGGCCTCGGCGAGCACCTGCGCCACCGCCGCCAGCACGGCCTCGGCCGGCTGATCCGGCGTCGTCAGCAGCTTTGCCGAATAGATGCGGTCGGCAGCCTCATCGAGCAGCACGACATCGGTGAATGTGCCGCCGATATCGACGCCAATGGCAATCGTCCTTTCGTGTTCCACGCCGCCCGATACCTCGGCTCAAGGGGTTGCACGCTGGCGCCCGCCCCGCCGCGCCAGTTGGCGTACGGCGGTGAGCGCCGACAAGAGGCGTTGCAGGCGCGCGCGCCTATGCTGTGGGCGCCGGGCCGTGGCTGCTACCCCCACCGAGTTCGACCAGTTCGATCAGCACGTCGTTGGTCGACTTGGGATCGAGGAAGGCGATGCGCGAATTTGCGTGCCCGAGACGGGGGGTTTCGTCGAGCAGCTTTACCCCCTTGCCCTTGAGTTCGGCCAAGGCCGCTTCGATGTCCTCGACCTCCAGGCAAATGTGAAAGAGCCCTTCGCCGTGCGCCGCAATCCACTTTGTCGTCTCCGTGTCGGCCCCATCCGATTCGAGCAATTCAAGGTAGCTGGACCCGACGGGAAACATGGCAAGCTTGGTGCGGTATTGCGGCAGGTGTTCCTCATATTCGAACGTCAAACCGAGCTGGTCCTCGAAGATGGCACGCGCCTTTGCCAGGCTCTTCACCGCGATTGCGACGTGTTCGATACGCTTGACCTTCATGGGAGTGCTCCGGGCGACTTTGTTGCAAAGAAGCGGTTGAGAATTGCCGTCGCGGCACCCTGGCTCGGGCGCCGCCGGCGAACTTGCGCGCCGCCAGGCCGTGACTGGGACCGTTGCTTCACGCGTCGGCGGCCGGTTCGAGCCACACCGCGGTGTCGTGAAAACCCGCACCGCCGTTGGGCGGGATGGGATCGTCACCGATCAAGGTGTTGATGGCGCGTTTTTCGGCAAAAGCCTCCGCCGGCCAGATCCCCTCCACGATCAAGGTCTCCTCCTGCTGGCCCGCATCGAGCCGCGCGCGCAGCAGCACCGAGCCGCGGGCGTTGCCAATGCGCACCTGCGATCCCTCGCTCACGCCCAAGCGCTGGGCCGCGCTCGGATTGAGGCGCACGCACGGCCCCCCTTCCTTGGCGAGGGAGGTCGGGGTCTGCGAGAACGTGCTGTTGAGAAAATTGCGGGCGGGCGGACATACGAGCTTATAGGGATGGCGCGCGTCGGCGCGCTCATAGCGGCTCGACCAGTCCGCAATTCTCGGCATCACACCGTGACCAGGCCCGACCCGACTCCAGTCCGGCTTGAAGTGGAACTTACCGTCCGGCTGCGGAAAGCCGTCGAGAAAGTGGGCGCTTGCGAACGGCAGGGCACGATCGATCCAGCCCACCTTCGCCGCCTCCGCAAAGCTCGCCATGCCACCGCTCAAGAGCGCGTGATCGAGAAGCTCGCGGTCCGACAGGGCGAGGCTTGCATGCTTGGCGCCCAGCAAGCGCGCAAGCTCGCGCACCGTATAACTGTTCGGGCGTGCCTCCCCGCGCGGCTCCACCAGTTTCGGCCCGAACGTCAAGTGCGTGTGTCCAAGACCATAGTAGATGTCGTCATGTTCGACGAACATGGTCGCGGGCAGCACGATGTCGGCGTGACGCGCCGTTGCCGTCATGAATTGCTCTTGCACGACCAGGAACAGGTCAGCGCGGGCCAGCCCCTTGAGCACCTTGGCCGTACTTGGCGCGACCGTGGCCGAGTTGGCATTCTGCATCAGCATAGCCTCAACCGGGGGGCCACCGCCCAGCGCATCGGGCTCGCCGCACAAAACCGCACCAATCCGGGATTGGTCGAGGATCCTGACCGTGGGATCGATCGCGTCGCTGGCGTTGATCAGCGAGGTGTTGAGCCCCCACTGCCGCTTGTCGAAGCTGAGGAAGAAGGCGCCGCCACCGCGCTCAGACCAGGCGCCGGTCAGCGCCGGCAGGCAGGAGACCGCGTGCATGGCGGAGGCACCGTTGCGGGTGCGCGTAAAGCCGAATCCGACCCGGATAAAACTCTTGCGCGTTGCGCCGTAGCAGCGCGCGAAGGCGATGATCTCGGCGACGCTGAGCCCCGTAATTGCGGCAGCCCACTCAGGGGTCCGCGTGCGAATGTGACGTTCGACCTCGGGGTCGAAATCCGTGTAGCGGGCAAGATAGTCGCGATCGAGCGCATTCTCCGTGATGAGCACGTTCATGACGGCCAGCGCCAGGGCAGCGTCGGAGCCTGGCTTGAGGATCAAGGCGATATCGGCCTGCTCGACGGTGGGCGTGCGATAAACGTCGACGACAATGAGCTTGGTGCCCCGCGCCTTGCGCGCGCGGGCCACGTGCGTCATCACGTTGACCTGGGTGGAGACGGGATTGCCTCCCCAGATCACGATCAAGTCCGCGTCCTGCATTTCGCGAGGATCGGGCCCCACCAGCTTGCCGACCCCTGCCAGCCAGCCCGATTCCGCTGGCGTCACGCAGATAGTCGTCTGCTGGCGCGCGTAGCGCATGGGATTGCGCAGGCGATCGAGGCCATAGCGCTGCAACACGCCCATGTTGCCGCCGGAATGATAAGGCCAGATCGCTTCCGTTCCCGAGCGCCGGCCGATGGCGGCGAAGCGGTCGGCGACTTCCGCCAGCGCCGCCGGCCAGGAAATGCGCTCGAACTGGCCGGACCCCTTTGCCCCGCTCCGGCGCAAAGGATGCAGCAGCCGCTCCGGGTGATCGATGCGCTCGTTGTATCGCGCAACTTTGGCGCACACCACGCCCAGCGTGTAGCTGTTGTGCCGGGCGCCCGCGATCCGACCGATCCGACCGTCGTTGAGCACATTGACCTCGAGCACGCAGGCGCTCGGGCAGTCATGCGGACAGGCGGATTTGGCCGTGTGAAGAACGCGTTGTTGCATGCGACATCCTTCGGGCGACGCTTTCGCTCAAGGCCAAAGCCAACCGATCCTACGGGAAAAATCGCCGCGGGCGAACCCTGTTTGCCCGTCGGGGCGGACGCGCATCTCCCCCATGCGCTGCGCGCACGGGCTCGCCCGCGCGCGCCGTGGGCCCGAACGGCGCTGGCGGGGC